>Ga0209099_1001206_pt1 | contig 26877 bp, 13 predicted proteins | sample AD_JPNHW2_MetaG_FD_184430 | JGI IMG/M metagenome (GOLD analysis project Ga0209099, IMG submission 184430) | Active sludge microbial communities of municipal wastewater-treating anaerobic digesters from Japan - AD_JPNHW2_MetaG (SPAdes) (version 2) | ecosystem: Engineered > Bioreactor > Anaerobic... | reverse complement strand
GGAAAGCGCCGGTTTCTCCACTATCTTTCCGTTTTCAACGAGTCGTGCAGGGCGTGTATATTCTTCGATGACATCGGAAGGCGAAAAGACGGCTTTGTATTCCCAGGGCCATTCGCGGATCTCCGGAAGTCCACCTACGTAATAAACCACCTTTTCCGTCTCATTGAGCAAACTGTCAGCATGACCGATGAGCACATTGCACATCCCGGGGGCCACTCCGCAATCGGTGACAACAGTCACGTTCTTTCGCCGGGCTATTTCGTCAAGTTCCATGGGATCTTCGGGGAAGAATGAAATATCCACAATGTCTTTCCCCGCCCAGATCAACGCTTTCAGGGTCTGAAATCCCAGGGATCCCGGAACGGCGTTCACCACCATGTCGTATCTTCCGGCCAACCGGGTCACTTCCTCCGGGAACCGGAGATCCATGGGGACTGTCTTTACCGGATAATTTACGAGTTTCTGCAAGGCATCCTTGCTCAGGTCCACCGCCGTCACCGAGAAGCGGTCGTCTTTGGCTAAATCAATGGCTAAAGGCCCCCCTACCAGGCCCGCACCCAAAACCAGTATATCCATTTATCGATCTATATAGATTATAATCTATTACAAAAATCCTTTCATGGATTTCGAAAGACTGTCTGCCCTGACGGTGATCTTTGAAGAATTCCAGAGGAACATCTTGAGGTTACAGGCTTCCGGGTTTTTGACAGAGCTCAGGTCCATGCTTCCGTTAAACGTAACCGTTTGCCACTGCCCGGGGCGGTACTCGCCGGGTTTAAACATTGGGTACTGATTCCATATCAGGTTTTTACCCTTTTCATCGGAGACGTCAAAAACCATTTTTGGTAGTTTCTCCGGATCTGTTTCCGAAGAAAAAAACTTAAAGGAGATACTGAGTGTGATATATTTATAGTCATTGTTAATATCGCGCTGGGGGAGTAACGAAATAAATTCGTCGCTCCAGGATTCACCTGAATACCGTATCTGATCATTGACAGGGATTTCCTGTCCGGCCAGGTCTTTCCCGAACATCATTCTGACGGGGATCAAAGTATTGGTCGATCCCACATACTCTGTCACCTGAACGAAGTTGTTCAGTTTGTTCTGCAATTTGGTTTGAATCACTTTATCTTTTAACGGTTCGGCTTTCATCTCGGGCGTGATGCGGAAGAGGCGTCCGTCGGATAAGCAATAGTTCCCATCGATGAAATCAACCATATCTTTATTATTTCTGATACATACGAGCGATCTGGTACTCCGGAAAGCGGTGGTAGTATCGAGCCCTGTTCCCAACCAGTGAGCCAACGGTTGTGTCCTGATGCCGTATTTGTTTCGCATCATGGAGAGGATCGATGGCGTTACATCAAGGTGGGTGATTACTGACTGGAACTTATGGGCTTTTTTCAGCATGGGTGAATAGATGATAAACGGAACTCTGAATCGTTCCATGGGAGAATACCACCCGATGTTGAGTTCAGGAAGGGAGTGATCGCCTGTAATAATGAAGATCGTGTTTTTGAAATCGGGTCTTTTGCGGTACTCGTTGAAGAAAGAGCGAAGGGCGTCATCGGAATAAAGAATCGTGGAATAGATATCCTTATACTTGTCGGCTTCTTTTCTTTCATTTTTCCCCATTTTCAGCTCATTCAGGCGCTTTTCATACATGGCAAGGTACTTCTCCCTCATGGGCGGTTCAAAAGGAGCGTGTGTCGAAAGAGTAAGGAAAATGTCGAGCGCTGGTTCCGTCTTCATGGAATCCATCACTTCGAACGACCGTTTGAACATCTCATGATCGGGATATCCCCAGGTAAATCCGCTGGAAGCTTTTGATTGCCGGGTATAGGAAGGTCCCCAGGTAGTAAGGAGAAAGTCGGTCTCGTTCCGGTGCAGGAAATTATCCATCTGATTGAAAGAAGGATCCCCTCCATAGAAGAAGCGCGAAGTATAACCACTTTGATTTAAATAACGAATCAGGGAGAGATGGTACGCAGACCCGGTAAGGTTATCCAGGTATTTTCCGGCGCCATACGGTAATGATCCGAACATTGCCGGCAATACATAGAAGGTTCTTTCAGAAGTAGCGAGGCAGTTTTGCCAGTAAAGACTATGATTCGAAAGAGAATCGATAAACGGAGTAAAGCTACCCAGGTACGACTGATCACCGCAAAAAGCCGAAGAAAGTGATTCAACGATGATAAAAACAAAGTTGGGTTTTGTTGCTCCGGTTTGGAAAAAGGGGCTCAGTACATCAGGCGTTTCGTCGAAATGGAGCAATGGGTTATCCCCGCCGATGAACCGGAATTCGGGATGATTGGAATGATAGAGAGAAAACTGCTCTTTCATAGCCGCATCAGGAGTGGCAGAGTAGGTCGGCAGGATTGAACCGGCATGCAGGAATGACCAGCATTTTCCGAAGAGATACAATGGTTTGTTGACAGCCAGGTAATAATCGAAGTCTGTGGTGTACTGTTCGGATTTCGGATTCAAAAACTTCAGAAAAAGAGGAGATAACAACAACACCGCGAAGAAAGCCAGCATAAACTTTTTTCCCGTTTTTACCTTTTTGAACAGGAACCAGGATCCCAGAACAGCGACCGCCAGTACGAGGAAAGGAAGAAAGGTAAGGAAACTAAACTTGGCTGACGACGCGGAGATGGTCAACATCTCTTTCAGGGAATAGGAAAAGACAACCTGATCAAGCGGTACCAGGGTGATCGAGAAGTAACTGATCAGCCCGAAATGGAGGAAAGAATAAAGGATCGTCATGATCAGCCCAATCATGGAAGCTGTTTTCCGGCTGAGCAGTCCGACCAGCAGGTATGGAAAGATACCCAGGAGGCAGATAACCAGCCAGAAAAAAAGGTCGGGTACCATACCGGAAAAGATCAACCCTCCACTCCCCGGAGGAAGGTTATGAACGGATCGTAACAGGAGAAACTCCATTAACCTGATGACAGGAATGACAGGCAGAAAACAAAGGGAAGTCCGCAGAAAATCCTGCAGAATAGCTGGCAGTTTAGTCTTTATCGTTGTTATAGTCATTATTCAATAGTCACTTCTAAAACTTCACCGATGATATCGTTTTCAGGGAAAGGAATATTATCCTGTTGGTACGTTGAACCCACCCACCAACGGGTATTATGAAACTCCTGCGAAACGATGAGTAACATCTGATTATTGGGGATGGAAGTTATTTTGCTGTCGACATACCCTACAACCCGGAGTTTATCTTTTGACGGACCTATCCGCCAGATGATGCGGTCGGGTTGCCAATCGATCTGAAAATAATAATATTCTCCTCCGAAAATTTCATTATCGGAAGCAGGCACTTTGGTAGTGATGGCGCGGTAATTCCGGTCCCACCTGTGTGCCCAGAACACCTGATTTTTATAGATTACAGGGTTACAGCCCGCGTTGAAATTCTGCGGATCCCAGCAAGCCATATCCCAGTTGGTGCAGGCAACCTGCAAGTCGTCGTTCTGATTCCGGATCTCTTCGGGAAGCGGGATGTTCCAGTTAGCCTGATCGTATTGGTCATCGATCCCATGGTTATAGGCAGGAGGCATGATATAGCTGGGACAATACGGGACGGTTTTCAGAATCTCGAAGTCAATTTCACTATACCCTATATTCTTCACCCGATTATCTTGTTGTCCGCCGTAATAATTCTCCATATACCCTTCGTTGTTACAATCGCGACGGTAATTCCACGGAGCCTCATTCATGGTGATGAGCCAGATGGCGTTGGTAAGCCCGTTCCAGAGGTTGTTTTGATTCAGCAATTCCGTCAGTTTAGCTTTGACAGTCCATTTCCCGTAAATAAAACCATGCCGGGAGATCACGCCGACATTTTGTTTTTTCCATTCCCCGAATTTCGTTCCCGGATTGATGATGGTGATCGAATGTTTAACAGGGTCGGAAACGACGGTCTTGCAAGGCACGGAAGCAGTGGAAGGAGTGGTAGCGACCAGTTCGTCCTGGCGGTAGAACTGTTTGTTCCAGTTGTAATCCATGAGCGAATAGTTATCGTTCAACACATCGGAGATGACGGGGATATTGCTGAATTTGGTGCCGGGGTCGATATAATGAACGAACTGGCTGAATTGAGCTGTTCTGTATAAAGCGGAATCCAATCCGCAGTTTTTCGTGAAGAAGCTCCCGTGTTTTTCTGAGGTAAAATGATTGGGCGGGAGATAGATTCCGGCTCCCGGGTCAGGCTTGGCGATCACTTTCAGGTGATACGGAAAGACAGAGACCACGGTGTTTTTCAACCGTCTTCCGTCGCCATATAAAAAATAGAAATAAGGATTCAGGAAGCTGTTGTCCACGATCTTCCCGATATTCTGGATGTGTTCGGGAACAGCTTTTGATTTGATGTTATCTGTCGTAGTGACAACGAGCATGAAGCTGTAATTACCCACCCTCGGATTTCTTTTCCAACGGTCGTTTTTCCCGTTAGCATAATACCGTTGCTCATCGCGGGGATTACCGACAATGCGGAAATGATCAGTCACAACATGAAACTCCTTATCGGCAGGGATCATGCCTGTTTCGGCAAATGTCTTTCCGACTTCTTCCCAACTGCCATAGAAATTTTCCCAGGCATAAGGATGGACTTTGGTAGAATCAATCGTATCTCTTTCAGGGAATTTGTAAGATTCATTCTGATAATAGATTTTATAGGAGAAAGAGGCTGGTGCAGTGCCGGTGTTACGGATGCGGAATTCCATGTGGAAGAACCCGTCTTCAGTCTGGCGGATGGAAGGAATGACAAACCCTTGTTCCATGGCATCGGTATAATCAAGGTAGATGGCTTTATCCATCATCATATTTTCCGATTCATGTCCTGCCGAATCGATCTTCCAGTTCGTCCAGGGAATAAAATCTGTAATGGTAAAGGCGCCGGTAGCCACTTCGGGTGTTTTGGTTTTCGAAGTACACCCGATAAAGCCTGTGAGGATGATCGGTATGATCGGCAACAATATCAGTTTCTTCAGTTGCATCACGGTTGAGTTTTCTGTTTAAATGAATAGAAGCGGAGGGTATTGGGCAGGAAGGGGAGTTCTTCCCATTCCTTGCATGCTCCTCCGTGATAGTTACGGTCTTTGCAATTCCTGGCAATGACAAGTACGGAAGCGACGGCCGGATCAGTGAAATAACCGGAGACCAGTTTCAACGCCTCATAGTATTTGGGGTTTTGATCTTTCGGATAACCGGTAAAATCAACATCACCCCGGATCACAAAGGTTGAGTCGTTGAACTGGAGTTCTTTGAGATCATATCTCCAGTCGCGGTTATATCTCAGGAAGGTCCCTTCCAATCCGGGTTTGAATCTTCCGAACAAGAACTGATCAGATGGTTTGAGGGTATCGTGTCCCACGATAGCGCCAATGTTGCTTTCGCGTCCCGGAAGTGCTTTGATGAATTTCTTCCCGGCGGAATTGTAGCGTACCAGGGCGTATGAATACCTGTTTTTCCCTTTTTCGGAGAAGACGGTTAGCAGGAGGTCAGCACTGTTCCCTTTAATGAATTTCCCGGCGGTGATGGTGAAATCGCTGTATTTGGGATCCCATTCCCCGATCCGGTTTTCGGTTCCTGATGCCATCGGTGTCCACTCATTCTTTGAGAACCGGAAAATCTGCCAGGCACCGCCATCTCCGACCAGAAGGAGTTCCGTAACGCGGTCGCCGTTCAGGTCACATGGAACCAGTGATTCTTTCCGTAGGATGTGGTTTCCGTTGATGACAGGTCCATTGGATTTCCAGATTTCTTTCAGGGTCGCCTGTGCGTTTTTCGTGCATGGATTCCCTGTATTTTCCAAGGCAGCCAGGATGACGCCGTTCCCGTTGACAAACATGATCTCGCTTTTCCCGGCAGTGGTGAAAGAGCCGGTGAAAACGCGGGCTCCGGCAATGGCTTTTTGCAGGGAGGCCGCACAGTTGACATGAATGGTGCCAAAACCCTCTTCGCCGCAATAGTGATAAAGAACGGGTTTCCCATCAGGCTTTACCACGAAGGCTGATTCCAGGGAGCCTGCCAGGAACTTGCCGGCCACCACCTGATCGTTAGGAGTAATATCCAGGGTGTTTTCGTTCCCTGTAGCTGTCGTTTCCAGGTGCAGTAATGAAACGGGGAAAGGCGGCATATTCAGTTTGGCCTTGTATGGTGCACGCGTTAAGTCAAGCAGGGTGGAATCGCCCCGGCGGGGAGCCTGCGTTCCGAATACCACATAAAAATCATCGGATAAAATTTTCGTGTCGCTGTTGTTCCAGAAATAGACCTGGATCTTATCATCGGGACGGATCTTAACATCCGAGAGGTCGAAAGAACCGCTGATCTTGAACCATTTATCGCGAGGCACATACGGACCGTGCAAGCCGATCCCTTTCCAGAGAGTGTTAACCCCGACCGTATTCGTGACGGTCATCACGAGAGAGCCAACCGGCTCTTCAGAGGAAGAGAAGACATAAACCCAGGCGCTCAGAGCCACGGCTTTTATATCCCTGATGTTGAGATCACGGACGGTTTTCTCAAAGCTCACGGAAAAGGTATTTTTCCCGAAGGTCTTGGTCGAATAGTTCCCCGAGTGGGCAATTCCCTGATAAATATCGTCAGGGAGAGCTGCTTTGGGGTCAACTTCGAAATCGAAACTGTAACTGAACGGTCCGCTGCCCGGACCCTGCTGTTGGGTAATAAAAGCCTGATCTTCGGAAGAGGGACGTTTAAAGAATTTGTGAATCGGAAGATACCGTAATCCCAGGAAGATTGCCAGGGCGGCCAGTACAATACCTGCACTGCCATAGATCAGCCATTTCTTTTTTTTCTGCATGAGTATTCTATCGGATAATAATTAGTTTTTTGGAGTCACTGCAGGCGCCTGCGGTAAGCCGGCACTGGTAAACCCCTCCCGGGAGTTTAATCCCGTTGGAAGAGGTGCCGTCCCAGGTGATCCGGTACACGCCGGCCGCTTGCCGGTTGTCAACAAGCGAGGCAACAAGCCTGCCCTGCATATCCTGCACTTCGAGCCTGATCGATGCCGGCTCTTTCAGCCGGTATTGAATCGTGGTAGCGTCGCTGAACGGGTTGGGATAATTTCCCAGTAGTAAGATTGACGATGAACTCTGCGGATCGGGGAGTCCGATTACCTTATTCACCATGAGGGTAACCGGGATACCGGCGATATGGTTATACATATCCCTGACCAGTATATCAGCTTTGTATTCCCCGGGTTCCATTCCCTGTGCGTTAAAAGTGACCGTCACCGTATCTGTTTTCCCGGCGAAAAGGTCCCCGGTATTGGATTGAAAACTGAGCCAGTTGTTGGCAAGACCGTCACTGGCGATCCGGATCTCTTTGGCAGCCTGGTGCGGTGATGCTCCGGTGCTGTCGCCCCGGATGGAATAAACGATGAATACATCGTACGTCTGCGATTCGTCGATGGTTCCTGTGACATTGGTAGTAGCCGATTCTCCCGGTTTGATCACTCCCAGCCCGTTGGTCGTCTCACCATGCCAGGTGATGGAGGCGCCGTTTCCGTTTGTTCCGTCACAGATCAGCTCACCCAGGGATCCCCCTGAGAAATTTGTTGCCCCCGTCACTGAGGTGCCTTGCGGGAAATCCATCCGGATCTCTTCGATGTTTTCGTTATCGGTTCCACTGTTGGTGACCGTAAAATTCCAGCTAAAAGCTTGTCCGGGAACATAGGAGTTCGTATTACAAGTAATGGCCGAGCCCGACAGGTTATCGGTCACTTCGTTTTTATTGACGGAGGTATCATTAACCATGACCGTATATTCCAGAATCCCTCCGCCGGTATTGGTAACCAGTATCTGATCGGTGGCTGTCTGTCCCTGGTCCAGGGTCTTTTCCAGCGACGACGGGGCAGCAGTGACGGCCGGTAAACCGCTGGCAAACGGCGGTAACTTAACAAAATCGATCCACACACAATCCATGTTTCCCGACAAGGACTCATCCTTCTGATAAATCCAGCTGAACAGGTGGTATCCTTTGGTGACAGGGTATGATTGATAAGTCCAGGGGGTCACTCCATCCCACCGGCCCATTTCATAACCATCGATAGCAAAAGCCAGGTGGTCGTAATTGGCCCCTGTAGGATCGTCTTCGCAGGATGTTTTCCGCATAAAACTGATCTCCCCGTCTTGCAAGACGATCACCGGAATCTTGAGTTCGGCATTGGCTCCATCGAAAGTCCATCCTGATTGGGCGCAGTAATTCCCTTCCCAGGGCAGGTAATCATCGATGTACCACGGAACCAACCCGAAAGACCAGTCAAATTTATCGAACGTCCCCGATTCATAGTCCTCAATGATCTCACCCGAGAGGAACCAGGCGGTATCTGTTTTCGCAAAATCATTGGGGGCTGAAATATCAGCTTTCAGTGAAAAGAGATTTTCAAACGGAGTTTCCGGTGAGGCACTGATCGTAAAGGGAACCTGTACTGCTGAATCAGGCTCCAGGGAAGCGATGAATCCCGAACCTGCTATCACGGTAATGAGGGGATTGATTGAAGAGATCTGCACATTCAAATCCTGAATTCCAGCACTACCGTTGTTGTTGAAGGTCATCAGTACGTTGGCTGTTTCACCAGGATCCAGCCGGCTGTTATCGCCGTCGACAATCCCGACCCGGGTAATCGTCAATCCCGGAGCATGCCCTGTCAATTGGGCTTCTTTAGTCAGGTTCTGATTGGATGAAGTAAGATTAAAAACAATGGTGAACGTATGCAGGTCGGGGATATTCGGAGATACCTGGAAGGTGAAGACATCGGGAAAAAATAGTATTTGGCCGGGTCCCAGCGTCCCGATACTCTCCGTACTATCCGTAAACGTAATGTATGGATCTGTTTCTGTGACAGTCATGTTGACATTGTTCAACGACTGCTGGCTGATATTCTGAATGGAAAGGCTGACCTTCGCTGTTTCACCATATTCGATCACGGAATCGGTACCCGAAACGATGGAATAGTTCATGACAACTCCGTTAGCTGTAAAGTTGAGTACCTTGGTATTGGAAATACCGTTGTTGTCAGTCACCCGGAAAGTGATGGGAAGTCCCGTATAGGCATATTGAGGAGTTCCTGAAAACAACCCGTCTTCACTCAGCGTCATTTCCACCGGATATCTGCACGAAGTAAATTTATCGATCGTGTTAGCAGTGATGGAGGAGGCGCCGTTGATCATGGAATACTGGTAGTTGCGGTTATCTCCGCCCGACAAGCCGCCGGTCCATGCCGTCCCGGCAGGGTAATTCATATTCCCGTAATAATACTCGATCGTCCCGTTTGGATAAAGTTTTACCGCCATGTTAATAGCACTTGCTCCTCCCATCCCGTTCAGAGAAGCTTTCCACCTGATAATGGCATAGGTTGCATTTCCTTCATACCATATACCGTCTCCCTGGGAAGAATATAGATTGAGATCGTACATGAAAGGCGAAATGATCGAAGTCTGCTTGAAAAGCAGGTTTTTATTTACGATGTAAGGATAGGTATACGGCTGGTCGTCGAAAAGAATATACCCGTCAGCATATATATACAATTTAGTAATTGCTTTATTGAAGAAAGGAAAGGTAAAACCAAGATTCAGGATGGCATAACCTGTATTGGTGTTGGTAAGAGTAAGTGGTTGGGTGGTGATATTCGGGAAGGTAGCGGAGTTGGTGGATTCAGGATAGGTAAGCTGTACATCCCAGAGATACGGGCTGGTACCGCCGGAAGCCGTCAGCTGGCAAATGTAAGGTTGATAAACCGTCCCGGTCGGGAGGGAAGTATTCGTGATGGAAGGTTTGCTGAAGTTGGTTGCATGATTCAGGCTGATGCGGGTAATGGAATTATTGTACAGCGGGACGTTGTTGGTCGGGAAGTTATACGTGACGGGTGAACCGCTTGTATAATCGATGAGTGCACAATTTACGATCTCTCCTTCGTCGGAGCTTCCCGGATCGTTTTCCTGCACCTGAAGAAAATATTTTACTGTTTGCCCGCTGTTGAACCGGCTGAGAAGAGAAGTGAGGTCGAGCCCGAATTCGATGGTTTTATCCGCTTCCGATGTCCCGCCCTGCATATAAAAACCGCCTCCCTGGTAATTGAAAATGGGATATTCCAGCACCTGCGACGGGGCCTGTGCAGTCAGGTCCGAAGAGGTACCTACCGTAACCTTCAACCGGTTCCGAGAGGTATGTTTCAGCGTCACTTTCATGGTCAGCTTAGGCTGACACGTTGTTTTGGCATCCAGGATATAGATAGTGTGATTCCATATCCCGCCCGATGTAATATTATCGGCCAGGCATTTATACATGGTGTAACAGAAACCACTGTTACACCATCCGGTTCCGGCATATCCGTTGGCAAATTTCAAACCGCCGATTTCCCAGTCGTGCATATTCACGATTCCGTCGCCATTGAGATCGATCGTGTTGGTGTATTGCCCGTCGCCGTTATAATCAAACCGGATAGAGTCGTTGTACCCAACAATGGTCCAGGCATGACTGGGGGATGGTCCCCAGGAAGTCTGGACATATTTTCCGGCTTCCGGTGTTCCTGCCGGAAGAGTGGTGGATACGCTGCCGAAATAGTTCCCATAGATATTCCCCACTCCGCCGATGGAAGATCCTTCGAGGTGATCTTGCAACCAGTATTTCAGCGTCAGGAGCCCTTCTTCATTATCGCACCGGATGGCTTTCACCGAATTGATGCGGTTATGCATTCCGCTGTAATATAGGTCGTATCCGTTAATCCATCGTTTAAATCCCCCATAATAGAGCGATCCTCCATATTCGGCCACATTCATGGTTCCACAGGCCCTGACGATATCCCAGGAATCAAAGAAACTCACACCCATGTTTGTTCCACTATTCAAAAAGTCCCAAACAAAATGTGTCGGATATTGGTTGCTGGTGGTATTTGCCGGTAGATTCCGAAGTCTGTCAACTTCGTACGTGAAGTTGAAAGCCACGCCGGCCGATTGACCGCATTCGAGACCTACCTGAGAGGTGATCGGTCTGAAATAAGGCTGGGTCGAGTTATCGACACTCACCGGTAACAAGGGAGCGTTAGGGCCTTTGTATTCTTCAGGGAGTGTAACCAATGGCACATTCGACAACACAAACATCTCTTCGGGGGTAATAGGAGCAAATACAGGTTCCGGCTGACCCGGCATTACCTGAGCCCGAATCACCCCAGTGAACAAACCACAGCTAAGTACGAGGAGAAATGGTAACAGTAAAGATTTTTTCATGGCGCCCTGTTTAGGAATGAGGATTGGAACTATCAAAAATAGTAAAATCCATATTTCCACACGGTTAATTTCTTGTCGATAATACATATTCGGCTTCTGATCTCATGGTACTTTCCAAGGGCTCCTTCCTCTCTTTAGCCAACGACCATACTTTATGCATCCATTTTGGAGTATTACGTATACCCCAGACTATCTGTGTAATGGAATCATTTTTCGTCTTGTTTTCCAGTTTATCAAAATCAACGCACATGGTATAATCTGCATTCCGTTTAATGGCTCTTTCCAGGGTAGTTCCTTCTTCGGCTGCCTGTTTCACCATCCCCCGGAACCACCAGCGGTTATTCCGGATGGTGTTTTCATACTTATAACTCCAGTCATCGCGCCAGGATGGATATAATGCCACATAAGCCTGATCAATAAAATCCCAGAAGCCGCAATGATTATTGATTTCCGAGACCATCAGCAGAATGAGATCGGTATTTTTGAATTTCTCCGTCAGGTTGGAATGATCCACCTTCGTATCGCCGTATGAATCTTTGTAATACAGGGAAGAGTTGTAATACCAGAATTCCGTATTGGCAAATAATTTGGGGGCATAATCGTAATAGATGTTGTTAAAATAGCTGTCGGCCACGCCGATGACCCGCAATGTCGGTTTTTTCGGATCGAACCTGATCACCGGGTAAGCGGCCTTCACCTTTGGCATGGGGAAAAGAAGGTTGACCATGTCGGCGATATCATGATCGGAACTACGCAGTGAATCACTGATGACGATGCTGTCGGAATGAAATTCCGGCACCTGCAAACTGTACTTCCCGCGCAGGTACGATGAAATGGAATCAACGGCGAGTGAGACGCCATAAAGACTCCAGTGCATACCGTATTCGGGGAACAACTTGTACCGGCAGGTGTCTTTCATCCCGATGAACCATTGGTTCAGATCGATATAATCGACATGCAAAGCATCCAGTCGCTGTTTCATGTATTCATCGTTCGTCATCGTCCGTCGTTCGGGATGATAGCAATTGGCGATGTTTTCGGGACAGAAACTTGCTTTCCCCGGTTCTATTACGAAAAGTAACCGGGTTCCCCGTTTTGCAAGAGCTTCCTGCACTGATTTGAGACGGCGTATTTTCCGGTCGAGGGTATTTTTACCGATAAAATATTTCCCGGTGTATTCGTGGATGTAATCTTCCTCGAATAAAAACCCTCTCTTTCCGGCCACGAATCCTTCTGCATGGATCAGACCGAAACAGGAAAAATCAGCCTGGTTATTGATCCGGATGAGGGTATTCCGGAATCCAGTATTATCCTTTACCTGTGTGGATATTTTATCCTGAAATGTTCCCCTGAACCAAGCCTTCCACGAAAAAGACTTTAATTCGGGGACACCGGCATTTTCATATATTCCGAATAATTTCGGTTCCTGAACCACCTGATACCGGATTTGCCAGAGCGGGAGAACCAGCAATACACAGATCAATGACAGCAGCCCAACCTTCACACTGTTCATTTCCAGTAAAAATTGATGAGCAAATCTAATGAGATTTGTTGATTTGTTTACCTTTGTTTTCCCGAATTATTCAAAATGAGAAACTATCTGTTGCATGGACTCCTTTGCCTCCTCATTACCTTGTTGCTGCTGACCGGTACCCAGGGGATTTGGGGATTTTTCAAAGAAAAAGACCTCCTCGGTGTGGTTAATGTCCCCGATACCTGCTCCTTCACAACCGACTCCCTTTTTGATGGCACGTTTCAACAAAGTGCTTCAGTACATCTGAACAAACATCTCGGCTTTCACAACACCCTGACCCGGATCAACAACCAGATAACCTTCAGCGTTTTTGGGATTTCACCGGCAAATAACGTGATTATCGGCCGAGATAATTATCTTTTTGAACCCGGGTATATTAACGCCTGGCTTGGAAAAGATTTTACCAGTCGTGAAAAAATTTCCGGCAAAGTAAAAAGGCTCGTGAAATTCCAGCAACTTCTCAATGAAAAAGGGGTACATTTCATATTGGTATTTTGTCCGAGTAAAGCTCGGTTTATGCCTGAAAATCTACCTAAAAAATTTCGTACCAAGGGAAAATATACAAATTATGAGACATATGTTGATTTGATAAAAAAAGAGGGACAGGGGCTTCATTTCATTGACTTCAATGATTATTTCCGCAAACTGAAAGATACAGCTTCTTTTACTCTTTATCCCAAAGGCGGAACGCATTGGACCAATTTCAGTTCCCGGTATTATGTCTTGGATTCCCTGTTGCGCTATATGGAGTCACTAAGCGGAGAGAAATATCCTAATATTATTGCCAATCGCATTTATTGGTCTGATTCCCTTCTCATCCCCGACGATGATATTTCCACTCTTTTCAATCTTATCTTCCCCTTCCCTTCCGGAAAAATTACTTATGCTGATTTCGGGATCAAAAATGATGGAGCTACAAAGCCCAATGTTCTGGCCATTGGTGACAGCTATTATTGGCAGATCTATGGATTTGATAAAATCAATGAGCTATTCAATGAAAGCGATTTCTGGGTCTGGAATGAAGTTTTTTACCCTAAACATAAGTACGCCAACATTAAATCAGACAATTATATGTTCCTCAAACAGGATATACTGGAACACAAATTTTTTATCCTGATGGCCACAGAAATCAATCTCCCCAATTTATTGAATTTCGACGAAAAGACCTTTGCACTATTTGATCCGGATAACCCTATTGTGAAAGAATTACAGAAGAAAAGAGCGGAGAGGATCAACTTCTTTAAGGTAATGATTCAGAACAACCCTAAATGGTCTGCTTTAGTCAGAGAAAAAGCAAAAGTCCGGAAGCTCTCCTATGAACAAATGGTTCAGAACGATGCGGAATACATGGTGGATTACGAGATCAACAATCTGAAAAACAAATAGTTTATCAGAACCTGAAGTATATAAAAGGGCTGAATCCCGAAGAGGTGATAGCCGCCAGTGAAAGTACCAGCAACAGGATAGCAACGACCGACATCGTAATCAACACCGTGTTTCCCGGACGCGAATAAAACGTATCCACCCATCCTTCCACTTTTTTAATCCCGCCCCAAAAGGCAAAGATTGCGGCTATGGCGAGCATCGTCCAGAATTTGGAGTTCAGCAGGACATCGTTGGGTGCGGAGGTGAAGGCAAACATTCTTCTGAGGTAAAAGTGGGCGAAATCGAGATTATCGGAACGGAACAGCACCCAACCGAGCGTGATCACTCCGAAGGTGATGACAATACTCGGGATGCGGCCGATCTTCCGGGAAATTTTCAGGAACGCCAGGCGGTCAATGATGAGGAAAATCCCTTGGTAAGCTCCCCACAGGATAAAGGTCCAGGCAGCGCCGTGCCAGAATCCGCACAGAACAAAAGTGATGGCCGCAGACCAGATATAAAGAATCTTGTCGGTACGTAACCCTGCATAACGTTCCTTCTTCAGTTTCCGGGAGGCAGAATAGGCCAGGGGAAGGAAAATATAATCGCGGAACCAGAACGAGAGGGTCATGTGCCACCGTTTCCAGAAATCAGTAATGCTGGTGGCAAGGTACGGGAAGTTGAAGTTCTCGGGCAATTTGAATCCCATCATCAATGCCAATCCGATGGCCATATCCGTATAGCCCGAAAAATCAAAATAGATCTGGAAGGTATACCCGATAGCGCCGATCCAGGCTAAGCCCGAAGACAATTGCAGGGAATTCAGGGCGAAGATCTGGTTGACCGTTGCAGCCAGCACATCAGCGATGAGTACTTTTTTGGCGAGACCGATGATAAACCGGTAAAAACCGATCAGTTTGTTATCAATTGTTTCTTGCTCTTTCCGGTCGGCGATTTGTCCGGCAATCTGCCCCACTCTTACAATCGGGCCCGAAAGCAATTGCGGGAACATGAAGATATACAAGGCATAATCCTGCAACTTGCGGAAAGGTTCGTGGCGTTTTTTATATACTTCCAGAACGTACGAAAGTTTCTGAAAGGTGATGAACGAGATCCCAACCGGCAAAGCGATTTTTGTCCATTCAGCCGGTTTTGATCCGAACCATCCCAGGATGACATTGAACTGATCCACGAAGAAATTCATGTACTTGAAATACAGCAATAGCCCGAGGTTCAGTGCGACACTTGACCAAAAGAGAATCTTCCGTTGACCCGTTGAAGACACCTTCATTCTTCCCGTAAGGAAAAAATCAATGAGAACAGAACCTATAACATAAAAGACAAAAACCGGAGCTCCCCACGCATAAAACAAAATCCCGGAAAGGAGGATAAACCAATTTTTAAGTTTCCGTGCCAGCAAGAAGTAAATAATCAGGAATACAGGCAGGAAATATACCAGGAATAAACTGCTATTGAAGATCATGTGTCAATAATATGGCGTTAGTCGGTGTTTGTTTCCGGGTGACAACTCAGATAAGGATTCGGGAAAACGTTATTATTCCCTTTAAAGCCCTCATCAGAATCGCTTCGTGAAGTAAAAGTATTACTTTTTTTAAAATTGGCAATAAATCCCGCAAATGGGGAATAGGATAAAGGAATCATTAAAACAACATGATAATGACTTTTTAGTATACAGATATTAATATTTTCATTTTTCTGTTATCTTTGGAATATTATTATACGCACAAATTTTTATTATTATGGATCCTATCAGAAAAATGAAACGGGGAAATTGCAATATCCTGTTGTTTATCATGGTCTTTGAACTGTTCTTTTTAGTGATCGTCTATAAGATTTTTCACGTTCCTGTCACCCATGATGAAGCATTTACCGCCATTCATTATACTCCATATAGTTATTGGGAAATCATGATGTATCCCGATGCCTGGCCCAACAACCACATTTTAAATACACTCCTTGTAAAGTTTTTTTCTTCCCTTTTCGGGATGGAACAATGGGCAATACGCATTCCCAATATGCTTGCCTTTCTGCTCTATGCCATTGGCGTCTTCCGTCTTGTCCGTGCTATCTTCCGTCATGATTCCCCCTTTCTTCTGCCTGCATCCATTTTGTTCATTTGCAATCCCTATCTCCTGGATTTCTTTGGTCTGGCACGCGGATATGGTCTTTGCATAGGCTTAGCCACTCTTTCTCTCAGCTATCTGATTACCGGGATAAAACGGTCGCGTACACCAGATATCTGGATGGCATTTTTCCTGTCAATGCTGGCGTCCTATGCCAATTTTGCCTCCATCATTTTATTTCTGACCATCACGATTATCATCACGATATACTTTTTTTATTCGTTACCGGGCCGAGGTAAAAAACCTCTTCCTTCATTGCTCATTCTCTTCACCTTCTGCATTGCCTATGGACTGCTGATTTTGACTCCGTTTCTTAAAATGCAGAAAGAAAAAATGTTTGATTTTTTTGGTTCCCACGGGTTTTATTATGAAACCATGTTATCCCTGACTCATAATATACTGACCGAAAATCCCAAGCGCACTCCCTTTGATCATCCATTGGCTATTTTCCTGATGGGGGTGGTTGTTCTGAATATCGTGATTGTCCTTGTCAGGTTTTTCAAATCAAAAAGGAATACCTCCTGCTTCCGGCAACCGATCTGGATTTCCAGTATAGTACTGACACTATCTGTCTTGCTGAATTTTTTGGAACATCTCCTGTTAAAAACTCCATATCTGACAGGCCGCATCGGGCTTTTCTATTTCCCGTTATTCATTTGTCCCCTGGTTTGCCTGATTAGCTTGACCGACTCCGGAAAAGGGAGAGTTGTTAAAGTGTTTTTATCGGCGGTGGTCAGTCTGGCTTTAATCATCCATCTTGGCCTGACGGTAAGGTTATCCTATGCAAGGGAATGGTGGTTTGATGCTCATACGCTGACTGTTATCAATTATCTGAACAATGCAGAAAAGGGACACACCATCAAATTAAAAACTGATTGGCATTTCAATCCTTCTTTTACTTTTTATAAAGAAACCGGTAAAACAGCCAATATTGATCTTCTAAATTATGACAACAAAATCGATGTAAATACTGACGCTGATTATTATTATATTTTCACAGATGATTTTGAACAATTGAAATCCCGTTTTGATCCCGTGTGGGAGACGTGGGGCCGTTTTATGCTGGTAAAAGCCAAACGGTTGGAAATAAAAGATTAGGGGACCGGTTAATAGAAGACGATTTTCAGATCATCGGCAAAAAACAGACGTCCACCGGGATTTTTCAATATCACTGAAATGGTCGCATCCCATGGCATATCTCCGGGAAAGGTAAAATCTTTATAAACCTTACACCATCCTCTTGCATTGGAAATAAACGGATCAATCTGACACGAGTCACTCCATAAAATTTGTCCATTTTTTTCTATCAGGCAGAACATCTGTCCGCCAGAGGTACTTCCTCCGGGCACATTGACATATACCCTGGCGTCGGCATGCGTAGGGAATGGTAATGCAAAAGAGAAAAAATATAATGGGTCACTACCTCCCGTTTTATACTCATTACTAAGTATGATGCTGGAATTGTACGAGCGATGCAATAAATTAGTTCCGTAACTATTTACAACCACCGCTCCGTTTTCAAAATCATTGAGGTAAACATAAACCGGCCGCTGCTTCTGGATCAGCTTTGCATTTCTCAGGTAGTACCGGTACATCTCCCAATCCCACACTGATCCGGAAAAACATCCGCTGTAATGATAGATGATGCGGATATTATAATAACTCATCGCGCTCAGGAGCAAGATCATTAAAACCCCCGGGATACGGGTCCTGATGCGGACGACTTTTTCAGTAATCAGGCCGAACGGGATGGCAACGAGTGGAAGGAAATCAACAAAGGCCCGATGACCGAATCCGCATCCGAAGTACCAGCTGTGCCAGGAAGCAATGATGTAACTGGTAAGCAGGAAGAAAACCAACAGGAGTATCCCGTTCCGTTCCCGTAAGATGATCATCAACAGAACACCGGCGATGAACACAAACCAAACCGGGTTCCAGATAAACAACCCATTCAGCGGTGAGAACCAGATCTCTGCCAGTTTCGGATCATTCCAATTACTAAAGGATTCTCCCTGGTATGAATAATGGATCGGTTCACCGAACATATAATTCCAGTACAACATCTGGGGGAGAAACACCAGGAAAAAGATGATGGCAAAGGTGGCGATATTCCTCCAGGTAAACAGCACCCGGAGGCGGTCTTTCAGCGCACGAAACGAATCCACATTCCAAAACAGCAACAACAGCAGGATGGTCCCGTTGACCGGCCGGATCAGCATCGACAGGGACGCTGAAAAAGCTACCAACATAAAACTGCGCCAGGATCCTTTTTCCAGGAAAAGATGGATGGCATACAGATACAGGCTGATGGCGCAGAACGAATAAACATGCGACATCAGGGGCTGCCGGAAGGTGTAAAAATACAGGTTGGTGCCCGCGAAAATAAATATAACGGAAAGATACCTGACCAGTTTGCCGGTATATCGCTTCAGCACCTGAAAGATGAAGAACAAACCCACGACCAGGTAGAATACCCCTGCCGCATCAGCCATTCGGAAAAAGGCGGTAGAGAAACCTCCTTCCAACGGCAAACCGGCAAGATGTGAGTAAAGTACCGTTCCTCCAAAAAAAGGGGAAACCATCAACGCCACTCCGCAACCATATTTGGTCACCATCTTCTTACCGTCATGATCAATAAATTGATAGCCGGTAGAATCATTAATTCCTGCCGGGAATTTATTATAATCGAACCGATATAAAAAAGTGACCGGAAGATAGGCATAGTAACCTGCCCCATCAGAATAAATCTCGCTCTGCCAATCGAATCGCCTTATCTTGCTATGTATCTGAAGCGACAGAAAGAGTGCGACGCAAAACAATCCGATGAAAAAACAACAAGTAAACGATGGTAAATGTCGACGCATGCAGTGTTCGTTGATTACCTATTTTTCATATACATAAACATCCATATCATCCACAAACATCTCATTTTTCCCGTGATTCCAAAGGTAAACCTGCACCTGGTTGTCTTTTGGATTTTCCAGATAGGGTATTTCGTAATCCATGGTCACCTGATGCCATTTGTCAGGAATCAATCCTTTTCCTGCCAGTGGAAGGGATCGGTATTTTACGTGTTCACCGTTATGAACTACGGTGATGACCATGTCGACCAGGTTATCCAGGGAATCGGCGGAAGAATAAACCCAGGCCGTTGCCCTGATCCAATAATAACTGAGGGAGGAGACCTTGTCAGCAGTTGCTTTAAAGCCTGTTGAAAACTGGTTGGTTGAATCTAATTTATAGGCATACTTCCCGGAATGAACGGGTGATAATACATAATATGCCAATTCTTTCTGATCGGGATATTCAAAACCTTGTGAGAGTAATGGACGGCGATGATAATCCTTACCATCACCCATTGATTCCAATACATTATCGCTATTTTTCTCGGGCTCCAGCAACCGGTAATCTTCGGGATCAACATGATCTTTCAAAAACACTGCCTTGTAATACGGCCGGGTCATTCTCGATGGATCGAAAATGAAATTCATATATTGCCAGGTCTGGAACAGGTTCAGAAAGATTCCCCATCCGAAGACAAGGATAAAAAGAATGCGTACAAACCATTTTCTTTCCGAGACCCACTGGATGAAAAAGCCCATCGGGAGAGCGAGAAGAGCGTACGACTGCATCATCGAACGCTGTCCGAGACTCCCACCGAACCACCACGTAGTCCACCCGCAGATGATCATCAGGTTCAGAAAAGTGAAAAGGAAGATAGGGACGAAGCTTTCTTTATTCCTCCGGAAATGAACGATGAAACCGAGGATGGCAAAGGCCATCAGGGGTGTGTATATCAACCAGCCTTTCTTGAACGAGAACATGACCCGCATGAAATAGGGGGCAAACAGACGAATCCGCTCCCCTGCCTCGTAGCTGTAATAAATCCATTCGCCGGCATGCAACTTCCAATACAGGAGTTGCATAAAGCCAACCAGAAAGAGCAATATGCCGGCCACGATCACTTGTCCGTAATGGTCGAGCAGCAACCGCCATTTCTTCAGCAATGTCTCTTTGTTAAATACTCCCCAACATACCGGGATCAGCACAGCAATAATCTCTGTCGGCCTGATCAGGGCCATCATCCCCAGCACCAGTCCGAGTCCGGCAGCATATCCCCATCCTGGTTTTTCATTCCATTTAATCGAAAACCAGAAAAGCAGGGCGTAAAGGAAGAAGAGATAATTATGTGACATGGCCCCATCGTAGGCCGTAAGTTGGAAATAGTTTGTCCCGAGAACGATCACAGCCATGGTCAGGGCTGCGATGCGATCGGGCAGATAACGGAGCAATGCTTTCCGTAAGAACCATAAACCAATGATAGCGTAAACCAATCCTCCCAAAGAAATGGAGATCTCGTAAGGCAGTGAGAAGCCATCGGCCGGATACCCGAGAACAGGAGCCAGAAGATGGGCGATAAAGAAGAACGGAGAATACAGAATGGCCAGTCCCATGGTATATTTCATGACATAATCCCCGGTGGGACCTACATATGCCTGGTAAAAACCGATGGTCGGCTTGTAGGTATCCAGGATGGACTGCAACCAGGTGAAATCCTTCAACCCTACATCGTGATGAATGAAGGTGGCCGGGAGGTAGATATAGTAACCAAAAACATCCCACGAAATGATGGAGAGACAGTTATACGTAAGCCACCGTGGAAGCAGAAAACGTCCGTATACCACGGCAGTCGCCAGTATTACAAAAGCTGCCAGTGACCAGAGGTTCTTCTTTTTTAGGCTCATCTGCGCTGTTTTAGTTCTGATCTTTCAGGTATTTTCTCGAGAACAGGTTGTATTTGAGGATGCACCAGATGGCGCGGAATCCGTCTTTTGCCCCGATCTTCTTCCCTTCTTCGTAGGTCCGGCCATAATAACTGATCCCCACTTCATAGATCCTGATCCCTTTGAATCGTGCGATCTTCGCTGTCACTTCCGGTTCAAACCCAAACCGGTTCTCCCGGAAATATATTTGCTTAATGTATGCTGATTTGAATAGTTTATAACAGGTCTCCATATCGGAGAGATTCAGGTTCGTGAACATATTGGAAACGAACGTCAGCATCCTGTTGCCAATCGAGTGCCAGAAGAAGAGGATGCGATGCGGATTTCCCCCCATGAAACGCGATCCGTAAACCACATCGGCAAAACCGCTGAGAATAGGCTTTAGCAGGATGTTGTACTCTTCCGGATCGTACTCAAGGTCGGCATCCTGGATGATGAGGTATTCACCCGTCGCTTCCGCGATTCCGCGATGGAGGGCGGCTCCTTTTCCCATGTTCTTCGGCTGACTGAAGAGCTTAATGTTCTCCCCGAGATGAGCGGATATATACCGCTCCACGGCTTCCACCGTGGCATCCTTGCTGCAGTCGTTCACGATGATGATCTCTTTCCCCATGCCTCCGTTAAGGTGAACAGCCAATACCTTATCAAGGATCAGGTGAATAGTGGCGGCTTCGTTGTAGGCAGGAATGATAATGCTAAGGTTATGTGTCATGAGTTATGGTTATTCGTGAAAATAGATTCTTTTTACCCGCGGAGAAATACTGGTGAGTATTTCATAAGGGATGGTCCCTGTGAGTTTTGCCAGTTCCGTTACGGGATGTTCATCGCTGAAAAGAACCGCCTCCTCCCCTTCCCGGATGTCCATTCCCTGATTAACCAATTCGGTGACATCCAACATGACCAGATCCATGCAGATGTTCCCGATTACCGGGGCTGCCTTTCCCCCAATATAAAACTTCCCATGCCCGTTACCCAACCGCCGGTCAAGTCCGTCGGCATAACCGATCGGTACCACGGCAATGACTTTATCCGTGTCGGCCACTCCTTTCCGGTTGTAACCCACTGTATCTCCTTTGGGGATCCACCTTACCTGCGTCACAACGGTCTTCAGGGTGCTGACATTCCGCAATGCCGCTCCTTCCGCCTCATCAAAACCGACTCCATATAATCCGATCCCGATCCTGACCATATCCAGTTGCGCTTCAGGGAAACGGCTGATCCCCGCCGAATTCAGAATGTGACGAATAAATGGATACTGCACATATTGAGTAATTTTTTTACTCATTGTATTAAACAGCGCGATCTGGCGGCGGGTAAATTCATCTTCTGCAGGATCTTCGCTGGCGGCGAGATGAGAGAAGACCGACCTGACATGCAGCCGTGGATTAGCCTGAAGATGGGCGCCCAGTTCATCGAGATCGCGTTCGTTGAATCCAAGCCGGTGCATCCCGGTATCGAGTTTGATATGGATCTGCACTTCATCCTGCAGGGCTGTCTGATTGCGGTCAATCGCCTTTTCGATCAGTTCGAGAATATGGATATTATAGATTTCGGGTTCCAGGTTGTATTTAAGCAGCAGATCAAGGCTTTGCTCTTCCGGGCTCATGACGGCAATCGGCAGGCGGATTCCGGCTTTCCTGAGATCGACACCTTCGTCGGCGTAAGCTACGGCCAGGTAATCGACCCGGTGAAACTGCATGAGGTTGGCTATTTCGAAGCTACCGCTTCCGTAAGCAAAAGCTTTGACCATGGCCATGGCTTTCACGCCGGGTTTCAGCTTGGAGCGGTAATAATTCAGGTTATGAACGAGGGCATCGAGGTTGATCTCAAGTACTGTTTCATGCGCTTTTCGCTGAAGGACCCTGCTGATCTTTTCAAATTCAAACAAACGGGCGCCTTTCAGCAGGATGGTTTCGTCACGGAATTGTGATATCGGGTAATGAGCAAGGAAATCATCCGTAGTCAGGAAAAAAGAACCTTCCATCGGGAACATTCGTGAGTAACGCGAGATATCTTTCCCGATGCCGATCACGCGGTCAATCTTTTTAAACGCGAATACTTCTCCCAATTCCCGGTATAATTCTTCTTTATCGCGACCACTCTGCAATATATCGGAGAGGATGACCGTGCGTCGGGGATGTTGATTTTGCGATAACAGAAAATCGATAGCAATACCGAGGGAGTTGATATCGGAATTGTAAATGTCGTTTATCAGCGAACAATGGTTCACTGCTTCTTTCAATTCGAGTCGCAGTGCGATAGGTGTCAACTGCAGCATGCGAGGAGCTATCACGGCAGGGTCGGTTCCAAGATAGAGCATCACTGCCCAGCAATGGATGGCGTTTTCGATGGAAGCCTCGTCGGTTAACGGAATAGTGATCTGCATCTCCCGGCCTTGAAAGAGGCCTTCGATCAAGGTATTTTCTCCTCTCTTGTTGACGGCGGTGATCTTCAGGTCGGCCTCCCCGGTACGACTCCAGGTGAAGGTGCTGATGGTCGAAAGCGTTGGTGAAGACTGAATCTTCTCCCTGATTACCGTATAGTCTGAACAGTACATGATGATTTTGGAATGTTCAAACAGTTTCAGTTTCTCGGTTGCTTTCTGGGCGGCATTCAGAAAATGTTCATCATGAGCATGGCCGATATTCGTGATCAGTCCGATGGTTGGCCGGATGATGGGTTCGAGGTGTTCCATCTCACCAGGCTGTGAGATACCGGCTTCGATAATAGCCAGGTCGTCACCGCCCTCCATTTTCATCACCGATAACGGCACGCCAATTTGTGAATTGAAACTTCTCGGACTCCTGATGATCCTGAAATCCTGCGCCAACAGTTGGAATAGCCATTCTTTCACGATCGTTTTTCCGTTGCTGCCGGTAATTCCGATGACCGGTGACGTGAAGAGGCTCCGGTGGTAAGCTGCCAATTTTTGCAGGGCAGTCAGGGTATCATTCACCACCAAAAAAGCGGCGTCAGGATAGGGAGAGCCATCACCCGAAAGAGGCGTTTCTTTGTCTGTTCCGGGATTCAGGTAACGACGATCCCGGATCATGAACAATCGCACTCCCTTTTCGTACAGGTCGCCAATATAACGGTGGCCGTCATTGCGTTGGGTCACCAGGGCGACAAACAGGCATCCTGCAGGATCCACTAACCTTCTGCTGTCGATCAACAGATCCCGAACGTATGGATCATCTGTGCGGGAAGACAGGATATGTCCCCCGGTAATTTCACAGATGCGGTTTAATGTATACTTTTCAAAAGTCATGTAGTAGCAGGTTCTACCGGAGGTTGGGCCGGGTTCAATGAATTGGCATGCAATTCATCGTAATCGTGGCGGTTCTGATATATATCGCACGCCATGTAAATAGCATTCCGGAATGCTTCCGGGTTGGCCATGTTTTTTCCGGCAATATCATAAGCGGTGCCATGAGCAGGGGAAGTTCTCACAAATGGGAGACCGGCAGTGTAGTTCACTCCTTCATCGAACGACAACAGTTTGAAAGGTATCATACCCTGGTCATGGTACATGGCCAGGATGCCATCGAATTCGCGGAAGGAGGATGATCCGAAGAAACCATCTGCCGGATACGGTCCGAAAGCCAGGATGTTTTGCGCGATGGCTTTATTGATAGCTGGCGCCACTATCCGCTGATCTTCATCACCGATGATCCCTTCGTCGCCGGCATGCGGATTCAGCGCTAACACGGCAATCCGGGGCTTGACGATGCCAAAATCACGGATCAGGGATTGATTCATGATTCGGATCTTGTGAAGAATGAGTTCTTCGTTTATCTCCTGGGCAACCCGGGCAATCGGTAAATGACCCGTGGCCACCCCGATGCGGAATGCGTTGGTGACCATGAACATCAGGTTATCAGGAGTATTGAATTTTGTGGCCAGGTATTCGGTATGTCCGGGAAAATGAAATTTATCCGATTGGATATTTTTTTTGTTGATCGGGGCTGTCACCAGGACATCAATCTGGTGATTGGACAGGTCATTCACGGCCATCTCCAGGGCCATCAGGGCAAGTTCTCCCGCGAGGGCTGTCGATTTCCCCGTTTCAAGCTTCACCTCATCCTCCAGGATGTTGATGATATTGGGTTTCCGGGGATGGGCCTGGTCAGCTTTTCGTATAATGTTAAAATTGAAGTCGTTTGCATCAATGATCTTGCGGTGGTAGGAAGCCACTTTCGAGGATCCGTAAACGATGATGGTGTAATTCTCGTAAAGGCGCTGATCGAGCATCGTTTTAATGATGATTTCGTAGTTGATGCCATTTACATCTCCGTGTGTAATGCCCACGCGGATGCGGTTTTGTGTATCAGGAGTCGGTTGTGTCATCTGAAAAACAAGTGTTAGATTATATGATTGTCAGGTTGTCTTCGTACTAAAAAAATGGAAAAGCAGGCGAACTCCTACGCCCGTCCCGCCAATGCCACGATAATGATCCCGTTTATCTAAAAATGCCGGTCCGGCGATATCGAGATGAATGAAAGGATAGGAAGTGAATTTTTCGAGAAATTTTCCGGCGATGATAGCACCGGCTTCAGGTCCTCCCAGGTTTTTCATATCGGCCACCTCCGATTTCAGTGCTTCCGCATAATCATCCCACAGGGGCAATTCAACGATCCGTTCATGGACAGCGAAGCCTGATTTGATGAGTTGATCCATCCATTCGGTTGCACCGGCCTGCATCCCTGCTATTGCGCCTTTGCCAACAGCCCGGAGGGCAGAGCCCGTCAATGTAGCCAGATCGATGACCAGGGCCGGTTTATACCGGGAAGCATAACTCAAGGCATCAGCCAGGATCAGTCTCCCTTCTGCATCGGTATTGATGACTTCTACGGTCTTTCCGTTATGCATGCGCAATACATCTCCCGAAACAATGGCCTGTTCTCCCGGACGATTATCTGTCGCCGGTACCAGTCCGATGATATGCACCGACAGCTTTGCCCGTGCAATCGCCATCATTGCTCCGGCCACAGCCGCGCCTCCCGACATATCGTCTTTCATGTCGTTCATGTAATCGCCCGGCTTCAGGTTCATTCCGCCCGTGTCGAACATGATGCCTTTCCCAACCAGCACAAACGGGTTTTTGTTCTTCGGATGGGAAGGTTTGTACTCCATGCAGACCATCAACGGCGGTTCGTGACTTCCTTTGTTAACGCCCAGAATGCCTCCCATCTGGAGAGCTTCCAGTTTGTTTTTATTCATCACCTCCACTTCCACCCCGCATGATTTGCCCATTTCCGTTATTTCGTGGGCAAAAATCCCTGCTGTAAGCCCCGAATTAGGTTCATTGATGAGATCGCGGGCGAAGTACACTCCGTCCGTTACTGCATCCAACAGGGCGATCCCTTCGACAGGCAAGGCATCGGTGCAAATCCGGATTTCCTCCAGGGTAACACTGTCGTCTTTGGTGGTTTTGTATTTCGAAAAGCGATAGTCACCCAGAATGACCCCTTCTGCAAAAGTCAGGGTAACTAATGGGTCATTACCGGGACCCGAAATGGTGATGCCGGTTACTTTATGCTTGTTGAGAAAGGCCTGGAGCCGGTCTCCGGCTTTCCGGAGTTCTTCGAGACGCCGGTAAAGATCTTTCTCTTCTTTGATAAATTGAACAAAGTCCCAATAACCCAGGCGGTCAAATGGTATCCAGTCCGCTTTTTCCTCTTTCCTGTGACGTATGTAAGTGAGTTCGGGTTTGCTGAATATGCCTGCCGGAAGGTCTTTGGGAGACGAGACCAGGTATACCGTACATCCTGCGGCCTCATGCTTTACTACTGGTA
>Ga0209099_1001202_pt1 | contig 26960 bp, 22 predicted proteins | sample AD_JPNHW2_MetaG_FD_184430 | JGI IMG/M metagenome (GOLD analysis project Ga0209099, IMG submission 184430) | Active sludge microbial communities of municipal wastewater-treating anaerobic digesters from Japan - AD_JPNHW2_MetaG (SPAdes) (version 2) | ecosystem: Engineered > Bioreactor > Anaerobic... | reverse complement strand
CTCAACTCCGAGCGCCTCGCTTCACCGAGCCGCTCGTCAGACTTTCAGCCCAACTGCTGCGTGCGCAACGCGCGCCGTCAGTGCCTAACCAATCGTTCAACCCGGACCCAACAGCCACGATCTTCCAATCTCCCCCATGCACTCCGCTTTCTCGTCCCCTTCGCTCATCCCACCGGCTGTTGGTCCGGTTAACTCCTTTCGTTAGGCCGCACCATGCTGCTCAAACTAGAAACCCTTCAAACTCCGATGAAGCTCGTCTTTGAGTTGTCCGAGGAACTTAGGCATGATCCTCAACGTGTCAAGCTCACCCAAGCGTTAACTCAAAACAAAGATAAACCCCGGATGGGGCTCAAAGGAAATCATGGTTTGTTCGGGTCTCCTGAATGGTGGGCGAACATCCAAGATGAAAAGATGAAGGTTGAACGCGTATCTGGAACCATTACGAGAACATACTTTGCAGGCCAAGATTCTCATGGTAATGACAATAGCTTTGATCTAAAACTTGAAAACGGCACGATCCTTCAATCTGGTATTTACGTAAATCATAAACAAGACAGACACCTCTTTCGCAAAGGTGCTTTCGTCGCAATCGCCTATGCGCTTGACGAACTCAAACAGCAACCAGCCGCAAATGGTGACGTCAACTACTCAAGAATCGTTATCGAATTAGCTATTTCAACCTAACCATGTGGCACCTTTGTTGGCAGTCCACCTGGCCTAACCAATCGTTCAACCCGGACGCTGCCTCCACTGGCAACCTCCTCCTCCACTCGTTCAGATTTCTGATCTCCTCCCAGCGCGCCGCAGTCGGCACCGCCGGTTAACTCCAATCGTTAGGCGCCACCATGAAACAATCCATCGTCCATATCGCAATCGTTGTTCGGGATTATGACGAAGCTCTCGATTTCTATATCAATAAGTTGAATTTCACTCTAATTGAGGATACTTATCAGCCAGAGCAAGATAAGCGTTGGGTTGTCGTAGCCCCACCAGGCTCTTCTGGCACTACCCTCCTTTTGGCAAGGGCCTCGAAACCTGAACAAATCCCATTCATTGGGGATCAAGCGGGTGGGAGAGTTTTTCTTTTTCTTAATACTGATGATTTCTGGCGTGACTATAATTCCATGAGAGCCAAAGGTATTGAATTCGTTAGGGAACCCAAAGCTGCCGATTATGGCACAGTGGCTGTATTCAAGGATCTTTACGGAAATTTGTGGGATTTGCTTCAGCTTAACCCAGATCATCCCATTGCTAAGCGAGTTGCACAAGAATCTCAACTGGGCGCCTAACCATAATACCGTTCACTTAAGCCTTGACAGGCCAATGCGCCGCACCACTCCCATTTCAGAATCCTAGATCTCCTTTCTAATCATTTCAGCACTTAGATCTTCTATTTCCATTTCAGGCCCATCCATCACAGGACACTCATGAAAGAACTTAATGTGGTGCAAATATACATGAAGGTATTCGGCTGTTGCCTATTAGCTGTCTTCATTATTGCATTTATCACTGGTATTGCCTGCAACAACCCCCTGTTTGGATTTATTCTTCTACCCATCTTAATTGCAGACATTTTTGGATATAAGACCAGTATATTCAATTTAGATTCTGGTTTTTGGTTTGGCACCATCGTTTTACTGATTTTTGTATTTACAATTAACTTTTTTATTGTTTTATATATCAAAAATCATTCAAATTCTTCAAAGAGCTGAATCAACACTGACTGCCATTTCTATTACCAATGCTCTTACCAGCACTTTCCCACCATTTCGGCAAAGATTGCGGTACGGCCTAACTAGGCACTCGGGCTCCCCATGACCACCCCCATGAACACCTATCTTCGAATCTTTGGATCAGGCCCTTTGGGGGTCCTCCTGACGGCATGCCTTCTTTGTCTTGTCGTCTGGCTGCAAGGGCACTTCCCCTCCGGCACTCTTGGCCTTCCGGCGACCCTACGCTACCTGTTCCTCATCGTGGCCGGTGCAGGAAACCTGGCGGGAATTCTCTGGTCCTTCCGATCCCTGCCGGTTGCTCAACGTGGTCGCGGCCTATGCACGCAGGGCGCCTATCGCTGGGTGCGTCACCCTCTGTACGCCTCTTTCATCTCCGTGGGCGCCCCGGGACTTGCCATCTTCCTCAACCACTGGGTCGGCCTGCTTTGGGTTGTGCCGCTTCATTTCATGTGGCACTTGGTCATTTCGATCGAGGAACGGTCCATGGTCGCTCAGTTTGGCCAAGATTACTTGACCTACGCCAGTCATACGGGTCGTTTCATACCGCGTCTCTTCCGATTCCATGATCGTGCCTGACCGACCGCAGACCTGGGCGTTGCCTCTTCGAGCCGCTTCGCCCACGATCATCCTGGAGTTCTCGCCTCCTCTCCCCGAACCGCTTCGACCCCGCCGACCGATTCCAACCGCTGGGCCGTGACTGGATCCATTCACTCTTGCAAGGAGATCTACCACAGTGGACATTCCACGTATCTTCAACATCACCGAAAGCGCTCACCGCATCCATAATCCGTTCACGCCCGAAAAGCTCGCCACTCTCGGCGCGGCGCTGCGCCTGGAAGCGGGGGCTCGCGTGCTCGACCTCGGCAGCGGTTCGGGAGAGATGCTGTGCACCTGGGCACGCGATCACGGAATCGTGGGCACCGGCATCGACATGAGCCAGTTGTTCACCGAGCAGGCCCACCTCCGCGCTGAAGAACTCGGCGTCACCGGTCGAGTCAAGTTCATCCATGGCGATGCCACCGGCTACGTCTCGGACGACAAGGCTGATGTGGCCGCCTGTGTCGGCGCCACCTGGATCGGCGGAGGGGTCGCCGGCACCATCGAGCTTCTGGCGCGGAGCCTGCGCCCCGGAGGGATCATCCTCATCGGCGAGCCCTACTGGCGACAGTTGCCGCCGACGGAGGAGGCCGCCAAGGGGTGTCTTGCCCATTCGACCTCCGACTTCCTCCTGCTTCCAGGACTTCTCGCGTCTTTCGGGCCCCTCGGCTGGGACGTCGTTGAAATGGTCCTGGCCGACCAGGATGGCTGGGACAGATACGAGGCGGCCAAGTGGCTCACCATGCGCCGATGGCTCGAGGCGAATCCTGACGACGAGTTCGCGAAAGAGGTTCGAGCCAGACTGACCTCGGAGCCCGAGCGCTACGCAGCCTACACGCGCGAGTACCTGGGCTGGGGGGTATTCGCGCTGATGCGGCGATGAGCCCAGCCTCCCGCTCCACCCGGACCGGGGTGCCTCGATTGCCGAAAGTCCGACACTGCGACTCCCCAAGCATCGCCCACTCGTTTCCTCCTTTCCAGGCACCCTGTTTTCACGTGCTTGTCCATGTTCTTGCGACAGGCTGCCACTTGCCCTTCACCCATCCTGTCGAGCCGCCCATGAAAGTCATCGCTCTTGAAATCGAAAGGCCCGATGCCGCCAGCGAGGATTTCCAGCCCCACCTCGAGGCCGAGGCTCGGCACGTCTGGAACCTCCAGCAGCAAGGGGTGGTCCGCGAAGCCCACTTCCGTGCAGACCAGCATACGGCTGTCCTGGTCCTCGAGTGCGACAGCCTGGCGCAGGCCAGGGAGTTGACCGATGCATTTCCCCTTGTGCGCGAAGGGCTGATCCGTTTCGATCTCGTTCCGTTGGTTCCCTACTCGGGTTTCTCTCGCCTCTTCAAATGAACCAGCCCGCCGCCTGCCCGTGCGGAGCGCCGCGGCCCGGGGCCCTGTCGGGCCGCCGGGGCTATCATGCTTGGCAGGGGGCCCGTCGGGTGGGCCGCCGGGGAGGTCCCATGGGCTCTGGCATGCGTCGTCTGGGGATGGTCGCCCTGGTCTCGTTCGGGATCGTGGGCTGTGCGCCCGTGATCCCGGTCTTCCAGGCGGAAGGCGCGCCGCAGGCGGCCGCGTCCGACGCGCAGGGCGCGCTCCTCGCCAACGACGGCAGCAGCCACATCTGGATCCTGGCCCTCGATGGACAACGGCAGGGCGTGCCTGCGCACGGACGCTACCGGCTGGCGCCGGGGCGCCACAAGGTCCGGATCCAGTACTACTGGACGCGAGGGAACTTGGCCTGGACGGGCAACGAGGTGGTCGACTACGCCTTCGACGCGAAGCCGGGCGCTTCCCTGCGGATCGCCTGCGAACACGCCGAGGAACCTCGGCGCAACTCGGAACCTCACTACAAGGGGACGTGGAGATTCTGGATCGAGGACGCCGCCACCCGCGAGGTCGTGGTTTCCGGGGAGACCGGTCCGATCGTGACCCGGGAGGCGACGGGGGAGATCATGGAGCCCTTCTTCTTCCCGTTGGACTGGGACTGAGCCGGCATCGGGCCCGGCGAGCCGGTCCCCTGCCCTGTCCGGAGGCAGGCCCGGGGACGGCTTGTCCGGAAAGGCAGGGCTGAAGGGAGCCTCAGCCCTGCCTCGCCAGCTCCACGCACTTGCGGGCCAGGATTTCGGTGGGGTCAACGACGGCCACGTGCCTCCCGGCCACGAGGCAGTCGTCCGACTGGGCCATGATGAGGGGGAGTTCCGTGCAGCCCAGGATGGCGACCGTGGCCCCCTTGTCCCGCACGAGATGCTCCAGCGCCGCGCGGAGGTCCTCCTCGCACTTCCCCGTCGTGAACCCGGACTTGACGCCGGAAGCGCCGTAGATCGCCTCCATGACCCGCCGCTGGTAGGGCTCGTCCGGGGTGGAGAGGTGGAGGCCGTGCTGCTCGGCGATCTCCTGGTAGATCCGGCTCTTCACGGTCCCGTCCGTGGCGAGCAGGCCGACCTCCTTCGCCTCGGGGTGATGCCGCTGGATGTACTGGATGGTCTCGAAGAGCATGTTGACGATGGGGATGCGGAGGTGGGGCTGGATGCGTTCCACGAACGCATGGGCGGTGTTGCAGGGGATCGCGATCATGTCCGCGTCGGCGCTCTCCAGTTTCTTGCAGGCCGCGTAGAGCGCGAGGGTCGGGTCGGCGCCGTCGGCCACGAGATTCGCTGTGCGGTCCGGGATCTGGGGATTCTGCTCGACGACGAGCTTGATGTGCTCCTGGTCCGTGCGGGCGGGGGTGTTCCGGACGATCTTGTCCAGGAAGTTCACCGTGGCCGCGGGGCCCACACCCCCGACGACCCCGACCTTGCGGATCTTCTCGGCCTGCGTGAACTCCATGTCGAGGGCGTACTGGACGTAGGCCAGGTTGCAGTCGATGACGGGGACGCCGACGTCCCCGAGGGAAGCCAGCACCACGGGGATCTCGGTGAACCCCGGCAGGATCAGGTCCGCGCCCTGCTCCACCAGGTCCCGGCAGCACCGCTTCAGCAGGATGATGGCGTCCCCCTCCAGCCGGCCCGACTTCAGCCCGGAGGGGCCGTAGATCGCCGGCATGAGGAAGTCGTTCTGGAGCCCCGGACGCGGGTGGACCACTTCGTACTTGGCGGGGTCGAAGTTCCGCTCGAAGAGTCCGTCGCGGCGCACGTAGTCGGAGGTGAGCACGCCGAGGCGGCGGGCCGCCGGGTGGCGCTTCTCCACGTGGCGGCGGATCGCCGCCAGGAGGTCCACGATCGGCAGGGAGAGTTCGGCCTTGAGTTCGTCCAGGAAGGTCTGGCTGATGAAGCATGGCAGGAGCGCGGCATCCATCCGGCGCTCCTGGAACGAACGGAGCATGTCGAAGACGTAGAACTTCCTCGCGGACTGGCTCGCGCCGGCGGCGCCCGTGATGATGGACTCGGGGAACGGGTGCTGCTCGAGGATCGCGTCCCGCTGCCGCTCGCCATCGACGGCCAGGGAGGTCTTCATGAGCTTGTTGAACACGTCGGCGCCCGCCAGGGCGCTCAGGCCGCCCACGATGCCGAAGGAAGGATGCTTGGAACGGTTCATCTTGAACACCTCGAATCCATTGTCGCCCCGCTGGGCTGAAACGGGGGGCGCCGGCCGCGCCGGCCGCGGTTCCTGGAAGCGCCGCCTCGGTGCGGTCACCGGCGCGGATCCCGTCCGGGGACCCCGTCCAGCAGGTGGTCCACCGCGTCCACGATCCGGGAACCCTTGCGATACACCCTCGGGACTCTCCGGCTCACGCCGCTGAGCAGCTCGTGCCGGTTCGTGTCCACCCAGGCCGCCACGTCGTTGACCGGGATCCGGTCCTCTCCGGAGGATCCGAAGAGCAGCACTTCGTCCTCGACCCTGGCCTCCGGGATGTCCGTGAGGTCCACCATGCACTGGTCCATGCAGATGATCCCGACGACGGGGGCGAGCTTCCCGTGCAGGCCCACCCTCCCCTTCCCGGACAGGCTCCTCGAATAGCCGTCGGAATACCCCACCGACAGCGTGCCGATGCGGCTCGCCCGGGGGGCGACGAACGCGGGCTCGTAGCCCACCCACTCCCCTTCCGCCACCTCCGCGATCCGGGTGATCCGGGTCTTCAGGGTCATCGCCGGCTCCAGGTGGATCCTGTCCGCGAACAGCCCTGTCGTCGTGACCCCGAAGAGGAAGCCGCCGAGCCTCACCATGTCCAGGTCGAAGCCGGGATAGAGCACCATCCCGTTGCTGTCGCTGACGTGCTTCACGGGGATCCGGACCCCCTCGGACTCGAGGTGGCCGACGAGCGCCATGAACAGGTCGAACTGGGCCAGGTCGGTTTCCCGGCTGGCCAGGGCCAGGTGCGTGTAGAGGCCTTCCACCTGGATCCCGGGCAGGCGGCTGATCCGGACGATCGTCTCCACGGTTCCCGGCCCCGGCTTCATCCCGAGCCGGTTCAGGCCGGTGTCGATCTTGAGGTGGATCCGCGCGCGTTCCCCCGTCCGGCCCGCCAGGTCGGACAGGGATTGGGCCTGCCCGAGGCCGAAGACCGTGAGGGTGATCCGGTGTTCCAGGCCTCCGGCCAGCTGGGCGTCCGGCGTGTAGCCCATCACCAGGATGGGCACCTCCGGGAAATGGGCGCGGAGTTCCAGGGCCTCCGACAGGCGGGCGACGGTGAGGAGATCCACCTGGTCCTCGATCAGCTCCCGGGCGACCCGGACCGCGCCGTGGCCGTAGGCGTCCGCCTTCACCACGCCCGCGATCCGGGTGCCCCGGGGAATGATCCTCCGGGCTTCTGCCAGGTTGTGCGCGATGCAGTCGAGATCGATCTCCGCCCAGGTGCTCCCCATCTTCCCCATGCCTGGATCGTCGTTCATGCCGCGGGCCCCGTCATGGCCGTCCACGGGTCACGCCCGGTAGGCCGCCGCGGCCTCGACGAAGCTGCGGAAGAGCTTCAGGAACTCCGGATAGCGCCGGGTCAGGCACTCCGGGTGCCACTGGACCCCCAGGAGGAACCTCCCGTCCTCGCCCTCGATGGATTCGACGATGTGGTCCCTGGAGACCGCGCCCACCTGGAGGTGCGCGCCGAGGGTCTTGACGGCCTGGTGGTGGAACGAGTTCACGTGGATCGTCCCGGCGCCCATGATCCCCGCCAGCCGGCTGCCGGCCGCCACGTCCACGGAGTGGTACAGCTCCTCCTCGGGCATCTCGCCGGGATAGTGCCCGAAGGCGCCCGGGACCTGCACGTTGAGGTCCTGGTAGAGGGTGCCGCCCAGGCCGACGTTGATGAGCTGGCTGCCCCGGCAGATGCCGAAAATGGGCATCCGCCTCTCGTAGGCCTTCCTGAAGAGGCCGAGTTCGTAGTCGTCCTTGTAGGGCGCCAGTCCGTTCACCTCCTTCAGGGGTTCCTCGCCGTAGCAGGCCGGATGGATGTCCGCGCCCCCCGTGAACAGGATCCCGTCCAGCAGGTCGAGGTACGCGTCGCGGTCCGCGTCCTCGGCGACGGTCGGGACCGGGACCGGCAGGCCCCCGGCCTCGAACACGGAGCGCACGTAGTCCGTGACGACGACGCAGTAGACCCGTCTTTCCCGCTCGTACGTGGTCAGTCCGATGATCGGTTTCCTCTGTTTCATGCCGGTTCCGTTCCCTTCAAGAAAAACGATTCGATGCCCGGAGCGGGCCTCACGCCAGGATGATGGGCGGGCAGGCCGGACCGGCGTAGGCCATGTCGGGCGTCGTGAAGGAGGCTCCCGTGCGGCCGTACGGGTCGAGGGCGATGATGCCGCCCCGTCCCTGGGTCCTGCGGTTCAGCTCCCACAGGATCGACTCGACGGCCTCCTGGGGATGGATACCCCGGCCGATGAGGTCGGAAACCCCCTTGGCCGCCGCCATCCGGATGAATCCCTCGCCCCAGCCGGTGCAGCAGACGGCGCCGCCTTCGTCGTCGGCGTAGAGGCCGCAGCCGACCAGCGGGGCGTCGCCCACGCGCCCGGCCATCTTGGCCCGGGTGCCTCCGGTGCTGATGCCGGCGAAGAGGCTGCACTTCGCCTCCGCGTCCGCTCTCACGCCCAGGACGATGCCCACGGTGCCCCGCTTCTCGTGCTCGGTGATCCCGTGGTCCTGGTTCACCCGCCCTTCCGCGTCGAAGAAGAGGCGTGCGTCGGGCTTGCCGGCCTTCGTCCAGGCCTTGTAGCTCTCGTACTCGCGGGGATCCACGAGGGTCCGGGGGTCCACGGGCTCGAATCCCTGGGCCAGGGCGAAGCGTTCCGCGCCTTCCCGGATGAGCAGGACGTGGCTGGTCCGCTCCATCACCGCGAGGGCGATCTCGCAGGGATGGGGGAAGCGGCTCACGGCGGCCACCGCGCCCGCCTTCAGGTCCCTGCCCTCCATGACGGCCGCGTCGAGCTCGACCTCGCCGTCCTCGTTGAGCGAACTGCCGACGCCCGCATCGAAGACCGGATCGTCCTCCATGACCTTCAGGGCCGCGATGACGGCCTGGAGCGGGGGCGCCCCGGCCAAGAGCGCGTCGTACGCCGCCTGGTGGGCCCTCCGGACGCCGTCGATGTGCGCTTCCTTGAGGTCGGCGGGAATGTCCCAGGCCCCGCCGTGGATCTGGATCACGAACCTCGGATCCTGGGTGTGCGTCATGTGGTGGGATAGCATGCGAACCTCCGGGCCGCGCCGTCACACGGCCGTTCCGCGCGGGGCGGCTACAGGACGAAATAGAAGAACTTCAGCGCGTCCAGCCACTTGGAGCACGAATAGCCCACGGAGAGAGGGCCCTTCTGGACCGCCCCGGGATAGAAGGAGCCCCGGTAGGCGCTCACGTGCTGCTTGAACTGGATCTCCAGCTCGAAGTGGGGCGGGAAGACGAACTCGCCCGCGGGGCCGTCGTGGACCGCCTCGATGGCGGCCCGCTTGATCAGCCTGGCGGCCAGGTCCGGATGGATGGAGGTGGAGGCGCCGCCCAGCCCTTCGTTCACGGCCACCGTCTTGATGTGCGGGTTGTGACCGACGACGCTCCGGCAGAGCTGCTCGTCCCCGCTGACCAGGATGACGGGGACGCCGAAGGAGGCGGCCGTGTAGGCGTTGATCAGGAACTCGCTGGCCTCGCAGCCGTTCACCAGCACGCGGGTGTTGCCGGTGTTCATGGTGTGCGCGAGGGGGTTCCCGTCCCTCCCCGCCCCCGAGTGGTAGCCGATGAACATGGCCGCGTCGAAGCTGGCGTCGAGGCCCGCCATCATGAGGTAGGGATTGCTGGTCCAGGCGCGCATGAGGCGCACGTTCTCCGGGAGGGCCGAAGGGTCGAGGTTTCGGCCCGAGTCGTGGGCGTCCTTGACGAAGATCTCCTGGACCCCGGCCTCGAGGGCGCCCTCGCAGGCGGCCCGCACCTCCCGCGTCATCTGGGACCGGAAGTAGGCGCTCTGCGGATCGGACAGTTCCGTCTCCCTCCAGTCCGCGATCCCGCAGACCCCTTCGATGTCGGCGCTGATGAACAGCTTTTTCATGTCTTCACCTCCGAATGCGGATGTTCAGGAGAGCCGGGTTCCGGCCAGGACTTCCCGCAGGCAGTAGCGGCGGTGGCCGTTCCTGCCCACGACGGTCTCCGCGTGCCAGAGGGCGTTCAGGATGGCCTGTTCCGTTCCCTCCGCCGCGGCGCGGAACAGTCCGTCGAGCAGGCTCTCGTGCAGCATCGCCCTGGCGGGGGCGGGCGCCTTGGGATCCTCCGGGACCGTGTAGGCCGTGGAGAAGGCCAGGGAGATGTCCCCGCTCTCGTGCCCGAAGAAGGAGCCCGTCCGGGCCAGTCCGGCCGCGGCCCGCAGGGAGAGGCGGCGCAGCTGGCGCGCGTCCAGCGGCGCGTCCGTCGCGAGCAGCATGATGATCGAGCCCTTCTCCCGCCGGTCCTCGTCGAGCGACGCCAGGCGTCCGGCCAGCGACCGGCCGACGGGCTCCCCGGCGATCGTCAGCGCGTCCTGCATGCCGAAGTTGGACAGCACCAGGGCGCCGACGGTGAAGGTCCGGCCGTCCGCCAGGCGGGCCACCCGGGAGCTGGAGCCGATGCCCCCCTTCAGGCCGAAGCAGGTCATCCCCCGTCCCGCGCCCACCGCGCCCTGGGCCGCCTGGGCCGACGCGGCTCGGCAGGCCGAGACGTAGTGCTCCCCGTCGATCGCCATGGCCTGGATGTCGTTCAGGTAGCCGTCGTTGCACTCGAGGACCAGGGGATTGATCGTGGGCCACCCGCGCCCGATCTCGGGGTGGGCCGCGACGGCCTGCCGGATCTGGGCCTGCGCCACGGTCCCCACGGAGAAGGTGTTGGTGAGCGCCACGGGGGTTTCCAGCACGCCCAGTTCCTGCACCTGGACCAGCCCGACGCTCTTCCCGAATCCGTTCACGACGGACACCGCGGCCGGGACCTTGTCCATGAACAGGTCGCCCTCGTGGGGAAGGACCACCGTCACGCCGGTCTGGAGGGGACCCTCCGCCAGGGTGACATGGCCGACCTTCACCCCGCCCACGTCGGAAATGGAATTGCTTGCGCCGCTGGGCAGGATGCCTACGCGTGGAATGGACAACGATTGCTTGTTCAAAAATGCACCTCGACAGACAACAACCCGGCCCCCGCCCATGGCGTCGAGCGGACGGGCCCACCCTTCCGCGTTCCTCGGAACGAAGCTCAACGAAAGATCATTTCTCCAGTGAATTCAGCCTTTCTTGGTATTGCAGCTCCTGTTCGTTGAGGAACTTCATCCTCTTCATGGATTCGTTCTGCTGGCCCAGCAAGCGCAGGTCCATGAGGACCTTGAAGCTCGAGATCAGGCTGGCGTAGGAACTGGTGTAGAGGAGTGAAGCGTTGGAACACATGATCACTTCGCTCGAGTAGGGGAACACGGGGCTTCGCGGGGAATCGGTGAACAGCGACACGTTCACGTGCTTCTCCCGAGCGAACTTGGCCACCTGGACGCCCTCCTTCGAATAGGGAGGAAGGGAGGCGATGATCAGGATGTCCCTGGAACTGAGGCAGTTCATCTGACCGACGTAGTCGGCGAAGGAGCCGACGAGGTGCACCACCTTCTTCCCGAAATTGTAGTTCAGGAGGTAGCCGAACATCTGGGCGATGTACTTCGTCGCGCCGAAACCCGCCACGTAGATGCAGTCGGCCTTCTCCCACTGGTTGATGATGCGGGTCGCGTCCGACGGCTTGATGTTCGACAGCGTCTTCTTGATGTTCTCCAGCTCGTAGTGGACGAGCTTCTCGAGCTGCCGCTTGTCGTCGATCGAGCTCAGCTCGGTCATCGAGATCTCGCCGAAAAGATGGAGCTGGTGCTTGATCCCCTCCTGCACCGCCCGTTTGAAGTCGCTGTAGCCGGTGAACCCGATGTTCTTCACGAAACGGACGATGGAGGCCTCGTGGACGCCCACCAGCCGAGCCAGGGCCTGGATCGACAGGAACCCGACGCTCTGAGGGTCCTCCAGGATGCAAAGCGCGATCTTCTGGTTCGTCCCCTTCATGGCCGGGAGGGCGGCCTTGATCCGCTCGGTAACGCGCGGCCAGGCATCCGGTTCCTCGGAGGCGAGCCCAGGTGATGTCTTTTTCCGCGTTGGTGTCATGGTTCAGCCTGCCCTGTTGTGGAAAAATCCGCCGGAGGGTCCTTGGGGATGGAAGCAGTCAGCCCGCGCCGGGGTCTTCCCTGTAAATTATATAGGTCCACTCCTTGATCTATACCGAAAACACCGGCTCGCCCGCGATGAAGGTGCGCAGGACGCGGGCCGAGGGAATGTCCGCTGCGGGCACCTGCATGAGGTCCCGGTCCAGCACCACGAAGTCCGCCCACTTCCCGATCTCGAGGCTGCCCCGGGTGGTTTCCCCGAAATTCGCCCGCGCCGCCCAGAGGGTCATCGCCCGCAACGCCTGCTCGCGCGTGAGGGCGTTCTCCATCTGGAACCCCCCTTCGGGGTGGCCGTTCCGGTCCGTCCGGGCCACCGCGGCATGGAACCCGAGGATCGGATTGATGCTCTCGATGGGGAAGTCGCTGCCGTTGGGCAGCCAGCCGTTCTGCTGCAGGAGGTCCTGGTAGCGGTAGGCGTACTTGATGCGGTCGCCCAGGAGCGCGGGCGCCCACTTCATGTCGGAGATCGCGTGGCTCGTCTGCACCGAGGGGACGATGCCGTGCTCCCTGAACTTCGGAAGGTCCTCGGGGTCCACGATCTGCGCGTGCTCGATCCGCCAGCGCCAGTCGTTCCCCGACGGCAGGAATTCAGAATACAGGTCGAGCATGAGCCTCACGCCGGCATCCCCGATGCAGTGGGTGCTGACCTGGTAGCCGCCCGCCGCGGCCCTCCGGCAGATCTCCCGCAGGCGCTCGGTGCTCTCGAGCTGGAGCCCCCTGTTCGAGGGATCGCCCTCGTACGGCTTCAGCAGCAGGGCCCCCATGGAACCCAGGGCCCCGTCCGCGTAGGTCTTCAGGGTCCGGATCGTCAGGCGGTCCGTCATGTGGACGCCGCGGGCCACGAAGCTGCTGAAATTCTCCTCCGTGGGGTTGAGCATGGCGAAGATCCGCAGCTTCAGCCTGCCGGCCTGCTGCAGGGCATCCATGAGCAGGGCGTCGTCCCGGTCGATTCCGGCATCGGTGACGGTCGTGAGGCCGACCGAGAAGCAGCGTTCCTGGGCCAGCAGGAGCGACTGTTCCTTGGCCTGCTGGCCGGCCGCCGGGATCTTCTTCCGGACGAGCTCGATCGCGTTGTCGATCAGGACGCCCGTCGGTCCGCCCGCTCCCATCACGACTTCGCCCCCGTCGATGCGCGAGGTGCGGTCCACGCCCGCAAGCCGCAGGGCGGCGGAGTTGGCGATGGAGGCGTGGCCGTCGATCCTGATGATGTGGACGGGCGTGTCCGGGAAGGTCCTGTCCAGGAGGTCCTTGGACGGGAAGACGGGATCGGGCCAGAGGTTCTGGTCCCATCCCCGGCCGAGGATCCAGTCGGAGGGATGCTCCCGCTGGTGGACCGCCAGGCGGTCGACGACTTCCTCCCACGACCGGGCGCCGGCGAGGTCGGCCGTGCCCAGGTTCTCGCCGTACGAGAGGAGGTGGCTGTGGGGATCGATGAACCCCGGGTAGACGCAGGCCCCCCCGAGGTCCACCTCCTGCTCGGACCGCCATCTCCGGCCGATCTCCTGGTCCTTCCCGATATCGGCGATGCGTCCGTCCTGGATGACGAAACTGTCGGCGATGTCGAAGCTCCGGTTGACGGTATAGACCCTCGCGTTCCTGACGATGCAATTCGCAATCATGATTTTTCGCGTCCTCCGCACCCCCGCCGAGTGTCCGGCAGTCTCATCGGGGTATTCGATCCGGGGATGCGTGGGGTTCCCGCGCATCCCCATGTAGTCCCTTCAGGCGCCCACCCCGAGGTAGGAAGCCTGGACCCGGGAATCGCTGAGAAGCTCGTACCCCTTGCCTTCGAGGGTCACCCTTCCCGTATCCAGCACGTAGGCCCGGTCGCAGATCTCCAGGGTCATCGAGGCGTTCTGCTCGACGATGAGGATCGTGAGCCCGATCTCCTCGTTCAGGCGGATCACCGTGTCGAAGACGAGATTGACGACCATGGGCGCCAGGCCGAGCGACGGCTCGTCCAGGAGCAGGAGCTTGGGCTCGGACATGAGGGCCCGCCCGATCGCCAGCATCTGCTGCTCGCCGCCGGAGAGCGTGCCGCCCACCTGGTTCTGCCGCTCCTTGAGGACGGGGAACAGGGTGAACACGTGCTCCATGGACTTGGCGATGCGCCGCTTGTCGGACTGGGAGTAGGCCCCCAGCAGCAGGTTCTCCTTCACGCTCAGGGAGGCGAAGATGCGCCGCCCTTCCGGGACGAGGGTCACCCCGGCGCTCACCACCTGGTGGGAATGCTTCGGCAGCCTGGCGCCCCGGAACTTGATCTCCCCGTGCTCGTAGTCCTTGACGCTGGCGATGGTCCTCAGGAGGGTCGACTTCCCGGCCCCGTTCGCGCCGATGACGGCCACGATCTCGCCTTCGTCGATGTGAAGGTTGATCCCGTGCAGGGCCTTGATGCCGCCGTAGTGGACATCGAGGTCAGCAACCTCTAGAAACTTGCCGGCGTGTACGTCCATTCGTAGTCCTCTTTTCTCCGAGATAGGCATTGATGACGCGCGTATCGCTCTGGATCTCCTGGGGCGAGCCCTTGGCGAGCATTTCTCCCAGGTTCAGCACGTAGATCGTGGAATTCTTGCAAAGCTCCATGACGACCTTGATGTGGTGCTCGATGAGGATGACGCTGTAGCCGAACTGCTGGTGGATCTGGCGGATCAGCGCCGTCAAGGTCTCGCACTCCTCCTCGTTCATGCCGGCCGCCGGCTCGTCCAGCAGCAGGAGCTGGGGGTCGGTGGCCATGGCGCGCGCGAGCTCCAGCCTGCGCTGGAGGCCGTAGGACAGGTCGCCGGCCCCCTTGTCCGCGTGGGCGCTCAGGCCGACGATCTCGAGGAGGGCGTGGGCGCGCTCCCGGACCTCGGCATCCTTCCTGGCCACGCCGGGGCTGTAGACCAGGGCCTGGAGCATCGAATAGTGGGGCCTTCCGTGGAGACCGAGCGCGACGTTCTCGAACGCCGACATCTTGGGGAAGAGCCGAATGTTCTGGAAGGTCCGGCTGATTCCGAGATGGCACAGCTCGTCCGGCGTCTTGTCCGCGATGGAGGCGCCCTTGAACAGGATCTCCCCGCCGGTCGGCGCGATCGAACCCGAGACCAGGTTCAGGAGGGTGCTCTTGCCGGCGCCGTTGGGGCCGATCAGGCCGATGAACTCGCCCTTGTCCATCGTCAGGCTGACGTGGTTGACGGCCTTGACCCCGCCGAAATGGACGGAGACGTCCTTGAGGTCCAGGATCCGGCCGGATCCGGCGGCTGCTTGCGGATTGTTCATGATTCATCCTCGTTGGCGGAGATCTGCTTGCGGTTCCTGAACCTGGCGACGAGATGCCAGAACCAGTCGAACTTCATTTCCCGGTATCCGAACAAGCCCTGGGGCCGGTAGATCATGACGACGACGAAGAGGACCCCGTAGATGACGAGGCGCCAGTCGGTGAGGAAGCGCAGCACCTCGGGCATGGCCACGAGGAGGAAGGCTGTGACGAGCGGCCCCACCAGCGACTGCATGCCGCCGAAGACCACCGCGGCGAGGAGGTCGGAGGATTTCCCGATCCCGAAGTTGTTGGGCGAGAGATAGGTCATGTAGAAGCCGAAGAGCCCGCCGGCGATCCCCGCATAGACGGCGCTGATGAACAGGGCCGACATCTTGGTGCGGAGCAGGTTGACGCCCATCATCTGGGCGGCCACTTCGTCCTGGCCCACGGCGATGCAGACCTTGCCGTGCTGGGAGGTCATGAGGTTGTGCGCGCCCAGGAGAGCCAGCAGGGTGACGCCGATGGCCACGGGCAGCGTCGTGAACGCGGGAATCCCGTTCAGTCCGTACGCCCCGCCGAACACGGGGTAGGTGGTGTTGAACAGCAGCCTGACGGCCTCGCTGAACCCCAGCGTGGCGATCGCGAAATAGTCCCCGCGCAGCTTCCCGCGGCCGCGGAACGCCGGATAGCCGATGATGAAGCTGGAAGCGCCCGCGATCAGGCCGCCGATGGGGACCGCCAGCAGGAACGGCACGTGCCACTGGAGGAACAGGGCGGCGGACATGTACGCGCCGACCGCCATGAATCCGGCATGGCCGATGGAGAACAGGCCGGTATAGCCCGTGAGGACCGCCATGCCCAGCACGGCGATGATGTTGATGCATCCAAGGACACAAATCGTAGATAGATATCCCACATTGCCTCCTTGTCTACAGCTTGTCGACGGTCTTGGTGCCCATCAGGCCGCTCGGGAAGAACAGCAGCACGACGACCAGGATGGTGAACGAGATCAGGTCGCGATACACCGAGGACACGTAGCACGAGATCAGGGTTTCGATGACGCCGAGCAGCAGGCTGCCGATCACCGCTCCGGCGAGGCTTCCGATGCCGCCTATGATGCTGCCGATCATCGCCTTGATCGTGACCATGCCGAGGTACGGGTAGACCGCGTACTTCACGCCGTAGAAGACGCCGGCCACGGCGGAGAGCACCCCGCTGATGCCGAAGATGATGACGGCGATCCTGTTGTTGTTGATCCCCATGATCCCCGCGGTGACCATGTCCAGCGCGCTGGCGCGGACGCCCAGGCCGAGCTTCGTGCGCTCGAGGAAGTACCACAGCAGGGCCAGCACCACGAACGAGAACATGGCGGCGAAAAGGTCCATCCGTCCGATGGACACGCCGCCCCAGCGGATCGATCCCTCCGCCACCTGGGGGAACTTGCGGAAGGCGCCTCCGAACGCGAGGTTCGCGATGTTCACGACCGCCATGCTGGCACCCATGGCGGAGATCATCATGAACAGGCGCGGGGCCTGGCGGGCGCGCAGCGGACGGTAGGCCACGACCTCGGTGGTCAGCGCCAGTCCCGAGGTGACGAGGATGGAGAACACCATGGCCATCCAGAACGGCATGAAGAACAGGGAGATCGCATAGAAGGCCGCGAAGGCGCCGGTCACCATGAACGCGTCGAAGGCCCAGTTGGTGAAGTTGTAGACGCTATAGACCAGCGCATATCCGACTGCCAGGAGCGAATAGATCGCCCCGATCGAGATGCCACTGATTAGCTGCTGCAGGAAGAAAGTCACGAGTCACACCTCCGGTCAGTCGTCATCCAGACTTGTAGGTATCGCCGCCCCGGAAGGCGGCGGCCGGTCCGCGCCAGGAAGTGGCTGGCAGGGACCCGGCCGCGCGCCGGTCCTGTCCGGGGCAACGATGTGTTCAGCTCAGTCCTGAGGGGTGTAGGTCTTCTCGATCTTCCACTTGCTGTCCTTGATGGACATGATGACCACCGGCTTGTTGTGGGGGTTGTGCGTCGCCGGCTCGTAGGTCAGGGAGCTTGTGAAGACGGGGACGTCCTTCATGTTCTCCAGGGCTTCCTTCATCGCCACGGTGTCGATCCTCTTGGTCTTGTCCAGCGAGGTCTTGGCGGCGTACTCGAGGGCGTAGAGGGCATCCAGCGCATAGTAGGCGTAGATGTTGGCCTTCATGTTGTGCGCCTTCTGGAACTGGTCGTTGTAGTCCTTGAACTCGGGAGCTTCCGTGGACAGGCCGGAGGTGAGGTAGGCACCTTCCAGCTGCTTGCCGGCCATGGAGAGGAGTTCGTCCGCGACCCAGCCGTCCACGCCGAGGAACTGGGTCTTGAGGCCCAGGGCTTCCGTCTGCTTGGCGATCAGGGCCACATCCCGGTAGGTCGAGGACGGGAGGACGATGAGGTCCGGATTGGTCTTGGCCACCTTGGAGATCTGGGCGCGGAATTCCGTGTCGTTGGCCTGGTAGCCTTCCTTGGCGATGACCTGGCCGCCCAGCTTGGTGAACTGCGCTTCGAAGTACTGCATGATGCCGGCGGAATAGGCGTTGCCCACGTCGTAGATGAAGGCGGCCTTCTTCTTGCCGAGGTCCTTGAAGGCGAAGTCGGCCAGCACGTAGCCCTGGTAGGGATCGACGAAGCACGTGCGGAAGATGTAGGGCTTCACGCTTCCGTTCTCGTTCACCGTGACCTTCACGTTCGAGGCCGTCGTCGTGATGACGGGAACCTTGGCCGCCTCGGCGATGGGGGCGATCGGAATCGACGCGGCGGTCCATTCAGGGCCGATGACGCCGACGACCTTGTCCTGCTCGATGAGGCGCTTGGCGGCGGCCACGGCTTCGGGGGCCTCGCAGCGGCTGTCGTAGGTGACCAGCTCGATCTTCTTGCCGTCGATGCCGCCCTTGGCATTCACCTCCTTGACCCGGTCTTCCAGCGCAAGCTTGGCCGCCTGCCCCACGTAGGAGTCGGGTCCCGTCAGCTGCGCGACGAAGCCGAACTTGATGACCTTGTCGTTCTTGCATCCAATGGCCATGGAGCAGATGACCGCAGAGACGGTTGTGAGAACCACCGCGCGGGTATGTTTTACTACAAACCGCAGGCTAGACATGAGCCCTCCGAGTTGTGAATGTTGAAACGACGCAAATTGCGTCGTCCGATCGGGTTTGGAAAGATGCAGAGCAAGGGCGCCCTGCAATATTTGTTGGATCCATGGTCTTCATCCGCAATGAATGTGTCAACGAGTTTTGAAAATAAAATTTTTTTGTCGTTTTTACGATCACACGTTTGTTGCAGACTTGCGAGTCCATGCGACAAATCCTGGAAAAACCCATGGAACGGCTCGTCCATCGCCGGATCCTGCCGGATGGATGCCTGCCCGCCTGGGCCCACCGGATCGTCATGCGCGTCCAGAAAGCCATGGACCCTGCCGGGAGGACGCAGTCTTCCCGTTCCCCAGGACCGGAAGGGAACGGAGGCACCGCCGGCCGGAACCGGGGAGAGGCTAGCCTTCCTTGACGGCGGCCCTCGAGCTTTCCCGGAGCACGAGCGTCGTGGGCACCGAAAGCGTCAGGCCGGTCTCGCGCGGCTCCAGGATGCGGTCGAGCGCGAGCCCCAGCGCCGCCGTGCCCATCAGCGTCGTCCTGACCCGGATGGAGGAGAGGGGCGGATTCATGTATTCGGCTCCGGCCTGGTCGTTGCACCCGACCAGCGCAAGGTCGTCCGGCACGCGCAGCCCGGCGTCGGCGATGGCCTTGTAGGCGCCCACCGCCATGTTGTCCGTCGCGACGTGGACGGCCGTGGGCCGGTCCCCGGCCCGCAGCAGCCGCTGCATCAGGCGGTGGCCGTTCTCGTGGTTGTAGCCGCCCTCGCAGAGGAACACGGCCTCGGCCTCCAGGCCGTGTTCGGCCAGGGCCGAGTGCAGCAGGGCCTCCCGGACGTCCTGGAACACGGCCGGGCTGCCCGGGACTTCCTGCTCCCTGCCCCCGATGTAGCCGATGCGCCGGTGTCCCGCGGCGATGAAGTGGTCGACCAGCTCGGAAATGGAGGGCCGGAAGTCGGCCAGGACCCGGTCCGGCCTGGGCACGCCGGGATCGAAGTCCACGCAGACCGACACGGGCCGTTCCGCCAGGATGTCCGAGATCAGGCTTTCGTCGCAGGACCCCGCGCTGCCGATGATGATGGTCCCGTCGGCGGCGCCGGAGATGCGGGGGAGGTCGGAGGCGCCGCGGTAGAACACCTCCTCGAATCCGACCTGGCGCCGGTTCGCGGCCGACCTGACCGCGTGGTGGATGGACAGGTAGTAGGGATCGTCCAGCTCTTCCTCGAGGGTGTTCAGCAGGACGCAGCGGATCGTGATGTTCTTGTAGATGTTGCTGATCCTGGAGATCTTGCGATTCTTGGGCGACACGTAGTCGAGGTCGTCGGCGATCTCGAAGATCAGCTTCTTCTTCTTCGTCGTGATCGAAAGGGACGTGTCCTTGTTGAGCACGCGGGAGACGGTCGTGATGGAGACGCCGGCTTTTTCAGCGATTTCTTTGATGGTGGCCATGGGCTGTCGTCATTCGATTCGGCATGTCGAGCTGGGAGGGGCGATCGGAAACCAAGGTGCCTCGACGCGAGGATTGCAGGTCCGTCGTTCATGCCGGAACCGGAATCCCGTCGGCCTCCGGTCTGGAATCCGAGTCTGCCTCCCTCCGACTCCCCATTCTCCACGATCCTCCCGGCGCGGGCCAGACGGATGTCCCCGGCGCCTACCCGGGCAGGACCTCCCGCGCCAGGGACGGCTCGCTCGCCTCCTTGTTGCTGAAGGGCGTCAGCTTGAGGGAAAGCTCGAAGGGCTCGAAGCGGCAGCGGTGGGCGGCCAGCTGGTCCTGGCCCATGGAGTTCGAGCCGAGGCCGTTCTGCCGGTGGTCCAGGTTGAGGACGATGTAGTCCCGGGGCCTGAGATCGACGGGGTGCCGGGCCTTCTCCAGGTCCTCGGCCTCGTGGCGCAGGGCGCTGAAATGGAAGGGTTCCCGGCCGGAGGCGACCAGTCCGAGGCCCCGGTCGTTGCACAGGCTCACCCACCGGCAGCCGCTCCGGTTGCCGTTCTCCTGGGGCTTCACGTAGGGCGTGGCCAGGCCGTCGACCGTGGCGCGGTAGACCCCCAGGGAGACCGCTTCCATGGAATCGGGATAGGACTCGCCGGGCCCGAGACCGAACCAGCGGACGGCGTCGAGATCCACGGGCAGCGCCAGCTTCACGCCGATGCGCGGCAGCATGGCCGGGGCCAGGTCGACCCGGCCTCCGGGCTGCCCGGACACGGTGAACAGGATGTCCCCCGTGCCGTGGATCCGGTAGGAATACTGCGAGCGGTAGTGCCAGGTCCCGTTGGGCGGAGCGTTGAGAGTCTCCACCGTCAGCTCGACCCAGGTGTCCGTCTTCCGGACGTCCACGCGCTCCACGACCTCCTGCATGAGGTGCAGGAAATGGCGTTCCCGGTAGTCCTTCAGCAGGTTGACGTCGTTGTCGATGGGGGCGCGCCAGAACTGCAGGGCGGGTCCCTGGAGGAGGATCTCCGCGCCGTCCCAGACCAGGCCGGACAGCCGTCCCCGGACGGTGTCGAAGAGGCATTCGAACCGCCCCCCGGCGATCCGCAGCCGCGCCCTGTCGGACTGGGTTTCGACCGGACTGGAGGGCCGGACCGGACGCAGGGCGTTTCCCGCGGGCAGCCGGAACTGGGCGGTGGCCAACTCATGCCCGGCGGGCGCCCAGGGCGTCTCCGCCCTCGTCACATAGGAGAAGTCCAGGTGGCACGCGCCGGTCCCGGGCGGCACGACCGGGATCCGGATCTCCCCGCTCCCCCGGGGGGGGATGGCCGGAACCGGGAGGCACCCGGAGCGGACCAGCTCCCCTTCCCTTCTCAGGGCGTAGCGCAGGTCCAGGAAGTCGAGCGGCGTGAAGTCGAGGCGGTTCGTGAGCCGGAACCTGCCCTGGGCCAGGTCGACGGCTTCCGTGGCGACGGGCTCGATCACCTTCTTGAACTCCAGCAGTCCGGGAGAGGGCGTCCGGTCCGGGCGGACGAGCCCGTCGATGCAGAAGACGCCGTTGTTCGGCTCGTCCCCGAAATCCCCTCCGTAGCGGTAGTAGGGGCAGCCCCCGGCATCGTGGGCCAGGATCCCGTGGTCCACCCATTCCCAGATGAACCCGCCCTGGAGGCCGGGATGGCGGTAGAAGAGCTCCTGGTAGTCCCGGAGGTTCCCCGGGCCGTTGCCCATGGCGTGCGCGTATTCGCAGAGGATGTGGGGGAGGCGCGACGAGGCCGCGATCGCCGCGAGGGTGGGCTTCTCCGGATGCTCCAGCCAGGTGTACATCGTGGAATGGACATCGGTGCAGGCGTTCTGGGTGTCGCCTTCGTAGTGGAGCAGCCTGGTCGGGTCCAGTGCCCTGGCCCGCTCGGCCATCGCCAGGAAGTTCCGGCCGAAGCCCGATTCGTTCCCCAGGGACCAGAACAGGATCGAAGGATGGTTCCGGTCGCGCCGGATCATGCGCTCGAGGCGGTCGACATAGACGGATTCCCAGGCCGGGTCGCCGCTCAGGCGGTCCATCTCCCCCGAGGTCTCGAAGCCGCTGCACTCGAGGTCGTTCTCGGCGACGACGTACATGCCGTAGGCGTCGCAGAGGTCGTAGAAACAAGGGGCGTTGGGGTAGTGGGAGGTGCGGACGGCGTTGATGTTGTGCTGCTTCATGAGGCGGATGTCCGCCTCGATCTCCTCCCGGGAGACCACCCGGCCGTTCCGGGGGTTGTGGTCGTGGCGGTTGACGCCCTTCAGCTTGATGGCGACGCCGTTCACCGTGAACACGCCCTCGCGCTTCTCGATGACCCGGAACCCCACCTGGAGGGGCACGACCTGGATCCGGGCGTCCGCGCCCGGTCGTCCGAGCGAGACCAGCAGCTTGTAGAGGGCGGGGGATTCCGCCGACCAGAGCCTGGGCGAGGGGACTTCCAGGCTGATCCTGGCCGAGGCTCCGGCGCCGGGAGCCGGACTCGAGGCCTCGGCCACCACGGCGCCCTCCGCGTCCAGGAGCGTGCAGGCCAGCCGGGAGTCCGGGGCCGAGCCCCGCAGCCAGACTTCCGCCTCGAGGGCTCCCCGGGAGAAGTCGTCGTCCAGCCGGGTCACGACCCGGAGGTCGTCGATCCCTTCCAGGGGTTCGGCGTACAGCTCCACGTCCCGGAAGATGCCGCTCAGCCACCACATGTCCTGGTCCTCCAGGTAGGACCCGTCCGACCACTGGAAGACCCGCAGGGCGCAGGTGTTCTCTCCTTCCCTCACGAGGTCCGTGACGTCGAACTCGGCCTGGAGTCGGGCCCCCTTGCTGTAGCCCGCGTCCCGGCCGTTGATCCAGAGCTGGAAGGCCGAATCCACGCCGTTGAATCTCAGCACGACGCGCTGGCCCAGCCACTCCGGCCCCAGGCGGAAGGCGCGCCGGTAGAGGCCGGTGGGGTTCTCCGTCGGCACGAAGGGCGGGTCGGCGGGAAAGGGGTACCAGAGGTCGGTGTAGTGCATGCGCCCGTAGCCCTGCATCTGCCAGTTGCCCGGGACCACGATCGGGTCCCAGGCTTCCGCGGGCGGAAAGGGGTCCGCCTGGAAGCCTTCCGGGGCGTATTCCGGGGCGTCGAGGAACAGGAACCGCCAGACCCCGTTCAGGCTCATGTAGCCCAGGGTGTACCGCGGCTCCCCCGTCAGCGCCGACTCAGGGTCGGGGTAGCTGAGGAAGTGGGCCCTGGCCTCGAGCCGGTTCCGGCCGGTGATGGTGACGTCTTCCCATTCCTTCATCGCCCTTGCGCGCATCGGTCTGCCTCCAAGCGTCCGTCGGTCACTGCGAGATCTTCGCCATCGCGTCCTGCTGGAGGCTCTTGAGCGTCGACCTCACGTCCGCGTTCTTGAGGAGGATCCGGGCCTGGGCGTTGTAGGCCAGGTCGCAGACTTCCTGGTAGTACTCGCTGGAGTGGACCGGCGGGATCTCGGGCGCGATCTGGGCGAAGAGCTTCCAGATCTTCTGCTTCCCGAAGTAGGGCTCGGCCATCTCGAACACGGGGTCCTTGAAGGACGGGATGTAGGAAGGATAGAGCCCGTACTTGGAGAACCCGTTCACCAGCGAGGCCTTGTCGGTCATGGCGAACTTGGCGAATTCCACCGCGGCCTGCCTGCTGGGGCTGGAGGCCAGCACCATGAGGTCCGATCCCCCGTCCGTGGCCGCGGTCCCGCCCCCGGCGGACAGGGACGGCATCCGCATGACGGCCCACTTGCCGCTGGCGTCCTTGATCTCGTCCTTCATCGTCCCGGCCCACCAGACGGCGCTGGCGACGGTCGCGACCTTGCCGTCCTTGGTGGCGGTGACCAGGCCGTCCCAGTTCACGGAGTCGTAGATGACGCCAGCGTCGTACAGCTTCTTGACCATCGTCATGGCCTTCACGGAGGCCTCGGAATCGAACTGCGGCTTGCCGTTCTGGTTGAACAGCGCCTGGCCCTGCTGGTTGAGCATGAACGAATAGAGCGTGATCCGCCGGGACACGGAGGTGGGGAGCATCTTCACGCCGAGGGCGTTCATCTTCTTCCCGGCCTTGAGCAGGTCCTCCCAGGTCTTAAGGTCGCCCGGCTTCACGCCGGCCTTCTGGAAGTAGTCCGTCCGGTAGTAGAGGGCGCAGGGGCCGCTGTCCCAGGGCACGGCCACCAGCCTGCCGTTCACGGTGCACTCGGCGCGCTTGACCTTGAGGAAGTCGTCGGTCTTGAGCTTGCCCGTGAAGTCCACGAAGCTCTGGGGAAACTTGGACGCGAACCCGGAGATCCGCTCGCCCTCGATGGAGACGACATCCGGAAGGCCCACGTTGGCCGCCAGGCAGGTGGTCAGCTTGTCGTAGACCTGGTCCGTCCCTAGGTCCTCGATCACGAACTCGACCTTGGGATGGAGCTTCTTGAAGTTCGCGGCGCTGTCGGACAGCGATTTGGCCGCGACGTCCCAGCTCCAGATGGTGATCTTCCCGGAAAGCTCGGCCGCTCCCGAGGGACTCGAGAGGGAGGCCATCACGAGGCCTCCGAGCAGCGTGGACAGCCATTTCTTGGACATGTGCTCCTCCTTGGGTTGCGGGCGTGACGATCCCTGACGGATCCGCCTGCGGGGGTGGAAACGGGGTGGTTGCGGTGCTCGATCACCGGTTGCTGGGGCCGGCCTGCCGGCCGGAAGATGACGTGTCGCGTGCCTCCTGCCTTCAGCCCTTGACGGAACCTCCCATGACGCCGGAGACGAACTGCTTCTGGAAGACGAGGAACATCAGCATGATCGGGATGGTCGCGAGGGTGGACCCGAGCATCACCATCCCGTAGTCCGTCCGCTGGAGCCCGTTCAGCGAGGCCAGGGCCACCGGGAACGTGTACATGTCCTTCGTGCCGAGGATGATGAGGGGCCACATGAAGTTGCCCCACTGGCTGATGAAGTTGTAGATCCCGAGTGCGCCGAGGGCCGGCTTCATGGAGGGCAGGACGATCCGGAGGAAGATCGAGAACTCGCCGCAGCCGTCGATGCGGGCCGATTCGATGATCGCGTCCGGGAAGTTGAGCATGTTCTGGCGCATCAGGAAGATCCCGAAGGCGTTGGCCAGCGAGGGCAGGATGACGGCCCAGTAGGTGTTCTGCCAGCCGAGCTTGTTCATCATGGTGAACAGGGGCACCAGCAGCACCTGGTTGGGGATCATGAGCGTGAGGATGATGACGGCGAACAGGACCCCCCTGCCCCGGAACCTGAACTTGGCCAGCGCGTAGCCCGCCAGGGAGTCCAGGAAGAGCGTCAGCGCCGTGTAGACGGACGCGATCAGGAGGGAATTGAAGAGCACGCGCCCCGTGTGGATCTTCTCGCCCAGGTGGGCCCAGTTCGCGGCGAGGTTCGTCCCGAAGAAGAGCCTCGGCGAGGCGCTCAGGATCTCGCCCGTCTCCAGCGTCGCGGACGTGAACATGAGATAGAAGGGGAACAGCGAGACGAGGGCCAGGCCGCCCAGGAAGGCGTAGGTCAGGACCTTCGCGGCCAGCTTCCCGCGGCGCTTCCGCCGGCTGCTGCTCGTGGCCGCGTCAGGCATGGTCGGACCCCCCTCCCAGCTTGAACTGGAGCACGGACAGGGCGCCCACGATCAGGACCAGGACATAGCTGATGGCCGCCGCGTACCCGAAATTGACGTAGCGGAACCCGGTGTTGTAGAGGTAGTGGGCGATGGTGATCGTCGCGTTGTCCGGCCCGCCCTGGGTCAGGATGTAGGACTCGTCGAAGAGCTGGAGCGTCCCGATGGTCGAGGTGATGGTGCAGAACAGGATGATGGGCTTCATCATCGGCACCGTGACGCTGAAGAACTTCTGGATGCCGCTCGCGCCGTCGATCTCGCAGGCCTCGTGGAGCTCGTCGGGGATCCGCTGCTTCATGCCGGCCAGCATGATGATCATGTTGTAGCCGGTCCAGCGCCAGGTGATGGCCAGCATCAGGGAGATGCGCGCCGCCATCGGCGTGTTGAGCCAGTCGACCCCCTGGAGGCCTGCCAGGGCCAGGACCCGGTTGACGAGGCCGTAGTCGGTGTTCAGCAGGAGCTTGAACACCAGGGAATAGGCGACGAGGCCCGTGACCGCCGGCATGAAGAGCGCGATCCGGAAGAACCCGTTGAACCGGACGAACTTCTGGTTCAGGACGCTGGCGATGACCAGGGCGAGGAGGACCATCACCGGCACCTGGACCACGAGGTAGAGGAGGGTGTTGGTCAAGGCGCTGATGAACTGGGGATCCTTGAGGAGGTAGAGGTAGTTCTTGAGGCCGACGAACCGGGTGATCCCCCCCTTGTTGCTCTGGAAGCTGAGGACCAGGGAGCTGGCGATCGGGTAGAGCATGAACGCGAGGAACGTCAGGACGACGGGCGACAGGAACCCGTACGGCGCCAGGGTGTCCCCTCGCCACCGCCTGCGGCGGGCGGGGTTCGCGGATGCGGCTTCTCCGGGGGTGGGCATGGCAGGGCTTCCTAGCGGATCGCCAAGGTCGTGGCGGGATCGAACAGGTGCAGCTTCTCGCGGCGGACGTGGAGGAAGACGGGGGCGCCGGGCTTCCTGGCGCCCCCGGGGGGGATCCGGGCCGTCACCTGGGCCCCGCAGACCCGGCTGTGCAGGTAGATCTCGGAGCCGAGCAGCTCGGCCACCTCCACGGCTCCGGAAAGACAGGCGTGGTGCTCGTCCGCCGCGTTCCCGCCGGCTTCCTCCAGGGCCTCCGGCCGGATGCCCAGCGACACTTCCTTGTCGAGGTAGCCCCGGGACTCCAGCAGCGCCGAATGCTCCTCAGAGAGGGGCAGCGTCGTCCCGTCGGCCAGCCTCAGGGAGAGGCCCCGGCCCTCCCGGACGGCGCGGGCGTCCAGGATGTTCATCTGGGGACTGCCGATGAACTGCGCCACGAACAGGTTCACGGGATGGTCGTAGACTTCCTGGGGCGTGCCGATCTGCTGGATGACGCCCTCGCGCATGACCACGATGCGGTCGCCCATGGTCATGGCTTCCGTCTGGTCGTGCGTGACGTAGATGATCGTCGCCGCCAGCTTCTGCTGGAGCTTCATGATCTCCGTGCGCATCTGCACCCGGAGCTTCGCGTCGAGGTTCGAGAGGGGCTCGTCCATGAGGAAGACCTTCGGGTTCCGGACGATGGCCCGCCCCAGGGCCACGCGCTGGCGCTGGCCTCCGGACAGGGCCCTG
>Ga0209099_1001200_pt1 | contig 26970 bp, 17 predicted proteins | sample AD_JPNHW2_MetaG_FD_184430 | JGI IMG/M metagenome (GOLD analysis project Ga0209099, IMG submission 184430) | Active sludge microbial communities of municipal wastewater-treating anaerobic digesters from Japan - AD_JPNHW2_MetaG (SPAdes) (version 2) | ecosystem: Engineered > Bioreactor > Anaerobic... | reverse complement strand
TTTGGACGCGACTTCGAATAAAGCTGAAAAGCTGTTTCCCGTAATTCTGAACAGCATTTTTAATACTCTGCTGTCGTTGTAGGGCCATCGGCAATGCAATTAACTCCTCCATATACAGAGGAAGACGGATAACTCAGAAAATTACTTTAAAGGTATTGCGTTTTTTTAAAGTACTCAATAGATCAGCGCGTTAAATACAATTAAAACGCATAGGTCATCGTTAGTTTATAGGCGAAATTGTCCTTGGTATCGCTAAAACTATAGGCACCGAAACGATAATACACCCCAAAGCCAATCGCCATAAGTCCATCAGGAATTATTTTGTTGATGATTAAACCCGTTTCGTAGTACCCTTTTGTTGGTGACTTTATTGAAAACCCAGTTGGAATAACCTGTTTATCATTATTAGAAATATCACCATAGCTGATGTTCTGAGCAATTGCAAACTCGGGTTGCCATTTCCCCGAACGATTTATCCAGAGCGACTTGCCAAAATCGTGTTTCAGGAAGATGTTTACAAACCTATCGGAAATAAACTCATTCATTCGCATAGCACCAAAGCAATGGGTTGATTCTACAGATATTTCCATATAGTTTGCCCTTCCGAAGTACATCAATGATAATGGTGCTTTCCCAAAAACTTGACCCGCATCTACACTGATGCTTGTCTTGCCAAGTACTCTCCAACGGTATGATTTATCAATTCGAACCTCAACTTTATCGTACTTAAAATCCCCATCCATAAAGGTTAACCCTTTAATGTAGTTTATATAGATAACCGGGAAATCGGTATTCAGGGGCATAATACCTTGAGGGGTTTCCATGAATTTTTCACCGGGAGCAAATCTTAGAGATGCAGCAAACTCTGATTGGTTGAACTTTTTTAAGGTGTCAGTTAGATTAGCCGTTTTATAGTAGTAGCTCGAAAGCAAATCGTACTTTTGATTAGCCAATGAAAGATTTAGCTTAAACGATTTTAAGAATCTGAAGCCAAAACCAACCTTATGCTCTTCGATCCCATCCATTTTTTTAACGGATATCATCCTAAAAAATTCGCTCCCCGAGAATAGTGAGGCCTCCCCTCCAAAACTGTACATCCCCGATTCACGTACATCATTACAGTAATTATAGTTAATGGTTGTTTCGTATTTTCGGTTTAGAGTTAGTTCGGTAAACCCTCCGTATTTGTTGGCTTCATCCTTAAAACCATAAGCATAATAACCTCCTAGCTTAATCACCCTTGAAACTTTCTGATTGGTCTCAAGTCCTAACCCTAGACGGTATCCCTCAAACTGGTTATATCCAAACATTTGGTTGATGTTGAGATTTAAGTATCCAATAGGTATTCGACCGGTCATCATCGAAGTAAGAAATTTCATTCGCCTATCGAGGTTAGCCACCCGTCCAAGACTGTCAATAACCCTATAAGTTTTTAGCTCCTGTGCTGTTAAGCTATCCTTGCGATAAAGGTTCCAGTATTTACTATTTCTCTCGCCTGATTTTGGGTCAAAACTAGCCTCAATATGGCTGAAATTCTTACTGCTAATAACTGGATTAATCTCAATATCCTTTAAGTAGCTTTTCCCTACGCCAAGAATTTCGACTCTATAGGTGTTCCCGCTCTTTTTATCCTTTACATCCGTGTTAGGAAGGGCTAGCACAAGATCTGTATTAAGCTCAACGGGAAACCATGTATTATCATTAAACCGCTCGTATCTCTGCTGAATTTTTATTGACATCATCCCTTTTTCAGGTGCCGAGGGCTCGGCAATAACACTTTGTATCGCATATCCCCTAGTATTAATAGTTAACTGTCCCTGTAATCCCTCAAAGTTTCGGTTTTTGTGCGGACGAAAAGAGATAACAAATAGGGTGTCGTTTTCGGGGGTGAAAATGGTATCCTCGAGTATAAACAAATATTTTTTTGTACTTCCTAGGCTAATTGGGTTAAGGTATGCCTTATCGGCAAGGGTAATCAGCTCTGGATAAAATGAAAAAGATTGAAACTGGGTTGCCAAAAAAGCCACAAATGGATCTTTAAGCCCCGATACTCTTGAAGCAATTATCTCCTCGTGGTTGTTGTCCGGAGCTTTGAACTCACGTTTCGATACCGTTTCGAACATCATCAAATGCTGTTGCTGCTTTAACTTCTCTAAATTGATTGCTAAAGAATCGAGGTTCTTAACAGTATCTGTATATACCTCTTTCAATTTTTTTGCAATCAGCTTGTCAATTGTAAAGTAGAGCTTGTTATAGCTGGTGTATTTAAACGATTTGAGCTTCTCGGGATTGTTCTTGTCCCTATTGTTATATGCAGCAATAATAATCCTGTGAGCAGGGTTAATACCAGGTTTAACAACCACCTCCCCAATTTGGTAGCTGGTTTTGAAAAGTGCTATTTTGAACGATTCCCCAATATTCTCGGGATTTATTGTTACTACCTTTGTTTGATAACCTAAGTAAGATACTTTTAACCACTTGATATCCTCTGTTGTTGTTATCTTAAAATCACCATCGAGACCAGATGTAAACCCATAACCCTTTTCGTTAAAAAGAATGTTTACAAATGGAAGCGGATTGCCGGTTTCGACATCAAACACTTTACCTTTTAATGTGATTTGAGAGAAAGAAATTGTTGCTGCAAGAATAAAGAGCAAAAGGAGCAAGATTTTTTTTAATGACATATTGAACATCTTTAAATACTATAAATAAAGGAGTACCAAGATAAAAACAAAAAACCGATTCTTTTCAAATCGGTTTTTGAACTAATCCAATACCTTTAATCAACTATATTCTAAAAAATTGTGTAATTAAGTGTTATGTTAAAACCAAAATCTAACTCTTTTTTAGTATGGTCGGGATCAAGTTGTTTGTCAAAATAGTAAGTAATACCAGCATCTGCTGTTAATTTTAATTTTTCAGAAATATAGTAATAGCATTCGCTCTTAATTGATGGATATATATATAACTGATCGCTATCCCTTTCATTTATACGTTTATTCGCATTCACCAATACTTGTCCAATAATCTCCGTTCTTGTATTAGGAACATAAGATATAATATATCTTGCATAAGCATCGATGGTTTTATAATCCTTATAATTACCCATAAAACCAACAGTATCGAATTTATATATACTTAACGACCCCTCGACAACTAAACTTTTCTTCCATTTTAGCCCTGTTATCTTTTGTAGTTGGTAGCCTGTATTTATACTTATACCATATTGGGTTAACTCTGTTCTATTTTTAGCTACAATCCCATTTTCGGTTCTTTTATAGAAGCGATTATAATATCCAAGGAAAGGTGATACTCCAAAATATAATTTACTCCCTGTTAGCCAATACTGAGTTCTGGCGTAGTTCCAATTATCATTAATCAATCCAAAGTAAAGTCCATCGGTTTTTGTTGTCAACCCTTTAGCAACTAAAAATGAGTCAATGGCCACGTATTCTTTAATCCTCTTAATTCTTGAATCAATAACCCGCTTGTTAAGCGTTTTGGTAATGAAATCGGCAAATTCAAAAACCTCTTGTTGGTCTAGCGTTCTTGATAAACGACCTTGCTTTTGTAAATCATCAAGAATGTAAATTGCTGTTCGCGCGTCGCTCACGTCCTCAATTCGACCTTTACCTACTTGTAATATTAGCTGGTTGTTAATGCTAAAATTGTTTTGATTTGTTTTACTGACATCTAAAAGATGCTCATTTTTGCTATAATAATTTGTCGGAAAAATGATTGATCTAAAATCAACTTCAAAAAAGAAGTCATTTGTTATATAGAAACTATTATTCGTGTTATAAGAAAAATTCAGACTAGTGCTGAAATTTTTATTCCAACTTATTGTATCATATTCACTTTTTGAGGATTCTTTTCTTATACTTAATCCAAGGCTTTGATAGCCAATATATCTTCTACTATATTTTGTTGAGGTATATTGTCCAGAACAACTTGAATTAAAGCTATTGGTTGATGATTTAACATTATCATTTAAATATTCATTTTCAGAACTGGCATTTAAACTTGTTAAAAGGGTTCTATATCTATAATCAGTTAACTTATAGCTATTCAGGTTAATGCCATTAAAAAGATTGGGTTGATTTTCCTGTGCAATTCCAACAAAAAAAGAAAGAACAAGAATAGATAAAAACAAAGGCTTTTTCATTTTCAATACTGATTTTTATAGGTTTAGTAATTTTATATTAAAGTAAGTAATAAAAAAATACATAACAAAATGAAGGTGTTACAATTAATATTTTCAGTAATGATTTTGTAATTTTTTTATGCATTAAGAAGAATAAAAATTTCTCCTTACAACTTATACCTAGCAACCAGCTCAAGCACATTATTGTATTGCCCCTTATCCCAGCGGTTGGTTGGGTTGGTTGGCTGGTCACGTATGGGTAATATTGAATATGTAAACACTAAGTAAAAAGCCCAGCGTTCGCTTCGGTTGTACTCCAAGCCCAGTAAATACGCAAACTCAAACTTGTTAAATTTCTTGATGTCCTCAGAGGGGAACGATCCATACTGGTTCATCTCTTTGGCCTTAGCCAAATATCCTGCCGATAGCCCTATTATTGGGTTAAACCCACTTCTTAATCTATACCCAAGAATTAATGGTAGTTCAAAATAGTTCAGACGCATCCGGTAGTAGCTCGATGATACTCCCTCCTCAACCTTTTTAGCAAAGCTTCCTTTCTGAGCATAACGCAACTCCCCCCTTGCATAAAACGATGTATTAATCCTGTGCCCAACCCAAATACCAAGTATAGGACCTGCTTTGTCGTATCCTGCATTGCCATCTCCATCAACCTGGGTAGCAGCAATTCCTCCTACAAAACCCGCATCAAAGTTTTGGGCATTCAAACCCAAATGAAATAATGAAAATAAAAGAAATACTTGGATGGATTTCATTATAAGACAATTTCGTTCACAACAGGTAACGAAATTAACATTAAACTTTAAGTACTCAAAACTTTTAGAAGATTATGAGTTTCTTAATATTTCCAACATTTTGGTAACGCCCACCGATGCCTTTTCTTTGATAAAGATTACATTTCGACGAGATTGAACAGCTACATCATTAGGGTCTATAAGGTAAATCGGAGTGCTATGGGAAGCATAATCAACTAAACCTGCTGCTGGGTACACATTGAGAGAGGTGCCAACTACGGCAAAAATCTCTGCTTGCCTAGCAATCTGAACTGCCATTGACATGGCAGGTACTGGTTCACCAAACCAAACGATATGCGGTCGAAGCTGCGATCCCTTTGGGCATCTATCTCCTAGATTTAAATCGGTATAGCCAATGTCTTGAACAAAAGAAGAGTCAGCAGTGGATTCAACTTTTGTTAACTCTCCATGTAGATGAAGAATTTTAGTGCTTCCTGCTCGCTCGTGTAAGTTATCGACGTTTTGAGTGATAATATGTACATCAAAGTATTTTTCGGCTTCGGCTAATGCTATATGCCCTTGATTGGGCTGTGCATCTTTAAGCTGTTTACGCCTATCGTTGTAGAATTTTAGAACCAGTTCTGGGTTTTGAAGCCACCCCTCATAGCTGGCAACCTCCATAACATCGTACTCCTCCCAAAGACCGCCCATGTCGCGAAAGGTTCTGATACCGCTTTCAGCGCTAATTCCAGCACCAGTTAATACAACAAGTTTCTTTTTATAGTTCATTAAATATCAAAGTTTTCCTTATAAAATATTCGTACCTGCTTTTCGGTATCTTCATAGAAATCTTTTGATTCCTCATCTTTAAAACCTTGTTTGTACCATCTTGAAATCATTTCTTGTACTCGAGCAATAAACTCTTTGTCAAAATCAGCTGTAATCTGCATATAGCCACTACCATCCCTATTCCCAAGTTTTTCGAGGTAAACATAGCTTTCCCCCTCAGCCCACTTTTTAAATGGGAAACATTCCTTTTTTAACCTGAGAGATTTTTCGCAAAGCTCAGCATTATCCTTGCCTTTTGCGGTAATAATAGATGGCATATTCTCCGCTGTATTTATCCATATTGGAATAGAAACAGAAGTTGGCTGAAAGCCAAGCTTTATCCAAGTAGTAACTAACAATGGTGATTCACCCTGTTTAACACCCTGTACAAGTATGGTAGAGGATGAAATATATCTTAAAATGAAATCGGCGAGAGGATATAGCCTGTTAGGTAAAGTATTTCTTACAAACTCAACGGTTAAATCGGTTTTGGTTAACTCATGTTTTAAACATAGACTGGCTTCATCAAGAAAAAAATAGGGTGACAAATTTTTTTCATTGTAAGCATCTTCTATAATTTTATTTGCAGTAAGCTGCCGATTGTATCCCTTTCCTTCGTTCTCACGACCAGAAAAGGAGAAGTTCGTTCTTATTAGATAACCATTGGGAGCCACGCCAGGATCGTTAGCATCGAATTTTTTATACTGAAAGTTATCAACTTCAAAGTATGCTGCACCACCATGTGCATCGATAATACCAAAATTAGATTCAACTCCAAGCGGCTTTTTTAAAGTGTCTAAAAGATTTTGAAAATCTTGAACCGTAGCACAGCACTCAAGTGCTAAATACATAATAACTCCTTCTTGATCTGCTATTTCTGTTTTATCATTTTGGGGGTTTAAGTTGTATGATGCGGAATTAATTATTGAAAACCCCTCACTATTTGTTCCTCCCCAAACCTCCTTTTCTTCATCCTGCGAATTAACCAATCCAACAAAATTGTAAACTCGTCCCTTAACATAAATCATCTTATTGTTGAATGATTCCGTATCACGGTGCTTCCATAATAGAGGTCGACCATCTTTTGTTGCTTTCCCACTGATAACTGCTGTTGTGCATTCATAAGAGTTTATGCCAAATAGCAATAGCAAAATCGTTAAAAGTAAGCTTCTCATAGGTTTCCTTTTATTTGATAAATAAGAGTTCGGTATTGGTAAAATTAGGATGAATTATTGCTTTATCAATATTTTAAAAGATGATTTATATCCCCTTTTCAATCCTTGTTAGAGGTTTTTAGATATAAGTAGAAAGTATCCTATCAATTTTCAACATTCTATTTATATTTTTCATCTTTCATTCTCTATCTTTACAATCCTTCAATTTGAACTGGAGATTTTTCAACTCGCTATGATTGACCAACATACTGTAGATAGGATAATTGCTGCTGCGGATATAACCGAAGTAGTTGGGGATTTTGTTACTCTAAAAAAACGGGGGGTGAACTATTTAGGGTTATGCCCATTCCATAACGAAAAAACTCCATCGTTTACGGTTAGCCCATCAAAGGGCATCTATAAGTGCTTTGGTTGTGGCAAAGGAGGTAATCCGGTGAACTTTATCATGGAACATGAGCACATGTCGTACATCGAAGCGCTCAAGTTTCTTGCAAAAAGATATAATATTGAAGTTGTTGAAAAGGAGGTTACCCCAGAAGAACTCCAGCAGCGAAATGAGCGTGAGAGCTTAATGGTAGTCTCTGCGTATGCTCAGCGATATTTCAGCGATATGCTACACAAACATTCCGATGGTAAAACCATTGGGATGTCGTACTTCCGCGAACGTGGCTTTCGTGATGATACAATTGAGAAATTTCAGCTGGGTTACTGTCTCGATCAACGTGATGCTTTTACCAAAACAGCACAACGAGAGGGTTATAAACTTGATTACCTAGTAAAAACAGGGTTAACCATTCAACATAACGAGGATTCGTTCGACCGGTTTCAGGGAAGAGTCATGTTCCCGATTCATAGCATCAGTGGTAGGGTAATTGCTTTTGGTGGTAGAATTCTGAAAACAGACAAGAAATTTGCAAAATATCTAAATAGTCCCGAGAGTGAAATCTACCATAAAAGCAATATCCTCTATGGTATTTTTCACGCTAAAAAAACGATTACACAAGAGAATAAGTGCTTTTTAGTAGAAGGGTATACCGATGTAATATCGCTACATCAAGCAGGGATTGAGAATGTTGTGGCAAGCTCTGGAACCTCTCTAACTGTTGATCAAATCCGTTTAATCAAACGATTTACTCCGAACGTTACAATCCTATACGACGGAGATGCAGCGGGTATAAAAGCTTCGCTTCGCGGGATTGACCTTGTGCTTGAGGAGGGATTAAACGTTAAAGTAACCTTGCTTCCCGATGGAGAGGACCCCGATAGCTATGCTCGTTCGCACAGCGCATCGGAGGTGTTGGATTTTATTGCAAAGAACGAAACCGACTTCATCACCTTTAAAACACGCTTGCTGATTGATGAAGCCAAAAGCGATCCAATTAAGCGTGCAAACCTAATTTCCGATATTGTTCGAACTATATCGGTAATTCCTGATAGCATTACCCGTTCAGTTTACATTAAGGAGTGTGGCAAACTACTCGATATTCAAGAGAATGTGCTTTACACCGAAGTTGCTTCAAACCGAAGGAAGAGGATTGAGCAGGTTGTGGGAAAAGCGTTAGCAGAATCTGAGGTAAAAGTAACACCCTCTTTACCCAGCTTTGTTTCCAATATATACTGCCAAGAGCAAGAGAAGGAGATTGTTTACTTTATGCTAAGGCATGGAAATGTTGAGTTCTGGAAACCCGATCCTAGCGATGAAAATCCCGAAATTTCTTCCGTTTCAATTGGGCAGTATATAATAAACGAGATTCAAAACGATGATCTAGAGTTTAAAAACCTTGTTTACCAAAAAATATTTAACGAGTACCGTTCACAACTCGAAATCAACTCTGATATTGATAGTCGTTTCTTTGTAAACCACCCCGATAGCCAGATAAGTCAGGTTGCTGTAGATTTTCTCTCTACTCCTCATAAACTTAGCAAGATTTGGGAAAAACATCAATCTTTTGCCGAAGAGGACGTGGACTTTCTCCATCACGCTGTACCCAAGGCTATTATTGTTTATAAAAGCAAAGTGATGAAACTCGCTATTAAAAAATTGCAGGACGAGCTTGGCAAAATTGATTCAAAAACTCAAGTAGAAGAAATCAACGATATATTACGAAGGATAAAAACCTTAACCGATCTACAGAATACATTATCTAAGGATTTAGAACGAATTGTTCTATAACCGCTCTTTTTAATAGCCTTACAACAAACAAGAATCAACCTTAATTGTTAATTTATATGCGATTTATTACTTTTACTTTGCATTAATTACTATATTCGAACCTTGGATTTTTAGTGCTAGTTAAATATAAAATCATAACCCAAACCTATAAATAAGATGAAAACTAACAAGTTCGACTTCGCAAAATTTTCGTTTCTGCTAATCGCCATCCTAGCTGTGATGTTCGTTGTTAGCTGTGTAAGTAAACAAGCAAAGCAAGCCGAAGATTCCTCGATGACCACCAAAGAAGAGGCCTTCAAGAGCGTTACAAAGTACCCTATTCCTACTGCTTTCGAGGTAATTAAGCTTTTAAACAAAGCTGGTGCAACCTACATTTTAAGCATAAACAATCCCGTTGAAAACGTTGATAAGTACATTGCTACAAAAAGCAAAGCGTTAAATCTTGGAGTTTATGGCGCCGATCTTAGCTACGCTAGTACCTACCAGATGAAACAGGAAACCATGAATTATCTTAAGGTTTCAAAGAAGATGATTGATGATCTTCAAATTACTTCGGCATTCAATGTTGAGTTTGCACAACGCGTTGAGAAGAATATTGATAATAAGGATTCTTTAATCCAAATCATCTCAAACTCATTCTATGATACCTATGAGTTCCTTGTAAACAACGGTAAAGACAATACATCACTTCTAGTAATGACAGGTAGCTGGATCGAAGGTCTTTATTTAACCACTCAAATTGCAATTGTTAGCAAGAATAGTGAAGATTTCTTAAAGATTGTTGCCAACCAAAAAGAACCTTTAAACAAGCTGGTTGAGCTAATGAAACCTTATGAAAGCGATAAGGATATTGCTGAAATGACTCAAGAACTAAAACCTCTTGTTGATATATATGCAACCGTTGGTGCTGATCAGATTACAAAAGAGCAATTCGAACAAATTTTGAAACATATCACCGATGTTCGTACAAAAGTTACTCAATAGTACATTCTAGATATTTCATAAAAACCCACCCTCCGGTGGGTTTTTTGTTTTAAGCACGTTCTTCTTCCTCAATATTAAAAATCCTACACTTAGTTTAGCGTTACTCACCCTTCTTTTTATATCTTAGTACATTGATTTTTCAGCATGAGCGAGTCGATTCTAAATGCCTTGATGCAGCTTTTCGCCCTAATTGCCAATACGTCACAGCTTACGGCAAAAGGGAGAAAGATTGTTGATGCCTTTCTTCGGCAACACCTATCGCGCCGTTTGGTTATTGAATACCTCGATTTATTTGAAAACTACGCCGACTTCTTTAACAGAGATATTTCAACCTACGCTAAGCAAGGCGATGAGGGTCGCGAAGCGCTTATTGAGTACGTTCAGAAAGTATGCCATCAGATTCGAAATGGACTCCCCCAGGCTGATCGGATTGTTGTATTTATAAAACTCCTTGAATATGTTATTGAGGATAATAAAATAACTCCGCTTGAAAAAGCCGTTGTTGATACTGTTGCATCCTGTTTTAATATTGATGAGGTAGAAGCAAAAAATATTGAATATTTTATTTTCCATAACGACTGCGAGGAGATTGATCCATCGTTCCTACTAATCATTGAAAGCCACCCTAAAATCCGCGAGGATGTTTTAGAAGGTCTTTGGGTTGAGGAAAACATGCCTGAGTGGCTCGAAGACTCACACAAACTCTATAACGAGAGTATCGACGGTCGCTTAACCTTTCTTTATATGCAGTCAACGGGTAGCTTTGTGATGCGTTACTACGGAAAGGCAGAGCTGTATCATGATGGAAAACTAATTATTCCAGGGAAAGCATATATTGTTGAAGTAGGCTCAATTATTAAAGGCCCAAGTGTAGGCGCAATCTACTTTAGCGATTTAACCGGTTGGCTATTTAAGTCGAAGAATCGCCAGAAGATTGTTTTCACCGCAGAGAACCTTGAGTACAGTTTTAGAAATAGCACAAATGGAATTCATAACTTTAGCTTCTCTGAGGAGTCGGGACAGCTGATTGGAATAATGGGAGGTAGCGGTGTCGGTAAATCTACACTTCTAAACCTTTTAACAGGTAAACTAAAGCCACGATCGGGTAGGGTTCTTATTAATGGCTACGATATTCACATTGACAAGCGTTCGGTTGAAGGAATAATTGGATACGTTCCTCAGGATGATCTACTTTTTGAGGATCTAACCGTATACCAAAACCTTTACTATAACGCAAAGCTTTGCTTTAGCAATTTCACCGAGTTTAAGATTCGACAAACAGTAAAGCGAGTGCTCGATGACTTGGATTTATGGGAGATTCGAGAGCTGAAAGTTGGCTCTCCTTTAAATAAGATGATAAGCGGCGGTCAGCGTAAACGTCTCAATTTTGGTCTTGAGCTAATGCGCGAACCATCAATCCTATTTGTTGATGAGCCTACTAGTGGCCTTTCTTCTAGCGATTCGCTAATGGTAATGCGCCTACTAAAGCAGCAAGCTAACAACGGAAGATTAGTAATAGTCAACATCCATCAACCTTCTTCTAAAGTATTTAAACTTTTCGATAAGCTTTGGGTCCTCGATAAGGGTGGTTACCCAATTTACCAAGGAAACCCGATTGATGCAATCGTGTACTTCAAGACGATGAGCACACAGGTTAACGCATCCGAAAGTGGGTGTTTCCAGTGTGGGAGCATCAATCCCGATCAAATACTTGAAATTGTTGAAGCCAAGGTTGTAGATGAAAACGGGAAATTCACCAATACCCGACAGAAAAGCCCCGATGAATGGAATAGCTTGTATGGAAAGCATTTGAAGGATAACTTCAAATCTAAAGACTATAAGAATATACTACCTAAAAACTTTTTTAATATCCCCAATATCGAGGTTCAGTTTAAGATTTTCTCGATCCGAAACTTATTGTCGAAAATAAGTAATAAACAGTACGTTATCATAAATCTAATTGAAGCACCTCTGTTGGCGTTTATCTTAGCATATTTCACGAAGTATATCTCCAATAGCGAGTATGTTTTTGCTGATAATAAAAATTTACCTGCATACATATTCATGAGCGTTGTTGTCTCCTTGTTTATTGGATTAACCGTAAGTGCCGAAGAGATAATTAGTGATAGAAAAATATTGGAACGTGAATCATTCCTTAACCTAAGCCGATTCAGCTACCTCAACGCAAAAGTGTTTTATCTATTTGCCCTATCAGCAATTCAAATGCTAATTTATGTTCTGATTGGGAATTATTTTCTTGAAATTAAAGGGCTAACTCTTACCTATTGGCTTATACTTTTCTCAACCTCATGTTTCTCAAATATGGTTGGGTTAAACATCAGCTCGGGGCTTAACTCAATTGTTTCAATTTATATCAGCATCCCATTTATACTGGTTCCCCAGCTATTATTGAGCGGAACCATTGTTCAATTTGACAATCTACACCCCGGTATTACTAAAAGAGTTTACGTTCCGGTTGTTGGCGACATAATGATATCGCGCTGGGCCTTTGAAGCGCTTGCCGTTGAGCAGTTCGAGGACAATGCCTTCGAAAAATACTTTTTCAACTACGAAATGACACTGAGCGAGTCGTATTTTCGAACCGCATTTCTTATCCCGCGGCTTCAGTATAAACTTGAAGAGTGCAGTCGCTTGGAGGATGAAGGAAGAAAAAGTGATCCGAAATTTATAAATAACCTAAATATTATTTCTAATGAGCTGAAAATCCTAGAAAAATCTGCCCAACTGCCCCCTTATGATAATATCCAAAAACTTAACCCGTCCGATTTTTCCGATCAGATTGCTGAAGAGACCAACGGTTACTTGCGTTTTATAAAAAATCAATACCTTGATATTAGTGCAACAGCTAACCACAAAAAGGATAGTACCTACTCAAAACTTGTTGAACTCGTTGGCTCCAATAATATTTATAAGCTAAAGCAGAAAAACTATAATAAAGCTCTTGCAGATTGGGTTTTAAACTCAAATGAAATCACCAAGTACTTAGAAACAGATACGAGGATTATCCAAAAGCATGAGCCCATATTTATGCTTCCTGACCATCCTTGGGGAAGATCTCATTTTTACGCTCCAATGAAATTGTTCAACGGACAATACGTAAAAACCCTTTGGTTTAATCTTGCGGTAATATGGCTGTTTACAATTGTCCTTTTCATTACCCTTCAAATTGATCTACTTCGAAAACTGATAGATTACATCGAGGGGATTCGTTTAAGTCGGCTACTTAAAAAGGAGCTAAAGAAATAAGAGAAGGGATCAATCTTTTTTCAAAAAATCGATAATCGATTTTATGTTTTCGAGGTTTTCCTGCTGTTGCTCTAATTGTTTTATCTGCTCAGCAAGTTCGCTTGAGTTTTCTGATTCACTCCCTTTTGATAAATGCTTAATTTTTTGAACAATTAGCATTTTTTGGTTCTCTTTAGGTTGACCCTCGGCGGATTCAATAAACATATCCCCTTCGCCCTCGCATAGCCATAGTGGGTTTATTCTAAATCGACGAATCAAGTTTTTTAGAAGAACGGCAGATATTCCCGCCTTTCCACGTTCAACATCAGAATAGGAACCCTGTTTAATATCAAGTGCATCCGAAAACTCACGCTGAGTAAGATCTAGCGATTTACGAATCTCTTTTAACCTTTCATTCTCTGACATATTTCGAGCTATTTACCAAAAGGTAGCTTTGCAAAAAAACAAAAATAACAGTTAATTATAAAAAACATCAGAAAATTATCGAAAACTTCAACATTTTACTAAATTAGGCGATTGTTATTTTATCACTATCTAGAATGAATACAGGCAAGAAAAAAGTAGAGCGAGTAAAGCGATCTTCGAATTTGATAAAGGAAAATTCCAAGCTGCTTGACCTTTTACTAAAATCCTTGCTTGATAATAGCGACCATTTGTTAGTAATAATTACTGATAACATGGTTGTTTACGCCAATCGTAAGGCTATTAAGAATTTTGGATTCCCGGCTAGTGAACTTTCTACAAAAAACGTTGACGAACTATTTACTACCAATCAACAAACCCCTTTACGCAGCTTTTTAGCAATGGCAATATCTACCCGAAGATATTCGGTTGATCAATTGCTAATAAGAGTTGCCTCCAAAAGTGGTTCGGATACATGGTACATGCCTCGCATCAAACGATGTATTTGGAAGGGGAAGTCCTCTTTGCTAATGATGCTTGTAAGTATAAACAAACAGGAAGAAAAAACAGTACAATATAGCTCCGACGAAGAATCAAGATTAGGCCTTGCTCTTAAAGGTGCTGATCAGGGGGTTTGGGAGTTCAACTTTAGATCAAACGAAGCATATGTAAGTGAAGAATCGTTTACTATTCTAGGATATAAACCGAATGAATTCAAGGCAACCTATCAAAAATGGTTTACTCTTATTCATCCCGATTTTCAACCTCTTTTTGAGGGAATAGAACAAAAAATTAAAGCCGGTCAACTCAACACCTTTCAACAAGAGTACCTTGCTATGTCGAAAAAGGGCACTTACGTTTGGCTATGGTGCATAGGAAAGGTGGTTGAATGGGATAAACTAGGTGTTCCCGTTCGAATGGTCGGGGTGAACATGAATATCGATGAAAAGAAAAAGATTGAAGTAGAAAAGGATGAAAATAGAAAAACCCTCGAGGGTTTGATATTCAACACACAGGATGGCCTTGTAATTATTGATCAAGATGGAATAATCAGAGAGTGGAATCCTGCTCAAGAAAAAATAACATTAATAAAACGAACTCAAGCACTAGGAAAGTATATATGGGATGTTGATGGTTTACTATCCTTCGGTTCGGAGGGGTTAACATCCTACCTAAAAAACTTTAAGGATATTTTTGATAAGATTGCCCATACCGGTAGCAATCCCTTCGAGGGAAAGGTGTTTGAAATTCCAATCACACTTTATAACGGGGAACGTAAGATTATCCAAAACACAATCTTCTCTATTGAAACCAAAACTGGGATAAAACTTGCTGCTACGGTTAAAGATATTACCGAGAGTCAAACATCGCGAATTAAACTTGAAAAAAGCGATGAGCGACTAAAACTTGCCCTCAACGCTGGTCGTGTTGGTATTTGGGATATCGATCTTGAATCGGGCGAGAAGTATTATTCTCCCATGGCTTTTCAACTCCTCGGCTATCGCCCGTGGGAAATTGAACCCAACATTGACTCATGGACATCATTGATTCACCCCGATGATATAGAAAGTGTAGTTTCAAAAATTGAAAAGTTTAAAAGAGAGGGGGATTCGCTTGAACTTGTTGTACGTACAAAAAAGAAATCGGGCGATTATATTTGGATTTTATCAAAAAATAAGGCTCAGCGTAACGCAGTAGGTAAAATTTTAAGAATTACCGGTACTCTTACCGACATCACTTTCCAGAAAGAAGTTGAAATGGAGCATATCCGCCACCGCGAAGAGCTTATGCAAAACCTCGCACTTAACGAGCTCCTTTCTGAAATTTCGTATGTGCTTAACACAAACGATGATTTTCAAACAAAAATAAATGAGGTTCTTGTTAAGCTTGGTCTATTTACAAATGTAAGCCGTGTATATATCTTTGAGAACAGCCCCGACCAAAAAATAACTACAAACACCTTTGAGTGGGTAAATGATGGCATTGAACCACAAAAGCATAATTTACAAGATGTTCCTCTTGATATGATTCTTGAATGGACTGAGGGGAAAGAGGTTTACTACTCAAAAGACTTTTTAAAGGATATGCCTTCTGATCTTGCAGAGATGATGATTGCTCAGAATATTCGGTCGTGTTTGATTTTCCCTCTTCAAGTAGAGTATAACCTTTTTGGGTTTATTGGTTTTGACGAATGTAATTACCCCAAAGAGTGGGATAAACTTGAAGTTGAACTCCTTAAAACCATTGCAAACCTAATATCTTTCTCGTACGAAAGAGAAAAGGCACATACACAGCTGGTAAGAAATGAGCAGCATTTCCGCGAGCTTACCGATGTTCTTCCTCATATTGTTTTTGAAGTAACCCTAACTGGAAGACTTGAATTCCTGAACCAAACAGGATGCAAGTATTTCAACATCTCAAAGGAAGATCTTGCTAAAGGACTTATGCTTCGCGATTTCTTCCCTGAAACAGAAATCTTTCTCATGAGTGTACTTCGGGATAGATTAATGCGAAAAGAGTGCTCTGAGCCTATTCGTCTTGAAGCGAAACCTATTAATGGGAATGGTCGTGTATTACAGATTTGGGCTACCCCAAAATGCTTGAACTCAAGATTGATTGGTTTTTCGGGAATTGCACTACTTGATAACCAAGAGTAATTTAAATACCGTTTTTGCATCCTACCGCAATACCATGAAAAAAGGAGAATTATATCTAACAATCTGCTTTACTTTATTCTCAAGTTTTTTGTTCGCTCAGCGCGATATTGAGCCTAAACTAGTATTCTCAGATACTTCGAACTATAATTTTACTGGTGAATGGCAATATCTTTCAACCGAAATATACCTTTTTAACGGGGAAAAGTTCAGCAACCTAATCAATGAGCTCGACTTTGCCAAAACAAAGCCAAAGGGAGGCTTTTTTAGGAAAAAGGGAATTCAGGAGGAACATCTAGAGTACCTTTTCATTACTGCAACTTTAAATAACGTAAAGTTTTTTAGCGATAAGGAGCTAACCTACCCGCTTTATAACTTCCAGATTTCAACTGATAAGGATAACAAATACCAAACCTTTGTAAGTGACAATATTGACCATATAAGAATAATCGATAACCTTCCACTGTACTCAACTAAGGATTTTATTGATGCTGATATAAGAGTTAAAGCGATTACAAATAACGATCAGGATCAATTTCTGAACCTTGTATCAAACCAATTAAAAAATATTTCTAAGATCACAAATCCAACGTCGGCAGTATTGAGTATAATCGGCGAGTTTGGAAATTTTCTCGATGCAAATACGCGCAAAAAGGAGTACCATTTCAGCTCGACTATCCGTTTGTTTGAACAAAAAAACTTTGATACTCGGATACACTCCATTAAAGTTTACGCTCTTACAACAGTAAACAGCAAGGCTGTTGAAATGAAAACCAAGCCGCTTTCCGATCTGCTCGATACCATTAATCATACTTCGATAAGTAAACCATTTCTTAAACCGTTTATAAATTACACTGAGTACCCGTTGATTGTAGTTGTTAACTACAAATCGCTTTACAATATGGAGGAGGTTACTGGTGATGAGGTAAATTTTGCCAGCATCGAAAAGCGTAAACTCAAAATCGAGAACGATTACAAAGCTGGATTAATAAACACTGAAACATACCGACAGGAAAAGGATTACATCAACTTTTTAACCGTTTTTGCAAATCTTAAAAATCACCTTGAGGTTTATAGCTTAAACTATAAATCGGGTAATACCGATGCTATTGGTAACAGTCTGTTTCGATTAATGCAGTACTATCGGCAACTGCTTAAGACTGATGAAGAGTTAAAATACAAATATAGGGGGAATAGTACCTATCAGAATATTTTCAGCAAGGAGTATGAATCGATACTTGGCTATGCATCGCTTTACTTTGATGGGGATCACAATCTTCAACAGTTAAAGGGACTAGTTAAGACTTTACTTAGCCTTGAAGCAACCCCGAATGTAACTACAAACCAATCTTTAGAATCAACCATATCAGCATTACGATTTTCTGATATTTTTAAGTCCGATTTAATGAACCAATCGATGGAAGGGCAGCTAATTCAATCTCACCTAAGTCGTCTTGAGGGTCTTCTGTTTAAAAATGTTTTCGAAATAGAAGTTACAAAAGTGAACGAAACCATTGCAGAGGTTAAAACAAAAGATGCTACGATTAAACTAAAAGAGATGGTTAGAAATACTTCTTGCGGCTTATGCAGAAGTAGAGGATTGGATGCAATTAGTGATTTTGATTCAAGAATGAATGAATACAACAGGCAGCAAGCGCTTATATTACATGATAGCCTAACAAGAATATTACAGCCATGGATTTTTATACAATTTGAGAAATTACAGCTTATAAGAAATAACTTTAATGCTGTTTATACACCAGATAATCAAACAGAACATTCGAACTACCTGCTTAGCAAGCTAAATGAGGCTGATCGTGATCTTAATAATCTGAAAGATTTTATCAAGATTGATCTTTCTTCAAAGGAAATTTCAATTATTCAAAACATGGACTTAAAGCTTGAGAAGCTAAAGCAAAATGTAACCGAATCGCTCAACTTTATATGCAATCTTAAGCCCGAACTTTGCTCTGTAAATCTAAAATCATCAGAGATTCTGATAAACCAAAAACAGGAAGTTCAAGAGCAAGTTGTAAAGAGGGATTCAACAAATAATCCTAAGTAATTTAGAAGTCCCATTTAAACTTTAGGTAAATCATTCCCAAGTATTTTCTATTTCGTTATTTCTAAATCCTCCTAAAAGTATTCTGATTACGATAAAATCATAATTTGGGACAATTAATTTCTTACCGTTTCATTCAAATTTTTGTTTTTTTGTTTTATAAATCAATAATATTATTTTCTCATTTTCATTAATTTACACTTTATTAATATGAGTTAAAGTTTTATAGAATTGATAAATAGTTTAAATTTCACAAATTATTTTTCGATTATGGTTAAAGATACTAAGAAGTATAAAAAGTTAGAAGACGAAGAGTGGCGAAAAGTGCCAAAAAGTAATGGCAGATACTGGATTAGCAGCTATGGCCGAGTAAAATCCTTCGTTTTAGATAAGAAGAATGGTCGGTTTCTAAAACCGGCTATCATAAAAAAATTTCATTACGTTATTTTAAGGTACAACAATACGCAAAATCGTTTTTTTATTCATAAGCTGGTTGCTTCACTATGGCTACCAAAACCTAAAAAGGATCAAACCATTGTCACTCATCTTGACCGAAACCTAAAGAATAACCATTACACAAACCTTGAATGGATTTCGCTTGAAGAGTCAAATAAACGAAATGCAGAATATTTTAAGAAGATTTATACTGGCAAAAAGTACCCAGGTGTTAGACATCATACGAAGCTTAAAGAAAAAGATATAATTCAATTAAAAAAGATGCTTCTACGAGGCATTACTCAGGCAAAAATTGCAAAACTGTTTTGCATAAGCGAAATGCAGGTTACAAGAATAAAGCGTGGCGAAAACTGGGGAGATGTTAAAATTCCTGAAAAAAAGAAATAGTAATTTTATTCATGTTTTGCGCGCAATTCATATAGTTCAGCTTCAAGCTGAGCAATGGTAGATTTAAGATCTTCTTCCTTCAGAATCATTTCCTTTTCAAGTTTTTGAGATTGCTCTAACAACTCTTTTGTTCGCTGATTTATACGCATTCCGTTAAGAGTAATCCCAATCGATTTTGCCATTTGCTCTACCATTTCAATTTGATACTTCTCGAGTATCTGAAATGAAGCCATTTCGATAACTCCTTCTACCCTATCTTCGGCAATAATTGGTACAACAAAAATATTCCGAGGTAATGCTTTTCCTAGCCCCGAGGTTATCTCTATATAATCCTTAGGGATATCAAGTAAATACATACTTTGACGTTCATGGAAACAAATCCCAGCAAGTCCATCACCTTTTGAAATCTGACGTTCTATATACTTTCTTCGATCATAAGCGTAGGTTGCTCTCAAATTAAGAACGGGGTTCTTGGGGTCTGAGTAGTCTGCCTGAAAGAACATTGCTTGGTTGGCATTAAGGTAATTAACCTGAAAACGTATGATCTCATAGCAAAGATCATCAATGTTTTCGTGGTTTAAGTGAAGTATTTCTCCTAATCCGGCAATACCTTGAGTCACATAAACGCGCTGCTCTTCTTCTTTCCTCCTTGCTGATGCATCTATCTCTGCTTGCTCAAGCTTGTTACGCATTTCTATCAAAGAGTTTCCTAAAATGTCATCTTCTCCCATTGCCTGGTAAGTCGTTTTAAAGTTTCTATTCCCTACTTCAAGCGCAAACTGTGACAAATGTTTTAGGTTTAATATGAGTTGATTTAACGAGTTTGCAATCGCCCCGAGCTCGTCGCGATTTCTAATTTCAAGCTCTTCAGTATGTCTCCCTTTACTTAGCTGTTCAACTTTTCCCTTAAGTTTTATTATGGCATTTGAAATACGACTTGAAAAAAACAATGCAATAATTAATGCAATAGCTATTGATGCAATGCTAACAATCCAAGTTGTTTTTAGAGATGTTTCTACTGTGCTTGTCGATGATTTTTCAGCTTCTTCTACAATTTTCTTAGTGTACTCTTTTACTTTATCAAGACCCTTAATGGTTGTAAGACCTTCGGTTGAAACCTCTTTAAGGATTTTCATTACCCTTAGATCTTGGTTTAACAATGATCGTTCATTACTATTTACAGTAAAGGTTTCATTTAGTAGACCATGAGCCTCTTCAATTTTACTTTTTATCTTCAGTCCAAAGTCAAGCTCAAATGTATTTGTGAGCTCTAGTATAGGATCCTTATAAATATTCCCGGATAGCGATTCTGACTCGGTTAAGGCTTTTTTTATAGTTTTAATCTGATCGTTTACAAATTGCACCTGGAATTGGTGCTCACCCCACCAGTATGCAATATCTTCCTTTTTTGCTGCATAAACCATTTCGTAAAGAATATGAACATCTGAACGAACAAAATACTTTGCTTCTAAAACAGCATCTGATACAACTAAACTCGATGTTATCTGTTTTTGCCTATTTTCTATTGATTTCAAAAAAAGAATACTCTGAACACCAACAAAAATCATCAATCCGATAATGATGAAGAAGCTAAGAAGAAGCTTATTGCTAATTTTAAAAATTCGATTCACTTTCATGATCAAAACTCATAATTTATTTAGCAAAAGAAATATTTTTTCACAACAAAAACGATGATGTTTCTTCAACTATATCAGAGACTTAAACAATATTTTCCTGTTTAGCCAGAATTAAAACGATTGCGACCTATATAAAAAAAATTATATATAGATGATATTGATAAAATTCTTGGAAAACATTAATGATTAAACAAAAAAGCCTAATTCCTTGTGAGATTAGGCTTTCAGTTTATTTTTTAGAACATCCTATATTTCTTTATGTTCAACCTTGCCAAAAAGGTGTTTCCTTTCAAAAATTAGGAGATAAAATACTCCTGTTGTTATAGCAGAATCGGCAATGTTAAATACAGGGCTAAAGAAAATAAAGGGTTTCCCACCAACAAAGGGTAACCAAGTTGGGTAAGAGGTATTAATAATTGGAAAGTAAAGCATATCAACTACTCGACCATGCAAAAATGAAGCATAACCTCCACCACTAGGAAGGAATCTTGCTACTTCAGTAAGGGAATCGCTAAAAATCAATCCATAAAAAGCACTATCCAATAAATTTCCAACTGCTCCAGCCATAATCATAGAAATGCCGATAACAAAACCTGTTTTTGCATTTTCCTTTATTAATTTAATTAGAAAATATCCAATAGCCGATATAGCTACAATTCGGAAAAGGCTAAGAAAAAGTTTACCCGTTCTTCCCCAGAACTCCATTCCAAACGCCATTCCGTTATTTTCGGTAAAATGGATAATAAACCAGTTGCCAAAAACATGGTATTCATCACCAATTATCATATGGGTCTTAATCCATATCTTAACAAACTGGTCAATGAAAAGGATAAGTATAATTAGAAGAATTGATTTGTTTCGAAGAGACATACTGCTATAATGTTAAATAATTAGATGTAAAAAATGGATCGATTATACGTATTAATCATCCCCTATTTCATCGACAAAACTATAAAAAAAAGTGGTCGGTAAAAGCCGACCACTAAAATGCTTTCTAAAAAGCATCGTTATCGCTGATTATTTTTAGCATCGATGCTTAGGGTTGCATGAGGAACAGCACGAAGTCTTTCCTTTGCAATCAGTTTTCCGGTTTCACGGCAAATACCATAAGTTTTATTCTCGATACGAACTAACGCAGCTTCGAGGTGTTGAATAAACTTAAGCTGACGTTGAGCCAGTTTCCCTGCTTCCTCTTTCGAAAGGGTAGCTGCGCCCTCCTCAAGCACCTTAAAAGTAGGTGAGGTATCTTGGGTGTCGTTACTTTCACTCATAGTAATTGCGCTCTTAAGGATTTCATAATCCTTACGAGCCTTGTCGAGCTTTTGCAGAATAATCTCCTTAAATTCTGCCAACTCTTCATCAGAGTACCTTGTTTTTTCTGCCATAACTCTAAATTTTGCCTAAAAATATAAAAATATATACTAAAAATGCAAACTTATGCACCAATCTTATCAACTTTAATTGCAGTAATTACATCAGTGTCAATCTCAATGTTTGAGGCGGCTCCGTGAGGTTCAACATCGACAAGAACTATATCCTTTGCGAGTGTCTGACTTGCTATATACTCACGGTGTATCTCAACTGCTTTGTTTATTACGCTGTGTTTCAGTATAGTGATGTTAATTTTATCGGTCACATCAAATCCTGAATCCTTACGTAAATTCTGAATCCTGTTGATAAGTTCTCTAGCAATACCCTCATTACGTAATTCTTCCGAAACAGTTACATCTAATGCCACAGTAAATTTACCTTCGTTGGCAACCAACCATCCAGGAATATCTTCAGATAGTATTTCTACGTCCTTAACAGTAATTTCAATTGGACCTTCTGGGATATTTAAACTAAATACTCCTTCTCTCTCAATCTTCGATATATCGCTTTGCGACATTTCGGCTACTGCTGCAGAAATTGATTTCATCGATTTGCCAAACTTTGGCCCAAGCTCCTTGAAGTTTGGTTTTATCTTTTTAACCAGAATGCCTGCTGTGTCTGTCAGGTACTCCATCTCCTTAACATTAACCTCTGAGGTAATTAGGTGTTCAACCGCTGCAAGCTGACGGCGGAAGTTCTCATCAAGGATTGGAACCATTATCTTGCTCAACGGTTGACGTACCTTAATGTTCACCTTACGACGAAGTCCCAAAACCATTGAGCTGATGCTCTGGGCTATCTCCATCTTCTCCTCTAACTCTTTGTCGATTAATTCACTGTTGAATTTTGGGAAATGTGATAGGTGAACGCTTTCATCGGTATGACGACCCGAAACGCGATTCAAATCGGTAAATAGCTGATCGCAATAGAATGGTGCAATTGGAGCAGCTAGCTGAGCAACGGTTTCAAGGCAAGTATAAAGGGTCTGGTATGCTGCAATTTTATCTTTATTGTACTCACCACCCCAGAATCGTTTACGGTTTAAGCGAACATACCAGTTGCTTAAATGCTCATTTACAAAATCCTGTATTGCTCGTCCTGCTTTTGTTGGTTCATAGTTTTCGTACGAATCCTCAACTTCTTTGATTAAAGAGTTAAGCAATGATATAACCCAACGATCGATTTCGGGTCTATCCTTTACTGGAACTTCTGCTTCGTTGTAGCTAAAACCATCAACATTCGCATATAATGAGAAAAATGAATAGGTATTATAGAGTGTTCCGAATAGCTTACGTTTAACCTCATCAACCCCTTCTATATCAAACTTTAGGTTATCCCAAGGTTGTGAGTTTGTAATCATGTACCAACGCAAAGGATCTGAGCCGTACTTTTCAATCACTTCAAATGGATCGACAGCATTGCCCAAGCGCTTGCTCATCTTATTACCATTCTTATCGAGTACTAGTCCATTTGAGATAATATTCTTGTAGGATACAGAATCAAAGAGCATGGTTGATAAAGCATGAAGTGTAAAGAACCAACCACGGGTTTGATCAACTCCCTCGGCGATGAAATCGGCAGGGAATACTTGGTTGAAATCACCCTTGTGCTCAAAAGGGTAGTGAACCTGTGCGTATGGCATGGCTCCTGAATCGAACCAAACGTCAATTAGATCGAGTTCGCGAACCATTTCTTTGCCCGATACTGATACTAAAATAATGTTGTCGACAAATGGACGATGTAAATCGAAGGTGTTGTAATTCACCTCGGTGAAAGAACCTTCGACATAGTTTTCAAGTGGATTCTTCGACATAAATCCAACTTTAACCGATTTTTCACATTCGGCTTTTAGCTGAGCGACTGATCCAATGCAAATCATCTCGGAACGATCCTCGGTAACCCAAATTGGTAATGGGGTTCCCCAGAACCTTGAGCGCGATAGGTTCCAATCAACAAGATTCTCAAGCCACTTTCCAAATCTACCAGTACCCGTACTTTGAGGTTTCCAGTTAATGGTATCGTTAAGTTCAAGCATTCTTTCCTTGAGGGCTGTTGTGCGGATAAACCAACTATCCAGAGGATAGTAAAGTACGGGTTTATCGGTTCTCCAACAATGTGGGTAGCTGTGAACATGCTTCTCAATACGGAAAACCTTCCCTTGTTGTTTAAGACTAACTGCCAAATCAACGTCAAGCGTTGAATCTGTTTCGGTTAATGTGGGGTCGTACTCGTTTTTAACGAATCGTCCGGCAAACTCTTTATATAAATCAACATTTACGTTTTCCTTTACAAATGTTGGATCAATATCTTCAATTCTGAAGAATCTCCCTTGACGGTCAACCATTGGTTCTATATTGCGATTTTTATCGCGAAGAATCAACGGTGCAATTCCAGATGCTTTCGCAACACGGTCGTCATCTGCACCAAAAGTTGGAGCAATATGAACAACGCCTGTACCATCCTCGGTTGTAACAAAATCACCGGTTATTACTCTGAAAGCATCACCTTCGGGTTTTACCCAAGGAAATAGCTGCTCATAACGTACCCCGGCAAGTTCGGCCCCTTTAAACTCGGATATAACCTTAAAAGGAATCTTTTTATCTCCAGGTTTATAATCATCAAGGTTTAGCTCAGCATTTGCTGATGGAAAATAGGTTTCTCTTCTATCCTTAGCAAATACAACAGAAATTGGTTCTCCGCTATACGGATTAAAAGTTCTAACAACCTCATAGCTGATTAGCTGGTTAACGGCGAGTGCAGTATTTGAGGGTAATGTCCAGGGAGTGGTTGTCCATGCTAAAATGTATAATTCGGTATCAACCCCTTTAAAAAGAAACTCGCTTTTATCGTTTCTAATCACCTTAAATTGTGCAACTGCTGTTGTATCTTTTACATCGCGATAACAACCGGGTTGGTTTAACTCGTGTGTACTAAGCCCTGTTCCGGCTGCTGGTGAATATGGCTGTATGGTTTTCCCTTTATAAAGTAAGTTTTTATCGAATAGCTTTTGAAGGAGATGCCATAAGGTCTCGATGTAACGATTATCATAGGTGATGTAAGGGTGATTCATATCCACCCAATAACCCATTTTGTGAGTGAGGTCCTCCCAAAGGTCGGTGTATTTCATCACCTCCTTCTTACAGGCTTTATTGTAATCTTCAATGCTAATTTTAATGCCAATATCTTCTTTGGTAATACCTAACATTTTCTCAACGCCTAGCTCAACGGGTAAACCATGGGTATCCCAACCTGCTTTACGTTCAACCAAAAATCCTTTTTGGGTTTTATATCGGCAGAAAATATCCTTAATGGTACGAGCCATTACGTGGTGAATACCTGGCAACCCATTTGCAGAAGGAGGTCCTTCGTAGAAAATGTAGGCTGGATGCCCTTTTCGGGTGCTTAAACTTTTGTGAAATGCATCATTCTCGTCCCAGGTTTTCAACACGTCTTTATTCACCTGAGAAAGATCTAATCCTTTGTACTCTTGAAATTTAGGTTTCATTGAAATTTAATATTACTCGAATTACCAAATTAAAAACCCACAAAGATATGTTTCTGTATGAGAAAAACAAACAGATTGTTAAGAAAGGAAAAACGCTAATAATTAGTGACTTAAATGATTGTTGCGAGAAGTAAACCTAAATCTTATTACGAATTATTATTTGCTTGAGGTAAGGAAAATATAAACGTTGATCCTTTATCCAACTTACTCTTTACACGAATTGATTCGCGGTGTGCTTCGATAATGTGTTTAACAATGGCCAAGCCAAGCCCTGTCCCTCCTTGCTCTCTAGACCTGCTTTTATCTACCCTATAGAATCGCTCAAATATTCGTGGGATATCCTCTTCAGCAATACCAATTCCATTATCCTGAACCTCAATAAAAACTTTTTCTTTTGTTTTTGAAAAAGAGATTATAGTTTTCCCTTCGGGTTTTCCATAGTATATAGAATTGGCAACAAGATTAGTTAGAACCTGAAATATCTTCATCTTGTCGGCAAAAACCATTATGGGCTTTTTATGGTTCTTATCAAATTCGAGATGTATTCCCCTTTTTTTTGCCCTTATTTCCTGAGCTTCAAAAACTTCTTCAACCAAATTGACAATGTTAAAATTCTCAAATTCCAACTTCATTTCTCCCGCCTCATGTCGTGAAATCGTTTCTAAATCTTCAACAATAGAGATTAATCGATTGATACTTTTCTCGGTCCGTTCTAAATATTTACGATTGATATCAGGATCATCAACAGCACCATCAAGTAGGGTGAGAACATATCCTTGGATGTTGAAAATTGGTGTTTTTAGCTCATGCGAAACATTCCCGAGAAACTCTTTTCGGTATTGTTCCATTTCCTTTAACCTATCTATCTCCTGAATCTGCTTGCGAGCATAGGTTTGTACCTCAGTACTCTCGGTATCGTTAAAACTTTTAAAGTAATTCTGGGAGTTTGCTTCAGCAACACTGCTTTTAACTATTAACGTTGATAAAAAATAAACAAGTACAAATACCATCAGCATTGATGCTATTGGGAAAAGAAAAAAGAAGCTGCTTTTCCCACTAATAAATATGAGAACTACAACCCCAGATATAACTGCTGCGAATAAAGCAATTTCTATAGAGAATTTAGCAATTGCGTTTAGCTTCGGCATTGTTTTTACAACTGTAATAATTTAT
>Ga0209099_1001199_pt1 | contig 26975 bp, 27 predicted proteins | sample AD_JPNHW2_MetaG_FD_184430 | JGI IMG/M metagenome (GOLD analysis project Ga0209099, IMG submission 184430) | Active sludge microbial communities of municipal wastewater-treating anaerobic digesters from Japan - AD_JPNHW2_MetaG (SPAdes) (version 2) | ecosystem: Engineered > Bioreactor > Anaerobic... | reverse complement strand
AAGATGAACCTGGTTCCGCACCCTGAAGGAGGTTATTACCGGGAAACATACAGGGCCGGGGAAACCACAATGACTTCCCACAGAAAAAGAAGGAATCTGAGTACTGCCATATACTATTTGCTCGAAAATGATGACAAATCTCATTTTCACCGTTTGGGATCTGATGAATTATGGTTTTTTCACCAGGGTGAATCGATGGAAATAGTGCTGATCTCAGACGGGCAAGAAAAGATCTGTTTTCTCGGCAATGACATTGATCAGGGTGAAGTGCCTCAGGTGATCATCCCGGCAGGCACCTGGTTCGCGGCCGGGATTAAAGGTTTACAAGGATATTCCCTGGTGAGTTGTACCGTATCCCCGGGATTTGATTTTTCTGATTTTGAAATGGCAGACAGAGAAAAACTGATCGCTGCTTACCCTGATCTGCAAGAAGTCATCACAGCGTTCACCTGAATCAACGGCGCCCGTTACTTTTAACGTCATCTCGGCTATTCCAGGATAAACTCCCCGGTGATGGTCAGGGTATATCCCGGTTCGATGTTCAGCGTTGCGCCGTGATGGACGATCACATCATCACAGCTGAGCCCGTTGGTCATTATCCTGGGCATATGGGGGGCCGAAACAGGGATCACAATATTGTCTTTGGAAGCCGGAACACCTCCGGGAGTCCAGTTTCCCGGTTCATTCCAGTCCTCGCTGATGGTTCCCGTCCATGTTTTGTACAACCCTGCCGGAGTATTCACGATGATGGTCGCGGGAGTTGCGTACTGTAAGGAGCACATACCTGACTGTATCACCGCCCGGTAATCCCAGAAGCCGGAATATTCAGGCGTTTCGGAATAAGAGGTCAATCCCTGTGTGCCGCTGATATCCAGATATGATCCTCCGTTGTACCGACGTTGCCAGGTGTTCACGTTTCCGGTATACCCCGATAAAACCATCGTCCCTGTAGTTTCGCCAAGTGTTATCGTATCGCTTCCCGAAACGCTTCCTCCGACTGTCATCTGACTGATGACGACTGTCAGGGTGGTATCGTGGTTACATCCGTTGTTATTGGTGACTGTCGACGTGACCTGATAGCTGCCAATGGTTGAAAACAGGTGCGACGGATTCTGCAACGCGGAAGTATTCAGCAGTCCGGAGGCCGGATCACCGAAATTCCATGCCCAGGTCGTTATGGTTCCGTTGCTTGTTATAGAGAGATCCGTAAACAGAACCTCCTGGTTTTCACAGGCATTCGCGAATTGAAAGAAAGCAACGGGATTGTCCAGGATGACAACCGTCTCCGAATGACTGGCGCTATTTCCGTAATTATCGATAACGGTCTCCGTGACCAGGTAAGTACCCGCCTCCGCGTATGTATGACAAATATCGGGACAGGCAGGGAACTCGATGGTATCGATCGGCGTACCGTCACCGGTATCCCAAATCCAGGTGGTAATGTATCCGTAAGAGGGATATGTATTGGTGGAATGATCGGCGAAAATAGTCATTTGTCCCAGACAATCAGGAGAGGAAGAAGAAAACATCGCCTGCGGGAGAGCCGGAACATCTGTTTGACAAAAGCCGGTAACTGCTACCAGCAACCAGAAAAAACAGCAAAAGATCCTTTTCATGCAGGGAAGATGATGAGGTTAGTTGTTAAATTATCCGCGCATATATCGGTATCAAAAATAATAATTTTTGAATGATCCGATAGAAACCGGATTTATTTCACTCCGTTAATGAAAATTTTAAGGCTGGAACCGGATTATGAATAACCATCATTTCTTTACACTCATTTTTGTTATGTTATTAGCATATCATACCTAATATTTTTTATGATCTGGAACTGATATGATATTCTTAGAATTCAAGCACACTAATAATCTTTTCTAATTTATTATCAATGTTTTCCATGATTTTTCTACCATATAATTAATAGGGAATATAATGTATGTTATGTTTTTTTACATTTTTTTCAACGACATCTTGCTTTTTGTAAAAGTTAGATTATATTTGCATTATTACTATTTGAATACGTTTGATCCGGCAACTTTTTGAGAATTCAATTGAACGAACCAATTGGATATGATTTTAAGAGCCACTATTCAAAAAAAAGCCCCCTTCCAGGCAGGCCAACGAAATTACTTCCCAATAACTAACATTGACCAAAAAGAAAGGGGGTATGCAAATGTAAGGATATTTTAATGCTCCTTTTTGCCGGCCGGGAATTATCGGGCCGGCGAGTCTCATTATTTAAGTATTAACCTTTAAATCAACAACAACCTATGAAAAAACTAAGTTTGTTGCTCGGCCTATTCCTTTTGTTATCAATCGGAATGACATCCCAAACATTTGCGCAGAATCAGGAATTAGTCCCACATGCAAGAGTTGATGTATTCATTTCTGATATTAGTTGTATCACCAACGCGACGGATTATACCGTCAGAATAATTGTTTTAGAGGGTGGCTTAGGGGGAATTCCTTACATTACAGTACAACCTTTCGTGGTTGGCCAGTCAACCTATTCTATGATCATATCTGATCACTCGTATATCGCAGCCTCTGCACAATTGCTTTATCAGGGAGAAGTGGTGAGCTTGGGAGGAACTACGTTTATAGGCTACGTTTATGACCATGCTCCGGCAACTGTCTATGTTAATGGCCCCTGCCCGGAAGGGAACCAATAGAATTTTTCAAGTTTGATTTTGGTTATAAAGGAGGCTTCCGGAAGAAGGCCTCCTTTTTTATGATATTATTGATTTTTGATCAAAATGGTCTTAATAATATCCGAAACATCTTCCGCAGCATCCACACATCTCTCGAGGGTTTCAATAATGTCCTTTTTCTTGATGATATCGATGGCATCTTTTTCTTCATCTTCAAACAGATCAGACATATAAATGAAGAACAGTTCATCCGCTTTATTTTCCAGGGTGTTGAGATTAACACAGCTTGCCCGTATTTTTTCCCGGTTTTTCCCGGCATCCCGCAAATGAACAACGGCGGTTTCTATTTCGATGGCTGCATCTTTGATAATGCCGGCGAAGTCTTTCACCTCCTCCCCGACCTTTTTCGCTTTCGCCTTGTACCAATAAATCCGCTGGCTCACAGAATAGATACAATCCAATACATCATCCAGCGAGGAAGCTAACTGGTGGATATCTTCCCGGTCAAAAGGCGTCAAAAACGATTTATCCAACTGATTGTACACCTGATGAGTGAATGCATCTCCTTCATTTTCAATTTTCTTAATTTGCTTGACCAGCTCCCTTCTTTCCTCCGCTACTTTCTTGGTTGTCAGCATCTCATACAGAATTACGGACGCTTTCACAATACACTGGGCCTGCCCTTCAAAATAAGGGAAAAAAGAATCATTTTTAGGGACAAACCATTTAATTACATCGCTGAATTTCATGTTTTTCAGATTACAGAATTAAAGATAATATACATTATAGCTCCAATAAGTGCAGAAACCGGGATTGTCAGGATCCATGCCCAGAAAATTTTTGTTGTCACTCCCCATCTGACGGTAGAAAGGCCTTTATGGACACCCACGCCAATGATACCTCCTGTGATGGTATGAGTAGTACTGACCGGGATTCCAAAATGGGTCGCCGCGAATAAGGTCAGCGCGCCGGCGGTTTCAGCGGAAAACCCTTCAAAAGGTTTGAGTTTGGTGATCTTCTGCCCCATGGTTTTCACGATTCTCCAGCCACCGACCAAAGTGCCCAGTGCGATAGCGCCGTGACACGACAATACAATCCACAAGTCTATTTCCGAGTTTTTGGTCGCTAACCCCGAAACGATGAGGGCGACCCAGATAATACCCATTGACTTCTGGGCGTCATTACCGCCATGTCCCAGGCTGAAGGCTGCGGCAGAGAGCAATTGAAGGCGCCGGAAATACTTATCAATTTTTGACGGAGACAGGTTCCGGCAAATGTAAATGACAATGGTCGAAAAGAGAAAAGAGATGACCATTCCAAGCAACGGGGCGATCACGATAAAAGCCCCGATCTTAATGAGGCCGGAAAAAATAACTGCACCGAAACCTGCTTTTACGCTGGCTGCCCCGACCAGGCCGCCAACCAACGTATGAGAGGAACTTGAAGGAAGGCCCCACCACCAGGTAAGCAAGTTCCAGATAATGGCCGCGACAATAGCAGCGCCAATGACAGTAAGGTTGATCACATCCGGCTCAACGACCCCTTTTCCAATGGTCGTAGCCACATTCAGCTTGAATACCAGGTAGGCTATAAAATTAAAAAAGGCGGCCATCACCACAGCAGCAGTGGGAGAAAGGACTCTGGTGGTGACAATGGTGGCAATGGAATTGGCCGAATCATGAAAACCATTGATAAAATCGAAGATAAGTGTCAGTGCAATAATGACGTACAGAAATTCCATAAAAGTTTATTTGGGGTTACCCTTTTTATAAATCAACTTACCAATCAGGTTCATCCTTGTCTTTAATACAAGTGATCAAAATCAAAACAATGACTCAACAACATACACAATATTCCGGCCGGCATTCCTACGAAAAGCATATACAGAAAATCTTCTTTATTCTCCAAAATCCATCTTAATATGCCAACTAGTTTTTTCATGGTAAAAACATGCTGACTTTTTGCATGGCAAAATTACAATGAGATACAGCAAAACCTTCTGGTCCATTGTTAACAAATTGTTAATTTTTGGAGAGGTTGTTCGCTTTCCTCGAGGTAGTTACACCGCAATTACATAAGTTTTTTGATGTATCTTTAGTAAGGATTAACGGGCTTGTGATTATGAAAATGTTGTTGACGATCATCCCGGCCATGCTGATTTTCTCGACCTGTTCAATCCGGGAACCGGCAGAGACGGGGGATGGCGAAGCCGTTTCATTCATCGTATTCAGCGACGTGCAGCAGGGTTACGGTATTTACAGCGTTTTGGCAAAAAATATCGGGCGGATTGATCCTGCTCCTGTCACCGCTTTCTGCTGCGGTGATATCATGCTAAGGGCCTGCAATGAGGCCGAATGGGTGAATTTTTACCGATACAGCGATCCCATCACCGACCGAATGCCCCTTTATATCGCACGGGGAAACCACGAGGAAAACGATCCCGTTTCCGAATCCGTATTCGCGGAAGAAACAGGTACCCGGGGGAAAACCTTTTATCAAACGATACGACAGGACAGCCTTTTGTTCATCATCCTGGATACCGACGTCAGGGGTGAAGAAAACGGTATCCTCGGCATCCAGCTTAAATGGCTGGGAGCTATGCTTGAAAGCGTCGCTTCAGACAATAAAGTACGATACATATTCCTGTTCATGCACAAACCTCTTTTCCCCCAAGGGCCCCACAAGGCAACGCCCCTTACGAATGCCGATGACCTGCATGTCCTTTTTCTTCAATATCCCAAGATCCGGGCAGTGTTCTCAGGCCACGACCACCTGTTCAACAGATACGAAAAAGACGGATTGATGTATATCACCACCGGAGGTGGCGGAGGGGATCTGTATCATGGATATGGTGGTGATTATCATCATTTTGTAAAAGTGTCGCTGTATCGCGGTTCAGCCCGTATTAACCTTAAAACCATCGGTATTTTCAATGAAGTGGTGGATGATTTTGACCTTTAGTATAGCGGTGACCGTTCTGGCGCCGGCGCGGGCAGTTTCACAGGAACTTTCCGTGGCTTCAGGCATTTACGACTTTACCGATATCACCACGCGTGAGTTTTACCTGCTGGCACCTACCCTATCCATCGGAGCCGATGTGTGGAAGAAGTCACGGATGTCGATCCACCTGGCCACCGGACTTTCCTTCACCAGCGTGAAGTACAACAGCCACCGCCATTATTTCTACATGGTCCCGTTGACAGTCGCCGTCTATTACGACCTTGGGAATCCAGGTTCAAAGGTATACCCGTCCATCGGCATGGGATTTCGTCTTGCCGGGAAGGCGGACTATAACCGTGATTTTGAAAGAACCCACTATTCGCTGACCTACGGGTATATAGCCGGGGGCGGGATTCGCTGGAAGCCCGGAAAAAAATCACTTTAGCCTTCGACCTGATGTACAACCTGATGATGCCTCCGGTACCGGACGAATTAAATCTTAGTGGCGTGAGTGTCCTCATAGGTGTACGAATCCCTTTGCGGAGCGCCGGTTCACCACCTTAACCCCTTTTATTGGATTGCCGTCACCTCCGAATAGGCCATCAAGTCTCCTTTCGCACTGAGGTTCTCGGTTCTGACTGTTCCGATACCTTTAGCGATCCATTGCCGGACTTTGGCAGAGGTTTTCATTCCCATCATCGTGGTCTCTACCAGGTATTCGATCTTAAAACAGTCGAAGGTTCCCGCGGGGGTAGTGATTGTCTCCTGCCCGGTAACCGTGCGGTTAAGGATGTTCATCACCGTTTTCATCGTCATGGTTCCCATCGACATGGTCATGGTGACTGTCCCGTCGTTCAGTTTCTCCCCTGCAGTCATCAAGCCGGGGAAGGTGATGTCATTGCCTTCCAGGGTCACTTCACCGCCTTCTGCCGAGGCTCCCATTTCGGGAGGGAAAAAACCTTTCATATTGACCGACACGGTATTCCCGTTACAAGAAGCCGTAAAATCCATCGTGCTGACTTCGCCTTTGGAGTCAGTACTTTCACATCGCAGCGCATACTCCATGACGGCCCCGTTCTGCGTAACGGATACCAGCGTGGTGACCGATTTCCCGTTTTTCTTCCCGTTCTTGTTGTAACTGGTTGTCTCGATCTTTGTTCCCTGTTTCGTGAGGAAATAGGATGAACTGCAATCCTGTGCCCAGACTGACATACCGAATGCAAGGATTGAAATCAACAGTGTCAATGATGCTGTTTTCATAGGAAATGGGATTGCTTTTTTTATTGCAAAGATTCATTTTTTACAAAGATAATAAAACGCGCATGCTAACGTGAACGAGGATAGTGAATTCAATATCCGAAGTATAAGAAGAAGTTCCCTCATCAATCCTGCCGACTTGGATGATCAATGCTATTTCCGGAGTGCAGGTCGAGTCCCTTGTTAACCCTTAACCTGAGCTGTAGCTGCAGAACTTATAGTAAGGTCGAATACTGCCGGTTATTTCCCGATGCCTGTGTCTTTGAAGAAATTTTCAGCGACAAGCAATACCTCGACGCTCTGATCTTTCCGGGTTTCGGTGATGATGGAATCCTTAACAGCCGGATCAAATGAATCGAGGTACCACAGCAGTTTATTCATAGATGGGAACCATTCGTTCATAAACCCATGCTGTATATAGTAACCGGAGATTGTTTTGATACTGCTTTCGGTGATATGTGAAGAGATAAAATCTGCGTAGGTCTGTTGTTCCTCCTGGGTCAGGCCAGTCGGGTCGAAACAAGGAATATAGAAACTGGTCCGGAAATTAAGGGTATCAAAATGAATCAGGGCTACGGGATTAGATGATTCGACGACGATGATGTTCTTTGTCAGTCCAAATTCGTTGCGGATCTTTAACAATTCAGCGAGGGCAGCATCTTTGTTAAATGCATCGAGGTTTTTGAAATCGAGCCAATATCCGAGACCGGAGGGATCTGTTATGGCACTAAACCAAACGGGAAGCGTTAACGTGGAGGTGTCAGATGCATCGTGTTTAACAATAAACGTGCGGACGGTTGTGTCATAATGGACATCCAGTTCAAACCCGGTATATGCTGTGCGAAAGAGTTGTGCCTTCGGGATTGTATTTACGCGATGAAGCCAGACCTGGAGCGACCTGGGAGTGTTTGGTTCTGTATCGGATTCCTTATTACAGCTTGCAAAGCAGAAAAGTAATGCAATTAAGGAAAATCCGAATAAATTTCTGACGATTCCTGATGACTTGTTCATAAAGCAAAATTACTGATTTGGGAGATATTATGGAATGGTTTCTTCGATGAAATTCATTTTTGAACGATGCCGATCCTGCTTCGGAGTATATTTTCCATCCTGATCAAAAAATGGAGACCCGGGTCTGAAACGCAAAATGCGAAATGTGATGTCTGAAGATTATTGCACTTCACGTTTCACATTTCGCATTTATCTTGTCTCCCCGGCAGGGCTCGAACCTGCGACCCATTGATTAAGAGTCAATTGCTCTACCAACTGAGCTACGGAGAGGTTTGCGGCTGCAAAATTACACTTTTTGCAGGAATATTGAAAACGAATCTGAAAATTATCTTTTCGCTACGAGTTCAAGGTGAAGATCATCGACACAGAAGGCACTGATACCATTGTTCCAGACGTAGGTGCGGTAGCGGTATCCCGTCCTGCGAAATTCCTTGGGAACCTGATACCGGTACTCGGCATGAATCCATGTTCCCATGGGGAACTTCCCCCTGGGGAAGAACTGTGACTTCCAGTCAATGGTCTTTTTTGTGAACCGATCAATCACTTCCAGCGCAAGGTGTCCCTGGGCGATGGAATCGGGAGCGAAAAGCCATGCAGAGATAACCACCTCGTACAGGTCTTTTGCGTCAGCTCCCGAGGGTTGAGCCTCAATTCTCGGAGAAAAATGATTGAGGGCAGGGATAAAGAAACCCTGTTTCCCACTTTTGTAAAAGGCAGTACACGCAAACTGTTTCTGTTTAAGCTCCAGTTTTTCAAAATCATCAGTCCTGGAAAAAATCACCTCCCTGCCTTTCTTCATGTTTTCGCGGCCGGTGTCATTGAGAACGAAAAACAAGGCCATACTCCCGGTAACCAGTATGAAGAGGAAGAAGAAACGGAGATATTTGAATCCGACCCTGGACGGGCTGCCAATCCAGGTTCTGATCCCTTTCTCGGTATGCATGATCATCCAGGCCATACCAGCCGAGAAGGCAATAAATAACAGCGCGATCAGGAGGGAGGCCCACACCGAACCATAGTTATTGGCCATATTGATAAAGGGGTTCCGGAAGATCCCATGCAGGGCGAAGAGATACATCGAGATGCCTCCAAGGAACATGATCATGGATGTAAATCCCTTCATTTTCTCTCTTTTTGACCAGAGATAGCTGATGGAAACCATCAGCAAAATTGCCGCTGCAAGATTCGCGAAGGGCCATACGGTTTTGTATATGTTCCCGCAGATCAGCACTGCCAGAGAGAGCAAAGTCACCCAATACGGGACTTTCACGCGTTCGCGACCAGCCAGCCAGATGCCAAGACAAAACTCGGGCATGTGACCGATGAAGAGGGAATAGGGATTGAAACCGGTTTTGCGCATCGGGTCATAAAAGAAGATCGTCACCAGGTATCCGATGATAACCAGCCCTGCCAGCCCCTTGACACCGGCTTTCCGGTTGATCCACATGAGAACAGGAAAGATCAGGTAAAACTGAAAAATGAACGAGTAAAACCACCAGGGACCGCTGATGGCTGTCGGTCTTCCCGGGATCAACGCTAACTGGCACAGTAAATCCTTCAGCATGTCGGGACCGGGAACCCTTTCGGAACGGATGATGGTGAAAACGATATAAAGCAGGCAGGCGATAAATAAGGAAGGGTAAAGCTTATCAAACCGGTGCAGGATAAACCGTCCGTACCCCGGTTGCCGGCTTTGCCAGGAGCGGGTTAATCCGTAAGCGCTGATCACGATAAACGCCTGAACCCCGTAGAACCCGAGAAAATTAAAGAAGACATTGAAAAACTCCGGAGGATCGGAAAGAAAAAAGCTGATACTTTTATTGATGGCATTGGCCGTAAACCAAAATTCATTCTCTCCTGTTATCGGGAACACCCATTTGTAGTAATTGTGCAGGATGACCATCAGGATAGCGATCCCTTTCAGAAAACTGGTAAAATCTTTTGTAAGAGGTTGCAGGGTATAGTTATAGCCTGTGTTCAGCAATTTGGCTTTCATGAAATAGTAGTCCGGTAAGTAAATACGTGTAAATCCCTCGATTCCAGGCCCGCAAGGTACATTTTTCCTTTCGATAAATTATCGGGTGGGTGCAAAAAAATGGATTACATTTGTCAGCGATGATCAGAAAGAACGTCTGCACAACCATTAGTCATTATGATCAAACATCCCGAAAAAACGGCCTTGAATGTTATGAAAGGAGTTCCGGAACCTGGCCAGATCAACCAGGAGTTGGTGAAGAAACTGAAAGGCAGAAAAGCAGGTGCAGAAGGAGCCCGGGAACTCATCGACGGTATTTTGTCAGGCAACAGGGTACTGTTAAGCCGTGCGATCACGTTGGTAGAAAGTTCGCTGAAGCAGCACCAGGATAAAGCGCAGGAGGTGATTGCCGGATGTCTGAAACACCGCGGTAGTATTGCTCCGGGTATCCGGTTGGGTATTACGGGAGTGCCGGGTGTCGGGAAGAGCACTTTTATTGAGGCTTTTGGCAAGTATCTCACGTCGCAGGGTCACCGGGTGGCGGTGTTGGCCATTGATCCCAGCAGCGCCCGTTCAAAAGGGAGCATCCTGGGTGACAAGACCCGGATGGAAGAGTTAGCCACCGATCCGCAGGCCTTCATTCGTCCTTCCCCGTCAGCAGGGTCGCTGGGAGGCGTTGCCCGTAAAACCCGGGAGACGATCATCCTGTGCGAGGCTGCCGGATTTGATGTCATCATCGTGGAGACCGTCGGAGTAGGCCAATCGGAAACCGCCGTCCACGGCATGGTGGATTTCTTCCTCCTGCTGATGCTGGCCGGCGCCGGCGACGAGTTGCAGGGGATCAAGCGCGGCATCATTGAGATGGCGGATGCCATCATCATCAACAAGGCCGACGGCGACAACCTGAACAAGGCCAAGATGGCCGCCGCCGAATACCGGAACGCCCTTCATCTGTTCCCACCCTCGGAAACGGGGTGGACCCCCCTGGTGGACATCTGCTCGGCACAGACCCGGATGGGGATACCACGCGTGTGGGATATCATCAGCGACTATTGCACCATCACCAGGGATAACGGTCATTTTCATAAACGGCGCATGAGCCAGGAACAACAAGTCATGTTCGAGGTCATTGACGAAGCGTTGAGACATCAGTTTTACGGCCGTAAAGACATTCGCGCGCTGATTGACCATTATACCGCGGAGATCTACGGGAACCGGATGAGTCCTTATCTCGCGGCACAACTCTTACTGGAAAAGTTCAGGAGCTGATCCTCCGGGGAACAACAGACAGTACTTTCAACAGTTGACCATTTAGCCAATTGAGCAAGGCCCGGACGGTTGGCACAAAGAAGAACCGTTTACTGAATATTGACGGTTGGGGGTTGTTTCTTTCCGGGGAACAGGAAGGAAAGGATCACACCTGCTGCCAGGATACTGCCCAGGATCAACAGATTCTGACTGACGGTAAAGGGAAGGGGCCAGAACATCTCGCTGATCATTTTAAACCCGACAAAAACCAGTAAAACGCCGAGGGATGCTTTCAGGAAACGCAGCCCCATGAAGTTTATCACGAGGAAAAACAGCGAGCGAAGACCGAGAATCGCAAAGATGTTCGAGAAAAACACGATAAACGGGTCGCGGGTGACCGAGAAGACAGCCGGTACAGAATCGACGGCGAAAACCACATCGGAAAATTCGATCAGCACCATGACGATAAACAGCGGCGTGATATAAAACTGCTTCTCATGCATCAGAAAGAACTGATCGCCATGATCTTCCCGGGTGACACGGAACATCCGGGAAAGGACCTTCACCAGCCAGTGGTCGTGAGGATCTTTCTTTTTATGGGCTTTGTGTTTCACGGTCTCCTGATAGAATTCGTATCCCATATGAAAGCCGACAAATATCAGCAGCAGGCCAAAGAGATACAAGATCCATTCAAACCGCTGGATAAGGGCGCTGGCGGAGAAGATGAAGATAAACCGCATCACGATCGCGCCCAGGATGCCCCATAATAGTACTCGTTTGTAATATTTGGTCTTTATCCCGAACGAGAGAAAGATCATGATCATCACAAAGATGTTGTCGACGGAAAGGGAATACTCGATGAGGTATCCGGTGATGTATTCCATCGACAGGTTTTTATTGTAAATGTTGATAGCCTCTTCGGAAGACATCTCCGGGGTAATCTTGATGGGATGTTTAAACTGCATGACCTTTTGCTGAACCTCTGCTTTGTCCTGCAGGTTATGCAATTCGTTCCCAAAATTTCGTAAGAGGAAGAAAAAGATCAAAGAAAGAGCCACCCAAACAATCGTCCAGGTGAGTGCTTCCCCGAATTTCAGGTCATGGCTTTTTTTATCAAAAACCCCAAGATCGATCGCCAGCATTAAACCGATGACCACCAGGAATCCGGCAAAGAAAAGGATCTCATGAATGTTTGAAAGCATTGGATCGGGGCTTAAGGCTTCAAAATTAAGAAAATTTGCTAACTTTGTGGATTGTTTAATAAAAATTGAAAATACCGCAAAGCTATGAACGAAGCCCCATTTCAAGACCCGAATCCCCTGATCTGGTTTCTGGGAAAACCCGCGCAACAATTTACCAAAGCTGACCTGATCCGCTTTATTGAATCGAATGGCATCAAGATGGTGAACTTCCGTTATCCTGCTGCCGATGGCCGATTGAAAACATTAAATTTCATCCTCAAAAGTCGAAATCAACTCGAAAGCATACTCAGCGGAGGTGAACGGGTTGACGGTTCCAGCCTGTTCCCGCATTTTGTGGAAGCCGGTTCATCGGATCTGTATGTCATTCCCCGGCTCCGTACTGCCTTTGTAAATCCCTTTACCACCATCCCTACGATGGATATCCTTTGTTCTTTCTATGATAAAGACGGACTGCCCTTTACCAGTTCTCCCGAATATATTCTGAAGAAAGCCCATCAGTCGCTGAAAGAGAAAACCGGCATGGAATTCTACACCATGGGTGAACTCGAATACTATGTGATCAGCGAAAAGAACCCGTTATTTGAGGCTGTTGATCAACGCGGCTATCATGAATCCGATCCCTTCTGTAAATGGGGAGGTCTCCGGGCAGAAGCCATGGAAGCCATCGCAAGCTGCGGCGGCTCCATCAAATATGGTCACTCCGAAGTAGGTAATTTCACGGAAGACGGGCTCTCTTATGAGCAGAATGAGATTGAATTCCAGCCGGTGAATGTGGAAGAGTCGGCCGACCAGCTGCTCATTGCCAAGTGGGTGCTGCGTAGCCTGGCTTACAAGTACGGAGTAACCCTGACCTTAGCTCCCAAAATCACTACAGGGAAAGCAGGCAGTGGCATGCATATCCATACCCGCCTTGTGAAAGACGGCAAAAACATGATGGTAGATGGCAAACTGCTGTCTGATCAGGCAAAAAAAGCGATTGCCGGTTATCTCGACCTGGCCCGTTCGCTCACCGCCTTCGGGAACACCATCCCCACCTCCTATTTCCGGTTAGTTCCTCACCAGGAAGCACCCACCAATGTATGCTGGGGCGACCGCAACCGTTCGGTTCTGGTCCGCGTTCCTCTCGGATGGGATGCCGGCTACAAGATGTTTACCGACGCCAACCCCCTGGAAAAGGAACCGGATGCAACCTTCAACAGCCGCCAGACGGTCGAGTTCCGCTGCCCCGATGGTTCCGCCGATGTGTATCTCCTCCTCGCCGGATTGACCGTCGCCGCACGTCATGGCTTCGAAATGAAAGAAGCACTCGATTATGCCAAAAAAACATACGTGGATGTGAACATCTTCGAAGAAAAGCACCAACATCGCGTGAAAGACCTTCAGCAACTTCCGGTATCATGTTGGCAATCAGCTGATTGTCTGGAAGAACAGCGGGCCATTTACGAGGCTGGCAATATCTTTCCTCCCATGATCATCGACGGACTGATCCGGAAATTGAAATCATACAACGATCATGATCTCCGCCATAGCATCCAGGATAACCAGAAGGAAATTGCCAAACTGGTCGCTACCTATATGCATTGCGGATAAAACGTATGTCATCCGGTCAAGGGATTTTTGATGGTTTTATACAGATATTTGCCATATTGTCCTGCTTTCTGATTGATTTCTGCCATTTTGGCTTTATTTTCGGTTTTACAGCCGGTGGTCTGAAATTTGAGTAGTAATGGTCGTAAAACAAAAAAATAAAATAGGAGGACCAAATTATGACAATGATTAAATGGCACAGCAGAAATCCCTTGGCCGATATGGTCACCAACCTTTTCGATAACGACCTGTCCGATTTCTTTGGGAAAAAGGCTTGCGATCCTGCAGCTAATATTTTAGAAAACCCTGATTCTTTCGAGTTGCATATTGCTGCTCCGGGCCTGAAAAAAGATGATTTCAAGATCAGTCTTGATAACAGTATTCTGACGATTTCCGCCGAGATGGAGGATCAGAAGAACGAAGAAAGCAAAACCTATACCCGCAAGGAGTTTTATTATGGTTCTTTCAGCCGTTCTTTCACGCTTCCGAAGACCATCGATATGGAGAAGATCAAAGCGGATTATGAAAGCGGGATCCTGAAAGTCACGCTTCCAAAGAGAGAAGAAGCCAGGATCGACACGAAGAAAGAGATTAAGATCGGATGACGCAGATCCAGCGGGCACATCTCTCCCTTATCGGCATAACGCTGATCTTCGGATTGCATTACGTCGTCGCGAAGAGCATGATGCCTGAGTTCTTAACCCCCATGCAGTTGATTTTTATCCGGCTGCTTGGGGGTTTTGTTTTATTCTGGGGTTTTCAAAAGTTGTTCGTTCATGAAAAGGTCGATCGCAAAGACCTGTTGAAGCTCGCCATCTGCGGCGCGTTGGGATTTGCGCTCAATCAGGGATTGTTTTATGAAGGGCTGAACATCACTACTCCTTTCGATGCTTCGGTCATCCATGTACTGAACCCGGTGCTGGTGATGATTTTCGCTTTTTTTCTTATTGGGGAAAAAATCACCCGGAACAAAATTTTCGGCATCATGCTGGGCGCATCCGGAGCCTTGCTGCTGGTCTTTTTCGGCCGGACAGCCGGATCGGGCGAACACTCTTCCATCGGCAATCTGCTGATCGTCCTGAACATGGTGTTTTATGCTCTTTACCTGGTCGTGTTGAAACCCCTCACCCTGAAATACCATACCTCCACGATCCTGAAATGGGTTTCGTTATTCGGCTTTCTCTTTATCCTCCCCTTCTCGGTGAAACCGGCGCTCTCTATCCATTTCGGCACCTTCACTCCCATGGCGTGGATATCTCTGGCCTTCATCGTCATCTTCTGTACCTTCCTGGCCTATCTCTTTATCAATTTTGCGCTGAAACGGGTGTCACCCAGCGTGGTCAGTTACTACAATTACCTTCAACCTCTCATCGCCGCCTTCAGTTCGGTTTCCATCGGAGCAGAAAAGATTACGTGGATCAAGATCGTGGCAGCCCTGCTCATCTTTTCGGGGGTTTGGGTGGTAACCAGGCAGAAAAAGATACCCGTATCTTCAGAACAGGTGACGGAAGGGCAATAATATCCATTCAAAGATCTTCTCGATCATCGGTCGGGATTGCCAGTTATTAAAATTGAACTCCGTCGATGAATTCAGCGTTTCCTGAATGTGTTTTTCCAGTTGCCGCAATACTTCCGGTTCTTTCCCGATCAATGAAATTTCGTACATGTAGCGAAAACTGCGGTAATCGAAATTGGCAGAAGAAATCGAAAAGATCCGGTTATCGATCACCAGCAGTTTGGCATGAAGGTTATACGGTGAATAGAACAGCAGTTTCATGTTGCTTTTGTAATACAGGCCGAAGTATTTGTTTCGGAGGATATCCACGATCCGCACATCGGAATGCATGGGCATGATCACTTTCACATTGACTCCTCGTTTGGCGGCATCCATCAACGCTTTTCGGAGCAGGAAGCCGGGGAGAAAATACGGCGTTTCAATCAGTACGCTTTCGGTAGCGCTCCGGATCATCTGCGTATACCGTTTTTTGCTGCGTTGCAGCGGGATGGAAGGCACATCGCGGATGAGTTCGAAATCGCCGTACTTCATGGTCTTGCTGTAACTGATCTTCGTGGTGATGCTGTATGGGTTGAACGATTCGAAATTCTGTTCAAAGATCTTCCGGAACGTCAGCGCAATCCCGCCCCTTGTTCTCAATGCCAGTTCGCGCCAGTTCAGGTTGTACCCCGTGATGTTGGCCGATCCGATGTATGAGATCTTGTCATCGATCACCATGATCTTGCGGTGATCCCGGCGGTGGCCACGGGTAAAAATATCAGAATTGATCTTGATCTTTTCGAAAAACTTCACCTCTCCACCCAGCCGGATCATCTCCTCGAAGAAGGTCTCGGAGACAGGTCCTTTCCCCCAGGAATCGATCATCAGTTTCACCTTTACTCCTTCGCGGGCTTTCCGGGTCAACGCATCACGGAAACGCTCTCCCAGGTTATCATTCGAGAACTTATAGGTTTCGATAAAAATGTAGGAACCGGCATTGCTGATGTCATTCAACATCAGGTTGTACAGCTTCAGCGTATCATCGATGATCAGAAAATCCATAAAGTAAAGTTAATATTTCGTAGCTTTGTTTCAAACTGTATCATATGATTCGATCCATGACGGGGTACGGGAAGGCGGTGGCGGAGATCCCCGGAAGAAAAATCACCATCGAGATCAAGTCGCTCAACAGCAAACAGACTGATCTGAATATCAAGATCCCTTCTTTTTTACGCGATAAAGAATTTGAGATCAGGAGTATCGCATCACAGGTGTTGCAGCGGGGCAAGGCAGATATCTATATTTCAGCCGAATTGTCTTCCGAAGCACGTCCTTTTACCATCAACCGGGCCCTGGCGATGAAGTATTACGAGGAACTCCGTCAGCTTCAGAATGAGTTGCAGGAAGATTGTCCGGAAGGGCTCCTGCCGACCATCCTGAAGATGCCGGATGTGCTGCAGACAGAAAAAGACGATTTGGCTGAGACATCCTGGGGAGTGATCCGTGCCGCGGTTGAAAATGCCCTGCATCAGACCGATTCGTTCCGTTCGCAGGAAGGAAAGGTACTGGAAGACGACATCAAAAAGCGGATCAACCTGATCCTCGGATATCTGTCATCGGTAGAGCCTTTTGAAAAGAGACGGATGGAAACGCTGCGGGGAAATCTGCTGAAAGCTTTTGAGAAATATAACCAGGGCGATAACGGGGTGAAAGCAGATCCCAACCGTTTCGAGCAGGAACTGATCTTCTACCTGGAAAAACTTGATTTCACCGAAGAGAAAGTCAGGCTGAAAAAGCATTGTGATAACTTCCTCGAGGTCATGAACGAAGAAACGGCCCAGGGGAAAAAACTCGGATTCATTGCACAGGAGATCGGCCGGGAGGTGAACACCCTCGGATCGAAAGCCAATGATGCCGAAATCCAGATGCTGGTGGTGCAAATGAAGGATGAGCTGGAAAAGGTGAAAGAACAGCTGATGAATATACTTTAACCTCTTCTCATATCGGCATGAACAAAGCGATCATCATCTCAGCACCCTCGGGAGCAGGTAAAACTACCATCGTGAAGGCTTTGCTTGAACGAATCACCGATCTGGAATTTTCCATTTCAGCCTGTACGCGTGCCCTTCGGCCCGGCGAAGTCAACGGAAAAGACTATTATTTCCTGTCGACGGAAGATTTCAAGCAACGGATCGACCGCGATGAGTTTGTTGAATTTCAAGAAGTATACCCGGGAAGCTTTTACGGCACCCTGAAGTCGGAGATGCAGCGGATCTGGGACCGGAACCGGGCTGTCATTTTCGAAGTGGATGCCGTCGGCGGACTCAACCTGAAAAAGTATTTCGGGGATCAGGCGATGGCGATCTTTATCCGTCCGCCTTCCATCGAAGCGCTTGAACAGCGATTGCAGATCCGGAACACCGAAGATACGGCCAGCATCCGGAAGCGGATGAACAAGGCGCGATTTGAGCTTTCGTTTGCAGAAAAATTTGATACCATCATCGTTAATGACCAGCTGGAAAGAGCCATTGATGAAACGGTGGCGCTGGTGAGCCGCTTTTTAAATTCCTCCGGAGAAAAAGACGTCAGATGACTTCGAACCGCAAGACCGGCCTGTTTTTCGGATCTTTCAACCCCATTCACCTGGGGCACCTGATGATTGCCTCTTGGATGACGGAGTATACCGACCTTGACCAACTCTGGTTTGTCATCTCTCCCCAGAATCCTTTAAAGGAAAAATCGTCGCTTCTGCCCGACGTCAACCGGCTTTACATGGTGAATATTGCGGTGGAAGATGAACCGAAATTCAAAGCTTCCAACATCGAGTTTCATCTTCCGCAGCCCTCTTATACCATCGACACCCTGGCACGTTTAACAGAGCAATACCCCGGCAGGGAGTTCGTGTTGATCGCCGGGTCGGATATCCTGCCCACTTTTCACAAATGGAAAAACTACGAAGAGTTGCTCCGGTACCATTTCTACATTTACCCGCGGCCGGGCACGCCCAAAAGCCCCTTCGACCAACATCCCCACATCCACTTTACGGAGGCTCCCCTGATTGAGATCTCTTCCACCTTTATCCGCAATGCCATCAGGCAGGGGAAGAGCATGCAATATTTTCTTCCCGCGAAGGTGTGGGAATACATTGTGCAGATGAATTTTTACAAATGACCCAGGGAAAACGGGTTATTCCGGATTTCCGGCTAGCACTTTGTTCCCGAAATCGCTAACCATCCGGAGGGTTTCGTCAAAAGCCTCAATGTAACCCATGTGACCGATATCTTTGAGGATCAATGATTCGGAATGTTTCGGCAAAAGGATCATCTCGCCGATCCGGTCAAGCGGAGCTCTCAGATCGCTCATGCCCACGATAAAAAGGACAGGGATTTCCAACGACTTCAACAGATCTGCCGAATCGGGACGGAGTTTCATTCCTTCGGAAGAGGCGATCAGGCTGTCGGTGGAAATTTGCGATGCTTCGGTCACCATCTCGCGGATTTCTTTTCCGTACTTCTCCTGTGATTTGGGAGCGAAGAGGGAAGGGATGAACTGAAAGATGTAATTCTGCCGGTTTTCGCGCATGAGGTAGATAGTCCGTTCGCGGTTCTTCTTCCCTTCTTCGGTATCTTCAAACGGATGTGAGTTAAACAGGCAGAGGCCCCGGAGTATTCTCGGGTATTTGCGGGCGAAGGCCAGGGTGACAAATCCACCCATGGAGTGACCTGCCATCAGGCAATGTTTGACATTACAGGTTTTCAGTACCTCCCTGACCACTTCGGCCATCAGTTCCATCGTGTGAATCCGGGCCACACATTCGCTCTCTCCGAAACCAGGGAGATCGACGGTAATGACCCGGAAATCACGAACCAGATGTTCCCTGAATTTTTTCCACACCGACGACGATTCGGCATAACCGTGCAGAAGGACGATACATCTTCCTTCACCATCATCGGTGTAAGCAATCTTTTTGTTTCTGAATTCAAGGGATTGCATAGGCCCGGTTTTTCACACGACAAAACACCATGGAGTTATCTCATTATTTCTTCGATCTCCGCGACTGTCTTGGGGATCGGTTTTCCCAGTACCCTGCAGCCGCCGGGGATGATCAGGATATCATCTTCGATTCTGACACCGCCGAAATCACGGAATTTCGCCACGGCGTCGTAGTTGATATATTCCTCGAATTTGCCGTGATCTTGCCAGAGGTCGATCAGTTCGGGGATGAAGTAGATGCCGGGTTCAATGGTCATGATATACCCTTCGCGAAGGATCCGTCCGAACCTCAGGGAAGAAAGGCCGAACTCCTTGCTGCGGGTACCCTCATCTCCGTATCCGACGATGTCTTCGCCCATTCCTTCGAGGTCATGAACATCCATTCCCAGCGGATGACCCAGCCCGTGAGGGAAGAACATCGAATGAGCGCCTTTGAGCACTGCTTCTTTGGCGTCGCCCTTCATGATTCCGGCAGCTTTCAGTCCTTCGGCGATCACGAGGCAGGCCTGCATATGGACATCCAGGAAGGAGACACCCGGTTTGGCGGCTGCGATGCCGGCCAGGTTGGCTTTCAGGACGATCTCGTAGATCATCTTCTGCCGTGCATCGAACTTACCTCCAACGGGGACGGTACGGGTAATATCACTGTCATAGAGTGAATCCGATTCAGCTCCGGCATCGGCCACCATCATCCGGCCGGTGGTCAGCACATTCCCATGATAGTGGTTATGCAATGTTTGGCCGTTGATGGTCAGGATGGTCGGGAAAGATACGCCACGCCCGTTTTTGAGGGCGATCCCTTCCATGGCTCCGGCAATTTCGCGTTCGATGACGCCCGGTTTGGCCATCTTCATGGCCGTGGTGTGCATTTCGTAAGCTACATCCACCATCTTTTCAATTTCGGCTACTTCCAGGGCATCCTTGATCAGCCGGAGTTTCACGATACCTTTGATCAGTTCTTCGGAGGTGTTTTTCTTCACGTCGCTGATGCGGATGTTCAGGAGAGAATGCAGTTGGATGAACGTTTCACCCCGGTAAGACGGAGCAAAATGGATCTTCCGTTTCTTGGTCAGCACATCGGAGATATACTGCGGCAGGCTTTCGAACGGCTGCACATTCGTAACTCCCACCAGGGAAGCCCTGTCTTTCATCGTGGGCTGCTTGCCCATCCAGATGAGGTCATCAATTTCTACATCGTTTCCGAAGATAATATCGATACCGTTATCAAAATCAATGACTCCGGCCAGGTCGGCATGATCAAGTCCGAAGAAATAAGAAAAATTACTATCCTGCCTGAACGCATAGGTATTGTCGGGGTAATTCATGGGGGCTTCCCCGTTACCTAAAAACAGGGCGATTCCGCCGGACACTTCTTTGCGAAGGCGGTTTCTTCTTTCAGAATAAACATTAGCTGGGAACATAATTTATACTGCTTTTAAATTGTGAAAAAATGATCCATTGATATGTCTTATAAAAAATTATCCTCTAAATTTGACAAACGTGCAAATCAGTTTGCATCTTTTTACAAAATTCAGCTTTTTTCTGACACAATCAACCGTTCAATGTCTTTTTTAATTGCGAGTTATGAGCGATAAGATCTTAAAATTTTCATCCATCACAAAAAAAGTCTGGATGTCATTGCTGGGCATCTTCCTGATGGTATTCCTGGTGGTTCATCTTAGTATCAATCTGTGTCTTTTACGTGATGACGGCGGACGCTGGTTCAATGACGCGGCTCATTTCATGGGGACCAATTACGTAGTGAAGATTTTCGAGGTAATTCTTTTTGCCGGCTTCATCCTTCACATTTTCCTGGGGATCATCCTGCAGGTGCATAACTGGCTTTCGAGGCCGGTGCGTTATCGGGTAACCAACCGCACCCGCACCCCGTTTCTGAGTAAATACATGATATACACCGGAGCTATCATCCTCATTTTCCTGATCATCCATTTCTTCAATTTCTATTTCATCAAACTGGGATGGGTCAGCAACGCGAATATGAGTCCCGAAGGCGAGCCGAACTTCTATATCATCGCCCGGCAGTTATTCGCCATCCCTGCTTATTCGATTCTTTATATCGTGCTGTTCGTGGTGCTGGGTTTTCACCTGTATCATGCCTTCCAGTCGGCCTTCCAGTCACTGGGGTTAAATAATAAGACGTACACTCCGGCCATTGAACTGTTCGGAGTGATCTATTCGGTGCTGATCCCGTTGGGATTTATCTTCATTCCCGTTTATTTTTTAATTTTTAGTTGATCATCATGGCTGAACTGAATTCGAAAGTACCTCAGGGGCCACTGGCAGAAAAGTGGACCCGTTACAAAGCACATCAGAACCTGGTGAATCCGGCCAACAAGCGGAAGCTGGACATAATCGTGGTCGGTACCGGTCTGGCGGGGGCTTCTGCAGCCGCCTCGCTGGGCGAGATGGGGTTCAATGTAAAAATATTCTGTTACCAGGACAGTCCGCGCCGGGCGCACAGTATTGCAGCCCAGGGAGGGATCAATGCAGCGAAGAACTATCCCAACGACGGCGACAGCATTTACCGGCTATTCTACGACACCATCAAAGGGGGCGATTACCGGTCCCGTGAAGCCAATGTTTACCGGCTGGCAGAGGTGAGTAACAACATCATTGACCAGTGTGTGGCACAGGGAGTTCCTTTCGCCCGTGAGTACGGCGGATCTTTGGAGAACCGATCTTTTGGCGGCGCTCAGGTGTCAAGGACCTTTTACGCTCGCGGTCAGACAGGACAGCAGCTGCTGTTGGGCGCGTACAGCGCCCTGAGCCGTCAGATCAGCCTGGGGACGGTGACGCTGTATAATCGCCATGAGATGATGGATGTGGTGATCGTTGATGGAAAAGCCCGCGGTATCATCGCCCGCAACCTGGTCACCGGACAACTGGAACGTCATTTCGGGCATGCAGTGGTGGTAGCTTCCGGCGGGTACGGCAACGTTTTTTACCTCTCTACCAACGCGATGGGATCCAATGCCAGCGCTATCTGGCAGATCTTCAAAAAAGGCGCCTGGTTTGCCAACCCTTGCTTCACGCAGATCCATCCCACCTGCATTCCTGTTCACGGCGACTACCAGTCGAAACTGACCCTCATGAGCGAAAGTCTTCGTAACGACGGCCGCATCTGGGTTCCGAAGAAAAAAGAAGATGCCGAAGCTCATCGTCAGGGCAAACTGAAGGCCAACGACATCCCTGAGGAAGATCGTGATTATTTCCTCGAACGCCGTTATCCTGCCTTTGGAAACCTGGTTCCGCGCGATGTAGCCTCCAGGGCATCCAAGGAACGTTGCGATGCCGGTTTCGGGGTAGGAAGCACCGGGCTGGCTGTGTTCCTTGACTTCAAAGAAGCCTTGGGCCGTTTGGGGCGCAGCGTGATCGAAGAACGGTACGGCAACCTGTTCCAGATGTATGAAAAGATTGTGGACGAGAACCCGTATGAAAATCCGATGATGATCTATCCGGCCGTGCATTATACCATGGGCGGCACCTGGGTGGATTACGAACTGATGACCACTGTCACCGGGTTGTTTGCAGCCGGCGAAGCTAATTTCTCCGATCACGGAGCCAACCGTCTCGGAGCCTCCGCCCTGATGCAGGGCCTGGCCGACGGCTATTTCGTGCTGCCATACACCATCCAGAATTACTTGTCTTCAGAGATCAAAGTGCCAAGGATTCCGACTGACACGCCTGAGTTCGAGGCTGTTGAAAAAGGCGTCAGGGAGAGATTGACAAAACTGATGGCCGTCAAGGGGAAGAAATCGGTGGATCACTTTCACAAGGAGTTGGGCAAGATCATGTGGGAACATGTAGGTATGGGCCGCACCGCCGAAAGTCTGAAGAAAGGCATTGAACTGATCATCGCCCTCCGGAAGGAGTTCTGGTCGGATGTCAGGATTCCGGGAACCATGGAAGGAATGAATATCGAATTGGAAAAAGCCAACCGGGTAGCCGACTTCCTGGAACTGGGTGAACTGGTCGCCCTCGATGCCCTCAACCGCAACGAAAGCTGCGGCGGTCATTTCCGGGAAGAATATCAAACTCCGGAAGGGGAATGCCTGAGAAACGACAAGGATTACAAGTACGTAGCCGTTTGGGAGTACAAAGGTGACAGCTCTTTTGAACTTCATAAAGAACCATTGGAATACGAAGAGATCGAAGTGAAACAAAGGGATTACAAATAGAAAAAACCGGTATCGGTAAAGAACCATCAATCAGTCCATGAATAAATACAACCATTTCCAATAGCGAATGGCTGTTTCTAAAAAACATACACTATGAAGCTTACGTTAAAGATCTGGAGACAATCTGACAGCAAGTCGAAGGGTAAGTTTGTCACGTATTCCATTGACAACATTTCTCCGAATTGTTCTTTCCTGGAGATGCTGGATATTCTGAACGAGCAGCTCATCCAACAGGGCGAAGAGCCGGTGGTGTTTGATCACGACTGCCGTGAAGGAATTTGCGGGATGTGCAGTCTTTACATCAACGGACGACCGCACGGGCCCGACGATGCCGTGACGGTTTGCCAACTTCATATGCGTAAGTTCAAAGACGGGGATGTCATTGTAGTGGAGCCTTGGCGTGCCAAGCCTTTCCCTGTCATCAAAGACCTGATGGTTGACCGTTCCGCCTTTGATAAAATCATTCAGGCAGGGGGATATATTTCGGTGAATACAGGCGGGGCTGCTGAAGCCAACAGCATCCTGGTAAGCAAGGAAAAAGCAGATCTTTCGATGGATGCCGCAGCCTGTATCGGCTGCGGAGCTTGTGTGGCCGCCTGTAAGAATGCATCGGCTATGCTCTTCGTGTCGGCAAAGGTATCGCAGTTCGCTCTTCTCCCGCAGGGACAAATGGAAGCAAAACGGCGGGTTAAAAAGATGGTGGCGAAAATGGATGAACTGGGATTCGGGAACTGCACCAACACCTATGCTTGCGAAGCCGAGTGTCCCAAGTTGATCAATCGTTCAAACATCGCCAGGATGAACCGGGAATTCATCTGTGCAAAAGTCAGTTAATCAATAGCAGATCAGGGTCAGAGGGGGAAGGATGTTATTCAGAGAAATTTCAGGGCAGGAAGAGATCAAGAAAAAGCTGGCCGGCACCATAACCGATCAGCGGGTCAGTCATGCCCAGTTGTTTTACGGTCCGGAAGGATCAGGGAAACTGGCATTAGCCATTGCTTATGCGCAGTTGCTGAATTGCGCTCATCCCCGCATCACCCCCGAGGGGATGGATTCGTGCGGGGAATGTCCTTCCTGTCAACAATATCAGAAACTGGCGCATCCCGATCTGAACTTCGTCTTTCCCAGTAACACCACGAAGCGGATCACCAAAAATCCATCAAGCCGGCATTTCATCACCGAATGGAGGGATTTCTTATTAAAAAACCATTACGATGTCACGCTGAACGGATGGTACGAAGAGCTGGGCATCGAAAACAAGCAGGGACTCATCAACGCCAGAGATGCGGAAGAGATCATCCGCACGCTGAGCTATAAAAGCTTCGAATCGGAATACAAGGTGATGATTATCTGGATGGTAGAGAAACTTTTTCACGCAGCAGCCCCGAAGTTGCTGAAGATTCTGGAAGAGCCTCCTGAAAAGACTTTGTTCCTCCTCATCGCCGAAGATCCCGGGCAAGTCCTTCCGACGATCTTTTCCCGTTGTTTACCCGTGCGGATCCCGCAAGATTTTTCTGCAGTCACGGATACCTCGGAAGAGCGGCAACTAAACTACGAGACTTTCCGGAGGTGGATGCAATCATGTTATGCTGCGAGAATTGCCGATCTGATCGCCTTTTCATCCGAAGTGGGTAAGAGCGGTCGTGAAAAACAGAAGAGCCTGCTCAGCTACGGCCTTCAGACGGGCATGAACTGCACCATGTTCAAATATACCGGAGCGCTGCCGGATGTACCGGCCCCCGAGCAGGAATTCATCAGGCGATTCAGCCCTTATTTCCCGGCAGAATCGTTGGAAAGCTTCAACGGGCTCTTCAACCCGGCCATTTTTCATGTTGAACGAAACGCTCATGCCCCTACCCTTTTCCTGGATATATCCCTGAAAATGGTAAGGTATTTTCAACCCTTCCGGAGGAGATAAGTACTATCTGCAAATTTTTGTACCTTTGCAGGTTTAGCAACGGACTATGGACGAATTAGATTTCTTTTCTCAAAAATATGTTCCTCACCCATTTCTGACGCGCGGTTTTTGTCAGCCTCCCAAGCCATATCAGAAGAACGAAAAACTGTATCAGCACCGTTGCAGCAAGTTCGACTCCTTTGACTGGCTGTCATCCATCCCTGTGGCGCCGGGAGCCGTGCCTTTTGATGTCGTAGAGGTTCGTTTCAAAAACAGCCGGAAAGATTTTTACCGTCTGCCCCCTGATCTTGATTTGACGATGGGCGAGATCGTCGCAGTGGAAGCTTCGCCGGGCCATGACATCGGCACAGTGAGCCTTGCCGGCGAGGTGGTTCGTTTCCAGATGGAAAAGAAAAAGGTCGATCCCGGCTCCCCTGATCTGAAGAAAGTATACCGGAGAGCCAAACTGACCGACATCGAAAAATGGATTGTGGCTGTGGAAAATGAGGACGCCACGCTCTATAAATCTCGTACCATCGCTGAAAGCCTGTCGCTGCAGATGAAGATCAACGATGTTGAGTATCAGGGTGACAACACGAAAGCTATTTTTTATTATACGGCCGACGACCGTGTTGATTTCCGCGAGCTCATTAAGAAGCTGGCCGAAGAATTCAAGGTCAGAATTGAGATGCGCCAAATAGGGGCCCGGCAGGAAGCCAGCCGGTTGGGTGGTATCGGATCTTGTGGCCGGGAAGTTTGCTGCGCCACCTGGATGAGTGATTTTCATTCGGTGACCACACAGGCAGCCAGGGTTCAACAACTGGCGCTCAATCCGCAGAAGCTGGCAGGACAATGCGGCAAATTGAAATGCTGCCTGAATTACGAATTTGAATGTTATACGGATGCGTTGAAGGATTTCCCCGATACCGACATCCCCTTAAAGACAAAAAAGGGTGATGCCACCTCCCAAAAGATCGATATCTTCGGAAAAACAATCTGGTATTCATACAAAGATGACCCTTCGAATTTCTTTGCCCTTTCGGCCGAGAACGTAGCGCATATTATTGAGGAAAATAAAAAAGGAAATTTCCCGGAACAACTGGAAGATTTTGCCCGGAGTCCTGAAAAAGAAAAAGATAAAACTTCCGTCCACGATGAAGATGACCTGAAAAGGTTTGATTCACTGTAGCAACTAATCTGACACGCATATGACGATCCGGCAGGTCACCGTTCTGCTTTCCTTTTTTACAGTGGCATTTGTTATTGTTTCGTGCAGCAACGACAAGTACTTTGAGAGAAACGTAAAAATTGCCGACGGTTCCTGGGCCACTAACAACAAGATTCCGTTTTCCGTCGTTATACAGGATACAACAACCTTTTATGATTTTTATGTGAACCTGAGGAACGACGTGACTTATCCTTACTGTAACCTGATTCTGTTCATGCAAACCACTTTCCCCGACGGAAAGATCGCCCGCGACACCATTGAATGCCTGCTGGCCGATTTCCAGGGTAAATGG
>Ga0209099_1001196_pt1 | contig 27035 bp, 22 predicted proteins | sample AD_JPNHW2_MetaG_FD_184430 | JGI IMG/M metagenome (GOLD analysis project Ga0209099, IMG submission 184430) | Active sludge microbial communities of municipal wastewater-treating anaerobic digesters from Japan - AD_JPNHW2_MetaG (SPAdes) (version 2) | ecosystem: Engineered > Bioreactor > Anaerobic... | reverse complement strand
CAATTCCATCACCATTAAAGTCGCCTGGATATGGATCGCTCATATATTTAAGAATGCAGCTGTCACTATAGACTAACTCGTCATTCGAACTACCGGAATACATATATAATGTATCCGCACACTTAAATAAAGCATCATCAATCCCGTCACCATCCATATCTAATGCGCTGTTAAACATAAATTTATAAGGCATAAATTCAATTTTGGTTTTTGCATTATAAGGAGGAGAAAGATTTGTGAATTCATGGTCTGTTCGTTCAAATGATCCATCCTTTTTATTTGTATATAGATCCCATCCTGAACCTGCTGTATTTTCCCCCCAGGAGATGAAGTCTTCATAGCCGTCTCCATTATAATCACCAACCGATACGGGGCCTCCAGACGCAGGTATTAAAATCTCAGATTGCGCTTTTTCAATTATACCACCATTTTCGCCCCATTTTAGTATGGTTGAATTGAAACTGTTATTATTTTTATCTGATTCTATTATCTCAACCAATTGGGAATAAAGTTTACCTGAGTATTTAAATAAATACTTTTTAGCTATCACCCCTTCGCAGTACACCGATATTTGTTTAAGTATCCTTGTAAATGGCATTATTTCTCCTGCAATAAAACTAATTGATTTGTCAACAGTTCTGCTGTCATAGTCAAAAACAAGAGAATCATAAGGTTGAATTGATTGTGTACTGTTGCCAGTATATTCAATCCGTCTCAACCAATATTCCCCATTTTTATTGTCATATTTGTAATTAATATAATTCCCATTTTTATCAGTTGATTTATTAATAAGCCAGGAGAAAATAGTAATCCCGCTATTAAATGGTAATCCTTCCGTTAGTTCACCATTAAGAAATACTTTGGAATCTGTTGTATTACCATATTCTATAGTAATGCCTCCTTTGGTTTCCTCCGTAAAATATGATGGTCCATTACCTGTTGTATCAAATGCAGTTAACTTAGAAAATGGAGAACCCTCTGGTTGATAGCATGAATTAACAGAACCATAAGTTCCACTTGAAAGCATAAGCCTTTCCCCATCCAGTGAAAAACGATCTGTACTGGTAAGGCTAACACTTGTTACTTCATTATCAATAGTCATGGCTTTTCCAGTCCTGTATATTTGTGACAGGCCTCCTATATGCCAGCCATATCCTAAAACTCCATTACCTGACTGACTATTATATGAAATAGAAATCGAAGGAACCATACTATTTGTTCCCGGAGAAGAATAAATAGGGATATTAATTGAAGCCGCACCCATCTGAGTTACGGAAGTTGAGACCTGAGTACTCCCAACAACCTTTGATGTTATAATCGGTCTATTGATATCAGGTAAATCTGCGCCATCCAGGTAATCAATGTCTGTATTAACATTTACAATATTTGAATATATTGTGTCACAGTCAGCTGCTATAAGGCATCTGTAATACTTTTCTTCAATTAAAGGCAGCCCAATTAGTGTCAATGTTGCAGTATTGTATCCGACAGCCGGTAATCCTGTAATTGCTGTCCATGAACCATCAGTATTATAAGATGATTGCCATTGATATTGTAGATTTGGGCCGGTTGCTACTACAGAAAATGAAGCATTCTGATTTGGATCATACTTTGCATTAACGGGTTGGATAGTAATTGAAGGGCGTTCTACTGAAACAGTAAAGGATATACACTCAGTTGAACCGCATGTTCCTCTGGCCTGCACATTATAAGTTGTAGTCACAGTTGGAGTTACAGTAATTGAAGTTCCTGTGTCTATTAATTCCATTCCGCAACCGTTTGATAGCCATATCCAACTTGCACCAGTACCCAATGCTCCCCCAACTACTGTCAATGTGGTACTGGAACCAGGGCATACTACTGCCTCTGTTGCGCTTATTGAACTTGCCTTTGTTGACATTGTCTGAGCAGTAATTATTGCACTTCCATTCATTGGAATTACACATCCAGCTGCTGTGACGCCACTTACTGTATAAGTACCAGCGACACTCTTGTTCCCAAATGAAATGGCACTTCCAGTACCTGTTAACGAATTTTGTGCCGAACCATTTAAATAGCATGTGTAAACAATACCCGATTGTGAACCACTTAATCCTATAGGCAGAGAATTACCGGGGCATAATGAACCCGTTCCTGTAACGCTGTATTTTGTAAGAGTGCTGAATGCAATATTTGCTGAATTAGAAGTTGTTGTGAGGTTACATAATCCCGTCACCACACAACGGTAACTTCTGCCATTCATTCCTGTAGTTGAAGAAATAGAATATGTTGAACTCGTTGCTCCTGTTATGTTTGTCCATGAGCCACTTATATAATTTTGCCATTGGTATGAGCTAGCCCCGGTCGCTGATACGCTAAAGCTTGTTCCTGCACCATCACAAATAGTTACACTTGCTGGCTGCTGAGTTATTGCAGGTGGTGATGCAATCGAAATTGTTATTGGCACACACTCAGTTGAACCACATGTTCCTCTGGCCTGCACATAATAAGTTGTAGTCACAGTTGGTGTTACAGTAATTGAATTTCCTGTGTCTAATAATTCCATTTCGCAACCGTTTGCTAGCCATATCCAACTTGCACCAGTACCCAATGCTCCCCCAACTACTGTCAATGTGGTACTGGAACCAGAACAGATTGTTGTTGCTGTTGCGCTGATTGAACTTGCCTTTGTCGACACTGTCTGAGCAGTAATTATTGCACTTCCACTCATTGGAATTACACATCCAGCTGCTGTGACTCCACTTACAGTATAAGTACCAGCGACACGCTTGTTCCCAAATGAAATGGCACTTCCAGTACCTGTTACTGAATTTTGTGCCGAACCATTTAAATAGCATGTGTAAACGATACCCGATTGTGAACCACTTAATCCTATGGGCAAATAATTATCAGGACATATTGAACCCGTTCCCGTAACATTGTATTTTTCAAGAGTGCTCACATTAATTCCTAGTACTTGTACAGTACTACTACATCCTGCACTATTGGTCGCCAATACTGAAATTGATCCTGATGATGATCCAAATGTGACGTTAATAGAATTGGTTGTACTTGAACCTGTTGCTCCTGAAGGAAGCGTCCATGAATAACTATTTGCACCTGATACAGGTGTTACACTATATGTATATGTGCTACCGGGGCAAACTGAAGTTGAACCCGAAATTGTCCCAGGTTGGTTGATAGTATTGACTGTTACTGAATAATTTGGGGAACTGGTTCCCGTTCCACAGGAATTGGTTCCTCTGACTTGTATTGCTCCTGAAACAGCAGTTGTTGAATAATTTACGACTATTGAATTTGTGTTGTTACCTGAAACGATTGTTGCACCTGATGGTAAAGTCCAAGTGTACCCGGTTGCCCCTGAAATAGCTCCAACAGTATAAGATACCCCTGTTTGGCCTGGACAAACAGAATTGCTCCCTGTAATAGTACCAGCAGAAGCAGGATAATCACCGCAGCCTTGATAAATATCAACAAGATAGTTACCTATTGTAACAGCCCCTTCCCTAGCCGGACCCGAATTAGCCTGCAATGTTATTGTTACACTCAATCCGCTTTTTGTAAATGAGATCCAACTATAATTAGTTGAAACAAGATAATTTGTACAATCTCTATTAGAAGTAACACTTATCGTAGGCAGCTGGCCACCACCGCTTCCAGCAGAGAAAGCGCCTTGAGAGATTGAAGTGACAGTACATGTAGTAATTATCTTGCTAACTTGTGCACTGATTTTCCCAACAGTAATTGTGATTACAAACACTGTTAAGAATATTTCTATTCGAAGCTTATTTCTCATTTTATAATTTCAAAAGAATTAATAATAATTTAGTTATTGTAACTGTTGCTTTAAATAAAAAATTAATTTGTAGATTTTTTATTCAACATATAATGATTCTTTTTACTAATTCTTTTTCATTACCTTCCAATTAAATAAGCTACCGTTTATTTGTATCCGAAGAATATATATTCCATCTTTGAAATGGCTTATATCCATTTCATAATGACTATCAAAATTCTTTCTAATCATTAAATTTGTACCTGATAAATCATATAGTTTTGCCTCTGTCTTTGCGTTTATTGGCATATTTAAAATATCGATTTTTATCAAGCCTTTATTTGGATTAGGATAAACATTAACATTTAATTCTCCTTCTGTTGTAATAACTTTTTCATTATCCAGGCTATCAACCGGAAACTCTTCTTTGCCAGCGATAGGTAAATTGAGGCTCTTTGTTCCCAATCGCTTTACAATCAGACTCCGGCTTGTCCGATTGCCATTTTCATCGTAAGTATAATTATTTGTTTGTCCGTACAGACAACTAACAGTTAGGAACAAGACGGAAATTGTTAAAACAAATTTCATATTCATATTATTGGCTTTATAATACTCCCGGAATCCTAGACCAGAGGTTTAGTTAAAATAAAATTAATAATTTTACTAAACCTATGACAAAACAATCACGACGCAAATTCAGTGCGGGCTTCAAGGCCAAGGTTGCCTTAGAAGCCATTAAAAACCAGAAGACACTGGCAGAGTTGAGCCAGCAATATGAAGTTAATTCAGTAACCATATCCAAGTGGAAGGCTGAGTTTTTAGAGAATATGGCCATTGTATTTGAGCATGGCCATGAAAATAAATCAGCCCAGGGGACACCGGAGTTGGACGATCTCTATGCTCAGATCGGGCAGCTGAAGGTGGAGAATGACTTTTTAAAAAAAAGTGCAAGGAGACTTGGGATATCGGACAAAGAATGGAAATGATCCAACCACGACATAAAGACCTGTCGATCAGGAAACAGTGTGAGATCCTATTGGTTCCCAGAAGTTCGTTATATTATCAGCCAATACCTGAGAAGCCAGAAAATGTCAAAATGATGAATATCATGGACCGTCATCTTTTGACACATCCAACCGAAGGGGTAATCTCCATGGTAGATATGTTACGGGACATGGGGCATCCGGTGGGTCCTAAGCGAATAAGACGTTTATTCAGGCTTATGGGGCACCAGACTCTTTACCGACGTAAAAATCTTACCAAAAACGCCTTGAAAGAGTTTGTAAGACCTTACCTGTTGCGTGGGTTAAAGGTAACGCATGCCAACCAGGTGTGGTGTACAGATATTACTTATATCCCAATGGCCAAAGGCTTTATGTATATGACAGCTATCATTGATGTCTACAGCCGCAAGATCGTCGGCTGGGGAATCAGTAACAGCATGAGCAAACAATGGTGCCTGAGTGTTTTGGAGGACGCTATTGCCAGACATGGGAAGCCGGAGATAGTAAACACAGACCAGGGATCTCAGTATACAAGCTTTGCGTGGACAAATTACCTTGAAAAAAATGAGATAAAAATATCTATGGACGGAAAAGGCCGGGCAACTGATAACATCTGGATAGAGCGCTTCTGGAAAAGTCTGAAGTACAGTTACATTTATCTTAATCCTTGTGACAATGGTTTAGAACTTTTTGATGGAGTTCAAAACTATATCGAGTATTACAATCAAAAAAGACACCAAACGATTAAAAAAACTCCCAATGAAGCATATCAGGAATCAATCTCTAAAAAGGCAGCTTAAACCAATAAAAGTTTAACTTAGCAATTATCACCTTTGGTACAGGAAAGAGGGAGTATTATAATAGTTTAAATACGTCTTTCTTTTGAGTGGGCTCGTAATTGGTAAAATTAGAATTAATGCTTTCGTTATATTTTATAAAGAGCCTCTTTAAGTCCCTTGGATTATATTGAATATTTTCGAAATCATCCATCTTGATTGCATCACCCTTTAAGTCTTGATATAGTTGTTGCTTAAACAAATCATTTTGAGCAATTTGAGAATTCTTTAAATATTTTTTATAGACTAATTGGTTTAATTCTGTATCATTAATTTTATAGAATAATCTTGTCAGACTACCCTCACTTTTATACAAAAACAATGATGCTTTTCCCTCAATTAATACCTTAAGAAATAATTGTTCTTCATGAAATTCAGGATTTTTGTCAGATGTTAACTTATCCATATCATTACTGGATCTATCAATTTTTACAGAAGCGCTAATATATTTAGCACTGCCATTAATTCCAAATTCTTTCACAGTATGAAGTGTTGCTATTTTAATAAGGTCGTTCTGTGAGAGTTTATACTCGAAAGTTGTGGGATTATTATACCAATCACTATTCTTAATTAGACATTCAGTTTTTTGATTAGATTCATTAATGAAATATCCAGGTTCAAAAGTGATTTGAGAATAGGAATAAGTAATAAAAATACTTAATGACGCAATAAACGAAATAAGTTTTTTCATAATAATCTTGTTTTAGGATTTTATTTTGAATTCATTTTAAAAAGCAAATATTAACTTAAAAGAGTATTGAAATACACGAAAAGGGATGGAGTCTTGGTTGGACTAGTGTAATTTTTTAATAGATTATGAATCGTGCTGTATGTGTTTATTAAAGAATCTATCATTAGTGAAGGATGTTTCAACATAAAAAAAATCAACAGTTTAAGACAAGCTTTACTCTGAAGTCTGGTTATAGAGATGAAATGTCCGTTTTTACCGAGCTGGTCTCGCTCTGATATTTAATAATAAATCAAAGTCTTAAAAAGGCTGCAAGAGTTTTGGATTTGCAGACCTAATTTTGTCTTTTGAGTCTACGTAGTTCTCTTTGATTATCAGAGCGATTTTTTTTGAATTCATTTTTTTCAATCTGGGCACAGATGCTAAGAAAGATGAGTTCTTTTTCTTTTCGATCCTGATTAAACGATGAGATCTTGCAAGTCCGGATGATCCTGCAGGGATGTATATTCTATCTATTTTAGAAGATTGTCTAGATATTTTGGAAGGAGAAATAATGATTGATATTTATTGAGTAGAAGATGTATCATGTTAGTAGTCAATTACGTATAACAGTCGGTGATATGGCCAGTAAGTGTTACCTGACGCAGCCATCCGGGCAGTGTCCTGGTACCCGCCAGCTGGCGGGCCAGAAAACTGTCCCGGTGCAAGGAGAGTTTGGCGCGGTTTTTGGCATCCAGGTACAAATTTTTATGAGGACTACGCGTGTCACGGTACAAGTTTGATCGAAACCGGTAAACTATCACGGTGCAGTGCATTGGTTAGAAGCACTAGCGCAGTGTCGCGGTACAATCTATTTCGGAGCCAGAAATCTGTCACGGTGCAGGAGTTTGATAGCGGGCAGGTGCGGGTGTCCGGGTACAAGATTCAGAAGGATTTGTCACGAAGGCAGGGTTTTGCAAAAACCGTGACAAGCCTATTAAACATAGCACATATGATAAAAGCATAGTCTCAGGTATGATATCCATATCGTAGCAGACGCTGGCAACTGATTACACCCCACAGCGTACGTACCTAACTAAAAAAATGACAAGTGGTTGTGGCAGGCAAATGTTACTGACCACCATCCCGCTTTTGCGGGACAGGGTTCGCAGTGTGATTTTATAGATTTTTAAAGAAGTTTATATGTTAACACTACTGTCCGACAAAAAACATAATACATCAGGAGATTCTTCGCTTCACTTCGTTACGCTCAGAATGACAGTTGTTTATTTTTAAGGGAGAGTGGGTAACCTGGCGCTACGCGTCAGGTTACCCACTCTCCTGCCATATCGTTGTAAATCATTGTCATTCTGAGCGTAGCGAAGAATCTTCTAAATTTTCCCGGACAGTAGTGATATGTTAAGAATAATATTTACCTATTGTTAATAGGGACGATTGCTTTTCATAGCACCGTCCGTGTTAGGTACAGTAAAGATTAAAGGGATTATCAGTTTCAGTCCTTATTTTATCAACTTAAGGAATTTATTAGCGATTTAATTTCAGAATAGGATTCTTTTACTTTTTTTGAAATGGTTCTATTAACGATATCTGACAAAATAATTGAACCATCATTATTTGCTTCGATATAGGTAATCTTTAAGACATTTAATAAAATTTTTGAATCATCTTTTGTTGTCAATTCAATGAAAGTGTTCTTCATGGAGATAAATATTTATAGTTAGACAATAATGTTTATGTAACGATTTATTGTACCTAACTGCCAGCGGTTATGGGCAGTAAGTGTTACCTGACGCAGCCAACCGGCCACCAGTCCTGGTATCCGCCAACTGGCGGACCGAAAAGCTGTCCCGGTGGCAAGGAAGGTATGGCGCAATTTTTGCTCCTGATAGCCATCGGGACCGGCGAAAGATTAAATTGTTTCTTTAGCACGGATCTGTCCAGAGCCGGAATCACGATGCCTGTAAACTGATGAGATTTTTGTTTCACGATGAAATTGTCCAGGTGGCGAGCAAAAATTGTGACAAGCTTATTGCATTAACCCGCTGTTATGTTTAGGCCTTTTTTATTGTCATGACAGGCACAAGATTTCAATGGGTCTGTTTTATCTGGCAAGTTTATAGTCCCGGATTAAGAGTCCAGGTGAAAGGTTTAATCGTATCGTAAGATTACGAATCATCTCAACAGTCAACTTTCTTTTACGATTTAAGACCTCAGAAACTCTGTTTTTCCCTCCGATGACATCAGCAAGGTCAACCTGTCTGAGCTGCATTTCCTCCATTCTGATCTTTATTGCCTCAATTGGATCTGGAGCATCTATTTGGTAGTGTTTCTTTTCGTATTCGTCTATCATTAATCCGAGGATGTCAGCCTCATCACTCTCGATTGTACCGATCTTGGCATCAAAGATTTCCTCTAGTCTTAGAAGAGCTGTCTGGTAATCTGCTTCTGTTTTAATCAGTTTTATATTCATTTTTTTCTTTTTAAATCGTATTTGCATCAATTCTATCATAATCAGAGTGAGTCCCAATGAATCGGATGAAAATCCATTGTTTCTCAAAGTTGAATTTTGCTACTAGTCTATAGGAATTGCCTTTAATGTTAAACACAATCCTACTGTCTTTTAAAATACTTGCATTTGCATAAGTCTTCTTAACATCATTGGGAGTTTTCCAGTCTGAGTTCATGGCCGTGTCATACCATGTTTTCAGGTATTGTTCAGTATCAGAGTGTTCCTCCCAATACAGTCTTAGAGTACTTTTTGCAAAAATCCGCTCCATTAATTAGTTATCTCGGGCAAAGATATAATTAAATTCCCAATTTGGGAACTATTGTATTGAATTATTTTTTAAAATATTGAAAAGCCCGTTATGGTTAGGCTATTGTCCAGATGAATTTGTCATGGTAGCAGGCGCCAGATGGCTTAAACATAACGGGAGTCTGTCTAAAAACCTTTTTATTCCGATATTATTCATTTGAATTAAGCTGCTACCATCATTCCACTGAAATTCTTGTTCCAAAATGAAACAACTGAAAAAGATGATTAAAAGGTTTGCTTTTTAAGCTATGAAGGCCTATCTTGCTCAATTCTGTTATGTCCCTGTATGTCCCGATAGCTATCGGGATCATGTAGTTAAGGTATAAAACTCATAGTTTCTTCGACATCCGGTAATCCCATAGTTATTAACAATTACCATAGGTTTGTAGACAGTCTGACGGCCCGGCGGTATGGGGAGGTTGTGTTAGCCGATGCAGCACCGGTACTAATCTGTCACCTTTAGGTAGGAAACTGTCACGGTGCAGGATTTTAATTGCTGGCAGATGCGCGAGTCCGGGTGCAGGTGCTAGTAAAAATCTGTCTTGGGTGCAGGAGCAAAAGCAAAAACCGTGACGAGCTTATGAATTATAGCACCGTCCGTATTACCATGCGTTAATTATTTCTATTTATCAGGTTTACAACCACTTTTGTCATTGTATCTTTTTCATCCGGTTTACTAACCGCTATCATCAATGTCAATGCAACCAGTGTATTATCGGCAATCCTTTTGTTCCCATTTTTGTCAAACAAAATTCCATTTCGTTCTAAAAAGTAGAGAAATAGGAATGCAGCAATCCGCTTATTTCCGTCTGAGAACGAATGATTCTTGGTGATAAAGTACAGTAGATTTGCTGCTTTCTCTTCTATACTTGGATATAAATCATGTCCGTCGAAGGTTTGGTATATTGTTGATATTGAACTTTTAAATGAATCATCTTTTTCATGTCCGAACAAGTCACTATTCCCATGAGCCTTTTTCGCTGTCAGTATCTGCTTCTTTGCTTCCTCATAAGTTAGTTGAAACGTCTCCTTCTCTGTTGTATCTTTTATTTCAAGTCTTTGATAATCATATTGGTCTAAGATATCCAAAGCGTATGCATAATCCGAAATTATTTTAAGCAGTCCTATACTTTCATCATTTGTCAGAACTTTGAAATTCAAAACATTTCCTAATATCTTAACAGATTCCTGTAACTCCTTTAGTTGATCGTTATGCTGAGATAATCGTTTTTCATTAATAGAGTATCCTTTTATTAAATACTCCTTAATTATCTGATTTGCCCAAATCCTAAATTGTATTCCCCTCTTTGATTTAATTCGATAACCAACTGAGATAATAACGTCTAAATTATAGTAATCAACTTGATAAGTTTTTCCATCAGAAGCAGTTGTTGCTTTTTTTGCAACAACTGCTTCTTTTTGCAATTCCTCTTCCTTGAATATATTGTTTATGTGTCTTGACATAACAGACTTATCACGCCCAAACAAGTCTACCATTTGATTTAAATTCAACCAAACAGTTTCATTATCTAACTGCACATTTATTTCTGTTTTTCCGTCCTCTAACTGGTATATTCTAATATCTGAGTCTTCCATTATTCGGATTTTTCCCAAATATACAAATCTAAATCACGATATTAACTTTATTTGCAGGATGTTCGTCCTCTGACGCCTAACGACAGTCTGTCTAATAACTTTTTTATTTCGATAATATCCATTCGAATTAAGCCGCTACCATCGGTCCGCAGTAACTCTTGTCCCAAAATGAAACAATTTAAACAGATGACTTAAAAGGTCTACTTTTTAAGCTGCGAAGGCCTATTTTGCTCAATTCTGTTATGTCCCTGTATGTCCCGATAGCTATCGGGATCATGTAGTTAAGGTATAAAACTCATAGTTTCTTCGACATCTGGTAATCCCATAGTTATTAACAATTACCATAGGTTTTTAGACAGTCTGACGGTCGGCGCTATATTTTGTTGGCTGTGCCCCGACCTTAGGAGGGGATGGCGCGGTTTTTGCCATCTCAGTACACTACAAAACTATCTGGAAATTGGAAAATTCTCTTTTTATACTTCCTGTTATAGGAGCGACGCAAAAACCGTGACAAGCCAATAAAATATACCGACCTGTTGCCAACAGTACTTTTTAGTCTATGAAAAAATTTAGCTCATAAAAATTAAAGTATATTTTTCAAATCTTGCATCCCAACTATTGCCATTATCTCAACTATATTATCATTAATTCTGTAATATATAGTGTCTGAGCCACAAGGGCATCTTCTATATCCTTTCTTAATATAATCCACTGATTCAAATGAAAATGGCCTTTGAGCAATGACTTCAAAATAATCAAAAAATGAGTTGAAGTATTTGTCTGCTTGATTAATTCCAAACTTTTCGACTCCAAAATGATGGATACGAATCAAGTCCTCTTTGGCTGAATTACTTAGTCTATAATCAGGCATTAAGTAAAGACTTTGACTGTTTTAAAATTTGCTCTTTGGTGTCACTAGTAAATCCACTCCTTTCGGATTTTTCAAGCTTTGCCCTAATCCAATCAACATGAGCCTGCTGTTTTCGAGCCTGTCTAATCAAATCGTTGACAAGTTCACTTTTACTGGAATACTCCTCGTTGTCAATTTGAGCTTTTAACCATTCATCATTTGGTTTCGAGAAAGATATACTTTGTCTTGGCATAGCTTTTTATTTTTGATGTAAAATTACACCATATTTGAATCACTTGCAACTTTTTTTAGTATTGTTGGCAACGGCCAGCGGGTATGGGCAGTAAGTGTTACCTGACGCAGCCATCCGGCCACCAGTCCTGGTACCCGCCAGCTGGCGGGCCGAGAAGTTGTCCCGGTGGCAAGGAAGGTATGGCGCAATTTTTGCAAGTCCCGGCGAAAGATTTAATTGTCTCTTTAGCACGGATCTGTCCAGAGCCGGAATCACGGTGTTTATAAGTGGACGAGATTTTTGTTTCACGATAAAGTTTTCTAGGTGTGGTGCAAAAATTGTGACAAACTTATTGCCTATACCCGCTTGTTAGGCACTGGCGATTTTTGTCTTTTTATCTCATTATCAATAAATTTTGCTGCACTGTCTCCCGTGCGTTCGGACAGACACACTCTTTGACAAGCTTTGGCTTTAGCGTTGGCTCGTGGGGCTTGGCAATGTGTGTGGCTGTGAAGCGTGTGCATTACGATATTGCTTTTATTGTTTCGTCTCCGCTTATATTTCTAATTTTTATGCGTTTAGGTTTCTTTTCGCTTGTTATTTTACCGTCCCAAAATTCTTTTGTTTTTGTACCGTCTTTAATCAAATAGCCAAGTTTATCAATCTTTATTTCGGTTGAGCTATGCCATTGTCCTTCGCTGTTTTCACAGTCGAGTGCCACTAATTCAATCAATTCTAATCCTTCTTCACTGATGTTAATTGGTTCAAACTTTTTGCCTTTGGCTACCGATTGTAAATTCCCTTTTTGGTTAAACTCGTTAATCTTTTGAATTAACCTGTCGCTTACCAATTTTGTAATCTCTGTTGTGAAAACTCCGTCTTTCTTGGTTGTGTTGCATTCAACAATGTCTTCAATAATGACATCGTATAGCAGGTTTTTAAGGTCTTTTAGCTCAATTTCTATTTCGGTAGCATTGCAGTCTTTTATGAATTTCTCTAATGCTGGTTGGTCGTCAATGTCGATGTAGTAAACAATGACCTTTTTTGCGTTAACCTCAAAGTTTTGTAATTCCTGATTAATAATTGTGTTAATTGCAGGAATATCCAACACTTTTTCTTGCGTATTCAATAAATTAGGAACATACACAGGTACAATGCCCTCTTTACTTTTGGTAATTGCACCAAACCAAAAATCGCTAATCCCTTTTACCTCTTTTTGCAAACCTGGAATAAGCGTTGCCAGTTTATCCATTGTTTGCTTTGGGTTGCGGAATAAATTCACACCGTCTTTAATTTCTAATATTTGAAAACTTGCATTTACTTCTTTAAGACGGTCTCTTGTTGTTTGAATACTGTTTAATCCAATATCAACATGAATAAATTTCCTACCTAATTCAGTTGCGACATTTGCTGTTACACCACTACCTCCAAAAAAATCAGCAACAATAAAACCTTCATTGCTACTTGCTTTAACAAAGCGCTCTAACAATGCCTTAGGTTTTTGGGTAGCATAACCAACGTTTTCAGAACTTGTTTTACGAGTAACGGCTGTTTGTCCGATTGCCCAAACACTATCAAGAAACTTTTCTGTGAATGTCTCATAAATGATTTTACCGTTTTCATCTCTTGCAACTTTGAGAGTCTGAGATTCTTTATCCCAAACAACTTTGTTTCTTTCTACAGGTTTGTCTAATTTTTCAGTAATTCTCTGAAATGTATAATCATCAGATTTGGTGTAAAAATAAATTACATCGTGTTTTTTTGCAAAACCTGTTGTTGCATTCCCTTGAATATAATCAGCGTAATACCAAACAATTTCATTCCTGAATAAGTCCTCTCCAAAAACTTCATCCATTAGTATTTTCACATAATGTCCGATATGCCAATCTAAATGAACATAGATGCTTGCTGTATCATTCATAACATTCTTTATAGCCATAAGATTCTCATACATCCAATTCAAGTAATCTTCCTTTTGCCAAATATCGCCGTACATTTTTTCCTCAAAAGCTTTGAGCTCTTCAATGTCCATTTCCTTTTCAGCTTCGGCAATCTTTTCGGCAAGTTTCGGATTTTTTCGGATATAAACTTTCTTGGCATAATCGGCACCACTGGCAAAAGGCGGGTCTATGTAAACCAAATCTACTGTTATCCCTTTTTCCTTTAAATACGCACAAGCTGAAATACATTCGCCACGAATTACAAGGTTTTCCGATGGTTCGCCAACCGTTTCTAAGGTTTCCACTTCGTAATAAGGCATTCCCCGCCTGATACGGTCGTAAACCTTATCGTTTTCACGATAACGCAAAACCCTTTGTGTGCGGGTAATGTTGTCTAAAATAGCTTGTCCTTCAACGGTGTTCGGATAGTATGGAATATATTTTACTGGCATATATTAATCGTTAAAAAAGTTATTAATCTTATTGTTGAGTTTGGTGATGTTGGTTGCAATATCCTTGCTGTCTTCCAAATACAGAAAATCAAAACGCTGATAGCCAAATTTGTCCTGATTGAGTTTTAAGAACTCGGTTTCAACGTAGCTTTTCTTTTTCTGAAACACTTTATCCTCGGCATACAAAGCCCCTTTGGTTTCAATAAGTAATGCTTTATGAATTTTGTCTTTGGTGTTTCGTTTCACTACTAAAAAGTCGGTGGTATATTTCCCGATGTTTTTCCAGTATTTGCCTTCTTTTGCAAAACAGTTTATTACAAACTCTGTTAAACCACGTTCGCCATTGTAATACACTTCAAGTTGTTTGTTTTTAAAGTCGGCAAGTTGTAAAACCTTTTGCATAATTTCAATTTCAAAACCACTACTGCCGCTACCTCCAAAATTATATGGCAAATAATGAAACGAATGATTCTTTGATTTTACAACAGGCGAAAAATCTTTAGCCGCCTTGAAACTTTCGTAAGGAATTACCATGTTTCCCATTCCTTGGGCTTCAAGCGTTTCTTTCATTACATTGTACGCCTTTTCAACTTCCGACATATCTACATCAACGCTCTCGTTTCGACTGTCTAATTCGAGTATCTTTGCCGTATCGATTTCGTTGGGGAATAATTTCGGATTTTTCTCAACATCGGTTAACCTTTCGGCAATTAATAATTCTGCCTGTATTGGAATTACTTCAGTATCGGTTTGCAAATCGCGTTTTACGCTGAAAGCCAAACGGATTTTTGATTTAATTTGATGCAAATCGTAAAGCTCATTGAAAAAAAGTTGTCCGTTTTTCTCAAACGAAACAGTTTTAAATATTTCTGTTATTTCAGTATCGTAATTATGAAGTTGTTGTTCTGTAATTAAACCGAAACTTTCTCTCGAAATTTCAAAAATCCACTGGTTATAGACAGCAAATGCAATACCTGTTTCGTTGATAATATCTATAATTCCTGTGTCGAGGTTTGATATTTCGCTTGTAGTAATAAGTGCCGATGCTTTATAATTATCAATATTTTTAATAATCGACTTTAGCTTTGCCTTAGTATTTGCCGTTTCTTCTTCATCAATGCTCTGATAGGTTACTTTCATTTGGTAAAATTCCACTTTGGGCAATTGCAAATAATCCATGCGGGAATGGCGTTCAACCATTTCGGCACTTCCTATCCGCCTTGTATTGTTAAGTTCGTCAATACTGCTGTTTTGTTCCTGTTTAAGTTGCTTGTTCAGCGTATCGGCGTTGTCTTTGTTAAGCCAAATTAAAGCAGTTTCCTCTTTGTTTTTATCTACTTGACGCAAACAACGACACGAAGTCTGTAATACCATATTTTGCGGACTGTCGCCTTTTTGTGAAAGAATCACACCTGTTAAACTTGGGCAGTCCCAACCTTCTTTACCAACTTGGACCAAAAGAATGTAGCGTTTCTTTGAGATTGGCAAATCCAATGAACGAAATTCCAATTCGCTTCCTGCGGGCTGTGGATATTTCTTATTTCCTTTGTGATATTTTAAAATTTCAACAGGACTTATTTTTAGTTCGCTTATCAGGTATGGATATACTTCTTCCTCTAAAACTTCAATATTACTGCAATAAATAGCGATTTTTGGAAGCGTGCCATTTTCATAAACCTTAGTTTTATACAATTTATCGAAATCTTCAATTCCTTTTTGAATAATTTGGTATCGGTCGAGGTTTTGACCAATTTTTACAGTTGGTGTTTTTAGGAATTTTTTAATTGCTGTTACAAGCGGATAATAATAAACTGTGTTGGTTATTTGTGAAAATTTAAAAGCGTATTCGCCCGCTTTGATTGTTTCTGCTCCTTGCAAATAAGGTGTTCCCGAAAATCCTAAAACCGTTGTGATATTTCCTTTGCTTTGCCAGTAATTAACTGCCTGACGTAGTTTTATATCATCGGTTGCTGCATGATGAACTTCGTCTATTAAAATTGACAGGTTTGGAATTTGACCGAACAAACGTTTTAAATCGTTTGAAGTGTCTTTTTCTTCTTCGTTTTCAAAAACAATTTCGGTTTGTGCATTAAACTCAAAACTTTCTAAAATAACTTTTTCGGCATTTACTACAAATACTTGCCCGAATGGATTAGGCAAACAAGCATTCACCTTCTGAGCGTTTGGGTTGCGTGCTTTATTACTCTTCTTGGCTGTTTTCTGCTCGTCTAAAACATCAAATTTTAAAAGTTTTTTTAAACTACTTGCCGATGGTTCAGGCAAAACCCATGATGGGTCGAAGTTTTCAATTGTTTTTAAACTTGGGATTATCGAAGATTTTAAACCCGAGGGCACGAGTACAAGAAAATTATGCGCAAAAGCTTTGTTTTCGGGTTCGTTATCGGCAAAATATAAATCTAAATAAATAAAAGCAGCCATGAGGAATGTTTTACCTGCTCCCATTGGCAAACTCATTAAATAATCGGCATAACTTACATTGTAGAAAATACTTTTAATAATTGTTTCGTAATCCAATTCGGTTGGCTTGTCAACAATTAGTTTTTCTAATTCAGGTAACAATGTTCCTTTTTCGATTTTAGTTCTCGAAAAATCGTATAATGCAAATGCAAATTTATTATCTGTCAGAAAATCCCTTGCAGCCTGATTTATATTGAGTTTTGATAAATCTGTACCATTGGTGAAAAATCCCTCTGTAAATAATTGCCATAAAGGTTTATTTTGTCCTTTGATTTTTAAAAACAAATAAGTTTCAATTGCTTCAATTTGGGTATCTCGTAATTGACCTTTATCTCGGATATATTTTACCAAATCTGTAATAGAGCAGTCGTCAGACTGCAACCATTGATTTTTCTTTTGAAATATGATATTATTTAACATCCTTCTTCTCTACTAATAAGTCTTTTACTTCTACTCCAAGAATTTCGGCAATCTGATATAAAATTTCTAATCTTGGTTGTTGTCGGTTTTGCACATAGGAATTTACCATATTGTAACTTTTTCCTAATTTGTCAGCCAACCAAGTCTGTTTTATACCTTTCTCGTCCAGTACTTCTTTTATTCTGTTCATTATATTTCAAATTGTCAGGATGCTAAAATAGTATTTTGTATTTATTATCTCAATTTTCAAGATATAAAGTAATCAAAAAGTTATCAACTTGTTTTTAGGGTGGTGGGTGGGCTCGGGTGCGTCGGCAAGAAAACAACTCTTTTGCAAGCCGAAGTATCGGTTTGTGTGTCGGGGCTTGCAAATGTGTTGTTTTGTGCGTGGGCTGTTTCTATTTTCTTGTCTTTATACAGCAAAACTACCGATCTCGTTGGTTTTTTCACGCTTGTGCCTAACGGTTTGGCGGTATGTTTTTGTTGCCGATTTCGAAGCACTGACCTGTCAAGTTACACGAAAGTTTATTAGATGCAGAAACGCTGAAACCCGCACTATCCCGGCAATAAAATATACCGCCTGTTATGCACTGGCGGTTCTTGTCTCGGTCTGTTTCTCTGTCAAATTGCACTTTCATATTAAACTTGTCATTCGTATTATTTTCTTTTCTGTCTGTGTCGCCCGTGTGTTGGAGTGTTTTAATTTTTTTTTTTAAGAGGGGGAGAAAAATTTTGAAATTCTCTCTGGGTTGGGGCAGACACACTCTTTGGCAAGCTTTGGTTTGAGCTTGGGCTTGTGGGGCTTGACAATGTGTGTGGATGCTGCGATGGCTCATACTAATTTTATTATTTTCTTTTTTGTTGTTTTTAATAATGTTTCGAGTTTTCCTCCTTCACTTGCATATCCAACTGTAATGTTGTCGGCTAGTTCTATCATCATTTTGTTTCTTATTTCGGCTGTTTGTTCGGTTACTCGTTTTACTGTCTTGTCAAAAGGGCTGATGATTAAAATTCTACCTTCCTCTAAAGGTTTTATGAGTTCCGGTTCAATCTTTTCTTTTAGACCTCTGGCTAATGCAATGATTATTGGCTGATTTCCCTTCAACAAATAATGAAATACATCTTTTTCCAATTGACTATGAAAACCGCTGATGATACAATTACCGACTACACGCTGGGCAATAGCCCAATCGTAGCACTTTAAAACAGCAGATGCGGGAATAGAACGGCTACATAGAAAAGCTGTTTTGGTTTGCTTTAAAAGGTCTTTATTGCCAAAATATTCCACAATGCTCTATTTGTTTTTCTGACTTTGTTTTTTTACTTCTTCAAATTGATTTTTGATGTAACCAATAAGTTTATCAGAAACAATTTCAGCGATTTGGTTTTGCGGCATCCCTTGTCTTATTTGACTTGGAGCATTTTTTTCTTTTTTGAAAACCGAAAGAGCATCCGGCTCCATTACACAATTTTGGTTTTCTTCTGGTGTGAAATATGACTTGTACATATGATTAAATTTTAAAGTAATTATCGAAAAAGAATTGATTTAGTTCCGGTTTAAAGTAATGTTTTCGTTTTATCCAAATGAAACCATCACCTTTTGAAATGATTGCAACATCAACAGGACCACCTACACTTTCTTCAGCGTTGGTAATCCTTCTTTTTAAGTAAGTCAGGTAAATTAAACTTTCTGCCATTTCTGCAAGGTCTTCCTTGGATAACTGGCTAACTGCATTTATCAGTGGAATGATATAATTTTCCCTGAGTATTTGCTGGTTCATTGAGGCATATTCGTCAACTAATTTACGTGTATCTATTGCTTTTATTTGTTCAGAAAGCAAAGGATTACTGCCTCCAATTGCGTTTAATATCAGGTCATTGTATTTATTGAATAATGTCCCGAAATTATTTAAGTAAGTATCATTTAAGTCGGGATCAATACCTCGCAAAATAGTATGAATAACATCCGTTTGAGCAAATGGCATTACTGTACCACTATTACTATCCGATATACTTACGCAATGTTGTTCATCAATATAGTATCTTAATTTGTTATCAAATACCGAAGAAATATTTACAGGAATTAACTGTGGGTAAATCTCATCTTCACCAAAACCTGTAAAAACAAGTCCTGTATGATTTGATATGTTTTCTTTAACCTTAAGAATGTTATAAACTGACTCTTTGACCAAGTCCTTGATTGGCTCTGGTAAAACAAATCCGTTCTCGGTAAAACGATTATTTATTATTTCCTCAAAAACCACATCAGAAAACAGTTTAAAACTGTCAAATGAATATGTTGAAAAATCAGGACAAAGATTTTTATTAGCTTGCCAAGTGCTCTTTAAAGAGTTCAAATTTTGTTCTAATAGTTCAATGAATTTTTGCTTATTTGCATCTGTTGGATTATCAAACAACCCTTTATTTTTCTTTGCTATTTCATTAACTGTTGAGTCAATAATATTCACCGCAAAGCTGGCAAAGTAATTCCTTTGCATTTCTTCATCCGTGAAGTAATTTTTTGAAGCAAGAAACTCAAGGAAATTTGTCTGATATTCCTTTAAAGTCGGAAATGATGTTTCGCCAAGTTTGTTTCGATACATCTTTATAATGGTTTCCCAGGGTGTTGCCATAAAGGAAGCCGAATTGTATAGCATTATGCCTACCGGATGCCTTTTTGACAAAGTAAATACCTTGTTTGCCCTATTGAAAATTTTGTGATTTTCGGGGCCACCAACTGTTACGGCACTGTCGGCTGCAATGGCTACCGCTTGTTTGTTTAATATACCTAATACTGCTGTCATAAATTACAAAGTTAATTAATTTTAGTTATTCATCCTCCCCATTCTCCAACTCCTTACCCATCCTGTACTTTATATCATAATTCACTATATAGTCCAATTCTTCTGCTGTTAATTTATAATGGTCAGCAAGAACATTATCAATTTCATCAATAATATGTTTTGAGTATGATGGTCGAAAAATAAGTTGCATTCTTTCGCCTGTTGTTGAATAAGTTTGTAATTTTTCTTCTGCATTTTTTAAAAGGTCTTTACTCAGTTTTTTACCCAAAGACTCTAATTTTGATAATTGTGTACAATCTTCATAATTAAATAAAAAGCCATACATCATATAATCTTTACAATTATACATATCGAAATGTAGTGTATAATACCACCACCAAATATCTGAACTTAAAAGTGAAATCATTACATAAACATTGTACTTACTCTGAAAAAACTTGCTTTTATTACTTTTGCTTTCTGATCCAAAATCTTGGTCAACAAAAACCTTAAAGTATCGACCGCCAGCTGTTCTATAAAACAATTCTTGATTTGTTCTGGACTTTGTAGGTTCAAGATAATGTGAAATTGGCTTTTTCTGTGAAAGCAATTTGCCGAGAATATCATTTTCAAATTCAAACTTCAATTTAGGTATTGAGAAATTGAATATTAATTTATCATTTTGAACTTTAGTTAAAGGGATGTATTGAAAAAGGTGTTGTCTGTATTCTGGGTTCCATCGCAAGTAATTTGATGAAAAAATGATTGGTTGGTATTTATCCTCTGATTTTAAAATCTCTGATATTATTATTGTCAAATTCATTGTCACACCATCAAATAAATATGCAGGGCGAGTAGCATAATTTGAAAGCCAATTAAGGTTTGAGTTACGTTTAATTTCTCTTACCATAGTTTCCATACTTGGTGTCGAAACTGAACTTATTTGAACAATCATACCAATTCTGGACTTTGTATGAAGTATTTTTTTTGCTTTTTCAAATACAAGAGAATAAAGATTTTTACTAGGATAAGTTAAATAAGTATTTGCAATAATTTTATAAGAAAACTTATTTTCTGAGTACTCAACATAAGGCGGATTGCCTATAACCACGTCAAAACCTGATTTGCCATTGATGATTTCATAAAACTCAGCAAACCAATGAAACGGTTGATGAGTTACTATCCATTTTTCAAAAACAGAACCTTCATAATGCTGTTTGTGAATTATTTTATTCAGGTTATTTCCGAGTTTGTTAAGTCGATTATTTAATTCCGTTTTTGCTTTGATAAACTCTTTTTTATTTTAATAACCATTGAGTTGAATCTCTTTAAATCTTTGAAAAGCACGGGAAACAAGGTCGCATTCTTCCAGTATCTGTTCTTTCATTTTGGGAGTTACAAACATTCCCTGCAAGTCGTCAATCTCTTTCTTTGTAGCATAGCCAATTAGAGTATTACCTGAACGAATATTAAAATCAATATCAGGCAAAGGTTCAAGACCAAGATTTGGCTTTTTATAATCGGCTTCTACCGTTGCAACAAGTTTTAGGAACAATCGAAGTTTTGCAATTTCAACTGCTTCTTTCATTATATCTACGCCATATAAATTGCGAAGAATGATGTTTTTGAAAACAAAATATTTAAGGTTTGGATGTTCAGGAGCTTTTACATATTTCAGAATTTCTTCAAATTTTGCATACTTACCTTTTGGAGCTTCTTCTACAAAGTTTTCCATTCGCTGTATACAGCTCTCATAAAGCGGTTCAAGTATATTCATTGCAGCAAAAAGGAAAGCACCAGAACCACAGGTCGGGTCAATGATTGTAATGTTGCTTAATGACTCGTAAAAGTGGCGGACAAAATCGGGGTCGCTGTGGCTATCAATAATATCCTGTGTAAACTGTCGAATATTTAGATTGTAAGTAATAAAATCGTTGATTTGAGTAATTTCTCCCTTCTCAATTTTCTCTTTAATTTGTGTGTAGCGTTTTCTGCGATCAACTACTTCACGCCATATTTCAGTGGGCAAAGCATATTCTGCCGAAGCTGGCTTATTCCAGTCTTTTCGTCTTTCAATCAGGTTTGGTTTACTTGTATCAATACCAATTTCAATTTCTTTAGGCAATGGAATATCAACACCTTTTTTTACAGCATCGTAAATGTAAGTATCGCCCGATTCTTTTAGCATTTTCCAAATTTCAGCTTCCGGTTTAAACGCCTTTGTATATTTACGTTCCGTTTCCTCAAACAAAAAAGGAATAATACAGTTTTTACTAATGTAGTCGGTAATATCTTCTTTGGTGTAATATGCACCCATTCGGGCACGGTCATTAATATATTTTTCAAAAATAAATCCTATCACATCAGGGTTAATGTCTTTACCTGAAGCAGAAATATTTGTATCAAGATGCCAATTATATTGGTCAAAGAAATTGAAAATTGTTTCGAATGCCTTATCGCTTATATCAATATTCTCATACAGTCTTTCAAGTTCGTGAACATCAAATAAACCGCCATTCAAATAGGGTATTTTTCCAATTTCTTTTTTTAATTCATCCGATTGGTCGGGCGAACCTAAACCCTGATGAAACAAGGCAAGCAAGAAATTCTTATAGAAACTCACATAGAATTTATCTTTGCCCTTTTTCGTCTGGCAATAGGTAAGTTTCTCTTTCAGGTAATTCAAATTTTTATCGAGAAAGCCCCTTTTCTGAATGAAGTAACAAAACATTAAGCGGTTAAGCATTAACGAAGCATACCATTCACGGTCAGTTACGACTGAAATCCCTTTTATAAATTCAATGAATTTTTTATGCTCTTTTCGGAAATTCTCGTAAAACTTTTTGGTAACCTGATCAACATTCTTACTAAAGTTTTCATTTACCACATCAACAACATCAGCAATTGTAATGTTTTCTTCCTGGTCGAGTGTGAAAAACAGGTTTGAAGTTTTCTGATAAAGTAATTCGGGTTCTTGTCCTTTATGCCAGCGTGTTTCACTCAAACGAGAGGGTTTGCCTAACTGCTTAACAAATAATTGCCATATCTGAGTTGCATTGCCTTTATCGCAAAAAATAATCAGGTGCTCACGATACAATTTTCCTATTTTTCTGTCAAGTTGCAAACGAGTTGCATAGTCTGGCAAATCCTGATGTTTCGCTGGTTTGAAAACTAAAATTCTGAAACCGCCCTTTTCAGCAACGGAATGAAATAAATACGTTTCTTCTTTCAGTTTTACAGGTGTTTGCTCATCAAGGTAAGACCATCCTAATTGATTAAACAAAACAGTAAAATCGAATACTTCAATATATTGTTTGAATTGTTTTTTACTTATCGTACTCATACATTACTTTTTTTAATACCCATTGAACAAAGAATATGCGGTGTTCTGAAACCATCCTGATCTTTTTGTTCCACAATGCAAAGCCGTCCTTCATCACGTAATTGCATACAAAGTGAAGCCATTTCATCATCAGTACAATTCAATTTAATTCTACGATTTATTATTTCTCTTGCTGTTTCACGAAGCGGATAATGGTAAATATCATCAATTGTTTTCTTTAAGGCATCCACATCAAACAAGGTGTTTTTTACACCCTCATAATAGCGGGTAAGCATACCATAAGCCCTATATCTTGCACTTGATTTGCTTCCAAGTTGGCCTCCTGATTTTGCTGCTTCGTTCTCTGCAAGTAAAACAGCTTTCTTCACTAAATCGTGATGATTTTCTAATTTATCAATTGCAGGCGTATCTAATGAACACTCAGCTATTTTCAAAATACGGGATTGACTTGTTGAAATAGTTTCACCTTTTTCGTTTAGCCAAGATAAAACTTCGTAACCGTGACTATTTCGATGATAAGTTATTACGCTAATATTTTCAAAACCATCATCGTGTTTTTCTTTGGTCGAATAAACGACATCAGGCAGTTTAATAATTTTCTTTTTTAATTCGGGATTGGCTTTTATTGCCTGATTCCAGATTTCATATGCTTGTGAAGTCAAGTCAACATCGCCTTCGTCATCGTCAAGTATGCCGGATTTTTCGTTGTACAAATCACGTATATTTACAGGGTCACCATCAAAGAAAATTTCGTCTGTTCCAACTGCTTCTGCATTTTCTCTTATACGTTGTGTCAATCTACCTCTTAAACGGATTATGCGTTCCAAACCATCTTGTGGCAAAAATGAGTAACAAAATATTTTATCCGATGCTTGTCCGATTCTGTCAACACGACCAGCCCTTTGTATTAAGCGAATAATAGCCCAAGGCAAATCGTAGTTGACAATGATATGTGCATCTTGCAAATTCTGTCCTTCACTCAAAACATCGGTACTTATCAAAATACGTATTTCATCTTTTACATTTTTAACCTTATTACTCACTGGACTGAATCTGTGAGCTAAATCAGTAGGGTTTTCAAGGTCGCCAGTAGCACAAGCAATATTTTTTAAACCTCTTTTTTTCAAGTGTTCAAACAGATAATACGCTGTGTCGGCAAATTGAGTAAAGATTAAGATTTTTTCATTCTTATGGTCTTTTTCACAAAGTTTTTCAAGTGAATTCAATTGTTTATCATCATCAGGATTCCAGTTTTTACCAATTTCAAGTATTGAAATAATTTTTTCTGCATCTTTTATTAATAATTCCTTTAGAGATTCAGTAAACAAATTGCTGGAAATCCAGTCGTATCTATTTTTTTCAAGAACGCATTTTTCGTAATATTTCTTTGCTAACTTCTTGTATTCGGCTTCATCAGTAATTAAATTCATTACAACGCCTTCGCCATTATCGTTTTCCTCTAAAAACTCGTCCATCTCTGCTTTTTCCTGTTGTCCAATTGGCAATGGCAAACCATTTTCAATAGCATAGACAAAAACTTCGTTTCTTAAAACGTGGCGAGCTAATGAAATTAGAAATGAAAAACCTGAACTTTCTAACCTTTTAAAAAGATTGGTTCGGCAAAATCCCATCAATCGTTTTCCTGCTCGGCTTAAATTGGCAATTATTTTTCTTTCTTCTGCATTTGCCAAGCCTTCTTTTTCCTTGTCAATGTAATTACCCAAACCATAACGAGAAAGGTATAAACCATTGATTATTTTCACAACATCTTCATCGTAAAGTTTTACGTAAATATCTTTCTTGTCTTTCGGGTCAAATGAGTATTCAATTTTCTTTGGCAATCTGTCGGGAAAATATTCAATTCTACCATCATTGAATGTTAAATAAAACTGTTTCTTGTTTTCATCATAGGTTGAATAGTTTTCTTTTATGAAAGTTCTGGTTCGTCTAACCATATATAATTTAAGAAGTTCTTGCCAGTCATCAGAAAAGGTGCTTTTTTCAAAAGCAAGTAAGGTATTTGGCGAGTACTGATAATTTGCAATAAACTCAATTGGTCCGCCTACTTCACGAATAAAATTTTCAGGGGATATTCCAATGTCTTTATCTTCGGGAATAAACAAACGCAACTGATTAGAAATGTCTGTATAACTCTTATTGTATGGCGTTGCAGTCAATAGAATAACTTTGCTTTCGTTCCTTTCCAAATACTCTTTTACAATGGCGTAGCGTTTTCCTTCTCTGTTTCTTAAATTGTGGCTTTCATCAATTATTACTACTCTGTATCGTCTTGTTTCTTCAAGAAACTTTTTGTCAACTTTTGAAATGCTATGTACTTTTGCCCTCAATTGATAGGTATGAACATATCCTTCCCACATTTCAACAAGGTTTTTAGGGCAAATGATTAAAGTCTCGGTGAAAAATGTTTCTTCAAAAAGTTTTGCAACTGCTGATGCAGTCATTGTTTTACCTAAACCTACAACATCACTAATTAAAACACCGCCTCGCTTGTCCAAATGTCTGGCTGCTACACTAACTGCGTTCATCTGAAAGGGCAATAGGTCTGTTTGCAGAATTTTTGGAATTATGTAATTTCCGATACCACTTCTTGCTTCCTGAGAAAGATGATAAGCAATTTTTAAATAAATATAGTAAGGTGGAATAGTGTTTTCTCCAGCCCAACTTTCTTCCAGAATCTGAACAAGTTCGTCAGAAATATCAACACACCAGCGGTCTTCCCATCTGGCTTCAAACCATTTATCAAGTTTTTCGGCAGCATCTTGTTCAACTACATTTACATTTAATTCTCCTTGTTGTGAAAGTCCTGCCATTGTTAAATTACTGCTCCCTACATATCCAATCAAAGGTGCATCTTTGTCTTTTTTGTGGCATAAGTACAATTTAGCGTGTAAAGGATATGCAAGGAATAATTTTACTTTAAGTTTCTTTTCAGTAATCTGTATTTTAAGCTTTCTCAAACATTCTTCATCTTCATTAGTCGGAATACCAAATGTCAATTGTCTTGTAAACGATTTTGCAATTTCTTTTTTGAGTGCTAATGCAGTCGGGTTATCCATCAGCCCTTTTTTGGCTTCGCTTAATGCTTGTCTTAATAGGTTTTCTTCCGGACTTTGCATTCCTACGAGTAACCGACAACAATTATCTTCACCTTCAAAATGGTCAATGTGGTTCATCAGTATTTTCCAACCTCTCAAATTGAAATATCCTACACAAAAGTCAGCTCTGTATGAACTTTCAATTGTTTCTAATAATCCAGTTTTTAGGTGTAACGAAATATTGTCAAAAATCTTAGGCATATAAATATCTTTTAGAAGTTTCTTTTAAGAGGGTCAGCAAGATTGCACTCTTTGACAAAGCTTTGGTTGCAGCGTTGGCTTGTGGGGCTTTGGCAATGTGTGCAATGTGGGTCGGCAAGAATTTCAAAATTTTTGTGCGGTGGGAAAAAAAATTAAAACACATTTGGGTCGGCATTGAGTGTCGGGTTATTAGTCTGTCAGTTTCGTTTTTCATGCCAAGTTTAATATTCCATTTTCATTGTCAATTTGCTGTGTCGTTGTCTTTTCTCCGCTTGTGCATAACGGTTGCAAGCATGTAATGAAGCGGATTTCGTGAACTGAGTTCTGTCAGCCGAGCGAAAACCTCGCAAGCGAGAAACGCCGACGCACCTACTCGTCTCCCCGCTTTTTTACATGCTTGTTGTTAGCAGCTGCAATTCTTATTTATTTAATATTTTAAGTTCATCAAAAATCTGATATACTATATCAATCCTTGCTTTTGCAAAGTCTTTATTGTTTAAATCAGC
>Ga0209099_1001194_pt1 | contig 27069 bp, 34 predicted proteins | sample AD_JPNHW2_MetaG_FD_184430 | JGI IMG/M metagenome (GOLD analysis project Ga0209099, IMG submission 184430) | Active sludge microbial communities of municipal wastewater-treating anaerobic digesters from Japan - AD_JPNHW2_MetaG (SPAdes) (version 2) | ecosystem: Engineered > Bioreactor > Anaerobic... | reverse complement strand
ATCAATTTAGGACCTTTCCCTTTTTCTCCCCAATTCGGGACCTCCGGCGGTTCATGCAAATTACGTCCTATCCCGTGCCCCACGAACATCCGTACTTCCTGAAAGCCGCCATCAGCGACCTTACGTTCTATCGCATTCGATATATCATAAAGGTTATTACCTTCGACCGCCATCTTTATCCCAGCATACAGACTTTCTTCAGTCACTCGGATAAGCTTCGCGACATCTTTCGGTATTTTCCCGACCGGATATGTCCGCGCCGCATCAGTAAAAAACTCATTTTTCTTTACGCCGATATCGATGCTTACTATATCGCCATCTTGAAGAACAATGTCTTCCGATGGTATACCGTGAACCACTACTTCATTCACCGATATGCAGCTTGCGGCCGGATATCCTCTGTAACCTTTAAAAGCCGGATATCCACCCATCTTGTCCATCTGCTTTTCGATCTCAGAATCGATCTCCGCGGTCGACAACCCCGGTTTTATATAGCCCTTCAGCCAGCCGAATATCTCTCGGAGCACTTTTCCTGACTCACGGATCTTTTTTATATCTGTTTCGCTCGTCAGAATAGTCATATCACTATGCCCGATTCTTAAAAAGAGCAACAATATCTTTGAAAAGTTTATCCGCCGCGGCATCGCCGTCAACTTCAATAAGCTGTTTTTTAGACCTGTAATACTCCACCAGATCCGCCGTACTCGCCTGATAAACTTTTAATCTATTTTTCACCGTTTCCGGTTTATCGTCATCGCGCTGAAAAAGTTCTCCACCGCAAAGATCGCAAACCCCTGCTTTCTTCGGCGGCATATTCGTCTCATGATAATTTTTCGCGCATTTTCTGCAAACCCTTCTCCCCGACAACCGCTGCACCGCCACCGCGTCCGAAGTTTTGAAATATAAAACCCCGTCTAACTTACGCCCCATTTTAGCGAGCGCGTGACCAAGCGACTCGGCCTGATTTATAGTACGCGGATATCCGTCAAGCATAACACCATGCGCTGTGTCCGGCTTACTAAGCCTTTCCACAACGGCACGTGTGACTAACTCATCAGGAACCAACTCGCCTCTATTCATATATCCGGCGGCTTCTTTCCCGACTGCGCTACCTTCTTTTATAGCAGATCTGAGCATATCTCCAGTTGATACGTGTAAAACGTTAAACTCTTTCAAGAGAAGCGCCGCCTGTGTGCCTTTGCCGGCTCCCGGAGGCCCTAAAAGAACGATATTGAGCGATTTACTCATGACAGCCTTCCCTTCACTCTACCTTTTTTCATAAAACCTTCGTAATGCCGCATTAATAAATGTGATTCAATCTGTCTCATTGTATCGAGCATAACACCTACGACTATCAGAAGCCCGGTACCACCAAAAAAACTAGCTACAAGGTACGGGATCCCCATTTTTGTATTTATAATGTCCGGCATAATCGCAATTATAGCCAGAAAAATAGCACCCGGTAAAGTTATCCTTGTCATTATAAAATCCAGATATTCCGCTGTCTGCTTTCCCGGACGGATACCCGGCACAAATCCTCCAAAACGCTTCATATTGTTGGCGATATCAATCGGATTAAACGTTATTGCCGCGTAAAAATACGCAAAGAAAAGTATAAGCAACGTGTAAAGTATATAATGGAGTGGTTTCCCCATCATAAGAGCACTGGCTACACCTTGTACCGCCTTATTAGGAACAAGTCCTGCTATCGTCGCAGGAAACATGATTATCGACTGCGCGAATATTATGGGAATAACACCACCCTGGTTTACCCTAAGAGGTATATATGTGCTGTGTCCGCCGTACACTCTGCGCCCAACCACACGTTTTGCATATTGTATTGGTATTTTTCTCTGTCCTTGTGTAATTATCACAACACTCAACACTACAGCGGCAAACATCACACACAACAAAATCACCTTGAACGGATCGATCTGCGCTTCACCTTTTGATCCCGGAACAAGCAAAGATCCCAACTGCGCGATCGCGGCCGGAAGCCTTGATACGATACCGGCGGTGATCAAAAGTGACATCCCGTTCCCTATTCCTTTTTCCTGTATCTGCTCACCAAGCCACATGATGAACGCCGTACCGGTCGTAAGTGTCAATACGGTCAAAAGCCTAAAGCCCCAACCAGGATTAGCAACTATCTGCATGCCCTGAAACCTGGCCGGATTTTCAAGCCAAAGAGCGATAAAAAACGCCTGTATAAGCGAAAGCACAACCGTGCCATAACGCGTATACTGGATTATCGCCTTTCTTCCCTCGTCACCCTGTTTTGCAAGGCGTTCAAGTGCAGGAACAACCGTCGTCAAAAGCTGTAATATGATAGATGCAGAAATGTACGGCATGATCCCCAATGCAAATATCGTCAGGTGCTGCATCGCACCACCGGAAAACATATTGATCAGACCGAAAATAGTTCCGCCCTGTGTCTTGGCTATATTGTCAAAGAACATCGCAAGCTTAGCACCGTCAATTCCGGGAGTCGGAACAAAAGCACCAAGCCGATAAACAGCTATGAGAGCCAATGTAAGAAGCACTTTTTTCTTTAGATCCGGTATCCTAAAAATATTTATAAAGGATTCTATCACCAATTTCTCCCTTATTTTACGATCTCAAATTTACCGCCAGCGGCCTCAATAGCCTTCTTGGCACTCTCAGAGAACGCCTCCGCCTTCACAGTTACGGATTTTTTGAAACTCCCCTTCGCTAGAACCTTAAGCGGAAGATGTTTTTTCTTGATCAAATCATGTTTAACAAGAAACTCCTTGTCCACTACCGATCCAGCCTTTACCACGCTAACTTCTTCAAGTGTTCCAAGGTTTAGAATATTCCACTCTTTTTTCCATTTATTGTTGAACCCTCTTTTTGGTATACGACGGATCAAAGGCATCTGTCCGCCCTCAAACCCGAAATAATACGCACCTCCGCCAGAACGAGACTTAGCACCCTTATGTCCCTTACCTGCCGTCTTGCCGTGACCGGATCCAATACCACGACCCACGCGCGTACGTTTATATTTTCTGCCAGCGGGTTTTCCAATATTTCCGATTCTAAGAACCATTATTGACCTCTTCTTTTTAACCTTAGATTGTCAAAACCGTCCAATGTAGCCTTTACAACATTAATAGGGTTTCTAGAACCCAGACATTTTGTAAGAATATTCTTTATCCCCGCGCAATCGCAAAGTGCTCTTACGGGACCTCCGGCAATAACACCAGTACCGGGGTTTGCGGGTTTCAGAAAAACTTTCGTCGCCTTGTATCGCCCCATAACATCATGCGGAATAGTATCACCCTTCATCGGGACTTTACGCATTGTCTTTTTCGCCTCAAGCGTACCTTTACCGATCGCGCTAACGACCTCATTCGATTTGCCGAAACCGATACCAACATTACCTTTTCCGTCACCGGCGACTACGAGAGCGTTAAACGACATATTCTTACCGCCTTTAACGACCTTAGTTACTCGACTGATCTTGACTACCCGTTCAAGATTCTCCTGGGCAGCATCCTTCTCTTTTGAATCAGCAGCCGATATCCCCGCACTTGCCGGCCTCTTATCATCAACAGGCTGTGCAGCCTGACCCGCCGCTTGATCGCTATTTTCATTTTTCATTTTTAGTTCCTCTTTTGGCATTCAAACGCCTCCTCTTAGAATTCCAACCCGTTTTTCCTGGCAGCTTCAGCAAAAGCCTTAACCCGCCCGTGATACTGATATCCCGAACGGTCAAAAACTACTTTCTTTACACCCTTCTTAACAGCGGCTTTGGCAAGCTCTTCGCCGAGTATCCCAGCAGAACTTACGTTTTTCTTAGTCGCTGTTTTCATTTTATCTTTTATCGCCTTTGAATGTGTCGATAATCCGCACAATGTCTTTCCGGCAAAATCGTCAATTAGCTGAGCAAAGATATTCTTCGCCCCCTTATAAAGACACAGCCTCGGTTTTTCCGCCGTTCCGACTATTTTCTTTCGTACTGTTCCTTTTCGTCTCTTACGTCTTTCAATTTTGTCCATATCGTCCTCTAAGTATAAGTTTGATTTTTATGCTATGCTCTTACCCTGTTTGCGGCGCACATATTCACCGACATAGCGTATACCTTTTCCTTTGTACGGTTCCGGCGGATACAAACCGCGTATACCTGCAGCCGTCTGTCCGACTTTCTGTTTATCCGCACCTTTTACGTTTATTTCAGTCGGGCTTGGAGTCTCTATGGTGATACCGTCCGGTATCGGGAAATTAACAGTATGAGACTTACCAATTTCCAGTGCCAGTACTTTGCCTTTCACCTGTGCCTTATAACCTACACCCTGTATCTCTAGCTTTTTATTAAAACCGTCTTTTAGTCCAACCACCATGTTGTGTATCAAAGATCTGGTTGTACCATGAAGAGCTCGATTTGGTCTTGAATCCGACGGCCTTGCCACAATCAATTTGCCGTCCTTCACTTCCGCAGTAAAACCATGCGGCATAACGTGTTCCAAAGCCTTCCCTTTGGACTCGACCTTTACCTTACTCCCATGCACCTCTATCTTAACCCCACTGGGTATATCTATTGCGCGTCTACCTACCCTCGACATCGTTTCCTCCAGTTATTATTTAGATCACCAAATATGGCAAATTACTTCTCCACCTACACCCTGTTCATGAGCTTCTTTATCGGTCAACAAACCCTTGTTGGTCGACAGTATTACCACACCTACGCCGCCACGAATAGATTTGATCATTGTCTTCCTTTGGTACTCACGACGACCCGGAGTAGATATCTTCTTCACTCCCTCTAATACCGGCGTACCCTTTGCGTCTTCGTCTTTCAGATAGACCTTAATCTTTCCCTGCTTTTTGTCGTCAATAACCTTGAAATTGTTTATAAAGCCTTCTCTTTTCATGATGGCTACTATGCCTTCCATCATAACCGAACGTTTTATGACGGCTGAAGTCTTCCCAGACACCAAAGCGTTCTTTATGACTGCCAACTGATCTGCTATCAAATCCGTAACACTCATTTACAGCTCCCTTTTCTTATTAATAATGAACCTATTTTCAAAACTAGCTAATACCGACAATTACCAACTCGCTTTGTGAACCCCTGGAAGGTCCCCACGCGACGCCATTTCTCTGAAACATATACGGCACAATTTGAATCTACGCAGATACCCTCTTTTTCTGCCGCAGATCTGACAACGTGTAACAACTCTGGTACTGAATTTAGGCTTTTTTGCCGCCTTAAAGATCATTGATTTTTTAGCCATGGTCCCCTTCTCTTCACTTTCTTGTGAATGGCATCCCAAACGCTTCCAAAAGTGCCATCGATTCTTCTTTAGTTTTTGCAGTCGTCACAAAACATATATCCATACCATGCGGCATGGGCATCTTATCTAGTTCAAGTTCCGGGAATATAGCCTGTTCTTTGATACCCAGAGTATAATTCCCGTGACCGTCAAAAGCATTGCGTGAAACACCGCGAAAATCTCTGATACGCGGCATTGCAAAATTTATCAAACGCTCCACAAACTCATACATACGGTCGCCTCTAAGAGTCACCTTATAACCTACAGGAGCTCCGACCCTAAGTTTAAAATTGGATATTGCTTTTTTTGATCTTGTAAGAACAGGTTTCTGGCCGGTTATTATAGCAAGTTCTTCTCGTACACTCTCCACAAGATCCTTACTTTGAGCCATTTCTCCCATCCCGATATTGATCACAACCTTGGCCAATTTCGGAATTTGCATTACGTTCTTATACCCGAACTTCTTCGTAAGCTCCGGGGCGATAACCTTCTTGTATTCATCTCTTAATTTAGCCATTTTACGTCTACTCCTATGCGTCGTCGTTATTTTTATAAGGACTCATTACATTTCTTACAATGCCTGGTCTTTGTGCCGTCAGCAAGTAACTCAATTTTTACACGCGTAGCAGTGTTGCACCTTTTGCAGATAACACCAAGCTTCGCAAAACTGATTGGAGCCTCTTTCTGTACTATTCCGGCCTGTTCGTCTTGTTTTTTGCGCCGAACATGTTTTTTTACGTAGTTTATCCCCTGAACAAGCGCTGTACCTTCTTTCGGATACATATGCATGACCTTACCAGTCTTGCCTTTATCCCTTCCTGAAAGCACTTTTACCATATCGTTCTTTTTTATCGGTAACATCGAAAATTTCCCTCCTAAACAACCTCTGGAGCCAGAGATATGATTTTCATAAAATTTTTCTTCCTAAGTTCACGGGCCACCGGGCCAAAAACTCTGGTACCACGAGGGTTACCATCTTTATCGATGATCACCACGGCATTCGTGTCAAAACGAAGTACAGTACCATCCTCGCGAATTATCGGAGCATGTGTACGTACAATGACACCTCTAGCAACTTCGCCCTTCTTAACGTCCGCCGTCGGCGTCGATTCCTTGATATTGCAGGTAACGACATCCCCAATCTCGGCCTGACGTCTGCCAGATCTGCCAAGCACACCGATAAGCGATGCTTTTTTTGCGCCCGTATTATCGGCTACATCCATAATGCTTCTCATTAACAACATGATACTATCCCCTTTGCGCTTTTTCCACTATCTCAACCAAACGCCATCTTATCTCACGTGACACCGGCCTGGTCTCAACAATTCTCACGACATCGCCAACATGTGCTTCGTTCTTTTCATCGCGGGCCTTGACTTTTTTATGACCTACAACAAATTTTTTATAGAGAGGATGCCTCTTCCTCGTCTCCGACTGAACGGTTATGGCTTTATCCATTTTATCGCTGATCACTACACCAACGATGGTCTTTTTTTTCATTGGGCCACGATTATTTTCCACTTTTCTTCTCCTTCAATATTGTATAGCATCTGGCTATATCTCTCTTTATCTCGCCAATATGATGCGGCCGCTCAATACGCCCCGAAGCACTTTCTGCTTTAAGGTTGTAAAGTTTCTGTTTTAGCGTCTCAACAAGATTATTTATTTCGGCCTCAGTCATGTTCTTTATCTCAGTAGGCTTCAAATTACTCCTCCCCTTGAAATGAATTTCGTCCTTAACGGAAGTTTGAACGCCGCCAAACGCATTGAAGTCTTGGCAAGATCCATTGGGATACCTTCCATCTCCAGTATGATGCGCCCTTTCTTAACTACAGCTACCCAACCCACAGGTGAACCTTTACCTTTTCCCATCCTGGTTTCAGCCGCGGTCTTCGTAATAGATTTGTCCGGAAATATCCTAAACCACATTTTCCCGGCCCTGCCCGTCGTACGCATGATCGCTACCCTGGCGGCTTCTATCTGCTTATCAGTTATCCAAGCGCTCTCAAGGGCCTTAAGACCATACTGGCCAAAATTAAGCGTACTAGCCGCCAAACTTGTGCCTGACCTACGCCCTCTTTGTTGCTTCCTATACTTAACTCTTTTTGGCATCAGAGCCATTTGTTACCTTCTCCTTGTTTTTTGACTGTGCGTCTTTATCTTCTCCAACTGTACGTCCAAATTTCTCACCTTTATAAAGCCATACTTTTATACCTATAAGACCGAACGTCGTTCTAGCCTCGGAAAAACCGTAATCTATATCAGCCCTGACTGTCTGAAGAGGTACTTTGCCGAATTTAAAACTTTCGACACGGGCGATTTCCGCGCCACCTAACCTTCCACCGATACGAACCTTCATTCCTTCTCCGCCGGCATCTTTTACAGCCTGCATCGCTTTTTTAATAACTTTACGAAACGCCGCGCGCTTTTCGAGCTGAAGCGCTATATTGTCCGCGATCAATTTGGAATCCATCGCCGGATTAGCCACTTCCTTTATATCTACAACCAGCTTATTCTCTTCCCCGACAATGTCCTGTATGTTCGACTTCAGAGACTCAATCTGCGCGCCCTGTCTGCCGATGATCAAACCCGGACGACCGGAAAAAATGATAACACGTATACGCTTACTCGTTCGCTCGATATCGACCTTTGACACCATCGCACTGGCCAGCTCTTTAGCAATAATCTTCCGGATCTTATAATCCTCAAGCACATTGCTGGCGACCTTGTCCTTGGTTGCATACCACCTTGAGTTCCAATCGCGTATCGCGCCTAATCTAAAACTTACAGGATGAACTTTTTGACCCATTTTACTTACTCTCCGCTTTTTTTGTTGTTTTTTTGTTCTCTTTTTTCTCGGTTTTCACGGCCTTTTCCGCTTTGACCACGGCTTTATCCAGCTCGATTATTATATGCGCTGTTCTATGCCGTATCGCGGTCGCCCGCCCCATCGTAGCCGCCCGGAACCTCATCAACATCGGTCCGACATCGGCTTTCGCGCATGAAACAATCACGTCTTTGGCAAGGATCTTATCCTGTCGGCTATGATTAAGATTCGCGAACGCCGAATCAAGAACCTTTCTGATCGGCGCAGCAGCGCTCTTATTAACCGAATCCAGAATGTATCCGGCTTCCTCGACCGTCTTTCCCTTGATCAACCTTAGGACCAACCCCACCTTACGCGGCGCGACCCTGAAATATTTTATTTTTGCTTTAGCCAGCATATTCTATCCTTTCAAACGTATTATGTTTTCTCAACCGATATCTTCGTCGCAGCACCATGATGTTTGAACACTCTGGTCGGCGCAAACTCCCCGAGCTTATGTCCAACCATGTTCTCGGTCACAAAAACCGACTGGAACGTCTTGCCATTATGGATCATAAATGTGAACCCAACGAAATCCGGTAATACGGTCGACCGACGAGACCAGGTTTTTATCGGTTTCTTCGAACCGGAATCCAACATCTTTTGGATCTTTTTCATCAAGTGTTCGTCCACGAATGGACCTTTTTTAACTGACCGTGACATACTCTACTTCCTCCGCTTTATGATTTTTCTTGTTGACGACTTTTTAGTTTTTCTCGTTTTTAAACCTTTTGTGATCTCACCCCACGGCGTACACGGATGTCTACCACCGGAAGACTTACCTTCTCCTCCACCCATCGGATGGTCGATTGGGTTCTTCGCAACGGCGCGTGATTTCGGACGGCGTCCCAGATATCTGGTTCTGCCAGCCTTACCAAGAAGCACATTTTCATGTTCAGCGTTACCTACCTGACCAACGCTGGCATAACATTCTTCGTTAACCAACCTTACTTCACCACTAGGCAGCTTAAGATGAGCATTACCCCCGTCTTTAGCCGCTAGAATAGCATAATTTCCAGCAGACCGAGCGATACGTGCTCCGCATCCAACTTCCATCTCAACACAGTACACCATTGTTCCAAGAGGAATATTTTTAAGAGCGGTTGAATTGCCGACCTCTATCTTAGCGTCCGGACCGCATTGTACAATAGCCCCTACCTTAAGCTCCATAGGAGCTATAATATAGCGTTTATCTCCGTCTTCATACAGAACAAGAGCAATATTAGCTGACCTATTCGGATCATACTCAAGAGACTGTACACTCCCCTTGATACCTTTCTTTGAATATAGAAAATCAATCTCTCTGTACAGTTTTTTATGTCCACCGGATATACCAGCGGAAGTGATACGTCCGTAACTATTGCGCCCGCCTGTACGATGAAAATATGTCGTAAGAGATTTTTCCGGACGTTTTTTTGTAAGCTCATCGTACGTCAGACTCGCGGCAAAACGTGTAGCCGGTGTAGCTGGATTATATTTTTTTACGCCCATTTTACGATACCTCTATTTTACTTTCCGGTTTTAATGTTACAATCGCTTTCTTCCAGGAAGATGTCATGCCTTCTTTAAATCTTACTCTCTTCTTCTTCCCGCGGACATTAATTACGTTAACGTCCTTGACCTTTACCTTATAAAGCTCTTCGACCGCCTTTTTTATCTCGATCTTGTTAGCTTTTTTGTCGACCTTAAAAACGTACTTGTTCTGCGACAACATATTTGTACCTTTTTCGGTCCTCATCATGTTCTTTACTACGTCCTGTGCGAATTTCATTTCAACCTCTCAACCAGTTTGTCAAATGCTTCCTTCTCAATTATCAAATGTTCGTTAAGAAGAACATCACGCGCGTTAATATTCCGGCCTTCCATAAGCGTAACATTCCGTATGTTCCGCGCCGAAAAAATGGTCTTATTCTCAGCCTTATCCACGATCACGAGAACTTTTCCATCCACCTTCAATGCTTCCAGCATTTTCTGAAAAAGTTTTGTCTTTGCTTCCTTAAAATCTATCTTTACTATGGGCTTGATACCATCCTCGCATAAACGAGCGTTAAGACTCGATATAAGAGCTCCGCGCATCGCTTTTTTCGGCATAGAATATTCATAATCTCGCGGATGCGGACCGTATGCAATACCACCATGTCGCCAGAGTGGGCTTCTGATAGAACCTACACGAGCCCGGCCTGTACCTTTCTGTCTCCACGGTTTTATTCCGCCTCCGGCAACGAACGCTCTGGTCTTTGTAGCTGCCGTGCCCTGCCGTTTATTAGCCTCATACATCTTATTCACTTCATAAAGAAGCGTTCTGTTAACCTTCCCGTCGAACAGCTTTTCATCAAGTTTCACTTCGCCCACGACCTTCCCGTTCACATCGTACAACGGCAGAGTCGTATTGATCGTTTTTTCTTTTTTCGCAGCTTTTTTCATTTTACTCAAGTCCCTTTATTTATTATTTATTTTCCGCTTCAGTTTCGTTTTTCGCAATGCGCTGCGCTATTTTTTTCTTTTTTGCGAAACGCAGCATAACATATGCCCCTTTTGCCCCTGGAACCGCACCCTTAACGGCAATCGTCGCACTGTCCGCGTCGACTTCAACAACTTCAAGATTCTGCAAAGTTTTTCTCACATTCCCCATATGTCCAGGAAACGGATGGCCTTTATCAACTTTCTTCGGATAAGAGCTAGCTCCTATCGATCCCGGCGCTCTATGTGACATAGATCCATGCGACTCCGGACCACCGTACCAATTACATCTCTTCATACCGCCTTGATATCCTTTTCCTTTGCTAATCCCGATCACGTCAACAAAATCGCCTTTCTGAAACATATCGATCGCCACCGCATCCCCTACCTTAAGCTCAGGAGCAGCTTCACAGCGAACTTCCCTTACAAACCTCTTACCTACAAGGTTCTTCGCTTTCAGATATGTCAGCTGCGGTTTTTTGACATGTTTTTCTTTCTTATCATCAAACCCAAGCTGCACTGCGTTATATCCATCTTTATCCTGCGTTTTAACCTGCTGTACCACACACGGACCTGCGGCAACTACCGTCACCGATATGCGTTTGCCGGTTTCGTCAAATATGCGGGTCATCCCGACTTTCTTTCCTAATATACTGTTTATCATTGTTTGCCTCTTCTTAAAATTACTTGATTTCAACATCAACACCCGCGGGGAGATCGAGCTTTCTAAGCGCATCGATCGTCTTCGCCGTCGGTTCAACTATATCCAACAACCTTTTATGAGTCTTAAGCTCAAACTGTTCCCTTGACTTCTTGTCCACATGCGGCGATCTCAAAACGGTATAGATCTCACGTTTCGTCGGTAACGGCACCGGACCTACTATTACCGCGCCAGTCTTTTTCACTGTATCAACGATCTCTTCCATAGAGATGTCCAGCAGCTTATGATCAAAGGATTTTAATTTTATCCTGATTTTCTGCGTTTGCTTCGATTTCTTTGTCATACTTTTTCCTCAGATTTCTCATTTATGATTGTTAGTTATGCGATTATCTCCGAAACGACCCCGGCCCCTACCGTATGGCCACCTTCACGGATCGCGAACCTCTGTTCTTTCTCAAGCGCTACCGGCATTATCAACTCTACTTCCATCGCCACATTGTCTCCCGGCATTACCATTTCCACGCCCTGCGCCAATTTTACCGAACCGGTCACATCCGTTGTCCTCATATAAAACTGCGGTCTATATCCCGTGAAGAACGGCGTGTGTCTTCCGCCTTCCTCTTTCGACAATATGTATACCTCAGCCTTGAACTTCGTATGTGGCTTCACCGTTCCCGGCGCGCACAATACCTGCCCTCTCTCTATGTCTTTCTTTTCTATACTTCTCAGCAACAACCCGACGTTGTCTCCTGCCTGTCCTTCATCCAGCAATTTCCTGAACATCTCTATCCCAGTTACAACCGTCTTTATCGTCGGCTTCAAACCTATCAGCTCAAGCTCTTCTCCGACTTTCACCTTTCCTCTTTCTACCCTGCCGGTCGCCACTGTTCCTCTTCCGGTGATACTGAATATATCTTCTACCGGCATCAAGAACGGTTTATCTACTTCTCTTACTGGCGCAGGTATAAAAGAGTCACATGCAGCCATAAGCTCATCTATAAACTTACAATCCGGACTCTCTGCAGATCCGTCCGCCTGCGTCGCTTTTAACGCGCTCCCTCTTATTATAGGAGTCTTGTCCCCTGGAAAATTATATTTGCTCAACAACTCTCTTACTTCCAATTCAACCAGGTCCAGCAACTCAGGATCATCTACCTGGTCTACCTTATTTAAACATACGACTATCGCCGGTACGTTTACCTGTCTGGCCAAAAGTATATGCTCTCTCGTCTGCGGCATCGGACCATCAGCGGCAGATACTACAAGAATCGCTCCATCCATCTGCGCGGCTCCCGTGATCATGTTCTTGATATAATCCGCGTGACCCGGACAATCTATGTGCGCGTAATGTCTGTTCGGCGTTTCATATTCAACGTGCGCAACATTTATTGTAATACCACGTTCTTTTTCTTCAGGCGCGTTATCGATCTGATCATACGCTCTCTTTTCTGCCATCCCTTTATTTGCCAGATACATCGTGATCGCTGACGTCAACGTTGTCTTTCCGTGATCGACGTGCCCGATCGTACCAATATTTACATGTGGTTTTGTTCTTTCAAATTTTCCTTTTGCCATATCTCCTCCTTAAGCTTTACCACCGGTTGAAGGTGGTACGATTTTCTCCATCACATCCCGCGGAACTTCTTGGTAAAAAGAAGGTTCCATTGTATATGTTGCCCTGCCTTGTGTCAAGCTTCTAAGTGCAGTTGAATAACCAAACATTCTTGCCAATGGAGCCGCGCCGGTTATAACCTTTGCATTACCAGCCTGTTCAATATTCTCGACTTTAATTCGCCGGCTATTCATATCACCTATAACATCGCCAAGATAATCTTCCGGCGTCGTAACTTCAAGTTTCATGATCGGCTCAAGCAGTACGCTTCCGGCCTTTCTCAGCCCGTCACGAAGCGCTATCCCTGCCGCATTGCTGAACGCAAGCTCGGATGAATCAACATCGTGATACGATCCATCGTAAAGCGTCACCTTTACATCAGTCACCGGATACCCGGCAAGTATACCTGTTTTCGCAGCCGCCATAATACCTTTTTCAACAGCAGGAAAATATTCTCTCGGGATAGAACCGCCTTTGATCTCTTCTTCAAAAACAACGCCCGCGCCTTTTTCTGATGGTTCAACAATTATCTCAACATGCCCGTACTGACCATGTCCACCGGACTGCTGAATGTATTTTCCAGTCACTTTTACAGACTTTGTTATTGTTTCACGGTACGCAACCTGCGGGCTTCCAACTTTAACATTAACGTTAAATTCACGACGAAGCCTATCCACGATAATTTCAAGATGAAGCTCCCCCATCCCATGAATAAGCGTCTGACCTGTTTCATCGTTGTATGTAACCTTGAATGTCGGGTCTTCATTTTCATATTTTTTAAGTGACATGCCAAGTTTATCCTGATCGGCTCTCGTTGCAGGTTCAATAGACATCGCGATAACCGGCTCCGGATATTTTATCGAATCAAGAACAACAGGTTTGTTTTCATCACACAATGTATGTGCGGTTAACGTGTATTTCAACCCAACGATACCGATAATCTGCCCCGGACCAGCAGACTGTATCATTTCTCGCTGATTCGCGTGCATTTTAACAAGCTGACCTATTCTCTCGCGTTTACCAACAGTCGAGTTATAGATATAGGTACCAGAAGATATGGTACCTGCGTATATTCTTGTAAAAGTCAATATCCCAACGAACGGATCCGTCATGATCTTGTACGCGTAAGCGCACAAGGGTTCGTCATCGAGCTGTTTGATCTCGATCGGTTTTTCCGTATCAGGATCCATAGCCGTCGGCGGCGCGACGTCTACCGGAGACGGCAGATAATCACAAACCGCGTCCAGCACGAATTTGATACCTTTTTTCTTAAGTGCCGTACCGCACATAACCGGAACTATCTTATTTTGAACGACCGATTCGCGTAAAAATTCCTTAAGTTTGTCCACGGCGATTTCCTGATCCATCAGATAACATTCTTCCACATGCGGATGAACATTCGCCAATTTCTCTATTAAATAATGTCTCCAATGCCCAGCCAATTCCTGCATATCTTCTGGAATAGGTTTTTCAATATACTGCGCAAGATCTCCCTCTTCGGTGAAATAATAAGCTTTGCAGTGTATCAGATCGATAACACCCTCAAATTTATCTTCCATACCGATCGGTATCTGTATCGGAGCCGCGTTCGCACCAAGCTTTTTAGCCATCTGCTCAACAACTTTGTAAAAATCCGCGCCAACACGGTCGATCTTATTCACAAAACAAATTTTCGGAACATGATATTTATCTGCCTGGCGCCATACAGTTTCAGTCTGAGGCTGCACACCGCCGACCGCGCAGAAAACAACAAGCGTTCCATCAAGCACCCTGAGAGATCTTTCAACCTCGATAGTAAAATCAACGTGCCCTGGGGTATCTATAATATTTATCCTTTTATCCTTCCAGCCGCATGTCGTTACCGCGCTGGTAATGGTGATACCTCTTTCCTGTTCCTGTTCCATCCAATCCATAACAGCAGTACCGTCATGAACCTCTCCTATCTTGTGCGTTTTACCAGTCAGAAAGAGTATCCGCTCGGTCGTCGTTGTCTTCCCCGCATCGATATGAGCTATAATCCCTATATTTCTAAGATCCTTTATATTATCCATCTCTTGCTATTCCCTTTTTTTATTTTTCGTCTAACATTACCATTTATAATGCGCAAACGCCTTATTGGCCTCGGCCATTCTGTGAGTTTCGTCACGTTTCTTAACAGCGGCTCCTTCTTTTTTGAACGCGCTCATAAGTTCCATCGCCAATCTATCCTTCATCGGTTTGCCTTTTTGGGCGCGAGCGTAATCCCTTATCCACTTCATCGCCATAAACCGGCCTCTTTCCATTTTCACTTCGACCGGTACCTGATATGTTGCGCCGCCTATCCTTCTGGACTTAAGTTCCACCAACGGACGCACATTCTCAATGGCCTGTTTAAAAACTTCCATAGGATCTTTATCCGCCAGCTGAGCTTTTATCGTCTCAAGCGCGCCGTATACAATATGCTCCGCTACGGCCTTTTTCCCGCGTTCCATGACCATATTCATGAATTTCCCCAGAAGCTTACTGCCATATTTTGCATCTGGTATTGACTCTCTAAGTTCTGCCCTTCTTCTTCTCATGGTATTTCCTTACCTTTATTATTGGGTTTTTGTTTTCGGTCTTTTAGCGCCGTATTTCGATCTGCTGCGGCGTCTTGATTCTACGCCCGACGAGTCCAATGTACCACGTACGATATGATAACGAACACCCGGAAGGTCTTTTACCCTTCCACCTCTTACCATAACGATCGAATGCTCCTGAAGATTATGCCCTTCACCAGGGATATACGCAGTCACTTCCATCCCGTTGGTCATTCTAACCCTAGCAACCTTTCTCAAAGCTGAGTTCGGTTTCTTCGGGGTTCTTGTCCTGACCTGCAGACACGTTCCTCTTCTTTGAGGACATCCCGTAAGCGCCGGCGACTTACTTTTATATTTTACCGCTTCTCTTCCTTTTCTGATCAACTGGTTAATCGTTGGCATATTTCCCTCTTATTCCTCGTTTTCAAGGTTTTCTTTTTCTTTTTCCTTTTTATCTTCTTCCTCAACCGCTCTCAAAACTTCTCTTTCAAGCGTTATGTCCGTATGAATATCGAATCCTGTCCCTGCCGGAATCAAATGCCCCATTATAATGTTCTCTTTCAGGCCTTTAAGATTGTCCGTCTTCCCCATTGAAGCAGCTTCCGTCAATACACGGGTAGTTTCCTGGAAGCTTGCGGCCGAAATGAAGCTCTCGGTCGTCAGCGAGGATTTAGTTATCCCTTGAAGCATGGCCTCAGCAATAGCCGGTTTTTTCTTTTTCTTCAGCATTTCCTGGTTAACCTGTTTGAAAAGCGCTTTCTCTATCTTATCGCCCACCAAAAAGTCTGTATCCCCAGAATCTACGATCCGTACATTACGAAGCATCTGTTTAGCGATAATCTCTATGTGTTTATCATTGATCTGTACACCCTGCAAACGATATACCTGCTGTACTTCATTCACAAGATATTCCTGAAGAACCTTCTCCCCGGAAACCCTCAAAACATCCTGCAATACGACAGGACCGTCAACAAGCTGTTCGCCTGCATGCACCATATCACCGCGGTACACGTTCAAATGTTTACCGTGAGGTATGATGTATTCTTTTTTCATGCCAGTCTCACTTTCGATAATTATGCGTTTCTGGCCTTTTTTGGTCTCGCCAAACTCGACCCTTCCATCCAGTTCGCTTATTATCGACGGGTCTTTCGGTTTGCGCGCTTCAAAAAGCTCGGCAACCCTCGGAAGACCACCGGTAATATCTTTTGTTTTTGTCATGACTCGCGGAATCTTCGCAAGGATGTCTCCAGCTTTCACCATCTGCTTGTCATCGACAACAATGTGCGCATCTACGGGCAGCGGATGTATCGCCACAACCTCTCCGCTATCGCTTACAATCAGCAACTGCGGATGGTATTCGTCTTTCTGCCCAAGCACGACAAGATTTTTAAGACCGGTAGCCGCATCGCGTTCCATCTTCGCGGTCACGTTTTCCTTAATATCTTCATACTGCACTTTACCGGCAGTTTCCGCAAGAATCGGCACGTTGTACGGTTCCCATTCGGCGTATTTAGCGCCCTTCTTTATCGCCGCTCCTTCTTTGAAGAATATATATGAACCCTGCGGGATGGCCTGTCTTTCTATCTCCCTGCCGTCTTCCTGATTTATGCTGATCTGGCCGTTCCTGTTCAGAACGACGTTCTTTCCGCCTTCGGTCTCAACAACTTTAAGGTTGTGATATTTCACAAAACCGTCTTCCCTGCTTTTGAAGAAAGACTGTTCAACTATCCTACTAGCCGTACCACCAATATGGAACGTTCTCATTGTCAGCTGCGTTCCCGGCTCACCGATAGACTGCGCCGCAATTATACCTACGGCCGTCCCTTTCTCAACAAGTTTACCTTTGGCAAGATCACGCCCGTAACATTTGGCACAAGTACCCACCTTAGCCTCACAAGTCAGAACACTTCGTATACGTATCATTTCAATGCCAGCTTTTTCAATAGCCTTGGCATTTTCCTCTGTAATAATCTCCCCAGATTTTACGATAATATCGTCGGTTATAATATCAACTATGTTATCAAGCGCAACTCGACCAACTATACGTTCTGAGAGCTGAACAACTACCTCGTCACCTTCAATGATCGCCTTCGCGGTTATACCATTCAACGTGCCACAGTCATCCTCGGTAACAATAACTTCCTGCGCGACGTCAACAAGCCTTCTTGTAAGATACCCAGAGTCCGCGGTTTTAAGCGCCGTATCGGCCAAACCTTTACGCGCACCGTGAGTCGATATAAAATATTCCAAAACCGTCAATCCCTCGCGGAAATTCGCGATAATCGGGGTCTCCATAATTTCACCGGACGGCTTGGCCATAAGACCTCGCATACCAGCCAGCTGTCTTATCTGCTGACGCGATCCACGCGCGCCGGAATCGGCCATCATGAACACCGGATTGAACGTATCCAGATTTCTGAACACCAAGTTCGACACATCTTCCGTAACATGCGTCCAAATATCTATGATCTTGTTATATCGTTCACCATCGGTAATGAACCCTCTCTGATACTGTGTCTCTATCTTGTCAACTTCTTGCTGCGCTTTCTTAATGCGTTCTTCTTTTTCTTTCGGGATCACAACATCCGAAACAGACATTGACGCGCCAGACAAAGTTGACTCCTCAAAACCAAGCTTTTTCAATCTATCCAGAAGCCTGACAGTCTCCTGATGCCCCTTTAAACGGTAGCAATCTGATATAACCTGGCTAACCACTTTTTTGCTCATCGGTTCGTTATAATAAGACATTCCGTCGGACAAAATATCGTTGAACAGAATACGGCCGACCGTAGTCTCAATAAGCTCGCCTTTTACACGAACTTTTATTTTTGCATGTTTCTCAACCTCTTTGTTCTGATACGCCATAATTACTTCGGCCGCATCGGCATACACACTACCTTCGCCTTTCGCGCCATTTTTCATCTTTGTCAAATAATATACGCCAAGAACGATATCCTGCGAAGGAGTCGTTATCGGACGCCCATTCGACGGCGAAAATATGTTGTTAGCCGCGCTCATGATAAGCCGGGCTTCCATCTGTGATTCAAACGAGAGCGGCACATGTACCGCCATCTGGTCACCGTCAAAGTCAGCGTTGAACGCCGCGCAAACAAGCGGATGGACTCTGATAGCCTTGCCTTCGATCAGCTTCGGTTGAAACGCCTGGATACCAAGTCTGTGAAGTGTCGGGGCACGGTTCAGAAGTACCGGATGATCCTTGATCACCTCATCTAAAATATCCCAAACTTCCGGATTTTCCTGCTGTACCATCTTTTTAGCGCTTTTTATCGTGTGCACGAATCCTTTTTCCCGGAGTTTTCTTATTATGAAAGGCTGATACAATTCTAGTGCCATAATCTTCGGGAGCCCGCACTCATTTATCTTAAGTTCCGGACCAATAACAATAACGCTTCTTCCAGAATAATCTACACGTTTACCGAGGAGGTTCTGACGAAAACGGCCCTGTTTCCCCTTAAGCATATCCGCCAAAGACTTAAGCGGACGGCCACCTGACCCCAACACTTCTCGCCCATGACGACCGTTATCGAACAACGCGTCAACGGCTTCCTGAAGCATACGTTTCTCATTGCGTATAATAACTTCCGGGGCCTTAAGTTCTATAAGTTTCTTCAAACGATTATTTCTGTTTATAACACGACGATAAAGATCGTTAAGATCGCTAGTCGCGAAACGTCCACCATCTAGAGGCACAAGCGGCCTGAGATCCGGAGGGATAACCGGGACAACGTCCAGTATCATCCACTCAGACTTATTCCCGCTTTTGCAAAAAGTATCGACTATTTTGAGGCGTTTCATTAAACGTTTTTTTACGTTTATGTCGCCTTTTTTCACCTGAGACTTCATATCTTTAAGCACCGCATCGAGATCTATCTGCTGCAAAAGATCACGGACGGCTTCTGCACCCATCTGCGCCTTGAATTTATTGCCATATTTTACTTTAGCCTCGGCATATTGATCCTCCGTAAGCATCTGCTGTAATTTCAAAGGGGTCTCGCCGGCATCGGTAACTACATACTGCTCATAATAAAGAACACGTTCAAGATCCCGCATTTTCATATCGAGAAGGTTGGCCATTCTCGACGGGATCGCCTTAAAGAACCACACATGAGAAACAGGCGCTGCCAACTTGATACACCCCATTCTCTCACGTCTAACACTCGACTTTGTAACCTCAACACCGCAACGATCACATATGATGCCTTTATGCTTTATACGTTTATACTTACCGCAGTTACATTCGAAATCCTTAGTCGGCCCGAAAATCCTCTCGCAGAAAAGGCCATCCCTTTCCGGCTTCAGCGTACGGTAATTTATCGTTTCCGGTTTTTTAACCTCAAACAGAACGCTCTTATTCCCTACTTTTCTCGTAGCCCAGTTGCGGATCACGTCAGGAGAAGCGATATGAATTGTTACCTTGTCAAATTTATTGACTTGTTTTCGCATTTTTTATACCTCTATTGTGGTTTTCTCGTTATGTTCCAGCTGAACATCGAGACCCAAACTCTGTAGTTCTTTTATCAGAACGTTAAAGGACTCGGGGGTACTCGTCTGTACCATGTTCTCACCCTTCACAATAGCCTCATAGATCTTAGTACGCCCGACAACATCATCACTTTTCACGGTCAAAAGTTCCTGGAGCGTATAAGCAGCGCCATAAGCCTCGAGCGCCCACACTTCCATTTCTCCGAACCTCTGTCCACCGAACTGCGCTTTACCACCAAGCGGCTGCTGCGTAACGAGTGAATACGGCCCAATACTTCTGGCGTGCATCTTATCGTCCGCGAGATGCGCAAGTTTCATTAAATAGATATATCCTACCGTAACTTCCTGATCAAAATACTCACCGGTAAAACCATCCCGAAGATTGCTCTTTCCGTTTATCGGAAGCTTGGCTTTCTTCATAAGATCTTCGATGTCCTTCTCTGTCGCGCCGTCAAAAACGCACGATGTAAACTTCATACCAAGTTCCTGCGCGGCCCAACCAAGCTGTGTTTCCATAAGCTGACCGATATTCATACGGCTCGGTACACCAAGCGGATTCAACACGATATCGAGCGGTTTTCCGCTCGGCAAAAACGGCATATCCTGTTCTGGAACTATCTTCGCGATAACACCTTTGTTACCATGCCTTCCGGCCATTTTGTCCCCGGCCTGAAGTTTTTTCTTACTGGCGACATAAACCGATATCCTTCTCAAAACTCCCGGCGGCAATTCATCGCCATGTTTTATCCTGTCCAGATCGCGTTCCATTTCCATGGTTGTCTGCTCTATCTGACTGTCCACGGTCATGATTATACTTACTATTTTAGCCTGTAATTTATCATCACTATCAACGCAAATGTTCTCAAAATCGGCTTTTTTGAACTTTTCAAGATCCGATTCGGATATCTTCTCGCCGGCCTTCACCAAGGTTTTCCCGGTTTCCATGTCACACAGATCATTAATCAGTTTGCAACCGACAAGTTTCTGATGAACTTTCTCTGCTTTCTTTTCTTCAAGCAAAGTCAAAATACTGTCAAAACCTTCTTTAACAGCTTTTCGTTCTTTTGAATCCTGTCGCTTCTGATCCTTGGTAAGCGTCTTTCCAGTCTTTCTGGACAATTCTCTTACCCCGACGATAATCCCTTCAACACCCGACGGAACTCGCAGCGACACATCTTTAACATCGCCAGCCTTTTCACCAAATATCGCCCTGAGTAATTTTTCTTCCGGGGAAAGTTCAGTCTCCGATTTCGGAGCGACCTTACCGACAAGAATACTATTTGTTCCAACTTCAGCTCCGATGCACACTATACCGAACTCATCTAGGTTCTTAAGAGCTTCATCGCCGACATTCGGGATATCACGCGTAATTTCCTCATTGCCCAACCTTGTATCACGGGCTTCAATCTCAAACTTGTGTATATGTATCGACGTAAAGGCGTCTTCTTTCAGAAGGTTTTCATTTATCAGAATGGCATCCTCAAAGTTGTATCCTCTCCAGGACATAAATCCGACCAGAACGTTTCTTCCAAGCGCAAGCTCGCCGCCCTGTGTCGCAACTCCATCGGCCAGCACATCCCCTTCATTTATAGTATCGCCAACATTAACCAACGGACGCTGGTTGACTGCGGTCCTCGCATTAGTTCTCTCAAACTTCTTCATCACATATCTTTCACCGCTGACAACGATCTCTTTCCCGTCGACTTTGGTTACTTTACCGCTATTTTTCGCAACAACTACGGCTCCGGAGTCCTTTGCCGAACGTTCCTCAAGTCCGGTGCCTACAAGCGGGGCCTGCGGAAAAAGAAGCGGTACACCCTGCCTCTGCATGTTTGAACCCATAAGAGCCCTGTTCGCGTCATCATGTTCCAAAAATGGTATCAAAGCCGCGCAAACGCTTACAAGCTGCAGCGGGGAAACGTCCATATACTGAACTTCCTTCGCATCAGCTACAACAAAATCATCTTTAAAACGGCAAAATACTTTATCATTTTTAAAATGCCCGCGCTCGTCAATCTCAGAATTGGCCTGCGCAATAACATAGTTATCCTGGATATCCGCTGTCAAATACTCCAACTCATCCAAAACCCGGCCTTTATCGACTTTTCTGTAAGGCGTAACCAGAAATCCGAACTGATCCACATCGGCAAAAACACCCAATGAGTTGATAAGACCTATATTTGGCCCTTCCGGGGTTTCTATCGGACAAAGCCTTCCATAATGCGAATAATGAACGTCGCGAACCTCAAACCCCGCTCTTTCTCGGTTTAAACCGCCGGGGCCAAGTGCGCTCAGTCTTCTCAAATGTGTAAGTTCCGCGATCGGGTTAGTCTGATCCATGAACTGTGACAGTCTGCCTCTGGCAAAAAAGTCATGTATGACACCCGCAATAAGCTTTGTATTTACAAGATTGTGCGGCATGACATCTTCCATGTCATACACGCCCATACGTTCCTTCGATACTCTCTCAACCCTCGCCATACCGATACGAAGCTGGTTAGCAAGCTGTTCCCCGACGCTGCGTACACGTCTATTCCCCAAGTGGTCTATATCATCTATCGTACGCTCCCCGGATTTTATGCTGAGCAGATAATTTATCGATCTCACCAATGTTTCGGAATCCAAAAGCTGCGCGTCAAACGGGCGATCCATCCCAAGTTTACGGTTTATCATCCTAATACCGACATCTCTCAGATCGTAGCGTCTTTTGTCAAAGAACATCTGGTCAATCAGTTCTCGTGCTGACTCCAATGTCGGAGGATCACCAGGGCGGAGCCTTTTGTAGATTTCCAGATATGCTTCTTCTTTCGTCTTCGCCGTATCATGCTCGAGAGTATTTACTATTTCTTTCGGCACATTCTTCAGAATTTTTACTTCCCGAACTTTCCCGTCCCACAGACGTTTCGCAACGGCTTGGGTAATCTTCTCAGTTTTCTGCGCGAGAATTGAATTTGAAACTTCGTCGATAATATCATCGGCAAGCACCCTGCCTACAAGATCATCGCATTGCTTCTGTCTGGTAAGCACCACGCGTTCCACACCGCTGAACGCCTCAAGAATTTCCTCGTTGCGTGATAATCCGAAAACCCTTAAAAATGTTGTCGCCAAAAATTTACGTTTTCTGTCGATATACACATAAAGAAGGTCATTGCGGTCATACAAAAACTCGATCCAGGCACCTCTATCCGGGATAAGTCGGGCAGTAAACGTCATTTTCCCGCTGGTAGTACCCGTTTCTTCAAACGACACCCCGGGAGAACGATGCAACTGATTGACAACTACCCTTTCATCACCGTTTATTATAAACGTGCCTTTATCGGTCATCAGAGGCACTTCCCCGACATACACTTCCTGCTCCTTCATTTCATTCTCAAGTTTGAGCCTGAGCTTGATCCTCAACGGAGCCCCAAAAGTCATTGAACGGTTTTTGCATTCTTCGACATCGTATTTTGGCGATCCTATATCATAATGCACATACTCAAGTTTGTACCTGCCGCACGCGCTCGGGATCGGAAAAATCTCATGGAAGATAGCCTCAAGACCGCGCTTCTCCCTTTTATTTTTTGTCGCAGATAGTTGCAAAAAGTCCGCATATGAATCCACCTGAATCTTTATCAGATTTGGGAAATCATATTTGCTTTTTATTCTCGCAAAACTATGCCGAGTACTCTTGCCCACCATTATTAGACCTTCCTTCGATATTATTTATGTTGGATACGAAGCGTAAGCATTGCGGCTGGTCCTTAAAACGATCTATACTTCGAAAATAGATTGCTTAATCCCATACCTTATTACACTATCAAAACCCGCTTATACCCTAAAAAATATCCCGAACAGGAAATTATTTTAATTCAACTTTAGCGCCTGCAGCTTCCAACTGTTTCTTCATTTTTTCAGCTTCTTCTTTAGGAACGTCCGCCTTTACTTCTTTCGGAGCGCCTTCAACAAGATCTTTCGCTTCCTTAAGCCCAAGATTCGTCAGCGTACGGATCTCCTTGATAACCCCTATTTTGTTGGCACCGGCTTCCTTAAGAACTACGGTGAAAGAGGTTTTTTCTTCAGCCGGAGCAGCACCTGCCACCGCGCCGCCGCCTACCGCAGCAACCGCAACCGGGGCAGCCGCACTTACCCCAAACTTTTCCTCAAGCGCTTTAACAAGATCCGCCAGCTCCAGAACAGTCATCCCTTCGACTGCCTTGATTACACTTTCCATCTTCTCTGTCATTTTAGGTTCCTCCTTGAATTATTACCTAATTAGCATTTTGTTTTTTATCTTTGACCGCATTTAACGCATAACACACGCTTCGCAGCACAGCGGCCAAAACCCCGACGAAGTTCGTGATCGGCGCATTCATAGATCCAAGCGCCTTTGCTATAAGTTGTTCCCTGCTAGGCAAGCTCGCCAGCGCCTTTACTTTATCCGACGTAAGAACTTGTCCCTCGAGACAACCATTAACTACCTGAAATTTCTCATTTTCTTTGGCGTAATCAGTAAGTATCTTCGCAACAATTACTGGATCTTTCTCTATCAAAGTCACGCCAACATTCTTCTTGGCAGTAAAAGCGTCCTCAAGCCCTTCAAACCCGGCTTTTTTCAAAGCAACCTTACCAAGCTGCTTTTTTACGATCATATATCTGCATCCGACTTTATTGATTTTCTTGCGGAACGCATCTATATCCTTCGCCTTTGTTCCATCAAAACTCGAGAATATGAAGCTTCTCTTCTGAGAGAAAAGAGATTCCATCTCTTTTATCATCATTTCCCGTACTTTTTTTCCGTACTTCTCTGCCATTTCAATTCCTCACTGTTATGAAATTTTGAACTGACCTATTTCAAGTTTTACACCTGGTCCCATAGTTGAAGAAACCGACACTGATCGTATATACTGAACCCTCTGTAATTTCGGATTACTCTGTACTATTGCCTTAACCAAAGCTGTCATATTATCGATCAAAGCACTGTTCTCAAAAGATAATTTACCAACTGAAGCTTTTATCCCAGACTGTTTATCCATTTTGAACTCAATTTTACCGGCCTTCACATCTTTGACCGCTTTAGCGATATCATTCGAAACTGTACCAGCCTTCGGATTAGGCATAAGACCTCTCGGACCAAGCACTTTTCCAAGACGAGCCATATCTTTCATCATATCCGGAGTAGCTACCGCGACATCAAAATCGCACCAACCTTCCGATACTTTTTTGATCAGTTCATCCGCACCCGTCACATCTGCACCGGCTTCTTTCGCTTCCTTCTCATGATCGCCTTTACAGAACGCCGCCACACGTACCTTTTTACCTGTCCCGTGAGGAAGAGATACAGTGCCGCGTATCGGATTACTCGCCTGATCAAGATCCAGTTCTACCGAAATCTGGACAGTTTGATCAAAACGCGTTTTCGGGCCCTTTTTCAAGATGGATATCGCTTCATCTAGCGTATATAGCTTCTTTTTATCAACAAGACCCAATATTGCTTTTTTTCTTTTTGTTTCGTTTGCCATGAATATTTCCGTCCTTACCTATATATTAGCCTTCGACAACTTCTATCCCCATACTCCGAGCAGATCCCTTTATCATTTCAACCGCTCTATCGATACTTGCCGCATTCAGGTCTTCCATCTTGGCTTTTGCAATTTCCCTGACCTGCGTCATTGTAACCTTCCCACATTTTTCAGTTTTTGCGTTACTACTGGCCTTTGCTATCCCAGCGGCTTTCTTGAGAAGAACGCTTGCCGGAGGACTCTTTATAATGAACGTAAAGCTTCTATCCTCATATATCGTAATAAGCGCCGGTAACGATAAGCCCGGTTTGTCCTTAGTTCTTTCGTTAAACTGTTTGCAAAACTCCATGATGTTAACACCGTGCTGACCAAGCGCGGGACCTACCGGCGGAGCCGGATTAGCCTGCCCACCCGGGCATACGAGCTTAACTTGTGTTTTAACTTTTTTCGCCATATATCTTACCCCTCATCCCTTATTATAACTGAAACAAAACTACATTTTTTCGACCTGCCAAGTCTCAAGATCGACCGGCGTGGCCCTGCCAAATATGGATATCATTACTTTTATTTTGCCTTTTTCAAGGTTAGTTTCTTCAATCGTCCCCGAAAAATTCTTGAACGGTCCCTCTTTTACACGGACTACTTCTCCGTCTTTAAACAATATTTTCGGCACAGGTTTGGACTTACCTTCTTTTGTCTGTTCCAATATCTCCGCGACCTCATCCTCGCCCAACGCAACTGGTTTAGTCTTGGACCCGACAAATCCTGTAACCCCTGCCGTATTCTTTATTAGATACCAACTCTTATCGTTAAGCTCCATTTCCACAAGTATATAACCTGGGAAAAATTTGCGTTCTGTGATCTTCTTTTCACCGGATCGAACCTCAGCGACTTTTTCAGTAGGGATGAAAACATTGCTAATCAAGGTCTTTGCGTCCGGATTGAGCTCCAGCATACGCTCAAGTCCTTTCTTGACCGACTGCTCCCGCCCCGTCTGTGTGTGGATCACATACCATTTTTTAGACATCAAGAAACCCCACCAATTAATAAATTAACCATTCTCGAAATTCCAAAATCACATATACCAATAAAAGCTCCTAAAAGCAGCGTTGAGATAATAACAATTACAGTCGATGCGACCATTTCATCTTTTGTCGGCCAATTGACCTTTTCCATCTCAGTCCTGACCTGACTCATAAACTTAGTTATTTTCTGCATATATCCCGCTTTTCTATGGCAGGAGAGACAGGCCTCGAACCTGCAACCCCCGGTTTTGGAGACCGGTGCTCTGCCAATTGAGCTACTCTCCTATTTCTTTTCTTTATGTGCCGTATGCTTTTTATCAAACGGACAATACTTCTTCATTTCCAGCCTATCCGGATGCTTCCTCTTGTTTTTAGCAACCGAATAATTCTGCTGTTTGCAGACTTCACATTGAAGTATAACTTTTTCTATAGCACTTTTCTTCGCCATTTTCTATACCTTAATTTAGTTATGCGATTATCTCCGAAACGACCCCGGCCCCTACCGTATGGCCACCTTCACGGATCGCGAACCTCTGTTCTTTCTCAAGCGCTACCGGCATTATCAACTCTACTTCCATCGCCACATTGT
>Ga0209099_1001193_pt1 | contig 27071 bp, 34 predicted proteins | sample AD_JPNHW2_MetaG_FD_184430 | JGI IMG/M metagenome (GOLD analysis project Ga0209099, IMG submission 184430) | Active sludge microbial communities of municipal wastewater-treating anaerobic digesters from Japan - AD_JPNHW2_MetaG (SPAdes) (version 2) | ecosystem: Engineered > Bioreactor > Anaerobic... | reverse complement strand
GGATATTGCCCGCGAATTTAGCGGCGGATCAGATAGTTTTGTTCCAAGTTTATTCGGCATTCCTCTTTTTGAAGCCGAAAGTCTTTGGTTACTATTAATACGATTTATATTTAATTTCCTTATTTGCTGGATAATTATCCGATTTTGTTACTACAGGAAAAGTCAACGCCGCGACTACTACATCTCTTTCATGCTCTTCAGCATGACAATATTTCTGCTTATATTTTTACTTGATAATGTTAAACTTCAAATCGGATTTGCACTTGGATTATTTGCAATTTTCGGAATGATTCGATACCGAACAGAAACAGTTCCATTCCGTGAAATGACTTATATGTTTGTCATTATCGGAATTTCAGTTATCAATGGCTTGGCTATGACGGTTAGTTATGTAGAACTCTTTATCACAAATCTGATTTTTATTTTGGTCACTATGTTTTTTGAAAACAACAAACTCATTAAACATACTGCCACCAAAATAATACTATACGAAAAAATTGAATTGATAAAACAGGGGAAGGAAGTTGAGCTAATGGCTGATTTACAAGCACGTACAGGTCTTAGCATTAAAAGACTGGAAGTTGGTCATATTGATTTTTTGAGAGATGTTGCCTATATAAAAGTCTATTATATTCCCACAGACAACCAGATTAACACGATAGACAATAAAGTAAAAATCAAAGATTTTAGTTAATATTTGATGAAAAAAACATTTATATTTCTTATTATCTGCATTTTATCATATCTTACAGTTAATTCACAGTCAACTGATTTCGGAGGAATTCTTGCAGTTGAGATTGAAAAAGATCTGAATAAGTATTTTGAAATATCTTTTGAAGAAGAAATTAAGTTCAATCATTGTCTGACTCAGTATGACAGATTTAAAAGTACTATCAATGTAAACTATCATTTTTTAAATGAACATTTTAAAGCGGGAATTTCATTTGAATATATCAATAAAATGAATGATTATAGGGTTTTTCAAAATCGATACAGAATAAATTTCGCTCTCGGTTATTACGAAAAAATAAGACAATATAGGTTAAATTATCGGATTAAGTTTCAAAATACTTTTAAAGATGAGTTAAGAGGAGAATACCGGATTAATCCCGAAATGTATTTAAGAAACAAAGCAGAAGTCGGATATCTATTTATCAATAAACCTATCAAGCTTACTCTGTCAACTGAATTTTTTTGGAGAATTAACCACCCCGAAAAAAACATTATTGACAATATCAGAACTATCGTAGCTATTGACTATCGACTAAAGAAACAGCACTCTCTTACTTTTTTTGTTCGTGCAGACAATGAAGTACAAGTCAATAATCCTGAGAACACATTCTATCTAGGCATAATATATAAGTTAAAGCCTTAATTGTAAATAAAGGAGGATAACTATTTTTTATACGAGGCTGCATTAAAGTATATGCATTAATTGATTATTTTTGCACCTTAGTTTTTAATGGTAATACAGTAACCTAATTATAATTTGAGTATGAATTTTATTGAACAAATAATCGAAGAAGATTTAAAAATTAACAAGAATAACTCTAAGGTCCATACTCGGTTCCCCCCCGAACCTAACGGCTATTTACATATTGGTCATGCTAAATCGATATGTCTCAATTTTGGTATAGCAAGGAAATATAACGGTAAATGTAATTTACGTTTCGATGACACCAATCCGGTTAAGGAAGATGTTGAATATGTAGATTCTATAAAAGAAGATATTAAATGGCTCGGTTTTGAATGGGCGGAAGAGCACTATGCCTCCGATTATTTTGAACAACTATATCAATGGGCTGAAAAGCTGATTTGCGAACAATTGGCTTACGTTGATGATTCTACTCAGGAACAAATAAGTGAAGGAAGAGGAATTCCTACTAAACCCGGGATTGAAAGTCCTTATCGAAATAGAAGTGTGGAAGAAAATCTCGATTTGTTCCGTCGCATGCGAGCCGGAGAATTTCCTGACGGAAGTAAAACACTCCGTGCCAAAATAGGAATGTCTTCTCCCAACATGCACATGAGAGATCCTATTATGTATAGAATTCTTCATGCTGAACACCATCGCACCGGCAATCAATGGTGCCTCTATCCTATGTATGACTATGCTCACGGACAGAGTGATTCCATTGAAGGGATTACCCATTCTATTTGTACCCTTGAGTTTGAAGTACATCGCCCGTTGTACGACTGGTTTTGCGAAGCACTCAAGATTCACCACCCTCAGCAAATTGAATTTGCCAGATTGAACCTCAGCTACACCATCATGAGCAAAAGAAAGCTGATGCAACTTGTTCAGGAGAAACATGTCATGGGCTGGGATGATCCCAGAATGCCTACTATTTGCGGTCTTAGAAGAAGAGGTTATTCACCTCAATCCATCCGTAATTTTGCAGAAACTGTCGGAGTGGCCAAAAGAGACAATATTATTGATGTGTCACTACTTGAATTTTGTGCCCGCGAAGACCTGAACAAAATAGCAACTCGGACAATGGCAGTATTAGACCCCGTGAAATTAATTATTGACAATTTCCCGGACGACTGTATTGAAGAGCTGCAAGCCGTCAATAATCCTGAAAATCCAGCTGCAGGGACCAGAATCGTGCCATTCTCCAAAAATCTTTGGATTGAAAGAGCAGATTTTAAAGAAAATGCCGACAAAAAATTCTACCGACTCACTCCCGGAGGCGAAGTTCGATTAAAATATGCTTATATCATTAAATGTGACTTTGTAACTAAAGATAACGATGGCGAGATTCAGGAAATCCATTGCACCTATTTCTCTGAAACAAAAAGCGGCGGAACTGAAAGCAACAGAAAAGTAAAAGCCACCATCCATTGGCTGTCAACAGGGCATTCAAAAGTCGCCGAAATAAGACTTTTTGACCGTTTATTCAATGTGTCCGATCCGGATAATAATGAAGATGGAAAGAGTTTTATTGACCATATAAATCAAAATTCTTTGGTAATCAAAAATGGTCTGATAGAACAATCTCTTACTCTGAATAAAGCTGATCATTATTATCAGTTTGAAAGGAATGGTTATTTCTGCATCGATAAAGATTCCACCGAAAATAAAATAGTATTTAATAAGACAGTAAATCTAAAACAATAATGAAAAACAAAGGCATTATCATTTTTACTCTATTGCTAATTGCATTTTTCTTGCAATCCAATGGTCAAACCGCCAGCAGCAGCAACGCCTCTGCAGATGATAAATATCAAGTAGTAAAGCTTACACAGGCAGAATTTGAAAATAAAATCTTCAATCCTTTAAAAGATGGAGATTCTGCTGTTTATAAAGGGAAAAAACCTTGCATTGTAGATTTTTATGCAGATTGGTGCCGACCATGCAAAATGTTATCTCCCATCCTGGAAGAACTATATAGAGAATATAAGGGAAAAATCATTGTTTACAAAGTTAATGTTGATGAGCAAAAAGCATTGGCAAGTCAATATGGCATCAGTTCAATACCAACACTTTTCCTCTTTCCGGTAAATAAAAAGCCGACATCAATAAAAGGATTTGTTGGTAAAGAAGAGTTAAAAAAATATATTGAAGAATATTTAAAACCTTGATCAGGTTATGGCAAAACTTCATTGTTTAACCGATTATGAGCCCAAATTACTGTTGGCTTTTAATGAAAGTTTGAAAGGAGATAAGCAATTCACTGATTTTTTATTCAGCAATGGATTTCCTGAACTTGCCGCATTATCAAATGCCATTTCATCAGACACGGATGCTCTTGATTGGTTGCTTCAGAATGGGTTTCCCGAGTTTGCAATATTAAGCAATGCTATTGACAATGAAGAAAATGCCATAAAATGGCTAGACAAATACAACTGTACTTTTCTTTCTACCTTTGCCGCTGCCTGCCGAAAGGATGATGCCGCTATAAAATGGTTTGCCGATAATAATCTCAAAATTTTCATTTTGATTATCAGAACCATCCACGACATCCTCTTATTTCAGTCGTGGGATTCTTCAGATATCCACAAAAGAAGGCGAAGTTAGAGACGAATCCGGTATTAAAAACTATAGCCAATTCCAAGACCAATCACTTCCTTAAACTGAACACGCGGACCTGTTGCGCCGCTTTTATCAGTAATCATCACCTGATCATAATACTTCAGTGAAGTATTTAAGGACACATTCAGCACTTTCAGGAACTGATATGAAATGGAGAAATCCCAATCAACATCGAAATTCCCAAAAGGTTGTATTTTGGAAGTATAGGGTGAAAAAATCGAAAATATGGAGATTATTTTCAAATTCTTAATTACCGAATAGTTCACGCCAGCTTTGAATGTCAAACCCAGGTCAGCCTTATAAATTTGATCTATCGGAACTCCATAAGTAGCCCTGAGCAAGCTATCAGTACAAGTAGTAACACGACCGGCAACCGGAGAAAGGTAGAGAGAGAAGATAGCATTCGGTTTCCAGTCAATACCGACAGACAAATCGCTGTATGAAGGAGAAGCCCAATTTGAGACATAATTTTCATTTTCCACGCCGCTAATCATTTTATATTCATAACCGGATACATATTGAGATCTAAAACCTCCTAACACAGTAACGAACCAAGTTTTAGAAAACTCATAACCCAATTTTGTACTGAATACAATTTTGTCATTTGATTTCCTCCATGGATAGAGCGTTTCAGGAACATACATCAGACCAAAGTCAGTATCCAGATTTGAATCCCAGGCAATTTTATTCTTTTTATACTTCAAAGTAAGATTGGCGTATAAAACACCGGTAGCATTATTATTTCCGCCTCCGGCCCAGTTAAACAATCCTGTTTGTGAAACATTAAGCCCCACAATTCCTGAAAAATTCCAATAATCTTTTGCTTTCGGGACCTTGATAGTATCATCAAATTGCTCAGTAGAAATCGGTTCTATTGATCCCACATTTGGAATTGGCACTTCAGCAGCAGTAATCTCATATATTTCAGAAGAATATGAAGCATTGTTTTGGGCAGTCCCATAAAAACCAATCAGCATAAAACCTGTCAGCAAGCACAATATTTTTTTCATAATAAAACTTGTAAGTTAATGATTACAAAATATAATAATCTATTTTAAACTCTATTTTTTAAGTAGATCTCTAATTTCTGTAAGCAATTTTTCTTCATTGGTAGGTTCGGGCGGAGCAGGAGGGGTAACAACTTCATCTTTCTTTCTGGCATCTCTAACTCTATTCAATGCTTTAACAACCAGGAAAATACAGAAAGCTACAATAGTAAAATCGATTATCACCTGAATGAAATTTCCATAATTCCAGGTGACAGCGGGATTGGCAACTGCATCAACGCCGGCCTCCCTCAAGACAAGTTTTAAATCAGTAAAGTTGACATTTCCTAGAAGTAATCCGATAGGGGGCATGATAATATCACTCACCAATGAAGTGATAATTTTTCCAAAACCGGCACCCAGAATAATCCCGACTGCCATGTCCATCATATTGCCTTTTATGGCAAACTCTTTAAATTCTGCTAACATTCCTTTTTTCATAACTTCTTAATTTAAATTAATACTTAGAAATAACTATATTGAAACGTACACAATTTTTTTTGGTAAAAATAACAATTTTATCTATTAAGTTTATTATAAGTTCTCCACCATCTGTCAGGAATTTTATCATTACAGGCAATATCATAATCATTTTTTGAACAGGGCAAAAAATATTTATGTTCCATCTCTTTTTTAATATTTATTACCGGAACCACCATCCACCATCTTCCGGATTTCTTACTACAATAAAAGACCAATTCATCAATAGCATCAGAAACAGTAACGCTATGTCGGGTATAATTATTTTTATCTTTAAAAGAGGTATCATTTTGTCTGTTGAGGAATCCTTCAACAAAATACCAGATAAGATGCCCGATAAGCTGAGCAGTTTGATTATTATAATCCAGTGTAGGATCATACTCATAAATGCCAAAACAAGAGAGTTTATCGCTTAACCCTGCAAAGCGTGCCACTTGGCAAATTTCCTCACCGTAGAAACCATTTGCCGATGAATTGGGATTTCCCGGAGCATCCGTACGTCTAATGGCAGAAATATCAAGTGATAGCATCTCTGCATTCCTAACTATGGGTTCAACTTCTTCCATATTTTTCCTCATCACCCCTACCCTATATATCTCAAAAAACAACTTATTCATCAAGTCAATATTTTCAGGGCTGTTTAAATAGGTTTGATAGCCAATATTGGCATAATTGAGTAAAAAATTGGGTTGCTGTAAAATAATTTTGCTTAAATAACTTTCGGAAGTCATGGGCTGATCTTCTCTTCCCAAATCAAAACGGGCATCCACAGAAACGATATTGACAACTTGCTCTAACAGTTCATATGCTCTGTAACAAGCAAAAGCCAAATCATTACTGCCACCCAAAAGAATAGGGAAAACTTTTTTTTCAATAAGATAAGCAAGAATATCTGATAAGATGGCGTATGTATCTTCTACTTTTTTCCCGGGTATCAGGTTTCCCAGATCTAATATTCTTACAGGTTTATTCCAACAGTACAAGCGATAAAACTGACGTCTTATTTCGTCAGGAGCCAAAGATGAAGAATGATTATCATAACTATTTCGGGATTCAGGAACACCCAAAATAACCATATCAATATTGTCCAAAGAAATATCCTGGGAGGTCTCGTTTAAAGATATAGTATTAATAATTAGCTGCTTCTCGTTGCTTACGTCAAAAAATCCCAAAGATTCAATATCGACAGGAATAAAAAAAGAATCTAAATTCATATTTTAGAGCATGTTAAAAAAAAGACAAAAGCAAAGATATGAAAAAAAAATTCTATTTTTTACTTTTTTTAATTTTCTTTTTAACAGTTGGAGTTGAAGATTCAATTATGGAAATGCAATCCTGATAGGACAATAACTCGGGGGTTACTCCTTTGGGAATTTTATAATTATTACTTCCATTAGTAAGATAAGCGCCATAACGTCCATTCATTACTTTAACAGCCTCATCTTCGGGGAAAGCGAGCAGCAAGTTTTTACTTTTTCCGTTAAGGATAAACTCAATAGCCTGATCCAAGGTCATTTCAGCAACCTTAGTTCCTTTTTCCAACGTAATATTCTGACCATCATACTTCAAATAAGGTCCATATTTTCCCACCGCTACAGTAACTTCTTTATCCTTATAATTACCAAGTAAACGAGGTGCCCGTTCCTGGTCAATTTTATTTTTCTCTTCAATTAACTCCAGACATCTTTCATAGGATACCTCTGTCGGTTCTTCTCCTTTGGGTAAAGAGACAAACTTATTATCATAACGGATATAAGGACCAAATTTACCGAAACCCACAATCAGATCATGTTCATGATACTGCCCCACAATTCTTGGAAGTTTAAACAATTCCAATGCCTCTTCCAGGGTAATGGTATCGAGGAATTGGGTTGACTTCAATCTGGCATAGCGAGGTTTTTCATCTTCATAATTTTCTCCGATTTGCACCATTGGCCCATACTTCCCAAGTTTTACAAAGACATTTTTACCCGAATGGGGATCTTGTCCGAGCAACCTTTCCCCACTGGCTTTGGTTGAATAGGTTATTGCCTGTTCGATAGACTTATGAAAATCGGCATAAAAAGTTTCAATCATTTTCTGCCACGATATCTGACCATCTGCAATATCGTCAAATTCCTTTTCTACTTTGGCAGTAAAACTATAATCAATAATTTTATCAAAATTGGACTGTAAATAATCATTTACGACTTTTCCAATATCTGTTGGGAAAAGTTTATCCTTTTCATATCCATACTTTTCCTTTTTGGTTTCAATTTTGACAATATTATTTTTTAAAAACAGTTGCGTGTAGTTTCTTTCATTTCCGGGTCTGCTTTCCTTAACCACATAAGATCTTTTTTGAATCGTGGAAATTGTCGGGGCATAAGTAGAAGGACGTCCAATGCCAAGCTCTTCCAGTTTTTTAACCAGACTTGCCTCAGTATATCTAACCGGAGGTGTTGCAAACTTCTGAGTAGCTGTTATTTCCTTATATAAAAGAGATTCTCCAATATTCATGGCTGGCAGTAATCCTTTAACTTCCTCATCTTCTTCATCCTTAGACTCGATATAGATTTTAAGAAATCCTTGAAATAGCACTACCTCTCCGGAAGAAATAAATTTCTCTTTTCTATTTGAAATTGGAATCGTAATAACTGTCTTTTCTGTTTCTGCATCACTCATTTGGGAGGCAATCGTTCTTTTCCAGATTAATTCATATAACCTTTTGGCAAAAGTATCTCCCGGAATAGTATGATTAGCCATAACCGTAGGCCGGATTGCTTCGTGTGCTTCCTGAGCTCCTTTAGTCTTGGTAACATATTTTCTATATTTAAAATACTCCTTCCCAAAGAGAGTAGTAATTTCTTCTTTTGCAGAGGCAATAGCATAATCTGACAGTACAACAGAATCGGTTCTCATATAGGTAATATAACCCGCTTCGTACAATTGTTGAGCAATAACCATTGTTTTACTCACTGAAAAGCCAAGCTTACGTGAAGCTTCTTGTTGCAGGGTAGATGTAGTAAATGGAGCAGAAGGTGATTTTTTGCCCGGATTTTTTTCAACAGCAGCAACAGAAAAAGTGGCATTTTTACAATCTTCCAGAAAAGAAGCAGCATCTTCACTGTCATTAAATTTTTGATTTAACTCAGCCTCCAGTTCAATTTTCTCATCTTTTGCAGGATGGAACAATCCCACAACTTTATAGGAAGAGTCTGATTTAAATTTATGAATTTCATTTTCCCGTTCCACAATTAATTTAACTGCAACCGACTGCACTCTACCGGCTGATAGTTGGGGTTTAACTTTTCTCCAAAGCACCGGTGAAAGCTCAAATCCAACCAATCTGTCCAAAATTCTTCGAGCTTGTTGTGCATTTACAAGGTCAACATCAAGCTGACGGGGAGATGCCAATGCTTTTTCTATTGCAGACTTGGTAATTTCATGAAAAACAATTCTTTTAATCTTATCTTGAGGGATATTAGCAGATTCTATCAGATGCCAGGAAATGGCTTCTCCTTCGCGGTCATCATCAGTTGCAAGCCATACAGTATCGGCATTAGCAGACATTTTTCCAATGTCGGCAACCAATTTCTTTTTGTCGCTAAGTATTTCATATTGGGGTTCAAATCCCTTTTCCACATTAATTCCCAAGTCCTTTTGAGGCAAATCACGCACATGACCTTTACTTGAAATAACATCGAACTCTTTTCCAATAAACTTTTGAATAGTTTTAGCTTTTGCCGGAGATTCAACAATGATAAGATTTTTCATTTTATTTATTTAGTTTTCAATTTTGCAATTTTCTTTTTATTTTAATCCAAAAGGATATTACTTATAAAGGATGGCCCAACAACTCCTCAACCGTTTTAAAATCCTTCTTAATTATATGCTTCCTGATAATGGCAGATCTGACTGCACAATCTTTAACAATATATTCAGGAATCTTGATAATCTCAATATTTTCTCTTTTGGCAATATCAACAACTGAATCATAATTTCCTTCCCTATTTTTGCCAAAAGAATGATTTGGTCCCATCACGATAGCTTTTGCACGAATAGTATTGACAATAATTTTCTCGAAATATTCAGTAGAAGACATTTCAGAAAATTCTTTAGTAAAAGCAATGATGATTAAATAATCGATTTCCTCCTTTTCAAGGAGTTTTATTTTTTCTTCAGGAGTATTGATAAGGAAAAAGTCTGAATTTGGATTTAGCAGTTGCTGCGGATGAGGATCAAAAGTAACCACAACGCTTACTCCATTTAATCGTGCAGCGCTCTCTTTAAGTTGTTGCAGTATTTTGCGATGTCCTAAATGAACTCCATCAAAGGAGCCCACTGTAACAACCGGATTCACAAATTTCGGAATTTTATCAATTGAAGTAATAATTTGCATAGTATATTTCCAAGTCTGATTTTGAGTTCTTATTATCTTAATCTTGCTCCAATTTCTTTTTCATAAGCGGCAATTAATTTACTCATAACCTTATTAATTTCTTCCTCACTTAATGTCCTTTCATTATGTTGGAGAATAAACTGAAGTGCATAAGACTTCTTCCCTGCTTCAATCTGATCTCCTTCATAAACATCAAACAACCTCACTTGTTTTAATAATTTTGAGCCATACTTAATTGCAATAAATTCAAGTTTTTCATAACTAATATCTCGGTCAATAACCAGGGCCAAATCTCTTTTTACTTCAGGTGCAAGTGAAATCTGCCGATATTCAACTTCCGATTTAAAGCAATTGGGATAAAGCATATCCAAATAGATTTCAGCATAATAAACCGGCTTTTTAATATCATAGTATTTTAAAACCTTGGGGGCAATTTTACCCATTTTAAGAATCTGATTCTCCCCTAAAGAGTAACATAAGTTTTCCATAAATAGAGTTGAATCGTCCACAGAAGTAGTCAGTTGCGAGATTGGGAAATTTAATATCCTGAAAAGATTATGCACATAATTCTTTAATAGAAAGAAATCCATCTCCTTAGCAGCTTGATACCAATTATCGCTTCCGGAATTACCTGTCAGAAAGATACTTAAAACAGGATTTTCAATAAAACGGTCAGAAACAACATCCTTTTTCGTTGCCATCATATTTTTTTGGTAACAATTGCCGAATTCAAATAATTTGAGATTTGAATTCTTATTATTGATGTTTCGGACAATATTTTCAAGTCCGGAAAACAACAAGGACTGACGAAGCACACTCAACTCACTGCTCAGGGGATTCAAAATGGCAACCGTTCTGTTTTCATCAATAAAATCGAAGCTTTGGGAATATGATTTTTTAGTAAGAGAATTGTTCATTATTTCAAAAAAACCATTGCCTGCAAGATATTGAGAGATTATTTTCTGAAAATCAGAATTTGAGCTTTTTTTATCGACCGAGAGTTTATAGGTCATAGTATCGGGAATCTCGATATTGTTATAACCATATATTCTTAATATCTCTTCAATCAAGTCGATGGGTCTGGTCACATCATTCTTGTTAAGAGGAACCGTAACCATCAATTGTTCTTCTCTATTGGCATTTACTTCCATCCCAAGCAACAACAAAATATTAGAAACCAACTGTCTGTCAATATCTTTCCCGGCTATACTCTGTTAATTTCATCAAAGCTGAATAATTTTTTTGCGTTCAATTTCGGTCGGGTAAATATCGGTAATTCCCGATATTTTAGATGCCCCGGTCAATTCCTGAATCAGATTAACAGCTCTTTTAATGGCATATTTGGTTATTTCGGGATCACAACCACGTTCATAGCGAAAAGAGGCATCTGTTTTAAGATTGTGCCGTTTAGAAGTTTTTCTGATTGAACCGGGATTGAAATAAGCACTTTCCAAAAATACATTTTTTGTATTGGCAGTAACTCCTGACTTAATGCCGCCATAAACTCCGGCAATGCACATCCCCTCTTCTTCATTGCAAATCATGAGGTCTTCACTACTTAGTTTTACCTCATGACCATCCAGAGTGGTAAAAGGAGTTTCTTCCGGGAGCTTTTTAATGATTACTTTATTTCCGATGATTTTATCAGCATCAAATGCATGAAGTGGCTGCCCAATTTCAAACATTATATATTGAGTTACATCCACAACATTATTGATTGGGCGGCATCCTATTGATCGCAATCTGTTTTTAAGCCACTCAGGGGATTCCCCAACTTCAACATCATGAATGGTCAATCCTGTATAACGAGGACAAGCATTTTTATCTTCAAGAACAATATCGACAGCGCTCATTTTAGCTGACGGGATATAGTCTTCAACCTTGGGATAAATAATGGGAGAACAGGGTATATTATTTACTTTAAGAACGGCATACAAATCCCTGGCAACTCCAAAGTGAGATATTGCATCACTTCGGTTTGGGGTAAGACCAATGTCAAAAATTGCATCATTTTCAACCTTAAAATAGGCGGCAGCAGGAGTTCCGGGTTTGGCATTTGCATCCAGCACCATTATTCCGTCATGAGAGGAACCGATACCTATTTCATCTTCAGCGCAAATCATTCCTTCAGAAACGACCCCTCTTATTTTTGATTTTTTAATTACAAAAGAATCCTGATCATGATATACAACAGCTCCAATTGTTGCAACCACTACTTTTTGTCCTTGCGCAACATTGGCAGCTCCGCAAACTATGTTAAGCGGTGGCATTGTTCCTGTATTCACAGTGGTAATATGAAGATGATCGGAATCCGGATGGTTCTCACAAGTGAGGACTTCTCCAATTACAAAACCATCCAAACCGCCTTTTACTGTTTCGAACTCTTCAAAAAATTCAACTTCCAGACCACAATCTGTCAAATACTTAGCAGTATCCTCTAAGGATAAATCAAAATTTATATATTGTTTGAGCCAATTAAAAGAGATTTTCATACATCAAACACATTAAGTTAGAACAAAATTATATTTTCAAAAAAATTGGCTGCAAAGATAATATATATATATTAAATATTAAAAACATGCCCTAAATTATATTATGGGACAGGGTCATAGCCACTTCCGCCCCACGGATTGCACGATAACAAACGTTTAATAGTCAACCATCCACCTTTAAAAGCACCATGTTTAGTAATGGCTTCAATGCCATAATTTGAGCAAGTGGGCAGGTAACGACACTGACGACCCAAAAAAGGAGATAGTGTCACCTGATACAGTTTAATCACCAAGATAAAAAAGGAAGATAATAAATGATTTATCATTTTCATATAACCGATATTACACCAAATGGGATACTTTTTTTAACAAATCAACCATTACTCTTTCAACCAACTTATAATCCGGAATTACTTTTCCGACATAGACAAACAAAAGGGCAACTTTATTAGTTGCAACAGAGGTAGATGGCAAAAGAACATGCTTATTATTAAGACGATAGGTTTCTCTAATAATTCTTTTTATTCTATTTCTATCTACTGCATTTTTAAAATTTCTTTTAGGAACAGAAATTGCAATTTGATTGCAATCATGCCCCCCCTTAACCGGAACCAAGAGTACATAGCACTTAATCGGATAAATAAACAACGAAGTTCCTTTAGCAATAATATTTTGAAGTAATATTCTCGAAGAAATTCTCTCTTTCTTTTTGAAAGAAAGTGATATTAAACTATCTTCTTCGGGTAGCATGATCTTTCAAAAAGAGTTCTATCGCAGCCGTAATTGAAGGGGCTTCATTAGTAGGTGCAACCACCTGCAACTCCCATCCATAGGTTTCAAATACAGAAGCAGTGGCATGACCTAATGCAGCAAAAACCATCTCTCCCTGAACAAAATCAGGAAAATTATGATGAAATGCCTGTACACCTGAAGGGCTGAAAAAAACGATCATGTCATACTTTGTAATATCTATATCTTTCTTGATATCGGCAGGAATAATATTGAATATGACGGCCTGTGTGAATTGAATTCCATTTTTTTCAAAAAATTCCACATATTGAGTTCCCATAGAATCCGAACCACAAGGAATCAAATACTTAAATTCTTTATTTTTCAAAAACAAGTCATACACACTAACCGGATTGCTATTTTTTACATAAAAAATCTTACGTTTTCTAAATTGAATATATTTTTGCAAATAATGAGCAACAGCTTCAGTAGTACAAAAATATTTCATAGATTCAGGAATATCAATCCTTAAATCCTTAACCAGATAAAAGAACTGATCAACCGTATTTTTACTGGAAAAAATGACGGCATCATGATTTAGAATATTGACTTTTGATTTTCTAAATTCAAGTCCTGATACATTTTCGATCCTGAATAATTTATAAAAATCAATATTCACACTGTATTTTTTTGTCAATTCAGCATAAGGAGATTTGTCGAAATCAGCAGGTGCAAATTGTGAAATTAAGATGTTTTTTATTTTCATATTAAAAATGCAATTTTTTATCAATCATATTAAAACAGCTGTTTTTCTAAAAGAAAGAGCAATTTTACCAACAAAGCATAGGGCAAAATTTCAAACGTGCAAAAATAAATAAAAAAATGGAATGGATTGATTTTTTTTTGATTTAAAGTAAAAAGTCTATAGCACATTACTATATAAGTGGCAATAAAAACAACCAAATAAATAAACATAAATTGCCTTATGCCGGTATATTTAACCAAAATCAAAACAGGAAAAAGCACCAAGCTGATCAGAGTATAATAGAAAATTTTATTCAAATAATAGCCGTTTCTTTCTTCATTATACTCAAAGAGATAGGTAAAAATGAAAGTAACCAGCATTTTAAGAAAATAGTCTAATAATACAACACCAACTAAAATAAGATATAAAAAAAAGGGTGCTACCGTATCAAATAAATTCGGAAAAAACCAGTCGATTAAAAAATAGATCAGGAGTCCTTGGGTCAAAAAAATGATGAATAAAACAAAAAGATATATTCTTTCATTTAACAATTTTCCCTCATGCAACAGTTGAGAAAAATGTCTTTGTGAAAAAAGAGCTTTAATCATCAAGACTATCTTTCTTCGATAAAAAAAGAAGACAAAAGATAACAGTAACAGAATAACCAGGATGACAAAGGAAATCCAATTATTTTGCACGATTAACCTTGGGGCAAAATTATCAGTTGCTGGTAACAAATGATTTGATAATAAAACCCAAAGAGCAACCACTTTAAAAATGCATTTTTAGTAAAACCGAAAATTTACTTAACTATTAATTTTTTAGTTAACAGTGTTTTACCCCCTTGTTGAATAGAATAGAAATAAATTCCCGGAGAAAAATCCGACAAATTAATCACAACTTTGTCACTGGTATTGGTCAAAGGTGTAGAATATAAAGTAGCCCCCATCAAATTTTTCACCACTAAATCAGCAGAGGAAAAATGGGGCATATTAATATCATATTTAACAGTTACAGATGAACTTGCAGGATTTGGATATGCTGAAAGAGAATATGCTGCAGCATAGTCGTCGGTTCCCACTTGAGCAACAAATTTCATAATCAAGTTTGATGCAATTGTGGTATCATTTTGATCAAAGAAAGTATATTTGATAATAGTAGTTCCCAAGTTATTATCGGGAGAATAAATAATATGAAATGCATCGGCAGGATATTGAGCATGTGAAAAGGTGTCCCCGGGTTGAACTGCAACCGGAGATGCTGATTGATTGCCACTATAACATCGATTGCCAAAACAAAAAACATTTGTCGTACCTGCAACCACATACAATTCGGTTTTCCTTACCATCAGATCAACGACTGAATCTGTAAGATTGGCAACGTCAATATAAAAGTCATTATCACGACTTACATCTCCAATTACAAGGGAGACAGTATCATTGTTATTATAGCTAACTCCATCCACTATAAGACGTAACGATTGTCCGTAGCCGGCAACAACAACAAAAATTAACATAATTGTAAGTATCTTTTTCATAATCTAATATTTTTAATTCAACGCTAAAAAATTTTCAACAAAAATACAATAAAAAAGAATAACAATATCCAGAAAAAAAAGAGGATATAAAAAATTAAATTCCCCAGATTTTCCGAAAAATAATGGTGGAAGGTTCCGCTTCGACAGATATCAACTGGTGGGTTATAGGATGTTCAAATTCTACTTTTCGGGCATGCAGACAAATGGAGCCGTCTTCATTGGAACGATGTGCCCCGTATTTCAGATCCCCTTTAATAATTGTTTTATTAGCAGCAAGTTGAGCTCTGATCTGATGATGTCTTCCGGTTTGTAATAAAACTTCCAACAAGGTGTAACGTTCTGTTGAGCCCACTGTTTTATAGGAGAGTTCACACTTCTGATAGCCCGGTTTTTCGACAAAAGAAATAAATGATTTATTCAGTTTCTCGTTTTTAACAATATAAGAAGAGAGGGTTTGTTCTTTTATTTCGGGAGGAAGTTCCACAATAGCCCAATATAACTTCTTAAATTTTCTTTCTTTAACCAATTGGTTCATACGACTTAGAGCCTTGGATGTTTTGGAAAAGACCACCACCCCACTCACCGGTCTGTCAATACGGTGTACCAAACCACAAAAAACATTAAAAGGTTTTTGATACTTGATTTTCAAATAGTTCTTTACTTTATCAATCAGGGTAATATCGCCCGTTTTATCCCCTTGAACTATTTCGCCGGCACGTTTATTGACAATAAGAAGATGATTATCTTCAAACAACACTCTGCTTTGGATATCTTCTAGATAATTCATCAAAAATGAATATTAGTATTGTTCTTCGTTATTTGGGAAATCTCCACTTTTGACATCCTCAATATAATGAGAAACAGAGTCTATTATTTCCTTGGAGAGGTTATGATATCTTCTTAAAAAGCGAGGTGAGAACTGTTGTGTAATTCCCATCATATCGTGAAAAACAAGAACCTGTCCACTTACATGTGGACCTGCCCCAATGCCGATAGTAGGAATTGAAATGGAAGCCGTTACTTCTTTTGCAAGCATGGACGGAATTTTTTCAAGCACAATAGCAAAACAACCGTGATTTTGAAGAATACGGGCATCAGACAATAGTTTATCGGCTTCTTTTTGGTCAGTTGCTCTCACAGAATAAGATCCAAATTTATTAATTGATTGAGGCATCAGTCCGAGGTGTCCCATAACCGGGATTCCGGCACACAAAATACGGTCCACAGACTCAGAGATTTCGACACCACCTTCCATTTTAACAGCATCTGCACCTGACTCTTTCATAATTCTGATAGCCGAGCAAAGTGCTTCTTTAGAATTTCCCTGATAGGTACCAAAAGGCATATCCACCACCACCAGAGCACGTTCAACAGCTCTCACTACAGAAGAAGCGTGATAGATCATCTCATTAAGAGTAATAGGCAAAGTAGTTTTATAGCCCGCCATCACATTAGCAGCAGAATCGCCAACAAGAATCACATCAATTTTGGATAAATCCAGCAACTTAGCCATCGAATAATCGTAAGCGGTAAGCATTGCAATATTCTCCCCCTCATCGCGCATTTTCTGCAAGATTTTGGTGGTAACCTTGTTTACATTCCTATACAAATAATCTGCCATAACTATAAAATTTAATCGACAAAAATAGTAAAAAAAATCAAAGGGGTAAAATAAAAAAAACCTTATTTCCGTAAAGAAATAAGGTTTATAAAATATTCAACCGACAGATATTGCCGGGGAATCAGGACAAAAAGAAGAAATTACTTTTTCCCTTTATCTTTCTGACCTGCATGACCTCTAAAAATACGTGTAGGAGAAAATTCACCCAATTTATGACCTACCATATTTTCGGTAATATAAACAGGGATAAACTTATTTCCATTATGAACGGCAATATTTAAGCCAACAAAATCAGGGGTAATAACAGAAGCTCTAGACCAGGTTTTAAGAGTAACTTTTTTTCCTGATTTTTGAGCTTCGAGAACTCTTTGTTCAAGTTTATAATGAATATAGGGACCTTTTTTTAATGAACGACTCATACTTTTTTAATCTTTAAAAATTATTTCTTCCTTCTTTCGATAATATATTGATCAGAATTTTTCTTAGGAGCTCTGGTTTTATATCCTTTTGCTGGCAAACCTTTTCTAGAGCGTGGGTGACCACCGGAAGCACGGCCTTCACCACCACCCATTGGGTGATCAACAGGATTCATAACAACGCCACGAACTCGTGGGCGACGACCTAACCAACGGGATCTACCGGCTTTACCGGAGACTTCCAAACTATGGTCAACATTAGAAACCATTCCGATAGTAGCTCTGCAACTGCAGAGAATCATTCTCGTTTCGCCGGAAGGCATTTTAATTACGGCATATTTTCCCTCTCTGGACATTAATTGAGCATAAGAGCCGGCGCTACGGGCCATTTTAGCACCCTGACCCGGGCGAAGTTCAATATTATGAATTACTGAACCGAAAGGAATTTCACCTAAAAATAGCGTATTTCCCAAATCAGGAGAAATACCCGCACCTGAGATAATCTGTTGTCCCACTTTAATTCCGTGAGGAGCAATGATATAACGTTTTTCGCCGTCAGCATAGAACAATAAAGCGATACGTGCAGATCTGTTAGGATCATACTCGATACTCTTTACTACTGCGGGAATTCCGTCTTTATCTCTTTTAAAATCAATAAAACGATACATCTTCTTGTGACCGCCTCCGCGATACCGCATCGTCATTTTACCACTATTGTTACGTCCGCCGGTTTTTGGATTCGGACAAAGTAAACCCTTTTCAGGATTATTGGTGGTAATTTCGTCAAAAGCGCTAATTACTTTAAAGCGCTGACCTGGTGTAACCGGTTTGTACTTTTTTAATGCCATTTTTTAAATACTACTATAAAAATCAATCTTTTCTTCTTTACTAACGAATACCATAGCTTTTTTCACAGTGTTCTTCTGTCCGGTAATCATTCCTGCTTTGGTATAGCGGGATGACTCTTTTCCTCTTTGTATTAAGGTATTTACCTGAAGGACTTTCACACCGTATAATTCTTCAACCTCTTTTTTAATTTGGGTTTTAGTAGCCGTTCTGACAACAATGAATCCATAGCGGTTATATTTTTCCGCCATTTGGGTCATTTTTTCACTTATAATGGGCTTTATTAATACGTTCATTTCAATATAAATTATTAACGATTATTATTCTTTTTCTCCTAACATTCTCTCAATGTCCGGAATACTGTTTTCGCAAATAATAAGATTACTTGCATTCAATACGTCATAAGTATTTACGTCAGAAGCTCTGATAACTTTTGCACGTTTTAGATTTCTTGAAGAGATAAAAACATTTTGATTGGATTCATTAGCCAACAATAAGGTTTTTTTATCATCAAGATTAAAATGTTTCAAAATATCGAGATATGCTTTTGTTTTAGGGGTATCAAAGGCGAAATCTTCAATAATGAGGATTTTATCTTCCTTTGCTTTGTATGAAAGAGCAGAAAATCTTGCAAGACGTTTGATTTTCTTATTCAGTTTAAAGCTATAATCTCTTGGATGAGGACCGAAAACAGTAGCACCACCTCTGATAGTAGGAGATTTGATACTACCGGCACGAGCACCTCCGGTTCCTTTTTGTTTTTTTAGCTTTCTGGTACTTCCGGAGATCGTAGATTTTTCCAAAGTATCATGGGTTCCTTGTCTTTGATTGGCTAAATAATGTTTAACATCAAGCCAAATTGCGTGATCATTAGGTTCAACATTAAAGATTGCATCATTTAATGTAACCGATTTTGCAGATTCACTCCCGTCTATTTTATATACTTTTAACTCCATCTTTCTATAATTATATATGAACCACTAGGTCCTGGAACGGAACCTTTAACTAAAATCAAATTTTTTTCTTTTACAATTTTCAAGATTTGGAGATTGATCATTTTAACTTTATCTCCTCCGGTTCTTCCTGCCATACGCATTCCCGGCATAACTCTTGAAGGCCATGAAGAAGCACCTAAAGAACCAGGAGCTCTGAGCCTGTTATGTTGACCGTGAGTAGAGTCGCCAACACCACGAAAATGGTGACGTTTCACAACCCCTTGAAAGCCTTTCCCTTTGGAAACACCGCTAACATCAACAAATTCACCTTCAATGAAAACAGTAACATCCAGAACATCTCCGTAAGATTTTCTATGACCTGCTTCAAAACGGGTAAATTCTTTTAAGATTTTCTTGGGGGTTATCCCTGCTTTTGCAAAGTGACCCATCAATGGCTTAGACGTCTTGCTTTCTTTCTTGTCATCATAAGCCAATTGGATCGCTTCATAACCATCTTTCTCGATGGTTTTAACTTGCGTAACAACGCAAGGACCAGCTTCCAACACCGTGCATGGAATTATCTTTCCATTGGCACCATAGATGCTAGTCATACCAATTTTTTTTCCTATTAATCCAGACATTTTTTGATTTGATTTATAATATTTATACTGTCTTTTTTCAATTTAAGTTTTTCGGACTTATTACACAACTTTCTAAAAATAAACATTTTGAACTACTTCTTCCACAATTCTTTGTTCATAATAAAAAGTCGGCAAATATACAAAATTATTTATACATAATACTCTATGCATCGATTTTGATTTTTTTTTATTCATTCCGGTTATTCATATATATAATATTGTATAAAACAAAATGAGAAATGCTATCAAAAAAAATCACAAGTGAAAATCATTTATTGTTGAAATAAAAAAAATAAAAAAAATAAAGCAAGTTGCGATTTATATAAAAAATAAATGTACATTTGCCGACTTTTTGAAGTGAAATTAGTTAAAAGTACAAAGAGCTCAGAAAACAAACGCAACTACTTGATTTCACGGACTATATAAAAAACGGATGGGACAGTGCAGGGGAATTCTTAATAGTTTAATGTGAAAAAAATAGGTTGCAATTAATACAAAATGATTGCAATTTGTATTTTATGGAGAAAAAAAAGTGAAATATATACATATTATTATAGGATGAAAAAGATTAAAATTACCCAAGTCAGAAGTGCTATTGACAGACCGGCACGCCAAAAAAGATCTCTTCAGGCATTAGGTCTGAAAAAAATGCACCATTCAGTTGAACACAATGCTACTCCTCAAATTTTAGGAATTGTTGATTCCATTAAACATTTGGTGCAGACAGAAGAAATTTAACCCGATTATTAATCAGTATTTGAAATTAGATAAGATGAATTTAAACAGTTTGAAACCAGCTGAAAGAGCAACAAAAGGATCAAAAAGAATTGGTAGAGGTCAAGGTTCCGGTAAAGGTGGAACTTCTACAAAAGGACACAAAGGAGCACAATCCAGATCCGGTTACAGTCGTAAAATCGGATTTGAAGGTGGTCAGATGCCTATTTACAGATTATTACCTAAAAGAGGATTCAAAAATATTAACAGAGTTGAATACAGTGCCATTAACCTTAGCACACTTCAAACTTTGGCCGAGAAATTAAAAGTTACGGAAATCAATCCTGAAACTCTTATCAATCATGGCTTATTGAAGAAAAAAGATCTTGTTAAAATCCTGGGAAAAGGTACCTTAACAGAAAAATTAGTCGTTACCGCTCATGCTTTCTCCAAAACAGCTCAGGAAGCAATCGAAAAAGCAGGTGGAAAAGTTAACCTGATTACTATTTCGAAAAAAGAAGAAACCGTTGAAGTAGAAACTATATAATAACTACAATAAGGGAAACATTGACACAAAATTATAACACGTATGAAAAATTTCTTTGAAACTTTTAAAAACATATACAAAATTGAAGAATTACGTCGGCGGATTCTTTATACGTTATTAATTATTTTAATTTACCGTCTGGGTTCCCATATTGTTCTTCCGGGGATCAATCCTGCCTCTTTAGGTGAATTTACCAAAGCTACTCAAGAGGGGTTGCTCGGAATGTTAGACCTGTTTTCAGGTGGTGCATTTTCCAACGCTTCCATTTTTGCATTGGGAATTATGCCCTATATCTCTGCCTCTATCGTGATTCAATTGATGACTTTAGCTGTTCCTTATTTTCAAAGACTTCAAAAGGAAGGTGACAGCGGAAGAAAGAAAATTAACCAGCTTACCCGTTATCTTACCGTAGCCGTTGTTGCAATTCAGGCCCCTGCATATATTGCCAATATCCAAAATCAATTTGCCGGCGCAGTTTCTGAAACTATGCTCAGTACGTCAATTCTTGGATTTTCGGCATTTTCGCTCACCTCTTTTATCCTGCTAATTGGAGGAACCCTGTTTATTATGTGGTTGGGTGAAAGAATTACGGATAAAGGACTTGGAAATGGTATTTCTCTTATCATTATGATTGGTATCATTGCCCGTTTCCCCTATGCTATCAAAGCAGAATTTATCTCTCGTATCGGTGAAATGAATGGAGGTCCGGTTATTTTCATCATTGAAATTGTGATGCTGATGGCGGTTATCAGTGTTTGTATTTTACTTGTTCAAGGAACCAGAAGGATTCCCATTCAATATGCTAAAAGAATTGTGGGTAATAAACAATACGGCGGTGTCAGAAACTTCTTACCTCTTAAAGTAAATGCTGCTGGGGTTATGCCTATCATTTTTGCTCAGGCTATCATGTTCCTCCCCTTAACTTTTGTCTCTATTACAGAACAATCTACCGGAGGTTTTTGGAAAAGTTTTATTGACTATAACGGATTTGGTTACAATGCAGTTTTCTTTATCATGATTATTGCTTTTACCTATTTTTATACGGCAATTACCATTAACCCAAGTCAGATTGCTGAAGATCTGAAGAAAAACGGAGGTTTTATTCCCGGCACAAAACCGGGCAAACAGACAGCCCAGCTTATTGATGAAATCATGTCAAAGATTACTTTGCCGGGGTCAATATTCCTTGGAATTGTTGCCATATTACCTGCTATCATCAGGTTGTTTGGAGTAAATCAACAATTTGCACAGTTCTTTGGAGGTACTTCTTTGTTGATTATGGTTGGTGTTGTGCTGGATACATTACAACAAATTGACAGCCATTTGAAAATGAGAAATTATGAAGGTCTGTCAAGAAGCGGGAGATTTAAAGGGCGTACTTTATAATAGAAATGTTCAATAAGATAAAATTAAAAACGGATTCTGAAATAGAATTAATAAAAATAAGTTCTTTGCTTGTTGGTAAAACGCTTGCCGAAGTAGCCAAAATGATCAAACCGGGAGTTCCGCTTATATACCTGGATAAAATTGCAGAAGAGTATATAAGAGATCATCAAGCAGTTCCATCATTTAAAGGATATGATGGCTATCCTGCATCGGTCTGTTTATCAGTTAATGATGTGGTGGTTCACGGCATCCCGAATAACTCGGTACTGAATGAAGGGGATATTGTCTCGGTTGATTGCGGAGTTTATAAAAATGGATTTCACGGAGACTACGCCTATACGTTTGCTGTCGGAGAGATTTCCGAAGAAAAAAGGCTCCTGATAAAGCGCACAAAAGAATCTCTATACAGAGCAATCGATGTAGCGGTTAAAGGAAATAGAACGGGAGACATTGGACATACGGTTCAGAGCTACGTGGAATCATTCGGATACGGAGTGGTCAGAGAATTATGCGGACATGGGATTGGAAAAGATATGCACGAGAAACCGGATGTTCTCAATTACGGAAAGCCACACACAGGAGATTTGCTCCGCGAAGGGATGGTTATCTGCATAGAGCCTATGATCAACCTGAAATCTCCCAGAGTCTATATGGAAAAGGATCACTGGACAATCAGAACCATAGACGGGAAACCCTCAGCGCACTTTGAGCATCAGTTGGCGATAACATCAAAAGGGACAGAAGTTTTATCAACATACGAATATATAGAAGAAGTATTGGGAAATAAAGTAATATAAAAAGAAAAAAAGTATGGCAAAACAATCCTCCATTGAACTAGACGGCGTAGTTATCGAATCTCTCGGTAACGCTATGTTCCGTGTTCAACTTGAAAATGGGCATGTCATCACTGCTCACATTTCAGGTAAAATGAGATTGCATTATATCAAAATATTGCCCGGAGATAAAGTTCAGGTGGAAATGTCACCCTACGACTTAAGCAAAGGCAGAATCACATTCAGACATAAATCATAAAAAAATATAAAGGAAAATGAAAGTTAGAGCATCAGTCAAGAAAAGAACAGAAGATTGCATCATAGTGAGAAGAAAAGGTGTAGTCTATGTAATTAACAAGAAAAATCCTAAATTTAAACAACGTCAGGGATAATCATTAACAACAAATAAAACAGATAAAAAAGTATGGCAAGAATTGCAGGTATAGATTTACCAAAAAACAAAAGAGGGGAAATCGGTTTGACATACATCTACGGTATTGGTAGAAGTACGGCTCAAAAGATACTTAATAAAGCCGGCATTAGCTGGGATAAAAAGGTAAGCGAATGGAATGATGATGAATTAGCAGCAATCCGTGGACTTATTAATGAAATCAAAGTTGAGGGAGCATTACGTTCAGAAACTCAAATGAACATCAAAAGGTTAATGGATATTGGCTGTTACAGAGGAATTCGTCACCGTCTTGGGTTGCCGCTTCGTGGACAGAGCACAAAAAATAATGCCCGTACAAGAAAGGGACGTAAAAAGACAGTTGCAAACAAGAAGAAAGCAACTAAATAATAATTAACTGAAATCTGGGAAGAGAAAATATAAAGTTATGGCAAAAAATACAAAAACAACCAAAAAGAAAGTTGTAAGAATAGATGCAGTAGGAAAAGCTTTTGTTTACGCATCATTCAATAATGTAATCGTATCCCTTACCAACAATGACGGACAGGTTATTTCATGGTCCTCTTCCGGTAAGATGGGATTCAGAGGGTCTAAAAAGAATACCCCTTATGCTGCACAAATGGCCGCACAAGATTGTTCCAAAGTGGCTTATGATCTTGGATTGAGAAAAGTAAAAGTGTTTGTTAAAGGCCCCGGTGGTGGCAGAGAATCTGCTATCCGTACTATTCACTCATCAGGTATTATGGTAGAAGAGATTGTGGATGTTACTCCTCTTCCACATAATGGCTGTCGTCCACCTAAACGTCGTAGAGTTTAATAGTCATTAATCATGGCAATCATACTAGATTAATATGATAGAGCCTACAAAAAACAAACAATAAAAAAAACAAAGAAAATTAAAGATAGTTATGGCAAGATACACGGGACCAAGAACAAAAATTGCAAGAAAATTTAAAGAACCCATTTTCGGAGCAGATAAATATTTAGAAAGAAAAAATTATCCTCCCGGACAACACGGACAAGCTAGAAAACGTTCTAAGTTGTCTGAATACGGTATTCAATTACAAGAAAAACAAAAAGCAAAATATACCTACGGTTTGCTGGAACGCCAATTCAAGAAATTGTTCCAGAAAGCAGCCAGCAAGAGAGGAATTACCGGTCAAAACTTAATGAAATTGATTGAATCCCGCTTGGACAATGTTGTATATCGTTTGGGAATTGCGCCTTCAAGACCGGCAGCACGCCAATTGGTAAATCACCGTCATATTTTGGTAAACGGAAAAATCTGTAACATTCCTTCCATGTTGTTAGTACCTGGAGATATTGTTGCAATTCGTGAACGTTCCAAATCACTGGAGATTGTTACCAATTCATTGAGCGGCAAATCTCATCCATACAGCTGGTTAGAATGGGATGAAAATCTCTATTCCGGCAAGTTTATGAATTATCCTGAAAGAGATGAAATTCCTGAAAATATCAACGAACAGGCAATTGTTGAGTTGTACTCTAAATAATAAGTAAGTATAAAATAAAAACAATATATACCAAATTAAGTATAAAATGGCAATATTAACATTTCAAAAACCTGATAAAGTAATCATTAACGAAGCCGATGATTTTCATGGAATATTTGAGTTCCGTCCGTTGCAACAAGGCTATGGTATCACCATAGGAAATGCTTTGCGTCGTGTGCTTTTATCATCTTTAGAGGGTTTCGCAATTACTTCAATTAAAATTGAAGGTGTTGCACAAGAGTTTTCTTCAATACCGGGCGTTATGGAAGATGTTACCGACATCGTGCTCAACCTGAAGCAAATTCGCTTTAAAAACAAAATCGAGAATAACAATTCCGAAAAAGCAACTATCGTAATCACCGGTCAGGAGCAATTTACTGCCGGAGATATGAATAAGTTTTTAAACTTTTTCCAGGTTCTCAACCCTGAATTGCTTATTTGCCGTATGGATCCTAACGTTAAACTTGTAATGGATATTACGGTTGATAAAGGTCGCGGATACGTTCCTGCCGAAGATAATAAATCTCTCCACGAAGGAATTAATGTGATAACAATCGATTCAATCCATACGCCCGTCAAAAATGTGAAATTCACCGTTGACAATTACAGGGTTGAACAAAGAACCGACTTTGAAAAGTTAATTCTTGAAATCGTTACCGATGGCTCTATTCACCCAAAAGAAGCTTTAAAAGAAGCAGCCAAAATATTAATCCAGCATTTTGCCTTGTTCTCCGATGAAAAAATCGCACTCGATTCACAGGAAAACAGCGAGGTAAATGAAGAGTTTGACGAAGCATCTTTGGTGATCCGCCAAATTTTGAAATCAAAACTGGTTGATATGGATTTATCAGTTCGCGCTTTGAACTGCCTTAAATCTGCTGAATTGGAAACTTTAGGCGACTTGGTGGCTATCCATAAAAACGATCTGTTAAAGTTCCGCAACTTCGGCAAAAAATCATTGTCTGAACTTGAAGACCTGGTTAAAACCAAAGGATTGGAATTTGGAATGAATGTATCAAAATATAAATTAGATAAGGATTAAGAAAAATGAGACACGCGAAAAGAATCAACCATTTAGGAAGAACCAGTTCACACAGAGAAGCAATGCTGTCAAATATGGCTTCTTCACTGATTAAACATAAAAGAATTTCAACTACAACTGCTAAAGCAAAAGCACTGAGACTCTATGTTGAACCTCTTATTACCCGTAGTAAGAATGATACTACCCACTCAAGACGTATGGTATTCTCATACTTACAGGATAAATTTGCGGTTACCGAACTGTTCAGAGAAATTGCAACCAAAGTAGCTACCCGTCCGGGTGGATATACCAGAATCCTTAAAACAGGTTTCCGCCAAGGTGATAATGCCGAAATGTGCATTATTGAATTGGTTGACTATAACGAAACTTACACTGCTACCGATGAAAAGAAGAAAGTTGCCAAAACCAGACGTAGCCGTAGTAAATCGGGCGCCAAAGCAACCACTTCCAAAGCTGAAGAAACTACTGTTGCAGAAACTACTGAGCCAATTGCAGAAGCTACTGAACCTGTTGCTGATGCTGCTCCTGAAGAAGAAGCAAAAGCTGAATAATTGTTCAGAACATATTTCTTTAAAAGAGGCTGTTGATTATTAATAGCCTCTTTTTTTATTGGGGAGCACCCCGACTCACCAGCCTTTTTGTAGAGACACGATTAATCGCGCCTCTACTGGCATCAAAGAGCATTCCAAGAAGAAATAAATAATCTGGGAATTAATCCTCTTTTTTCAGCAAGTGATTTATACATGACTATTTTCTAGAAATCCAATAATTCCTCTTTGAA
>Ga0209099_1001190_pt1 | contig 27106 bp, 22 predicted proteins | sample AD_JPNHW2_MetaG_FD_184430 | JGI IMG/M metagenome (GOLD analysis project Ga0209099, IMG submission 184430) | Active sludge microbial communities of municipal wastewater-treating anaerobic digesters from Japan - AD_JPNHW2_MetaG (SPAdes) (version 2) | ecosystem: Engineered > Bioreactor > Anaerobic... | reverse complement strand
AAGGCTTATTTAGTCTTGCATTAAATTATGAACGTTTATACAATTTAAAGAAACCGCCGTGTACGAAAGTATGCACGGTGGTGTGAGAGGGCGGGGGAGCAATCCCCCTACCTACTCGATTTTAGGGATACAGTTAAAACTCTTTTGATAAAAAAATATGTAGTGGTATAACCCTGTCAGATTGTCGCAGACTGGCAGGCAAATAAGAATTATCGATACGTCCTATTGGACTATTTGATATTTAAATTTGGTATAAAATGACAGTTGTTTTAGGTAGATCAACAAAAAAAATTGAAATACTGTAACAATAACATATATTTTTCGTATATGATCGAAATATGGATAATGTGTGATAATTAGTTAGGCGTTTAAAATGAATACTTTAAGTCAGTGATATTTGAAGAATTTTAATGGAAAACTTGTTAATCCAGAAGTGTTAGGAGTAAATAGTAAAAAATAGTTTTGTTCATGGGTGAAATATTCTTGTTACATGAGTGAAATGTATTTATTGTAAAGTAAAAAAAGACTTGACTTTAACAATTAGATTATTGTATCTTTGAAACCAATATATCGATATTTTTTTTGTCCTTGAAACTAATATTTAAAAAATAATTAATAGAAAAATTTAATAGAATTTTTTAATTAAAAAAAGTATTTTTTATTTAAGCTAAAAAATAATTAAAATGAAAAAAAGTATAATATTAATTTTTCTGACCATTTTGGGGCTTACTGCAAATTCACAAACAGCATCCATACAAACGTTAACCGGTGCGATCCCAGGCAATTCCTGTACAGTTGATATTACATTAAATAATTTTTCACCGAATAATATCTCCTCGTTTCAATATACAGTAAGGTATGATACAAATTATTTAAAATATATTGCTACAACAAACTGGGCTTCGGGTGTTAGCGGGGTTACAATTCAGGTGGTTAATTTTGGAAGTATTAATGCTATACGTTTTAACTGGGTAGGAACACCAGTTGTTATTGATGGTTTGCTTTGTAAATTAAACTTCCTTTACAAATTGCCGGAAAGCGGTTGCCACTCTGTAACTTGGTCTGATGATCCTTTACCAAGAATTTTCAAGGATGGTAGTAGTGTTGACTACATGGTTACTTATGTAGACGGGCAGGTTTGCCCCTGCACTGCTGTATCAATAGGGATACAGCCATCAAGTGTCAGCATCTGTGCCTCTTATGAGAGCGGAACGTTATCCGTACCTTTAACTAATGGAGATGTTCCGTTCACTTATCAATGGCAATATTATAATGGCAGCACATGGGCTAATGTTGTAGGAGGGACTCCCACCGGGGCAATATATATCAATGCTACCACGAAAGACATGATCATCAGCCAGGTCTCAGCAGCAGGTAGTTATCAGTACAGATGTTATGTGACAAACTGCAGTGGGGCCAATAACACCGTTACTAATCCTGTAATACTCACAGTAAAAGATAGACCCGCTGCTCCACAGGTAGGAACCATAACTCCCCCAACATGTTCCGTATCAACCGGAAGTGTTGTATTAAGCGGTTTACCGTCAGGAAACTGGCAGTTAACAAGAAGCCCCGGAGGCAATACTCTCGGATCGGGATCAACTACAACTGTTACCGGAATCCCATCATCAACATATACTTTTACTGTCACCGATCTGAATCCATCTTCTTTATGTACTTCTGTTCCCTCTGCACCTGTTGTGATTAACGTCCAACCGCCAACGCCTGCAACAATAAGCCTGGGGACACCGGTACAGCCAACATGCACAGATACAACGGGGCATATTACGGTGAGTAATTTACCTTCAGTTGGCACATGGACATTAACGAGCAACCCTGCCGGGATATCAATTAATGGAACGGGAACATCTGTAACCGTTAATGGGATTCCGGCCGGGCATACATATACTTTTACTGTAAACAATGGCTACTGTTCTTCTGCAGCATCAGCTCCATTTACTATTAATCCGAAGCTTGTAGCACCCACACCTCCGATAGTAGGATCAATTACTCAACCAACATGTGCCGTACCAACCGGAAGTGTTGTTTTAAACGGTTTGCCATCATCAGGGACATGGACACTTAATCCTGGCGCTATAGGTGGATCCGGAACAACTAAAACTATCAGCGGCCTGGCACAAGGAACATACAATTACACAGTAACAAGTGCGCTATCAGGTTGCACTTCAGTTGTATCGGCAAATATAGTGATTAATGCCTTTCCTTTGCCTCCTGTTGCGGCAACAACCACTGTAACACAACCAACCTGTGCAGTGGGTACAGGAACAATTACTGTTACAGCGCCCTTAGGTGCATTTGAATACAATATAGATGGTGGAGCTTATCAGAGTTCTGCGATTTTTTCAGGAATTGGGGTGGGATCACACAATATTTTGGTCAGAAGTACCACCGATAATACCTGTATTTCCTCAAGTGCGTCAGTAACAGTAAATACGGCACCTTTGCCTCCTAACTCAGCAACGGTGATACCTACACACCCAACCTGTGCTGTAGCAACAGGGACCATTGAGGTGGCATTTCCTCTTGGTACAGGATACCAATATAGTATTGATGGCGGCTCATATCAGGCTTCTACAACTTTTGCCGGAGTTTCGTCTGGCCCCCACAGTATTGTGGTAAGAAGCACTACCGATAACACTTGTATTTCCTATCCGACAGCCGTTACTATTAATGCCCAACCTACTCCGCCTAATGCACCCTCAGCGAATATAACCATACAGCCGACTTGCGCTACACCCACCGCGATAATTGATGTGACATCCCCGGTAGGTGCGTACGAATATAAAATTGACAATAACGCTTTTCAGGTATCTCCAACTTTTATTGGGGTTGCAGTAGGCTCACACAATATTGTGGTTAGAAGTACCGCAGATAATACCTGTGTTTCCACTGTTACAACAATAACTGTGAATGCGCCTGTAGTTCCTGCGGCAGCAACAGCCAGTACAACCATACAGCCGACCTGTGCAGTAGTCACAGGAACAGTTGTTGTAACAGCTCCTACTGGCGCGTATGAATATAATATTGATGGCGGCGCCTGGCAGGGGTCTACAACTTTTGCCGGAGTAGCTCCGGGTCAACACAGTGTTTTTGTGAGAAGTTACACAGATGGTACTTGTGTTTCCACAGCAACCACGGTATTTGTAAATGCTCAGCCTTCACCTCCTGCTACAGCTACAACCAGCGTTACACAGCCTACCTGTGCAGTAGCTACAGGAACAGTTGTTGTGACTGCTCCTACTGGCGCATATGAATATAATATTGATGGTGGGGCTTATCAGTCCTCATCAAGTTTCACCGGAGTGGGATCTGGTTCGCACATTATTTTGGTAAGAAGTACCGCCGATAATACCTGTGTTTCTCCCAATGCAATAGTAAATATATCTGCTCAGCCCTCGACTCCTATAGCTGCGACAGCAAGTGTGACAGTAGAGCCAACTTGTGCATCGCCAACAGGTACAATTATGGTAACGGCCCCTATAGGTGCCTACGAATACAGTATTGACGGCGGGGCAACATGGCAGGTTTCTACCACTTTTAACGGAGTAACACCAGGTTCACACACTATACTGGTAAGACGCATTACTGATACTACCTGTGTTTCTACATCGGCAACCTTAGTAACTTTAAATACACCTACAGCTCCTGCTGCAGCAACAGTAAGTACCACCATTCAACCAACCTGTGATATAGCTACGGGAACAGTTGTGGTGACATCCCCTCTGGGTGCTTATGAATACAGTATTGATGGCGGAGTATGGCAGGCTTCTACAACTTTTACAGGAGTAGCACCTGGCGTACACTCTGTTTTGGTGCGGAGAACAACGGATAACTCTTGCGTTTCAACCGGAACAAATGTGACTGTTAATCCCCAGCCGGTATCCCCTGACAACATTCCGGATCAGTTCGTTACAATTTATTCCGGCCAGACATTCACTGTCACTCCTAGCCCTGTACCGAGCGGAACTACTTATACATGGTCGGGTCCAACTTATACCAATGGGGTGTACGGTGGCGCTGCCGGAAGTGGTTCAAATATCCATGGAACATTGTCTATCCCTTCAGATACCGGAACAGCAATATATTACGTAATCCCCAATACCGGACCCTGCGTTGGAGACACTTTCACAGTAACAGTAACAGTTATTTCAGTGATGCACTTTGTTGGTGCTATTACTGTAGATAATGATACTGTTTGTTTGGGAGACAGTATTCATCTTAATGTAAACGTTGCTGGCGGTAATCCGCCTTATACATATACCTGGACAGGACAAGGGTTGTCCAGTAACTCGGTAAAGAACCCTGCTGCACTGCCCGATTCAGAAGGCGAAAATATTTATATTGTTTCAGTTACAGATGGAGCAGTTATATTAAGCGATACCATTTCAATTTTTGTAAACAGCCTTCCTTCAATAACGCTTAACTATAGTTGTGCTTCATTTACCGCAACCGTACTGCCAGAAACTCTAACCACCTATGAGTTCTTACTGAACGGGATCATAATCCAGGCTGCAAGTGCAACTAATACCAATTTCTCTACTTCTGTTGTAAACGGGGATAGTATTACAGTAAATGCTACGGATCAGAATGGATGTACAGCAGCTGCAACGATAGGCATAAATTGTATAAGAGGATCATTCCCGACGGCCTTCACTCCTGATGGTGACGGCTTTAATGATAAGTATCCTACGGATGATTATCCTCTCATCAATTATGAATTAACAATATTCGATCGCTGGGGGCTAACGCTATATACTGGAGAGTCCGGATGGGATGGAACGTATAAGGGAAAACTAATGCCACCTGCAACGTACTATTATCGATTGATCAGGACAGAACTGGACGGATCAAAAACAGAAGAAATCGGATCTGTAACTCTTGTTAAAAATTAAAATATTTCATAAAACATATTAAACATAAGACTATGAAAAAAATAATTTTAATACTGAGTTTTTTGACAATAACAGTTTCTGCTTTTGCTCAAAACGATATTCAGCTCAGCCAGCAGATAAATAACCGGATCGTATTTAATCCTGCAGCAACCGGACAATCGGGTTGTTATAATTTTACAGTACTGGACCGTGAACAATGGACAGGAGTTAAAGATGCCCCGTCGACGCAACTTTTTAATTTTAACAAATATTTTAAAACGGCCAAAATAGGATTGGGATTAACGATGATACACGATCGGCTTGGAGTTGAACGATCGTTTAATGCGAAAATCGCTGTGGCCTATCATGCATGGTTTACCGATGAAATGGTTCTTTCTTTTGGATTAGGATTGGGAGTTCTTAATAAGTCATTAGACGGGACAGAGCTTATCTATGAAAACCCTAATGACCCTAACAAGATGGTTACAAAGGTGAGCAAAATTACTCCGGATTTTGATTTTGGCCTGGAGTATAATTGGAAAAGTTTAAGTATTGGCGCATCTGCAACTCATCTGGTCACTTCTTTAAAAAAAGCGACAAGCTTTAAAGTCCCGAGGCATTTCTATGCATACGCTAAGTATGCCATCAAATTGTCTCCCTCGGTAGAAATTGTACCTGCTTTATCTTGGAATAATTGTGGAAAAGTTAATATGGTTGAAATTAATGCCATGGCGAACGTCAAAGACCGTGTTTCGGCTGGGTTTTCCTATAGAGTTGGCGATGCCATTGTTTTTATTGCCGGTGTAAAACTGGTTGATGCGGTTCGTGTATCGTATTCGTATGATATGAAAATGGGCAACATTGAATACGGATCAACCAAAGGGAGCCACGAAATAATGCTTTTATGCCGTTTTGGTTGTAATAATCTGGAAAAAGCGCCTCATCCGAGATTTTTCAATTGATCCGATTTTAATTTAAATTATCAGGGAGATAAATTCTATATCCCTGATAATTTTTATATTTAGCAGCAGATAAAACTCAAATTTATGGCCTTTAAAGCAATAAAAGTTTATTTACCTGAGTTTTTTCATCCTTTTCTGCCTGAAATTTTTTCACGGGAAATTCCATCAGAGATATTTACTAATTGTCTGGAATGTCCCATGATCTGCGGAAGCCGCAATGAATTAGGCCTTGACGAATCAAGGCCTTTTGCACCCGATACCAAGTGCTGTACCTATTTCCCGCATTTGCCAAATTTTCTTGTGGGAGCAGTATTCTTTGATACCGATGTATCGCTGGATGCCGGTCATAACAAGTTACGCGATCACATAAAGAGCAGTAAGGGGGTTTTTCCGCATGGTATCTATCCCACGAAAAAATATTCGGCCTTATATGAATTGGGTAAAACAGAGGGATTTGGCAAAAGTAAGGCACTCAAATGCCCGTTTTATCTTGAAGGAATGTACAATTGCGGGTTGTGGAAATACCGCGAAGCAGTATGTGCTACATGGTTTTGCAAACATGTGGGCCAGCAATCCGGCCATTTATTCTGGAGTTCCGTTACAAAATGTCTTAGATATATCGAAGAAAGCCTGATAGCGTATGTTTTGAAAAATGAAAATCTCCCCTTTATTCATCCCTATGGAGAGAATAAAAATATTTCATATGAAGATCTTGATGATCTTCCGTTGAACAAAGATGAATATAATTTCCGTTGGGGTAAATGGGCAGGAAAAGAAGAGGATTTTTATATCAGGGCATATCAATATGTTAAAGATCTTACACCAGAAAAAATTTCAAGCCTGCTGGGTATTAATTTCCAGGTACTGCTTGCCGAACTCGAAGAAAAATATAATGTAATGATGGAAATTCCCGAGCAGATGATTGCCGACCCTGCCCGTGAATTTTCTGAAATTAAAAAAGGATACTACCGGATATTGCTGAAAACCTGGATTGAGAGAAATGATTCCTTTATTACGTATGCATTTGATATTCCATCAGTAGTAATTGATAAATTTGACGGGGCACTTACCACCTCAGAAGTATTAATAACACTGAAGGAAAAACACGATATTGATCTTGGAGGGGATATACTCATAGCCCTTTATCAGCACGGGATACTTATTAAAAGTTAAAACACTTGATTTTTATGAATATTTATTGTATTTTTGGTTACTAAAAAATAAAAATAAAGATTATGAAAACTTTTCAGTTGAAATTTGTAGCCCTTCTTCTTGTCTTTATTACCTGTGCCGGTTTTATTTCCTGGAACAGGGAAGAAGAAGCCAGATATCTGAATAACAGAACAGCAATCTTTGCTGACAAGTGCTTTGCCAATTTTATGAAAGGTATGAACGAGCTGGGCGCAATATATTATATCCCCGACACCAAACTTGAAAAAGGTAAGGAGCTTGGGTTGCTGCCAAAAGAAAAGAGTGCTAATCAAACAGAAGCTTTTGATATGTTTTTGTCTTTCGACCAAGTATCGCCGGTTATGCTTCCAAACGATGAGTGCGCCAGAAAAGTTCAGTTGACGCTGGAGGATTTGGGGATGGTTATTTTTGTTGATAAAAACAAATCGCGGCAGTATTCAAAGTATGGGGTTCAAAAAACGGAATTCAAATTTACAGGCTTAAAATTTAAAGTCGAAGGGAAACTGATGCCTGCGGATAAAATGTTTATCAAACTGTCCAATAATACTACTGTCGTTATGCGTCCCATGGCCTGGTCATGGGGAGAATAATCTGGGAATCTTTTTTCGTTTTCTTCGTAAGGATTAATTCAATTATATTAAAAATAAAAAAAATAACACGATGAAAAAGTTTATGTTTTTGGTGCCATTGGTATTGGTTTTCTTCTTCGTTATTCCCGCACAAGGTCAAAACGAAACAGGTAAAGGGATTTATTTTAAATTCCAATCCCGCTTGAAGGCAGGTTTAGGACAAACATTTAAAGCCCTTCCTACAGCTTTCGATTTCACAATGCAAAAGCTGGATACCCCCGGCTTGATCATGGACACATCGTTCAGCGACGTAAAAAATGATTTTCTGAACACCAAATGGGGCTTTTTTGGAGGCGCCAATTTTGATTTTTACTTTCATCCGAACTTTGGTTTTGGTGTGGATGTGGATTATTTTAATAACAAACTGGATTTTATTATACCCGATACCGCAACTAATTATGTAAATACGCATCCCCCTGTGGAACTTAAGGAAAGCAGGCGCACCAATCAGTCACTGATCTTTGTTGGGATAGGCCCGAGTTTTAAAGCGTTTACCAATGATCACTGGGATGTTGATATTAATATCCGCGGAGGATTGAGCCATCTCAACATGGGCTCTTTATTATATAAATTTTATAATGTAGACAATCCAAATCAAATGCCCATTTATGACACACTCCTATATTTTGATTACACCAAACCTGTAAATGCCTTCGGGCTTAAAGCAGGTCTGTATGTAAATTATTGGTTCAACTCATGGATAGGAGTTACCCTGGGAGCTGATTATATTCACACCTTTGTAACGGCCAAAAAAATTGATGACGACCCTGATTATATATTTAAATATAAAGACCCTGATTATTACCTGGGCTACAATGGGAAATTTGATCCTTATTATTATTTTAGCCGGACATCCCCGGATTATCATCCCACCAAATTAAATGTCAATCATTTTTCAGTATCGGCAGGAGTGGTGTTCAGGTTTATTAAGCCTGAAATAAAAACACCAAAACCTGAAATTCAGCCAAAAGATAAAGATATTGTTGTATTGGTTAAGGACTCCATATCCGGTATTCCGGTCAAGGGTGTTCTGGTCAGCCTTAAAGACAAATCAGGAAAAGTAAAAGATAGTAAAACAACCGAAGACAACGGCAAAGTTACTTTTCCGGGAGTAGCTCCCGGAGACTATACCGTGTCGGGAACTCTTGGGAATTTACAAACAAATGTAGAAAGTATTGCAAAAAAGGAATTCGATACCAAAAAGGATATTATTTACAAGGAGCTTTTATTGAATAACCTGAATTTTGTGTTGGAAGGAACCACCGAAGAATGTTCCAAAAAGAAAATTCTTGGGGATGTTCAGGTTGAATTAACCAACAAATCAACAGGGATAGTTACTAAAACGAAATCAAGCCCTGAAGGAATATTTACCTTTGCTCTGGAGCCAAACACTGACTATTCTGTTGTCGGAACCCGCGACGGATATTATTCCGGCATACAGGAAATAACAACCAAAGGGCTGAAAAGAAGCAAGACGCTCTATGTTAAATTAACCTTATGTGTTGAACAGCTTGCGGTCGGCAAAACATTTGTTTTAAACAATATTTACTACGATTTCGACAAATGTAATATACGCGCTGATGCCTCTGTCGAATTAGACCGCCTGGTTGAAATTCTGAAAGAGAATCCCACCATGGAAATAGAATTGTCATCGCATACCGACCAGCGCGGAACAGACGCCTATAATGAAAAACTCTCGCAATGCAGGGCAGAAAGTGCTGTTTCTTATATAGTAGGTAAGGGGATAAGTAAAGCAAGAATTACTGCCAAGGGATATGGTGAGAGCAAATTGTTAAAAGATTGCACCCTTGAAAAAGACTGTCCGCAAACATCAGAGGGCGATTGTCCGTGTCATCAGAATAACCGAAGAACGGAGGTGAAAATCACCAAGATGTAATAATCTGATTGGGTATTGCCCCATATCAAATATTGAGAACGCCGGCTGTTTAGTTACAAGCCGGCGTTTTTTTTGTTATTTATGGTGGCAATTTTTAAATCAAACTTTTATTTATTTCAGTTACAAAATACAAAAAATATCTATATTTTTGGGCCTGGTCTTAATTAAAAACACATTGACAAAAGAATCCGTATTATTTACACCGGCATCCATTGGGCCGGTTAAGCTTAGAAATCGCAGTATCCGTGCCGCAGCCTTCGAGGGCATGTGTCCCGGAAACCGTCCTTCAAAGATGCTGCTTGATTATCACCGGTCGGTGGCAGCAGGAGGTATTGGAATGACTACTGTTGCTTATGCATCTGTAACCCGCGACGGCCTTTCTTTTCCGCACCAGCTCTGGCTGCGAAAAGAAATAATTCCTGAACTGCGCCAACTTACCGATGCTATTCACCATGAAGGTGCTGCCGCCTCAATACAATTAGGCCATTGCGGCAATATGTCAAAAAAAAGCGTGGCAGGAAGGATGCCGCTTTCCCCCTCTGGCGGTTTGAACATCTATTCGCCTACGTGGTCGAAAAAAATGACGAAAGAAGATATCGTACATGTTGCACAGGCATACGGCGAGGCGGTCAATATTGCCCGCGAATCCGGCTTTGATGCCATCGAAGTACATGCCGGTCATGGCTATCTTATCAGCCAGTTTCTTTCTCCTTATACCAACCACCGTAAAGATGAATTTGGCGGATCATTTGAAAACCGCGCGCTTTTCATGCAGATGGCGATGCGCAGCGTATTAAAGGCGGCCGGAAACGATATGGGTGTGGTGGTAAAAATGAATATGAGCGATGGCTTCCGTGGCGGAATGGAAACAGCAGAGTGCATAGAGGTAGCCCGCATACTTGAACGCGAGGGCGCACATGCGTTGGTGCTCAGCGGCGGCTTCGTAAGTAAAGCGCCTATGTATGTTATGCGGGGAAGCATGCCGATAAGAACACTGACCTATTACATGAAAAATATTCCGTTGAAACTTGGTGTTAGTATAGCGGGAAGGTGGATGATACCATCTGTCCCTTTCAGGGAAGCCTATTTTCTGGAAGATGCGCTGAAATTCAGGCAAGCGGTGAAACTTCCGCTGATTTATGTGGGCGGGTTGATTTCAGGTGAAAAAATTGACGAGGTGCTCGATTCGGGATTTGAATTTGTGTCTATGGCCCGGGCGCTGCTGAATGAACCGGGATTCGTTAACCGGCTGAAACAAGACAGGGAAGCGAAAAGCCAATGTTCGTGCAAGAACTATTGCATAGCGCGCATGTATTCCATCGAAATGGCCTGTCATCAACATGTGAATGATTTGCCCAAATGTCTCGGCAGAGAACTTGGGGTAGAACAAAAATAATATCTTTGGAATGACAAAAGCTGCAAAAGGAGAAACAGTCCTGATCACCGGCGGAAGTTCCGGTATCGGTTATGCCATTGCCAATGAATTTGCATTGCAGGGGTACAGGCTGATACTGGTCAGCAACCAGGAAGAACGCCTGAAAGAAGTAGCCGGAGAATTCAAAAAAAAATATAATACAGAAACACGCACATTGTTTATGGACCTGGCCGCACCGGATGCCGCCTTTAAACTTTACGATTGGTGTCTCAACGAACAATTTCAGGTGGATATCCTCGTAAATAACGCCGGTATTTTTTTCTTTGAAGAAGTTGTGGAAACCGGCGGGGCAAAAGCCCGCGACATCATGGCGCTGCATGTGTCTACGCCCGCCTTGTTGTGCGCATTATTTGGCAAAGATATGAAACAGCGCCGCAGCGGGAACATCATTATTATTTCATCGTTAGCAGCCTATATGCCCTATCCGGGCATTGCCCTTTATGCTGCCACCAAACGCTTTCTGAAAAGTTTCGCACGTTCGTTGCGGTCCGAAATGCTGGATTATAATGTAAATGTTACCTGTATCTGCCCGGGTGCAGTTTCTACCGATCTGTATAATCTTAGCGAGGGCAATCGTAAAATAGCCATTAACACAGGGATCATGATGCGGCCCGAAAAGCTGGCACAAAAAATCGTCAGTGCCATGTCGGGCCGAAAACCCCTGGTAGTTCCCGGACTGCTCAACAAGATATCGTTGTTTTTTCTTTTTATCGTTCCGCAGGGATTTGTCGTTTTGGTAAGACGCTACTCCCGGTTTCTGCCTCCTGACAAATAATGATGAAAAAATTATTTTTTTATCATTGCCTGTGTAAAATGGTAAATAGCGCCATTACTACTTTCACAAAACCCGCCCTGGGGAACCCATCCTTTTTCAATCAGATCATTAACCTGTTTTATCAAATCTTCTAATTTAGAAGCTGTAAGAACTGTGTATGACATGGATTATTTTTTTTGTTATTAAATTTTTACTATTTTCGTCATAAAGTTATGATTATTTTAAATTATAAAACAGGAACATTAAATAATTATCAGAAAAAGGAATTAGTAAAAAAAACAAAATGAAAAAAACTGCCTGTATTATTGCCATATTGTTGTTGGCCTTTTTTAATTCGTCATTTGCTCAAAAAAGAGGGAATGGTGCTGTGTATGATTCTGCGATGATATATTTTTCGCTTGAAAATTATCAGCATGCGCTGCCTCTTTTCCAGAAAATATATGTGCAGGATTCCGGCAATGCAAATATTGCCTATCACATAGGTGTCTGTTATAAACATATGCCTTCTGAAAAAAGCAAAGCCATCCCCTATCTGAAAAAAGCCTGCGATAAAGTATCGCTGGATTATACGGATAATCAGGATGAGCAAAATGCTCCCGTTCTCGCATATTATTATCTTGGTACGGCATATCTAATAAATTATGATTTGGACGAAGCAACGATAGCGACAGAAAAATATAAAACGTTTCTTAACGCAAAGACCGATGTAAGCCTTATCCGCGATGCTGATCGTCAGATACAAATGTGTAATGTTGCAAGTGAAATGATCAAAAATCCCATCCCCATTGATGTTGAAAATTTGGGAAGCCATATTAATACTATTTATCCTGAATATGCGCCGGTTGCCGACACCTCGGGCAACTCAATAATTTTTACTGCCCGCCGCAATACCAATATAGGCGAAATGATGGAGGATAACGGCTATTATTTTGAAGATATTTATATCTCAGGTAAAGATGGCGAGGGCAAATGGGCAGAAGCCTTGAATATGGGTGAAAATATTAATACGTTTGACCATGAAGCATCCATCAGCTTGTCGCCCGACAACAAGTATTTATACATTTATAAAGATGATGGCGGTGATGGAAATATCTATGTCAGCATTTTTTCAAATAATGACTGGGGCAAACCCCAGAAGCTTCTGGCTCCTGTGAATACAGGCTCCTGGGAAACTCATGCAAGCCTTTCGCCCGATGGAAATACACTCTTTTTTACAAGCGACAGAAAAGGGGGATATGGCGGCCTGGATATTTATAAGGCCAGCCGGATGCCCAACGGAAAATGGGGTAACGTGGAAAATTTAGGTGCGACGATTAACACTGAATTTAATGAAGACGGGCCTTTTATATTGTCAAATAATACATTGTATTTCTGTTCTCAGGGACACAGAACCATGGGCGGGTATGATATATTCTTTAGTAAACTCAAGAAAAACGGACAATGGTCGGAGCCGGTCAATATCGGATATCCTATCAACACTACCGACGACGATATGTTTTATACTCCTTTTGACTCAACTACTGCATATTTTGCCTCTGTGAGAGCTATTGATGACTTCGGGGTCAAAGGGTTCGGGAACCTTGACATTTATAAACTCACCATACACAACCTGATAATCAAAGGGCTTGCTATTGACAAGCAAACAAATAAAATTATTCCCGGAACGGAAATTACTTTAAGGGATGATAAAATGAACGTGATAGCTCAGGCCATTGCCGACGAAAAGGGCGCATATGCTTTCGGGGTGGAATATGGCAAAAATTATAACTTGCAAGGCAAAAAGGAAAATTATTCGGATGGATTTAATACCGCAACGACAGTTGATATAGGCACTGTCAAGGAGGTAACGGCAAACCTGCTGCTGGAAAAAGCACCTTCGGTTTCCCTTAAAATACTGGTGGCCGATGCTAAAACCAGACAGCCTCTCAATGACGTCAGTGTAACATTGAAAGACGTGAAATCGGGTAAAATTGAAAACCTTTTTACAAACGAAAATGGTGAGATATTGAAAACACTGAAAAATATAAAAATTAAGGATAGCCTGAAGTATGATATACAGTTTAGTAAAGAGGGGTATATTACTAAAAATATAGCGTACAGTCATCAGGTATTAAATTTTAGCGAAATATTAATTTCAGAAACATTGGAAAAAATTGAGGGAATCAGGATCAGTGGCCTGACTTTAGAAAAACAGTCAAAAGAAATTATACCCGGGGCTGAAGTTACGTTGATGAATGATAAAATGGAGGTGATTGCCAAAACCCTTTCCGATGCAACAGGTGCATTTAACTTTTCGGCAGAATTAAATAAGAAGTATAATTTGATAGCACAAAAGAATAGTTATACTGACGGTATTAACGCTACCACAACAATTGATATTGGAAATACCAGGGAAGTTAAAGTTAACTTATTGCTTGAGCAAATACTTTTTGTTTCTGTTAAAATAAGGGTGATTGATGCTAAAACCAATCTGCCCGTCAAAGACGCTTACGTGATGTTAAAAGATAAGAAATCAGGCACTGTGGAAAACCTTACGACAAATGAAAACGGCGAGATTCTGAAACCGCTCGGAAATAAAAATTTGTTCGACAGTCTTAGGTACGAACTTCAGATCAGCAAACAAGATTATCAAACCAAAGATGTTGATTACAGATACCGTATTGTTAAACCCGGTGAAATATTGATTTTAGAAACAATAGGTAAAATGGAAGTGGGTGCCGACCTTGCCAAGATCTTTCAGATAAACCCTATTTATTTCGATCTGGATAAATATAATATCCGGCCGGATGCAGCCATCGAACTGGATAAAATTGTTAAAATTATGAATGAATATCCGGCGATGGTCATAGAACTCGGCTCCCATACCGACTGCCGTGCAAGTTATGCCTATAATATTACACTTTCCAACAACAGGGCAAAATCATCAGCGGCATATATCAAGCAACGCATAACAAATCCGGAGCGAATTTATGGAAAGGGGTATGGAGAAACCAAGCTGGTAAATGAATGCGAATGTGAAGGGAAAACGATTGTGCCGTGTACTGAGGAACAACATCAGATGAACCGAAGGACGGAGTTTATTATTGTGAAATATTAGTAATAATAGTTGTTTCGGAGCAATGGCAGCTTGCTGTCATCAGGTATGAATACTTTTTATTTACACAAAATCCAGGACTTCGATTTTATGGAGATGTTAAAATGTTGTGGATAGACTGAGGATCATTTTGCTTTCCCTGATTAGCATTTTCGATCAGCAGCAGTATGTTCTGTGCTTTGTCTTCCCGTCCGGTTTTCTTATATATTTCATAAAGTTTGTTTAAGCTATAGATAAAGTTCGGATCGATCATCAGCGCCAGATAAAACTCATTGATCGCTTCATTAATAGCACCCTGGCTTAGATAGATATTGCCGATGTTGTGATGCGGTTGCGGATAACGGTCGTCTGTTGCGACTGCCTTTTTATAGTAACTTATCGCTTTATTCGGCTTGTTTTTATCGGCATAATACATGCCTAAATTATTATATATCCTGATCGATGAGTTGGTATATTTCAATTCGTTCAGATAAAATTTTTCAATGTCGGCCCATTCTGTGTTCCGCGAAAAAGTCCGGAAACCCAAAAAAATAAAAACAACTATTAACGGGATTACTAAATAAAAAGTCTTCTTTTTATTGATCACATAATTAATTAGTGTGGCAAAAAGTATTGTCACCCCGATCATTGGTATGTAGAGCCAATGCTCGAGAAACATAGCGTTTAGCGGGATAATGCCGGTATAAGGGCCAAGCCCGATAAAAAATATGCTCATCCCTAAAAATGTATTTGGCAGTTTTTTGTGTTTGACAATAACAAAAACCATCACAATAAATAATAATATCCCAAACCAGGATTTCTCATTGAAAAAGTCAGTATAAGCCGTATATGGTTTCTCATAATTCAGATCCAGCGGGAAAAAGATCATCTTTCCATATTCAATAAGGATACTGAGAAATGTGATCAGGCGTACAGACAGCTTTTGTGTATAAATATTTTCTTCACCGGTGAGGCCTTTAAAAGAAGAAAAATTAAAAACGGTGAACTTGAGCAATATATATAAGCCTGCAATCACGGTAAAGACCAGCATATATTTGAGTAAAGGCTTTATGGATTTTATTTTTTTTGTGATGACAAACCATATCAGCAGTATCACTATTATTGGCAGGAACACCACCATGTTTTCTTTGGTGAAAAGAGCGAATAAAAATAAAACGCCTGCAAGTATCATCCATTTGGGCTGTGAGTTCAACTGCTTCTGGTTTATAAGTACTCCTTTTACAAAACAAAAAATTCCCGTCAGCAAAAAACATGTACCCAGCGGATCTGCCGCTCCGGAAATATAACTTACGGCCTCAGTATGTACCGGGTGGATCAAATACAGCGCTGCGCCAAAAAATGCGGATAATTGCAGAAAACCAAGCTGTCGTAACATCAAAAAAAGAAGAAATGAATTAATGATATGCAGCAATATTGAAATCAAATGGTAGGGGACAGGGTTGTCGCCCCAAATCTGATAAATAAGTGCAAATAAAAGCTGTTGGTTGGGCCGGTAGAAATTGCTGTTTAACATCGCACCCTCCGTAACACTTGAAGAATATATTTTTGAGATGTTCAGGTCGTGGACATATTTGTTTTGCTGGATAAACTGCTCATCGTCGAACAACATCGGGCCTTTTAGCGCCACGGCGTAACATGCAAATCCCAAAATCAGATATACAAAAAGAATGTTGATGCTTTTTGAAAGGAAACGGTTCATCGCCTGTTTTTTTTCTTTGCCGGATATGTCCTGTTTCGGCGCTACCGATGACTTCATTCAATAAAATTTTTTTTCGTCGTGAAATTATATACAGACGAAGGTACTTTTTTTCGATAAAGTATTCAATCGAAAAACAAAAAACCCCGGGGGAGAACTAAAGAATACTGACTTTTTCCAGCCAGCTCAACGCTTCATTTCCCGCCTGCTGCATGTTGCCCGCCATCGAAACAAAACCGTGTTCTTTGATCACAATAAAACGGTGCTTATCTAAAATATTCAATACGCTCTCGGCAAGTTCAATGGTGCCGTAAGATGTTTTTTCTTTTGTTTCCGGTATGCCCAGAATACCTGCGTTTTGGGTAATAAGCGCATGGTGCCCGTGAAAAATTGCATTTACATCAGGTCTGTTGCTGTATATGGTATGATGCATAAAACTCTCTGAAGACGGTTCACGCATGCCTTTTATGTAAACATTTTTCTGAGGTATGTTGCAATAAGTAACTTCGACAAAACAAGAATTATCAAGAGTGTCTTTTAATCCAATACTTGTCCCCGTAATAATGAATGAATTGTTTTGTGTCCTGAAACTGAGATTTCCGTAAGAACCGCCTGTATAAGGTGGAGCCAGGCCTTTTTCATGAAAAACTGCACACCATTTTTTAAGTTCTTCAAGAAACGGATGATGTGGCAGGTTTTTTAAAACAAAAACCGGTTTGAATTTCACCCCGCAATATTCTTCTTTGCTCATTTTTCAAACAGTTTTTTTATCTCATGAGCATCAGGATTAATGATGCCTTTTTCTGTAATTATTTTTGTGATAAACTTTGCGGGTGTAACATCGAAAGCCGGATTCAATGCGGTGGAGCCGGGTGAGCATACGAGGATTTCATGCATGATTCCTTCTTTATCTGGGCCTTTTTGGTAAAGTATTTCATCGGGATTTCGTTCTTCAATGGGAATATGTTTTCCGTCAATGCAATTAATATCAAAAGTGGAGGTGGGCGCTGCCACATAAAAAGGAATGCCGTATTCATGCGCCACGATGGCTTTCTCCTGTGTGCCTATTTTGTTCGCCACATCGCCGTTGGCAGCTATTCGGTCGGCGCCAACAATGACCATATCAATCTTTCCGAGGGACATAAGATGTGCTCCCGCATTGTCAGGTATAATTACGTGAGGAATGTTTTCGTTTTTCAGTTCCCATGCAGTCAGCCTTGCGCCCTGGCTTCTCGGGCGGGTTTCGTCCACATAAACAAAAATATTTTTTCCGGAATTGGCAGCTTCGTATATTGGAGAGAGGGCCGTGCCGTAATCTGTAAATGCCAGCCAGCCAGCATTACAATGAGTTTCAATAGTGAATCCTGATGTTATTAATTCGTTGCCGTACATGCCTATCTTCTTACTTGCATCCATATCTTCCAGTGCAAGTTTTTCGGCTTCAATTATTGCATTATCACGATTTGTCAATCCTGCATTATATACACGTTCAACAGCATAAAACAGGTTTCTTGCCGTTGGCCTTGTTGCTTCTATTTCAATTTTAGCTACTGAAATATATTCCCTGAAATTTGTTTTTGTGCTTTCCAGAAAAGCCTGTGCCATGGCATATCCTGCTGTAACCCCGATAGCTCCTGCACCACGGACGATCATCGTTTTTATGGCGTGGCAGGTCTGTTTGTAATTTTTTGATTCGTAGATACTGAATTCGAATGGCAGCAGGTTCTGTTCTATCATCAGTACAGAGCCGGATTCCATCCAAACGGTTCTGTAGTTTTTACCGTTAACGTGCATAGGTTATTTATTATTCCTGATCGTACCAGCTTGCGTACATCATATAGTTTTTTGAAATGCGGTTTACCTGTCCTTCAAGCAAAGTTTTATCGATACTTTTTATTTTTTTTGCAGGCATGCCGGCATAAATACTGCCTGATTCAACCAGGGTATTTTCGAGTACAATAGCGCCGGCCGCAATGATGCAATTGCTTTCGATCACAACCCCGTCCATAATTATTGCGCCCATTCCTACCAGGACATTGTCGTGGATCGTACAACCGTGAACGATGGCCCCATGTGCTATGGATACATTGTTGCCAATAGTAACCGAAGCTTTCTGATAAGTGCAGTGTATAATTGCGCAGTCCTGGATGTTGACATTATTGCCAATGCGTATCGAATGAACATCGCCGCGGACAACGGCATTAAACCAAACACTGCAGTCATCGCCCATAACAACATCACCGGTGATCGTGGCGTTTTCTGCCAGAAAACAATTTGCGCCCCATTTTGGTTCAACCCCTTTTACTTTTTTTATCAGTGCCATAACATTATTTTTTTAAGTCAGGGTAATCGAGAGAATAGTGTAAGCCCCGGCTTTCTTTGCGTTCCTGGGCCATTTTAATGATCATATAAGCCACATTTATCATATTGCGCAGTTCGCAGATCTTTACGGTCAGGACAGAACGTTCGTAAAGTTCTTCAGTTTCACGATATAGAATATCAAGCCTGTCCATAGCCCTTTTCAGGCGGAGGTTTGAGCGGACAATGCCGACATAGTTGCTCATGATCTCGCGAAGTTCTTTCGTGGTCTGGGTGATTAATATCATCTCTTCGTTAAGAACCGTTCCTTCTGCATTCCAATCGGGAATATTTGTGTTCAATTCATAGCGTTGAAATTTTTCTAAAGAATCAATAGCGGCGCGGTGTGAGAATACAACGGATTCGAGCAATGAATTTGAGGCGAGGCGATTGGCGCCGTGAAGCCCTGTACAGGCACATTCACCGGTGGCATAAAGATTTTTTATGGAACTTCTTCCGTATTCATCAATTTTTATTCCTCCGCACATAAAATGAGCTGCAGGAACAACGGGTATCATTTCTTTGGTAATATCAATTCCGATGCTCAGGCATTTTGCATAAATGGTCGGAAAATGATCGATAAGTTTATTTTTATCAAGGTGACGGCAGTCTAGACATACATGTTCATCGCCGCTTAGTTTCATTTCGTTATCGATAGCCCGGGCAACAATGTCGCGTGGTGCAAGGCTCAGCCGGGGGTCGTATTTTTGCATGAATTCGTTACCTTTGATCGTCTTCAGTATACCGCCAAAACCCCTCATTGCTTCCGTAATAAGAAACGATGGGCGTTCCCTGGGATTGTACAAAGCGGTAGGATGAAACTGAAGGAATTCCATATGCTTTATTTCTCCTTTTGCGCGGAATACCATGGCGATGCCGTCGCCTGTGGCAACAGGAGGGTTTGTCGTATTACTGTAAACATTGCCTGTGCCTCCTGTAGCGACAAGTGTGATCTTTGATAATACGGTGATAATCTCATTTTTTTCAGGGTTTAAAACATAAGCTCCGAAACATTTTATCTCGGGCGAATTATGTTTTATTTCAATACCTAAATGGTGTTCGGTGATAAGATCGATGGCAAAGTGGTTTTCTAAAATTTCGATGTTTTTGTTTCGTTTAACCTCCGCGAGCAGGGCTTTTTCGATAGAGGCGCCGGTATGGTCTTTATTATGCAGCACGCGGTGTTCAGAATGTCCTCCTTCTTTTGCCAGATCAAATTTTCCGGATTCCGTTTTGTCAAATTCTGTCCCCCAGCTTACAAGTTCTTTAATACGTTCGGTTGATTCAGTGATCGTAATGCGTACAATTTTTTCATCGCACAGGCCGGCGCCGGCGATGAGCGTGTCGCGGATATGTTTTTCATAGGTATCAGGATCGTACATAACAGCAGCAATGCCGCCCTGAGCATAATTGGTGGAAGATTCTTTGGCTTGTGATTTAGTTACAATACAAACGCTTCCTTTTGAAGCCACTCTCAGCGCATAACTCAGCCCGGCAATTCCGGAACCGATAATAAGAAAATCAACCTGTTTTCTCATAAAAAAAATTTATAACAAAAATACTAAATTCGGCAAAGTAGAATGAGTACTAAAAAAAAACCCTTCCGGATGGGAAGGGTTTTTGCAAAAACATTGCAGTGATTATTCCGGGTGAATAGCTTCCACCGGGCATACATCAGCACATGCGCCGCATTCGGTGCAAACTTCAGGATTGATTTTATAGATGTCACCTTCGGAAATAGCTTCCACGGGACATTCGTCAATACATGTTCCACATGCTGTGCAGTCATCAGAAATTTTATAAGCCATGTCAATAAATTTTGGTTAATAAACAGTACAAAGATATTCAATAATTTATAAACCAAAGAAATTTTTTTATTATACATGTTCGTTTTGTAATAAATAACTGGAAATTTTGAAATTGGCCCGAAAAATATGAAAAAAAATTATTGCTGTTTGTGAGGAATTATTCGTAATCATTTTGTGAGTTGCGAAAAATATTTTGATAAGGGGCCGGTATAAAATAAATAATCATGTGTCAGCCGCTGCCACTATTGTTGATGCTGTTAATAATTATGTTTATTTTTTTTGATAAGCGATTTTTATCAGCAAAATTTTGTAGTATTTTTACATCAATATTTAAACTTAAATAAAATGGCAACGGCAAAAAAAGAAACCAAAACAAAAACTGAAAAACCGGCAAAAGCTCCTGCAAAAAAAGGATGCGGCTGTGGTAAGAAAAAATAATAATGATTTAAAATCATTTATAATTTCAGGCATTGATCTAAAATTGATGCCTGTTTTTTTTTGAAAAAAAATAAAAATTTTAAATTTATATAAATCGTTTTTTTTAAATCTTTGCTGTAATGCTTGATTTTAAAGGTTTGTAGAGTGTTGTGAAAAAAAACGATTGTTAATAAATATGTTTATTTTTTTATTAATGTTGAAAAAAGAAATGAATGAATGATAGTACTTTTATAAAAAATAATTTTAAAAACCAAATCAAAATGGCAACACCAAAAAAAGTAACAAAACCTGCTGAAAAAAAAGCAGCACCTGCAAAGAAAGCCGCTCCTGCTAAAAAAGTAGTTGCGAAGAAAGCTGCTCCTGCTAAAAAAGTAGTTGCGAAAAAAGCTGCTCCTGCAAAAAAAGTAGTTGCAAAAAAAGCTGCTCCTGCTAAAAAAGTGGTTGCGAAGAAAGCTGCTCCTGCAAAAAAAGTAGTTGCAAAAAAAGCTGCTCCTGCTAAAAAAGTAGTTGCGAAAAAAGCTGCTCCAGCAAAAAAAGTGGTTGCAAAAAAAGCTGCTCCAGTTAAAAAAGTAGTAGCAAAAAAACCCGCAGCAAAAAAGTAGTTGCATAGGAAAACTTTTTTAGCTTTAAGATTCCGGCGCCTGCAAATTAACAGGCGCTTTTTTTATACAAAATTTTAAAGGTCTTTTTAGTTTTCTTTTACTATTTTTGTTTTATGATTATTATTGGAATTACCGGAACCCTGGGAGCGGGCAAAGGCGCCATTGTTGATTTTCTGTTGAAAGAAAAAAGCTTCGTTCATTTTTCTGTCAGGGAATATCTTACAAAAGAAATTGTTGCACGAGGATTAGTAGTGAACCGTGACAGTATGGTGCAAATTGCCAATGAACTTCGTGCATCGCATTCTCCCGCATACATTGTTGAACAGCTTTATGAGCAGGCATTGGTCAGCGGTAAAAACTGTATCATCGAAAGTATTCGTACTCCCGGCGAAGCTGAGATGCTGAAGCAGAAAGGCGGATTTTTTCTTTTTGCCGTGGATGCACCGCCCGAGATCCGCTATCAGCGCATAAAACTGCGCGCGTCAGCAACCGATTATATTTCGTATGAAACATTTCTTGAAAATGAAAAACGCGAAATGATTTCTGACGATCCCAACAAACAAAACCTGAAAAAATGCATAGAGATGTCTGATTATTTTTTTGAAAATAACGGGGACATCGGCGAACTTCATAATAAGGTTGCGGTTGTTTTAAATAAAATTGAACACATGCCTGACGAAAAAAAAAATGAACACCACCGTCCCAGTTGGGATGAATATTTTATGAAAGTTGCCGACACAGTGGCACAGCGTGCCACATGCGACAGGGGACGGAGCGGCTGCGTGATTACAAGGGATAAACAAATCCTTGTTACAGGTTATGTTGGCTCACCCATGGGATTGCCGCATTGCGACGAGGTAGGGCATCTGTTCAAGCAGATGACGCATGAAGATGGCCGTGTTACCAATCATTGCGTGCGCACGGTACATGCCGAACAAAACGCAATTTGCCAGGCGGCGCGGCGCGGGATCACGCTGGATAAAGCTACCCTGTATTGCCGCATGACACCCTGCAGAACCTGCGCGATGCTGATTATAAATTGCGGCATCGTAAGGGTGGTATGCGAAAAAAAATACCATGCAGGCGGTGAGTCCGAAACGATGTTCAAAGATGCCGGAGTAGAACTGGTGTATATGAGCGAAGACCTGATGAAATATAGCAATCAATAAAAAAATGATGAACAAAGGCTGGAAACCCTTACCGGTATTATTGAAAATTATTTTTGTAATTCTCGCATTCCGTGTATTTAATTCTTTTTTTTCATTGTCTTTTTCTTTTGAACAAGGATTTGACTTTTTTGGATTTACGTTTTATGGGCTGTATGCCATCAATGTTTTCACTGTTGTTAAAATTCTTGTGCCCATCATCATTCTTGTTGAGATGTTTCAGCGTAATAGTTATACCTGGATAGTGGCGGCTATTTACTTTTTTTTAATAGCGGTAAGCGCTCTTTTATCGTTAATGAATTTGACCGATATGGTCGGAAGGATCATGGAGCAAATGCCTGAATTTTTTCAGGTTCCGGAGGGTATAGATGAAAATGATTATCTGGCTGTCATAAATACAGCCTTTACTTTTTCAGTAATTTTTTCTGCCGCATTTGAACTGGCTATAATGATCATCTTTATTGTCAAACGAAAATATTTTTCGGAATATATTTCTGATAAAAAATCGTTACCGGAAAATGACTTACCGTCTTAATTCAAAATTTTCGCCCAGATAAACTTTTCTTACCTGCGGGTCTCCGGCAAGTTCCTCGGCGGTTCCGGCTTTCAGAATAGAGCCTTCAAACAACAGATATGCCCTGTCGGTGATGGAAAGTGTTTCGTGAACATTGTGGTCGGTGATGAGTACGCCGATATTTTTTGTTTTTAACTTCGCAACTATGGTCTGAATATCCTCTACTGCAATAGGATCAACTCCTGCAAAAGGTTCATCGAGCAAAATAAAATTCGGACTTACGGCTAAAGCCCTTGCTATTTCTGTTCTTCGGCGTTCGCCTCCCGAAAGCGTGATGCCTTTTCCCTTACGTACATGTTGTAATCCGAATTCATCAAGAAGCTCTTCGAGCCGTTGTTTTTGCCCGGATTTGCTGAGTTTGGTAAATTCCAGAACTGCCATTATGTTGTCTTCAACACTCAGGCCTCTGAAAACGGATGCTTCCTGCGGCAGGTAGCCAATACCTTTTTGTGCGCGTTTATACATCGGTTCGTCCGTAATATCAATATCATCAAGATAAACGGTGCCTTCGTTTGGCTTTATCAGGCCGACGATCATGTAAAAAGAAGTTGTTTTTCCGGCGCCGTTGGGCCCAAGCAAGCCAACGATTTCGCCCTGCCCGACTTCAATGGAAACATTTTTTACCACCGTGCGTGAGCGGTATTTTTTTATTAGATTGTCGGTGCGTAATATCATGTGCTCTCTGATGAACTGTTGCAAAAATACATTAAAAATTAAACCTGAGGGATACCATAACCATAAATTTATTTGTATGAGGATGGTCAAGGTAGTTGAGCCGCCAAATGCCGTCAATACGAATAAATTTGAAAATATTTTCAATGGCAACGCCCGCCTCACAGAAAGGGCCTTTATTTAAAAAATATACGTTGTCGGGGAAAATATTGTAGTCTTTATTTTTACTGCTGATACTCCCGGCAACACCATTGAAATATACCACTTCACGCCATTGTAGTTTTTTTAAAAGGGGGATGCGGTTTAAAAAGAAACCATCAAAATGATGTGTATAATACAGACTGAAATAGACATCGCTGACAAATTCATAATAGTTCATGGTGTTAAAAGCATACTCATCCCATAAATAGGTTTCATTGCCTTCGTGGATCTTAAGCATCTGATAAGGCAGTGTTCCCCAAATCTTACCGGCGCCGATAATGTAACGCGACCAGCCTATGGTCCCGATATTGAACCACTGGCGCAGGCGAAGATCTAATTTGTGGTATTCAAAGTCGCTGTGCAGACAGTTCTTTATGCCGTATGAATAGGTTACATCTAATATCGGGTATTTTGTGCCAATACTTGTCCGCCTGTAAGCCCCTGAAATAAATTTTTCATTGTAACCAAAATGGGTTAACAGTTGAACTTCGGAAATCGTGATCACCTCTTTGGTTATAATGTTGTTCCCTTCCCTGAATTTAAAAGCAGACTCGCCTTTTAACGGATAAAGCACCCGATATTTCAAAAACAAATCATTATAAAATCCCATGAACCAGTCTTTTTCTGCGAACACAAAAAAAGTTCTGGCCATAGTGAGTTTTTCGGCCTTATTACGGGAAAGCACGCCTCTCAGAATGTAATCTTCGCTGAATGCATTTGAGCTCTGGCCCAATTGTTCGATGTCATATTTGTAATTAAATCCGACGATGGTATGGGGGTTTCTGCTGAACATATAATACGCGCTTACCCCGTATTTGAAGGCGTCATCATAGGTGCCGTATGCCCCGTGCATCAGCACCTGAAATTTTCTGCTCAGTTTGGTGCTGGTACGAAACCCAAGCCTGATGCGTTGCCCCTCAACCTGATTCATGCTGAAAATTTGTAAAAGCGGCCCCAGATCGAAAATGCCCATGTGGATATAATTGCCAAGAATGGCCTCGCCAATTCCTTTATACAACTGGAATCTTTTTAGTGTTTGAAGGGTATCCACAAGGTGGGTGATCTTTTTTTCTTCTGCTGAAAGTTCCGCGGGCCTGACCTTTTCCCAGTATTCTTCTTTCAGGCTGACAGCGGAGTCGGCAACAAATATGGCTTCCGGAATTTTGTAAAATTTACTGTCCACAGGCTGGTTTATCAGGAAATTTTTATAGGAAATGGTTTTGTGGAGGTACATGCCTATAATGTTACTGGTGTTTTCAGTAATGTTGAGATCTGCAACCATATAATCCTTTACAGGCATCCAGTATTTGTTATCAACAAGCGTGAATTCCTGGTCAAATAAAATTTCGTTGATGAAATTTAAATTGGCATCTTTTACTATGCGGATATTAAGCTTAACGACTCCAAAAGTGGTATCGTGTATCCATAGGTTCCCGGTATAGGTCATCTCCTGCGTCCTGCGGGGCTTGAACATCAGGTGATAGCACCACCGGTTGCCAATAAACCCGCTGTCAATAAGATAATATTTATAGTACGACAACCCGAAATTTGCAATAGGGCTGACGAAATTTTTCTCGAACAACTCATTGTAATTATCATATATGTTGATCTTCTGGTAGGTGTCGCCGAAAAACTGCGACATGGTTTTGTTTTCCATGCCCGAAACTTTACTCGCCTTAATGATTTCCCGGTATTTTTTAGGCTCCTTTTGGTAGTATATATCGGACATGGATTCGGAAAAAAATACCGGCAGGTATACTTTTCCGTTGACGGTGGATGTGTCGGCATTATCAAAAACAAATTGGAACGGGCGAAGAAGTAAGTTGTTTTGAAGTTTTTCAGAATAGTTATTTGCATCAATTTGTACCTTGGTATAAGCCTCGTACTGGAAATAATCAAAAAATTCCCTGTTATTTAAAGGCTTGTTTTTAATAACTTTTTTCAGCAGTACTTCGGCGGGGTTTTCACCAGGTAAAATTACCGCTTCGGCCAGTTCAAATGATTGTGGCGTCAGTTCAAAATCAATGTATTGAAATTTGTTTTTTACTACGGCTTTTTTTTGGGTCAGGTACCCCATGTATTGCGCGGTGAGAGAATCTTTTGCATTTTTGATTTCCAGCGAGAACTTGCCATCAAAGTCTGTGACGGTCTGTATATCGGATCCGGCAAAATAAATATTAACAAATGGAATGGGGTCTTTGGTCGAGGCATCTATCACTGTACCCATAATTTTTGTGGTTTGCGACTGCCCATAATTCAATAGGGGCATCATCAACACCGACAGGAAAAATATGTGGTATGTGAATTTTCGGAACATGATAAAAAAACAAAAATAATAAAAATAGCAAATTTTGCCATGTATTTTTGGTCGTCAGTTTTATACAGAGAATATTCTGCATGGGCCAATACCTTATGATATGATAGTGTTTAATAGTATTAGAGGCTTTCATGGAGTTGATCAAACAGGTTTTGTGCCGGTTGATTAAATTAAAATTAATTGCTTGTCCACATTAAGCAAGTTGTTTAATAATATCATTATAAGTCGTCGGTAAATTGGTTACGGCTTGTTGCATTAACCTGTAAAACAGCTTTCCTCTGTGAGTAGATAATTTTCTATTAAATCGGAATGCGTATTCTTCCAAATAATATTCCAAGTGTTTTGAGGATATTTTCCCTTGATGCGTTCCGTTAATCCATCGTTTTACTAGCGAATCCA
>Ga0209099_1001188_pt1 | contig 27126 bp, 16 predicted proteins | sample AD_JPNHW2_MetaG_FD_184430 | JGI IMG/M metagenome (GOLD analysis project Ga0209099, IMG submission 184430) | Active sludge microbial communities of municipal wastewater-treating anaerobic digesters from Japan - AD_JPNHW2_MetaG (SPAdes) (version 2) | ecosystem: Engineered > Bioreactor > Anaerobic... | reverse complement strand
AAACGGCGCCACCGAATCTTCCCCCATGTATGGGGCAACCGTCACCGCATTAAAATCAAAACCGGAAACTTTTTTATCAAAATAGGTTTTTGCATATTGGGCCGAAGTATTACCGATATCTCCGCGCTTGGCATCAGCGATTAAAAAAACCTCACTGCGGTATGGTTCCAGGTAATTGATCGTTTTTTGCAGGCTGTTCCATCCCGGAACGCCCATTGATTCATAAAAAGCTATGTTGGGTTTATATGCAACCGCGTAATCAATAGTAGCACTAATGATTGCCTTATTAAATTCGAAAACGGGATCTTCTGTTTCGAGCAGATGTTTCGGGATTTTTTTTAGCTCGGTATCCAGGCCGACACAAAGAAAAGATTTTTTCTTTTTTATGTTATTGATTAATTCTTTACGGTTCATAAATTCCTTTTTAAATTATTCTCCGGCAGCTTTTAGCCGCTCGGCATTTTCTGCTAACTGTAACGCGTCAATTAATTCCTGGACGCCGTTCCCTTCCATAATAGATTGCAGGTTGTACAGCGTAAGATGAATACGATGGTCGGTCACCCGGCTCTGGGGGTAATTATAGGTGCGGACTTTTGCGGATCTGTCGCCGGTAGAAACCATGGTTTTTCTTTTTGACGAAATAACATCCAAATATTTCTGATGTTCCACCTCGTATAAACGGCTGCGAAGGACTGTCATTGCTTTTTCGAGGTTTTTTACCTGTGATTTCTGATCCTGGCAAATAACAACTGTTCCGGTAGGAATATGCGTCAGCCTTACTGCCGAATAGGTAGTATTGACCGATTGTCCCCCAGGTCCTGAAGAACAAAATGTGTCCCGTCGTATATCGGAATCTTTCAATTCGACGTCGAATTCATCTGCTTCGGGTAACACAACAACGGATGCGGCCGATGTATGAACCCTGCCCTGGGCTTCCGTTTTAGGTACACGCTGTACACGATGAACACCCGATTCGTATTTCATTTGACCGTAAACATTGTCGCCATTAATATTGAAAATAACTTCTTTATAACCGCCTACGGTGCCCTCGGTCAGGTCAACGAGTTCTGTTTTCCATCCTTTGATCTCCGCAAACCTGATATACATGCGATAAAGATCTCCGGCAAAAATACTGGCTTCGTCGCCACCGGAGCCGGCACGAATTTCCACGATGGCATTTTTACCATCTTCAGGGTCAGCCGGGATGAGCATAATACGTATTTCTTCTTCGAGCTTTTCTTTTTCAGCGGAAAGCGTTTCAATCTCTTCTTTGGCCATGGCCTTCATATCGTCGTCCTTTTCATTATACAGGACATCTTTGGCTGAGGCAATGTGGTTTATAATGGTCTCATACCTTTTGTATGCCTCAATAATCGGTGTAAGGTCTTTATAATCCTTGCTCAGTTTTATAAATTTCTTTACATCATTTATGGCCTCCGGTTCGTTCATCAACCTTCCGATCTCTTCCCAACGTTCGTTGATTGCCTTGAGTTTGTCAAGCATGAAATTAGTTTTTTACAAAATTAATAATAAAACAGCAGCTAATACTTAAAACTGCCAAATTCTGATGCTATGGTCAAAGATGGGTGGTCGGAGGATTCGCAGTGGCCAATGATCTGGGATTCAATATTGAAATCTTTAGCAAGATTTATTATTTGACCGGCAATTTTTTCCGTAGTATATATTTCCATCCGTTGGCCCATATTAAAGACCTTATACATTTCTTTCCAGTCGTAACCGGCTTGCTTCTGTATCAATCTGAACAATGGTGGAACAGTCATCATATTATTTTTGACAACATGCAAATTGGAAATAAAATGCAGGATTTTTGTTTGAGCGCCGCCTGTGCAATGAATCATTCCATGGATCTCATCCCGGAAATTTTCCAATAGCTGTATTATTAGTGGTGCATAGGTTCGTGTGGGTGATAATAAGGCTTTACCGATATTAACAGGCATTTCAGGCACCGTGTCTGTCAACAGATAGTTCCCGGTATATACCAGGTTTTCAGGAATGGAATTATCAAAGCTTTCGGGATATTTTTCGGCATAAACCTTATTCAGCATTTCGTGGCGGGCAGAAGTAAGCCCATTACTTCCTATACCACTGTTATATTCGTTTTCGTAGCTTGCCTGCCCCGCTGATGACAGTGCGACAACAACATCGCCATGAGAGATCTTTTCATTGGTAATAACCGCATCGCGTTTCATACGGCATGATACAACAGAATCGACGACAACAGTACGCACAAGATCCCCTACATCAGCTGTTTCTCCACCTGTTGAATAAATTTCAAGGCCATACTTGCGCATGATTTCAAGAAATTCTTCGGTGCCATTAATGATTGCGGAAATAACCTCACCCGGGATCAAAAATTTGTTCCTTCCGATCAGTGAGGATAAAAGTATCTTCGTAGTTGCACCAACACACAGCAGGTCGTCTGTATTCATTACAATCGCGTCCTGGGCTATTCCTTTCCAAACGGAAAGATCTCCGGTTTCTTTCCAATATAAATAGGCCAGAGAGGATTTTGTTCCAGCTCCATCAGCATGCATCATGGCACAATAATCGTCATTGTTGCCAAAATAATCGGGGACAATTTTACAGAATGAAGACGGGAATAATCCTTTTGAAATATTTTTCAATGAATTGTGCACATCTTCTTTGGAAGCTGATACACCACGCTGATTGTACTTTTCGTTGGTCATTATTTTTTTTAATAAAAAAAGCATCCCGATAGCTATCGGGACGCTTTTTCATGATATTTACTATTTAGCTACTTATTTTCAGGAACTACAGGAGCTGTTCCAAAAATAAGTTGTTTCTTTTCATCATCAATGTAATATTCGCCAAATTTGGTCAGGACTTTTGAGCCCATGATTACATCCGGGGCAAGGTCTTTTTCAACAGTAGCGGTCAAAAATTCCTGAGTTTTCTTTGCAATATTAACTCTTTTAAGCGTTACGACCTGATTTTCTTTCAAGGTGCCATCTGGGTTGAAAGCGGCATCTTTTTCTTTAAAATCAGATTTAGTAATACGATATTCTGTTAAAAGCCTCATGACCAACTTTTCAGAAATCTTCATTCCTTCTTCATCGGCTTCATATTTAAAGTCAGTAGAAATCCCGTTAATGATACAACGGCCTTCAAAGGTACCGCTCCCGCTGGGCAGAATCGTAAGCACATTGTCCATTGGGTTAACCTCGATAACAACATTCTTAGCATTGGTATCATTGGATGAGGCAGGGACAAAATCTTCGCTGAGCACTGTAAACTCTGTTCTTCTGTTCAACTGATGTGCGGCTTCTTTTTCACAAGTTGTTTTTAAGCTTTTAATATAATCAGGGGTCATCACTGTACCTTTAGCAAAGAAGAACGGCTTATCTTTACAGGCTGGGTATTTTTGCGGATCAAGGTACACGGTTTTATCACGGTCCAGAACGCGTGGGCGGTTAGCTCCATAACCTTTAGCATAGATTCTTCCGGGGTCAATACCCATAGAATCGACAATATATTTGACAGCTGAAAGAGCTCTGCGTTGTGAAAGCGTATCGTTTGTCATTTTTATTGGCCGGATGTCAGTATGAGATGATAATTCAATCACCCAACGCTCGTTGGTGTTTAAAATATCAACAAGCCAGTTCAATGAATCCATGGCCTGCGGAGTTAGGTACCATTGGCCAATTACATATAAAACATCGGGTAAAACCTGCGGCTGCTTTGGTATTGGCACCAGATTAAAATCATGGATCAGGTCTTTGCTATTTTTAAGCCCAACGGTAGTTTCTCTTCCTTTTGTTCCAACAAAATTTTCCTTTGAAACAGTGAGTTCATAGGAGGTGTTTTCAAGTATCTGGGTTTTGCCAAACTGATAGGTACCCGTTGCATCCGTAGAATCAATGATAAGTGTTCCATCAGAGCCTTCCAGTTTTACAATTGCACCCGGGATTATCTGTTTCGTACTGTCGTCTCTGACAACACCCTGAAGCGTAAAGATCAAAGGTGGGAGATAAAAATAATAAATATCATCGAATCCTTTTCCACCTTTGCGGTTTGAACTTAAGAAACCTTCATTCTTATCGCCTTTGAAAATAATACCAAAATCATCACCGGCAGAATTGAGGGGGTATTTTAAATTTTCAGGTTTTGACCATTTGTCGTTTTTGTATTCCGACTTAAAAATATCAAGTCCGCCAAGACCCAAATGCTCGTAACCATTTGATGAAAAATATAGGGTCCCGTCATCTTTAATATATGGGAACATTTCATTGCCTGTAGTATTGATAACCGGCCCGAGGTTGACAGCTTTATCAAAAGGTTTGGTCTTTTTAGTACGTTTGGCCAGCCAAATGTCTTTACCGCCGTATCCACCGGGCATTTCAGCAGAAAAATAAATGTTGAGTTCGTCTTCAGTAAGTGCGGGGTGCCCCATATGCAGGCTCATATCATCACTTAATTTCAGGGTATCAGGAGTTGCCCATCCACGGCCTTGTTTCCTTGCAAAATAAATCTGGCAACCCATTTTTTCTTTCTTAATAATCGGGCAACGTGTAAAATAAATTACGTTTGCTTTTTTATTCACCCAGGGAGTACCTTCATTAACCTCGGTATTTATATTTTCATCGGCTGGTAAGGGTTCACTCCATGCTCCTTTTTTATCAAGGGTGGTAACATATATATCGGAAAAATTCTGGTCTGTCCATCCGTCGACAGATTTACCCGTGGAACCTTCACGTGTTGAGGTAAATAATAAAGCTTTATAATTTTTATCGGCCCAATAAGGTGAAAAATCTGATTGTTTGCTGTTGAATTTTTTAACATTTTCGACGACATACCGGGTAGGGTCTTCTTTCCATTTAATGGAATACTCGCACGACTCCACGCCATAACCTCCACGAGGATCGTTAGGAGCCAGTTTTACATATTCCTTATATTCGATAATTGCTTCAGCATATTGTTCATCAGCTTTTAATGCATCAGCAAGATAAAGATGCGCAATTGGATCGGGGTAATTGGATTTTACAACCCTGCTGTACCAGTTAATGGCTTGTTTATGATTGTTGGTTTGGCGATAACATTCAGCCAGCCGGAATAACACCCTTGCTTTTTCAGGTTTGTTTCCTTTTATTTTGTTGTAAGCCTGTTTGTACAAATCAATGGCAACAGAATACTGTTCCAACTCGTAAGCCTGGTCAGCATCTGATGAATAATTGCGTTGTGCAAATGTCTGGTTACTTTGCCCTAAAAGCAATAATAAAAAAACAGCAATTCCCAAAAAATATAATTTCTTATTCATATAAAATTTATTAAACCCTAAATTAATAATCGTGCTAATTTAAATAATTATTTAATACTAAAAAAAGAACATTTTTCATTATTTTTTTTTAACTCAACTACATTATTAGTTATCAATTACTTAATTAAATAACAATTTTGAATTAATATTTAATTTTTTATTAATTTTTAAGTTTATAACTATAAACATATCTTTTTTCTGGACAGTTATACGTTATTTTTTAACCTGAAGTTGCAGTGCTTTCTTTTCTTTGCGTTTTTGTTGCCACATTAACAGATCATATGCAATCGGAGAAGCATTTAAAATGGAAGAATAAGTACCGATGACGACACCAAACATCAATGCAAAAGCAAAACCGCGAATAACTTCACCGCCAAAAATAAACATGGCTAACAAAACCATAAAAGTGATACCGGATGTATTCAAGGTTCTGCCTAAGGTGCTGTTAATAGCATCATTCATATTTGTTTTCAAATCGCGCTTTGGATAAAGGGCTGTATATTCCCTGATCCTGTCAAAAATAATTACCGAGTCCATAATTGAATAACCTATGATTGTTAGAATAGCAGCAATAAAATGCTGGTCAATATCAAGGCTGAACGGTAAAATTCCCCAAAGCAGTGAAAATACTGAAATGGTAATAAAAACGTCATGAGCAAGTGATCCGACAGCGCCTAATCCCCACTGCCACTTTTTAAAACGAATAGCCACATAGATGAAAATGATTAACAGGGAAAAGAATACCGCGTAATATGCTTTCGTTAAAAGGCTGGCAGCAATGGTTGGCTCCACTTTCTGAGAGCTTAAACGGCCCAGGGCTTTTTTCTCGGCATGAGAAATAAAATCTTCTTTCGAAATCTTGTTTTTATAAAATTTATTTAATCCTTCATATAATTTTAATTCAACAATTTCATCTGCTTTTGTAGTTTTATCATTCAACATGTATGAAGTTGTAATCTTAACCTGGTCGTTAGGGCCAAAGGTTTTTACCTCAGGCTGCTGTCCATCAAAAACATTTGTTAGGGCAAGCCTGATATCTTCTGTTTTCACATCCTGATCGAAACGAACCACAAAGCTTCTGCCTCCAAGAAAATCAATACCATAGCTTAATCCTCTGGTTGCCAAAGAAATACCACCCATAACAATCAATGCTAAAGAAAGAATATAATAATACTTTCTAACGCCGATAAAATTGATATGTACTTTCGTTAAGAAATTCTTTGTGAATTTGTTCCATACATTAATAGTGACATTTTTATCCATCATCCATGAAAAAAGCAATCTGGTAATAAATATCGCACAGAATAATGAACTAAGGGTACCTATAATTAACGTGGAAGCAAACCCCTGAACAGGCCCGGACCCAAAGACAAATAACACAATACCGGTAAGCAGTGTTGTCACATTACTATCAATAATTGCCGAGTATGCATGGTGATACCCGTCATCTATGGCAAGGCGAATTCCTTTACCCGCTCGAATCTCCTCACGAATACGCTCATAAATAATAACATTTTTGTCGACGTCCATACCAATGGTCAGCACAATACCTGCAATACCTGGCAAGGTGAGAACGGCCCCCAATGAAGCTAAGATACCAAACACAAAAAACATATTGGCCAATAAAGCAATATCCGCAACAATACCGGCTCGGTTGTAATAAAAAATCATGTAAATTAAAACAACAATGAATGCTATTAACATTGATCCAATACCAGAATTAATAGCTTCTTTACCGAGTGTCGGCCCCACCACAGCTTCTTCAACAACACGGGCAGGTGCAGGAAGCTTACCTGCTTTTAATATATTGGCTAAATCCTTTGCTTCTTCAAGAGTGAAATTTCCGGTGATTGATGATTGTCCGTTTGGAATTTCTCCCTGAACGGTCGGGAACGAATAAACAACGTTATCAAGAACAATAGCTACCGATTTACCAATATTTGCAGCTGTCAGGTTTTTCCATTTGGTTGCACCTTCTGAGTTCATGCTCATAGAAATCTGGTTACCCTGTCTCTGGTCAATATCCTGACGGGCGTCCGTAATTACATCTCCGCCCAATGCAGCGGAACCATCTCTTGAGGATTTTAAAGCAACTAACTGGTGTGTTGTTCCTTTCTCATCAATTGCTTTTACAGACCACATAAAACGGAGTTCCCGCGGGAAAATTGATTGAATCTGCGGATTACGCAACATAGACATAACTTTTGCAGTATCCAGCACCTTGCAATAACCGACAACGGGGCCCCTGTTCGGATAATAATTGCCTGCTTCATCCTGCACCAGTGCGGGTTGCAGATAAGCAAGAAGTGGATGATCGGCAGCATATTCTTCAAAAGACTGTTCAGCCTTCTGGTTTGAATCTTTTGATGAATCGCTTTTTGCTTTTTCAACCAGGGAAGTATCTTTTTTAGTTGGTGCCGTTACTGAAGCTTTTATATCTTTAACGCTGTCTCTTACAGCTAAAGCAATAGAATCTATCATTGACAGCGAATCACCATTGTTGGCTTCTAAGGCTTTCAATTTTTTATCGGCTGACTCGATATATCCGTACACGTCTTTATATTCATAAGTTTCCCAGAACTCAAGCTGGGCGGTACCTTGTAAAAGTTTTCTGACACGTTCCGGCTCTTTGATACCGGGTAATTCAACAAGAATTCTGCCTGAGGTGGATAATTTCTGAATACTCGGTTGTGTAACACCAAAGCGGTCGATACGTGTACGCAGGATATTAAAAGTCCTGTCAACAGCGGCATCTGTTTCTTTACGAATTTCAGCAATTACTTCATCGTCCGTGGAATTAAAATTTACCTTATCTTTTAATCCAACGATAAAAAATGATGCAAGCTTCGCATTGGATTTATTGTTGTTTTTAAATGACTCATAAAAAAGAGTAACAAAATCTTTGCTGCTATTTTCATGTGCTTTTATAGCTTCATCAAGAATTTTATTGAAGAATGGGTCTTTTGTGTTTTGGGCCAGTGCTCTGATAATATCCGGCACTGAAACTTCCATCGTAACGTTCATACCACCCTTGAGGTCGAGCCCGAGGTTAATCTCACGGGCCTTACAATCTTTATAGGTATATTTACGAATCCAGGCAAAATTATAAACTACTTCACTTGACATTGAATCAAGATAATATTGCTCTCTTTTGTTGGTAATGGAATCATAATAATAACGTTCCATTTCCGGCATGCCCTTTGAAAGCGCCTTGGCAAGGCTATCACTGTTACCGCTTACGGCATATTCCTTAGCATCTTTTTCAACCATCCGGGTACATAACGTAAATGAAAGCTGAAATGCACATACCAGCGCGATCAATATCGCCAAAAACTTGAAAACTCCTTTGTTTTGCATATCTTACAACGTTTTTATAATAATCATTTTTTTTGAACGTGCAAAGATAGAATATCCTTTGTAAATAACCAATCATATATTAAAAGTTTGTAAAAAAAAACAACATCGCCATATATTATATTGTATATCTGGTTGATCTCCAACCTCAAATGCATGGACGGCGCTAATGGATATTTTTGTTTTCAGGCAAATAAAATCATTGACTATGGGCCATTAACGAATAACTTAGATTATGCAAATTTTAATTACCTTTGTTATCCAGCAATTCAATTTCAAGGGCCGGTTATGAAATCATCCAGTAAAATCTTTTTTATACTTTTTTTGTTTTTTGTGGTACTAAAATATTCTGGCGCACAAACTGTTTATGATTTCGGGTTTAAAAAAGATTTTTCAATAAGTGTTCTCGACAGCAGCGGAGCACCACTTGATAATGCATGGGGCAGCGGCATGAACTCCTGTCATTTTTCTGCCATCGATTTGAATCTGGACGGAGTTAATGACCTTGTTTCATTTGATAAAACAGGAAATAAATTATTGACTTTCATCAATAATGGGATCTCAGACAGTATCAGTTATACCTTTGACCCATACTATAGAAAATTTTTTCCTGAGTTGAACGGGTGGGTGCATTTCATTGACTATAATAACGATCAGAAAAACGACATCTTCACCTATACACCCGGTGGAATAATGGTATACAAAAACATTTCTGACACTATATTAAAATTCCAGCTTCTGTATCCCATGCTGAATTCTGATATGGGAAGCAGTGTTTCAAACATCAGTGTCACGTATGACGATTACCCGGCTATTTTTGATATCGACAACGATGGAGACCTTGACATTCTTTGCTTTTTTGGTTTGGGGACTTTTATTCAAATGCATCAAAACCTCTCACAGGAACTTTTCAGCAACAGCGACACACTGCTTTATGAACTCAGCTACTATTGCTGGGGTGATTTTACTGAAAGCTCTCTAGACAACACGCTAAACCTGGATATTGAATGCCCCTGGCGTGACAACACGGAAGATGATAAAGCCACAAGACACACCGGTTCAACCATGCTCGCAGATGATTTCAATGGCGACGGGCTCACCGACCTGATTCTTGGCGATGTTGATTATTTCAACCTGATAAAACTCACCAACGGCGGAACTGCTGACTCGGCGCATATGGTAAGCCAGGACACACTGTTTCCATCAGAATCCATTCCGGTAAATTTTAATTCCTTCCCTGTCCCGAGTTATTTGGATTTAAATAACGATTCAAAAAAAGACCTGCTGGTATCCCCTTTTTCTTCTGTGTATGCATTAGCTGAAAATACAAATAGTGTCTGGTTATATAAAAATACAGGAAGCACAACGATCCCAAACTTTAGTTTTGTTAAACCTGATTTTTTGCAAGGTGAAATGATAGAAACAGGAAGCGGGTGTTATCCTGTTGTGTACGATTACAATAGTGATGGTTTGCAGGATATCATCCTGGGCAACTACGGATATCTGGATTCATCCTATTATGATTTGGGGTATCTGAAATCAGTCTTCCGCTCACAAATTGCCGTTTTAGAAAATAATGGATCACTTACAAACCCTTCTTTTCAAATTGTTGACAACGACTATGCGGATCTCTCACAATTGAAGCTTTCGGGGCTTGTCCCAACTTTTGGCGATCTGGACCATGATGGTGATATGGATATGATCTGTGGTAATTCGGACGGCAGTTTGATTTATTTCGAAAATACGGCAGGAAGCGGAAATATCCCAATTTATAATGCACCGGTATTTAATTTCCAGGCAGTTGATGTCGGCGATTATAGCGTCCCGCAGCTATTTGACTTGAACAGCGACAATTTATTAGACCTGGCAGTCGGTAAAAAGAATGGAACCATTACATATTTTCAAAATACAGGAAGTATCAACAACCCGGTCTTTACAAAAATTACAGACAATCTGGGACAGGTTAATGTTACTGATCCGGGTATTTCAGTCCACGGGTATAGTTCTCCGTGTTTTTTTACGGATTCAAATAAAATCAAGTTGTTTACAGGATCTGAAAAAGGAAGTATTTTTTATTACAAAAATATTGAATCCAACCTTGGCGGCAAGTTCACAGCTGTTGATTCTGTATTGATATTTATTGATAAAGACTCGGCAACCAATTATATCAACGATGGGATGCGTTCAGGAGTTGCCGTATTTGATTTTAATAACGACGGATACCAAGACATGGTCACGGGAAATTTTTCCGGTGGCTTATCATTCTATTACGGGACGATACCTCATGCGACAAGTGGAATTGACGAGGCTGTACTTCTTAATGGCGAAGGATTCAACCTTTACCCGAATCCTGCAAACACAACACTGAAAATAAGTTTCAGCAAAACTTATGGTTCGCTTATACGCGTTGAAATTTATGATATCATCGGGAACACCGTTCTTATCAATGAAGGTGCTTTTACTGATGAATTGGAAGTTGAATTATCCGGTTTGAAAAGCGGGTTCTATATTTGTAAGGCCACTGCTGTAAATAATCAGAAAAATCTCACAAATCTGGGGAGCAGAAAATTTGTTATAATCAGATAAAAAAGATGATCAGAAGTTGGGTTTGATGGAGTATTTCTTGTAAAAGTCTTCAATGCATTTCACCGCTTCATCAGCTGTATCAACCACTTCAAATATGTCAAGGTCGCCGGGGCTGACATTATTTTCGCTTAAAACTTTATCCTCAATCCAGTCGATCAATCCCTTCCAATAATCTCTTCCTACCAGTACCACCGGGAAATTGACATTCTTTTTTGTCTGGATCAATGTGACAGCTTCAAAAAATTCATCCAGTGTGCCAAAACCTCCGGGCATAACGATAAAGCCCTGAGCGTATTTTACAAACATAACTTTGCGTACAAAGAAATAATCGAACGACAGATTCTTGTCCTTATCAATAAAATCGTTGGCCTGTTGTTCAAAAGGCAATTCGATATTCAATCCCACTGACTTGCCCCTGCCGATATACGCACCTTTGTTTGCTGCCTCCATGATGCCGGGACCGCCACCGGTAATAACACCGAATCCTGCTCTTGTCAGTTTCAACGCTATTTCCTGGGCAAGTTCATAATGCTTATGTGAGGAAGATGTCCGGGCGGATCCAAAGATGGTAACACAAGGACCGATTTTCGTGAGTTTTTCAAAGCCGTCAACAAATTCGGACATTACTTTAAAAATCTGCCAGGAATCATTAATTTTTATTTCCTGCCAATCTTTTTGGGTTAAAGCATCTTTTATTTGCTCTTCTTCCTGCTCGTTAAGGTTATGCATAACTAATTTTTTTATTAATAACTATTAGAATTTTCTTTTATTGTTTTAATAAAATCGGTTTTAAAAATTGAGCGGTATAACTTTCTTTGCATGTGTTTATTGATTCCGGTGTTCCTTCGCAAACAATCTGTCCGCCACGGTCGCCGCCTTCCGGGCCAAGATCAATAATATGGTCCGCCATTTTGATCACATCCATGTTATGTTCGATCACAATGACGGTATTCCCTTTTTCAACCAATTTATCCAACACGTTCAACAGCACATTAATATCCTCAAAATGAAGCCCGGTAGTCGGTTCATCAAGAATGTAAAGTGTCTTTCCGGTGTCCTTTTTCGAAAGTTCCGTAGCCAGTTTTACCCGTTGCGCTTCGCCACCCGATAAGGTGGTGGACTGTTGTCCCAGCCTGATATATCCCAATCCCACATCCTGCAAGGTTTTAATTTTCTGAATAATGGAAGGGATCTGGGCAAAAAACTCCACGGCGGCATCAATATTCATTTCCAACACATCGCTTATGGATTTGCCTTTGTACTTTATTTCGAGCGTTTCGCGGTTATAACGTTTCCCGTTACAACTCTCACAGGAAACATATACATCAGGTAAAAAATTCATTTCAATTATTTTCATGCCGGCGCCCCCGCATGTTTCGCACCGTCCACTTTTAACATTAAATGAAAATCTTCCGGGTAAATAACCGCGAATTTTCGATTCCGGCACCTGGGCAAACAACTTACGTATATCATCAAAAACACCGGTATAGGTGGCCGGGTTGGAACGCGGCGTACGGCCTATCGGTGATTGATCAATTTCGATAACCTTATCGATGTATTTTATTCCCTCGATTTTTTTATATTCCAGCGGTTTTTTCTCGGAGCGGTAAAAATGTTTGCTTAATATCGGGTATAAGGTCTGATTTATCAATGTAGATTTGCCGCTACCTGAAACGCCGGTGATGCAAATGAAAATACCGAGAGGAAAAACTGCTGTGATATTCTTAAGATTATTCCCGTTTGCCCCGATCAGCTTCAATTCTGTTCCGTCTGATTTACGTCTTTTATCGGGTATTTTTATTTGGCGGATGTCATTCAGGTAAAGAGATGTGAGGCTGTTGGTTTTCATCACTTCTTCCGGCGTTCCTTCCGCCACAATATATCCTCCGTTTATGCCTCCGCCGGGGCCGATGTCAATCAGGTGATCCGCAGCAAGCATGGTATCCTTATCATGCTCCACCACAATAACCGAATTCCCGACATCACGCAATTCTTTCAATGCAGCGATCAACCTGTGGTTATCACGCTGATGAAGGCCGATGCTCGGCTCATCGAGTATATATAAGACGTTCACCAGTTGAGAGCCTATCTGCGTGGCCAGCCTGATACGTTGCGACTCACCACCTGAAAGTGAAGCGGCAGGACGGTTTAAGGTGAGGTAATCCAGGCCGACCTCAAGAATAAAACTAATCCGGTCCTGTATCTCGCGGATAATTTCATAAGCAATGACGTATTTATTCGGTTCGAAAAATAGTTCTGCATTGTCCAGCCATTTTTTTAATCCGAATAAATCGTTTCCGGCAAGATCGGCAATGGTTTTATTATCAATCTTAAAACAAAGTGATTCTTTTTTCAGGCGTGCCCCGTTACATTCCGGACATACGGTCTTGTTCATAAAACTTCCCGCCCATTTTTTTATTCCGGGTGATGAGGCATCATTATTCTGATTTATTATAAAATTAATGATCCCTTCAAAGCTCATTTTATAAGGAGAAGAAACGCCCAGGTATTCGTTTTTCACAGCAAACAGTTCTTCCGTTCCATATAAAATAATGTTTATGGCTTTCTCGGAAAAATTGCTCAGCGGGGTTTCCAGGGTAAAGTCATAGCGTTTTCCGATGGCTTCCAGCTGATGAAATATCCAGTTACTTTTATATACGCCGATGGGAATTATTCCACCATCGTGTATGTTTTTTGAAAAATCAGGAATAATCTTTTTCAAATCCACCTGCAGGATCTCGCCAAGCCCGGTACATTTAGGGCATGCACCATACGGAGAGTTAAACGAGAACGAATTTGGTTCCGGTTCATCATAGGAAATACCACTCGTGGGGCACATCAGCATCCGGCTGAAATGTTGCACCAATCCTGAACCTGTCTCCAGAACCATCAACGAATTCTTACCATGTCTCAGTGCTGTCTGAACGGATTGTGATAATCGTGACTTATTGTCGTTGTGAATGGAAATGGTGTCAATAACGACTTCAACATCATGCGTTTTGTACCGGTCCAGTTGCATCCCGTGGTTTATTTCCTTCACAACGCCGTCAACCCGGACTTTTACAAACCCCAGTTTCCGTATCTGTTCAAACAATTCGCGGTAGTGCCCTTTACGCCCTTTTATTTTGGGGGCAAGAATCACCACGTTCTTCTGTGTATACTTTTGTAAAATGAGTTCAATGATCTGTTGTTCGCTGTACCGGACCATTTTTTCGCCGGTAACATACGAATAAGCATCAGCGGTCCGTGCAAACAATAGCCTGAGAAAATCATAAATTTCCGTAATGGTCCCAACGGTGGAACGGGGGTTTCGGTTTGATGATTTTTGCTCGATGGAAATTACCGGAGAAAGGCCGGTGATCTTATCGACATCAGGCCGTTCAATGTTTCCGATGAATTGCCTTATGTAATTTGAAAATGTTTCGAGGTAACGTCTTTGCCCTTCGGCATATATAGTGTCAAAGGCCAGTGAAGATTTTCCGCTTCCGCTCAAGCCGGTTATCACCACTAATTTGTTACGGGGTATAACCAGGTCGACATTACGCAGGTTATGAACCCTGGCCCCATAGACGGACAATTTTGATTCATCCTCAAAGGCCAGATCATCCAACTTGTCGGTTTTCTTTAAAGTCTCGGGCATTTCATGAAAGGGGTATTATCGTATCTGGTCAACTTTTAGCGTATCATTAAACAAGGACCCATCTTGTTTTATATCTGAAAATAATTTTGAATAATTTTCATACCCAGGCTTAGGAAACAAAACTTTATATTTTTTATTTTCTTTATTCGTAAGCGTATACTTAATAATCCAGGGATTCAGTTCTTTTAAAATCCGGTAGTTTGAGTTATTTTGCTTTGCAAAGTCCGGCCAACTGGCAACAGCAGAATCAACCACAACCGAATAAGCAGGAATTTCAGGATACATATCGGTGGTACGAAGGTAAAATCCATAATTAACCGGAGATTGATATATCAGCTTCATGGCCAGTATCCTGTATACATAGCGTTGTGTTTCCTTATTCAGGTAGAGGTCGTAGTAATTATTGCATTTTTGGCTTTTCATGACTGCGTCCAGGCCATCCGTACCCATATTATAGGCTGCTGCTGCTGCGGTCCAGCTATTGAAACGCGCATGAGCATCTTTAAGGTATTTACATGCAGCAACCGTGGCTTTTTCAACGTTATAACGTTCATCAACCTCCTGGTTAATCTCGAGCCCATAACTCACACCTGTTGCTTTTAGAAATTGCCAGAACCCTGCAGCTCCTGCCGGCGAAACAATATTCTCGAGGCCGCTTTCTATCAGGGCGATGTATTTAATATCCGTGGGCACTTTGTTAGCAATTAATATTGAATCGATCAATGGAAAATAGCGGAAAGACCTCTTTAACAACAATACGGAATTTGATTGCCAGTATGAATTGACGAGGAGTTCCCGGTCAAGCCCTTCCCGGACATAGAATTTTTCAAGCGGAACATTTTCACCGGCAAAAGTGAGGGTTTCCGGTATTTTTATGCTAAAAATTTTATAGAACCTTTTACCAGCTTCATAATATTGGCCATCTGTGGGATTGCCAGTGCTGTTTATTTTAGAAAAAATAAAGAATTGTCCTAATAAAAAAGCAATTAAACAAATGCTGAGTATAATAAGTATCCTTTTCATATCATTCCTGGCTTCGTTCTTTATTGATATTCGCAATATAGAAAAGTATGATAAAAAGAACCAGAAAATAGGCCACAAAGGCAGCCGTATAGTAATGGTTCCAGACCGGAATATTTAAACAAACCAAGCCGAGACCGGTTGAGATACCAGAAACCACCGCAAAAATAAGTGCCACTTTTTTTTCGGACAACCCAAGGTAGGATAAATGGTGTGTGGTATGATCCCTGCCTCCTACAAACGGAGATTTTCCTTTTAAAATTCGCTTTATTGAAACTGTTGTTGTATCAATGATAGGTAATGTAAAGAAAAGCAGCACGGCGCAAACCTGCTTGGTTGGCACTTCATCAAGGTTGTATTCTTTGTGGTTCCAGATAAACATGATTCCGAACGCAGCCAGCAAAACTCCTAAAAACTGGCTACCTGTATCGCCCATATACATTTTTGAGGGTGGCCAGTTAAAAAACAGAAATCCGATGAGTGCAGAAATAATCCCCAAAATGATCATGTTAAGGTTGGTGCTGATTCCCTGAATCAAAATATTGTCAATGAAAATTCCCAGAAAAATAGAAACCGCCACCAATGTTGAAATACCGTCCATATTATCAAGCATATTAATGGAATTCATGATACCAACCACCCATAGTAATGTCAAAATATAATTCAGGTAATTATTATCAAAAATCGTAATATAAGTACCCGTTACGATCAATATAATTCCACATAAGATCTGCGAAATCAGTTTTATTAAAACTTTAGTATTATAGGCATCATCAAACAAGCCCATGATAAACCCCAGGGTGGTAGCCCCAACGATTCCTAACAGGTTGTAGTTATGAAACAAGTTGTCTTTTTGGAAAAAAAATGATAATGCGACCAGCGAAAGTAAAAAGATAATAAAAAAAGAAATTCCTCCAAACGAAGGTTTATCTCCTGTATTCCAGCGTATCAGATTTTCTGTTTTGCTTCTGGTCCCTAAGTTTTTTGAAAACGTAACGAGTATCCTGTTGATCAGGATTGAAAAAAAGAGTGAAACGATAAAAAAAGAAAAATATGCGACAAGTGAATATATTTCTCCGATTTCCACAGTAAAAAAATTTAGCCTGCAAAGGTACTAAATAATTTATTTGTAAATGAATGGAGATTGAAATTTATTAAAAGGTATCCCGCTTTTATCGCGGTCAGACAATACCGGATCCTTCACGTTCCAATTTATACCAATATCCGGATCGTCCCATAAAATAACCTGTTCTGAATCGCGGTTATAAAAACCGGTACATTTATAAGAAAAGATTGTCTGGTCTTCACGTGTAATAAAACCATGTGCAAACCCAGGTGGGATCCACATCATCAGCTTGTTCTGTTCTGTGAGTTCCTGAGACACCCATTTCCCATAAAACGGAGAATTTTTTCTGATGTCTACCGCCACATCCATAACGCCGCCCTTTATCACCCTTACTAATTTCCCCTGTTCGGACGGTGGGTTTTGAAAATGCAATCCACGAAGGACGTTTTTTGCCGATAACGATTCATTGTCCTGTACAAAATCATATAGAATTCCCACTTCTCTGCATTGCTTCTGATTGAAGGTTTCAAAAAAATAGCCGCGGGAATCTTCAAAAACAGTAGGTTTTATAACAAAAACATCAGGTATTGCGGTGGGTATTTTTATCATTCTTTATTTTTTTTCAATCTAAACAACCCAAGAATTCTTTTAAAAAATGGCTTTGACTTGTCATGAGTAATCACATTTCCTGCTTCATCCTGATCTTCCAAACCATAACTATGCCCATATCCATAACCGTATCCATAACCGTATCCATATCCATAACCGGTACTTTTTGATGAATATTTTTTTCTATAAAAGGTGTTATTTACCGGTTCGGCAGCATTTAAAATTATGGAGATATGCTTCAGCTTGCTGTCTTCAACCATGCGTTCAAGATCGAGAATATAGTATTTTTTAGAATAATTGGCCTTTATCACATAAATCGGATAATCAGAAATTGATAAGGCTTTTATACCATCGGTAACCAGGCCCACCGGAGGATTATCAATAATAATATAATCATATTTTGTTTTGAGGTAATCCAAAACGGAATCCGTGTTCTGGCTGAATATTAATTCGGAGGGGTTTGGCGGAACGGGGCCGGCCGTAATAAAATGCAGGTTTTTTATCGCGCTGTGATTAATACACCGGTCAATATCCGTCTTATTTGCAAGTATGGTGCTCATTCCCTGGTGGTTATCCGTGCCGAATCCGATATGTATCTTAGGTTTTCTCAAATCCAGATCGATTACGATAACTTTCTTGTTTGAAAATGCAATCACACCTGCAAGATTAATTGCAACAAAAGTTTTACCCTCACCTGAAATAGTCGATGAAACAGCAATAATTTTAGGACCAGGGGTATTATTTAAAAATTGTAAATTGGTGCGGATTGATCTCAATGCTTCGGCAACAAGCGATTTGGGATGTTCATCCACAATAAGCTGAGAAACCGGAATATTCAATGAATATTTAGGCACGAGCCCAATTACCGGAAGGTCGGTGTATTTAAAGATATCCGTCAGGCTAAGGATATTGTTAAACAAAACATACCTGATAACAATGATCCCTAACCCAAAAAACAGCGCGGCCATAATCGCTATTAAGTATATTTTCTTTTTTACCGGTGAAATTGGTTCAGCCGCAACCGATGAACGTTGCAAGATCACATTTTGTGATACGTAACCTGCTTTAGCCAAAGAAAATTCGGCCTTTTTATCAACCAGTTGTGTATAATAGCGTTCATTGATTTCGTAAATTCTTTGCAGGCTTGCCAAATCCACTGAATTATAGTTATCCGTCTTCGACTGTAACCGGTCCTCATACATTTGTACTTTCTCATTGATTTCCTGTTTCCTGTCGCTTATATTTTTGTTAAGATAGCCAATACTTTCAATTATCAGTTTTTTCTGTATCCCGATCTGATAATCGATCTCTTTAATCTGACCGCTATTCTCGGTCAGGTTGTATAATAATTTTTCACGATTTAAGATAAGCTCTTGCAGGGTGTTCAGCAAACCCGAAATGGACCCCTTGAATTCGCTACCCGAAGTAATGGCAATAAGCCGTGAAATGTCTGAATTGTCGGAGGCTTTAATGTTTTTCTCGATTTCCTGTAATTTATTCGATTCCAGTTCGAGAATTACAATCTGGTTTTGGTAATCATTTAGCCTGGAAGCAAAAGTTGGCAAGGGTTTATTCTGAACGGAATCAATATTATGTATTTTCAGAAAACTGGCAATTTCCCCTTGAGATTTGACAAGGGTATCATAAATAATCCCCATCCGCTCATCAATGTAGCTCAACATCTTATCGGCGCTTTCGGCTTGCTTTTCAATGTCGTAACTATGAAACTCTTCTGCAATCGTATTGACAATGTCGGTGGCTTTTTCAGCACAGTTATCCTGATATTTTATCAGTATCGTTTTTGCTGCCTCATTCAGAATGCTGATCTCAAGTTTTGAAATGACTATATTTACAATATTCTGAGGATTATTCACAATAAAATAAAACCGGTTATCCGTAAGAAAAGCCTCGTTTCCATCTATATGACCATGGTCTACAGAAGTAACTGTAATATCCATATCCGGAAAAATTGCTTTTTGGCTAAATCCTATTTCTTTACGTTCCTCAACACCATTTCCCGAAACATAACTGAAGGATATCCTGGAATTATTGGGAAAATCAACCTGTATGGGTGTACCGTATATGGCCGGGTTTTTAACGTTCACACTTACCTTGTACGGCGAACTTTTATATTGCTCATAATCAAGGACGGTGCCTTTGTTAAAATATGAAATATTGAGCGGGAGTTTATCAGCAACCCTTTGGATGAACGTTGCAGATTTTATCAATTCGATCTTCTTTGCTAAAAAATTATCCTCTTCCAATAAGGGAGAGGTGGTCGGCAAAAGATTTTTAGCCTCTTCATTCCTGTCGATCTGAATTACAGAACTCGCTTCATAAACCGGAAGTGTGTATCGTATATAAACGAAGGCGAGGACAATGGCGGCCACTAAAAAAATAAGAGGGAAATAAAAATTCTTTCTGAAAATAAACAGGAATAGTTTCAGGTCGATCTCATCATTAATCGGAGATATTTTTTTCTTCTGTACCATTTATTTTGCAAAAATTTGATAAATCAATAAGAACGTAGTGAGCAATGAAAGGTAAGGAGTAATGTTTTCCAATATCTTTTGCGGTATTTTGTTGCGCGGCTCAACATAAATGATATCATTAGCCTGTAATACCAGGTTGGCCTCTGTCATCCCTTTAATGGTAGAAAGATCTATAACATAAACCTTAGGGTTTTTCAAATCACCTCTGATAAGCCTTATTTTATGAGCTTTTCCATCCTGAATGCCTCCGGCTTTTGCGAGGGCTTCAAAAAGGGTGGTGTTCGTATTGTCCAGCGTTAAAACCATCGCCTGGCTTCCCTCTCCTCCCGGAAAAATCGTTACCCTGTTGTTGGTTACTTTTAATTGAACAAACGGATTATTGAAAAAAGTAGCATAACGCTCTTCCAGCATCATTTCTGCTTGGCGTATGGTTTTCCCGGCAATCACAACCCTGTTCAGTATAGGCAGTTTTACCTGCCCGTCAAATTCAACAAGGTATTTATTTTCTGTTTTTAATTGCAGGTTGGTGGTGCTTATCGGGTCTATCAGGCGCTCGCCATCTTTGGTATAAATGGATATCTGAAGCTCATCATTGGGAGAAATTATATATTCCTGAGTTTTTATAGAGTCGGTGAATTCCGAGATCGGGTAGTCGCCCACCCTCAGCATCTGAGAAGGGGCAAAAACACGGCAACCTGAAGCAAAAACTATAAAAACAAGTAAATATAAAAAACGTTTCATTAATATTTTTTTACAAATTTAATACTTTCTTATTTGATAATTTATTGCGACAGTAAAACATTGTATAAATTTTTCATATCCCGGACCAGCCTGTGGTACGAAAATTTCTCATTTACAAAATCCCATCCTTTTGAACCGAATTTTATTCTCAATTCTTCATCCTGCAAAAGGTTCATGAGTTTGTTGTAATAATCTTTGCGGTTATTTACGTCTGCCAGAAATCCGGTTTGCCCGGGTAAAAGTATGTTTTCAATCCCCCCGACATCGGTAGAAATTATGGGTTTCCCGGAAGCCTGCGCTTCAATGAGGCTTACAGGAGTTCCTTCATTCAACGAGGTCAGCGAAATTATATCCACTCCAGCATTCACATAGTCCACATTTTTTATCCATGAAGTGAAGGTAACCGTCGCTTTTCTTTTTTCTTTAGTGAAATCTACCCAATCCAAACCCAGTGAAGTACATTTTGACCTTATTTTGATCTTGTCCTCACCATCACCAACAATGAAGGCCCTGATTTTTTTCCCTGACCTTTCACTGATATGCTTTATCCCTTCCAGAAACAGCCCGTGATTTTTTATAGGAACAATACGTCCGACAATACCAATAGCAATTTCATCATCATCAACAAGGTATTCTTCGCGGAACTTCAATCTTTTTTCGTCCATATTTTCATGAAAACGGCTCAGATCAAATCCTAAAGGAATAACAGCGACTTTTTCCTCCGGGCAAATTTTATATTTCAGCACCAGGTCATGCTTTTGAATTTTGCTTAAGGCAATTATTTTGGTTGATTTTTTAGCAAGGTTACGTTCTATTTGCTGATATACAGCAGACCGGATCCCACTGAAATAAGAATCAAAGACATGGCCGTGGAACGTATGAATGATAACAGGAACTTTTAAGTTATAAGCAGCCCTCCGGCCCAGTGCACCGGCTTTGGAGGCATGAGTATGAACAATATCCGGTTTAAAATCTTTGATAATCTGAGAAATTTTCCTAACAGCAAGCGCATCTCTATAATAATTGATCGGCCGCTGCATTTCAGGTATAATTAGCGGATCTATTCCCAGGCTTTTTACGATAAATTCTGAATTCTCTTCCGTATCATCATTTTTACCACCCACTAACAAGGTTTCAAACTCAGGTTCCATATATTTTGTAAGGTATGAAGCGTTGTAGGTTGGGCCGCCGAGATTGAAACGGTTGATGATCCTTAGTACTCTGGGCATAAACGAGCTATCCTTTTTAATTAAAATATTTTTTCCACCAGTATTGAAAAACAATCAGCCCCCAGATCTGAGCATGAACGTCACCGGGGTTATTGGATTGTAAACGAGTTTTAAGATTTTTTGTTTCGGATAATCTGAAAATGTTTTGGGCAGCAACAAAGTCGTCACTCAACAAATCGTCGTTTATCAGTGAAAACAACTCATTGCGGAACCATTTCAGCAACGGTACTTCAAAACCATGTTTAGGCCTGTGATAAATCTCCGGAGGTAACATTTCTTTAAATGTATCCTGTAAAATTCTTTTCCTGAAATTTCCCTGAACTTTATAATGATCCGGCAAGGAAAAAACATAGTTTACCAGCTCGTAATCCAGAAAAGGCGACCTCACCTCAAGTGAATTTGCCATCGACATCAAATCAACCTTGGTATTCATATCGTTTACCAAAACGTGTTTCATGTCGGCAAAAAAGACCTCATTCAGGTCACCCCCGCCAGTTACATTATTGATTATCGATTCTTTGCGGTGCAGGTAATCATTGCCATCGGGTTGTTTTACCAGGATTTGTTCAGCTTCCTTTTCAGAGATAAAGGAGCACCAACGCCAATAGCGTTCTTTTTCGGAAAGGTTCAGCCCGTTGGCATATTTCGCCAGTTGCCTGAATTTATTTGAGAGCGCTGAATTCCTCGATTGCGGAAGCCAATTAAACAAAGGTGTACCATATTTTAAAAGCTTTGTGAAACTGCCGGCTGATCTGATCTTTAGTTCAGCGGAATGTTTCATATACCCCCCGAAAAGTTCATCCGCGCCATCCCCCGACAAAGCAACGGTTACATGCTTTCTGGTCTGTTGACAAAGCAGGTAAACCGCAATAGCCGAAGAATCGGCAAAAGGATCATCAGTGTAATCAAGCACCGGAAACAACACCGACAGCAGATCGTCGTTAGTGAGTGAAAAAACCGTATGGTTGGTTTGGAATTTTTTGGCTACAATTTGTGCATAACGGGTTTCATCAAAAAAAGGCTCATCCCTGAATCCCACTGAAAATGTGTTTAATTGCCTGGTAAATTGGGAGGCAAGCCCAACCACTACCGAAGAATCCACCCCTCCGCTCAGGAATGCGCCTAGCGGCACATCCGAAATCATCCTTCTTTCAACAGATGCTTGTAAGAGTGAAGATATTTTTTTCATGGCGGTGTCATAGGAATCATGAGTAAGCTCCATATTCGGCGATGAGTATGGTATCGCATAATACTGTTTTAGCTCCACCGAATTTTGTCTAATCATCAGGTAATGACCGGGGTCAAGCTTTACCACATTTCTTACCATGGTAAAATTTGCCGGAATATAATTCATCTGCAGATAGGCGTATAACGATTCCGTATCAAGCACTTTAGGAATATTCATGGCAAACAGGGCTTTCATCTCTGATGCAAAGCACAATTTATCCCGATCCTGATAAACCAACAGCGGTTTAACTCCAAAACGGTCACGCGCTATGAATACAGTGTTTTCAACATTATCATGAATTGCAAACGCAAAGAATCCGTTGATTTTTTCGAGAAATGAAGGTCCTTCCAGCATATACATATGCAACAGCACCTCGGTATCGCTGCTCGATTTTAGCTGTACCCCCTGCGCAATAAGCTGGTCGCGGTATGTCCTGTAATTATAAAATTCTCCGTTCAGGATGATCGTGTATCGTCCTGAACTATCCGTAAATGGCTGCGAAGCGGCTTCTGTGACATCAATTACCGAAAGGCGGTTATGCCCGAAAGCAACGTCATTATTGATATACACGCCCGTATTATCCGGCCCGCGCTTTTGCATTACCGCAACAGCACTATGAATTTTGTCCAGGTATTTCCGCCCTTCTTCCCGTAAAGCAATTATACCTGAAATGCCACACATCCTGTTTTGAATTTAAATATGAATAACTTCCCCGTAAGCCGCAGCCACAGCTTCCATAAAGGCTTCAGACATGGTCGGATGCGGATGGACAGAGGTTAAAATTTCATGAGCCGTAGTTTTCATGGTACGTGCCACCACAACTTCAGCAATCATTTCGGTAACATTTTCACCGATGAAATGCGCCCCCAGCAATTGGTTATTTTTTGCGTCAAAAATCACTTTGATAAAGCCATCCCTGAAACCTGCAGCGCTTGCTTTGCCTGAAGCCGTATATGGAAATTTTCCGATTTTCAGTTCATAACCGGCTTCAACGGCAGCTTTTTCGGTATAACCCACCGATGCAATTTCCGGATGTGTATAGGTACAGCCAGGGATGTTATTATAGTCAATTGGTTCAACGGTTTTACCGGCAATCTTCTCAACACAGACAATACCTTCACGGGAAGCCACATGCGCCAATGCCGGGCCTTTAACTATGTCGCCAATGGCATAATAACCTTCCACATTCGTGCGGTAGAAATCATCCACCAGCACTTTCCCTCTTTCCGTTTTTATTCCTGTTTCTTCCAGGCCGATACCTTCTATATTCGTGCTCACTCCAACTGCCGATAATACGATTTCAGCCTCCACGACCTCCTCGCCTTTCGGCGTTTTAATGGAAACTTTGCAAAGATCTCCACTGGTATCAACCTGTTCAACCACCGAAGACGTATAGACCTTCATTCCGCCTTTTTTAAAGGAACGCTCCAACTGTTTGGATACTTCTTCATCTTCAATAGGAACAACAGCGGGCAGCATTTCTACCAGGGTAACTTTGGTTCCGATGGTGTTATAAAAGTGGGCAAACTCAGAACCAATAGCCCCGGAGCCGATAACAACCATAGATTGCGGTTGTTTTTCCAGTGTCATGGCCTGCCGGTAGCCAATGATTTTTTCCCCGTCGATTTTCAAATGAGGCAGTTCGCGCGCACGTGAGCCGGTTGCCAGGATAATATGGTTGGCTTCGTATACAGAAACTTTACCATCATTGTCGGCAACTTCCACTTTTTTCCCGGGTAAAATTTTCCCTTTACCGCTTAAGACTTCAATTTTATTTTTTTTAAACAAAAATTGAATTCCCCTGCTCATGCCTTCTGCGACTCCCCTGCTACGTTTAATTATCGCTTCAAAATCCGGGGTGAGTTCTCCGTTTATTTTTATTCCGTAATCCACGGCATGCCTGGCATAGTCAAAGACCTGTGCAGATTTTAATAATGCTTTTGTAGGAATGCAACCCCAGTTAAGGCAAATACCGCCAACTTCAGCTTTTTCAACCACGGCAACTGAAAATCCCAATTGCGAGGCTCTTATAGCTGCCACATAACCCCCGGGGCCGGAACCAATAATGATAATATCGTAATTCATAGTATTAATTTTTAACTAAGTGCAAAAGTAATAAAAATGGGATAACTTATTTTAACGGTGTTGTTCAGAAAAATTATTACTGACCGATAAAATGCTTGTTGGATCCCTAAAATACTTTATTTCATTACGTCCCTGCGAGACTTGAAATATAATAGGGCTTCTTTTTGTCTACCAATATTTTGTCCCATACGAAACTGTCCCGTAGGAACAAAATATTGGTAGAAAATTAATTAAGAATTGTATTTAAGACCTGTCGGGGCTACCAGAAATTTTTAAAATGCCGAAAAACCGATGTTTTCCGGCATTTTAATTTTATTTACATACAGTTTTACATACAATTTTATTTACACATTCAATTTCTGCAAAAATAAAAATGATACATTTTTTTTGAAATTTAAGTCGCTCATTCTATAATCATTTTACCTTTTCCTACATTGATATTCCCATCAACAACCCTAAAGAAATACATCCCCTTGCTCATTCCGTTTCTTGATATCCGTATTTCTTTTGCATTGAGATTTTCTATTCGATTCACTTCTTTACCTATGATATCATAAACAATCAAAGACGCATTAAACAAAGGTTTTGAAAGACTCAGAGTAGCATAATCTGAAAAAGGGTTAGGAAATATATTGATTTCAATATTATTTTTAATTTCATTAATCTGGGCGCCAAAATTACATATACAACGGACAGAAAGCCCCTGGGTAGTTCCGTTGGTGGAATTCATAGCTGCACTGCTGTTAAAAGTCAATCCCAGTGAATGAGCAAGTGCATTAGAAACCGAGTCGGAACTCCAGAAGACACCTTGGGATCCAAGGGAGGAATAAGCACCATCCCCTAGACGAATACCACCCGGAAGGGCTGTAAAGCCACTCTCGTCGGTTGCACCGGTATTTGGGCTTGTCCAATGCAGCGTACCGGTTTCTTTAAGTTTGCCACCGGCAACACTGAGGCCTCCTGTATAAGTTGTAAGTGCGGTCCATTCGGCCTCACTGGGCATATGCCAACCGGAAGGACAAAGTTTAAGGGTGTTTACAGCATACCAGTTGTATAATGCCCCATATGTATCACCATTTGAAGCCTGGTCGTTTGCGTACCAGCAAAAACCAGGGCCCGTTAAATACGCCCAAGTTGTTCCATTTGTTACAAACGGGATATCTGTTCCATCGTTATATTTTGTAACTCTCAGGTTTTCTCCCATCCATACCTTTGTGCCAATGCTTACAGTATTGTAAACATTTCCGTCAATATCAGTTACTGTCTGAGCTTGAGCGTTATTTATCAGTAGTGCAATAACTACAAATTGTAATATTGATTTTTTCATAAAAATTTTATTAATTTTACAAGTGTTTTAAAATATCAAAGTATCACGTAGTCTTTTAAAAAAATTAATAGTCTCAATTTACCAGCGTAACAGTTCCCTTTTTAAATACCCTGACACCGTTTGCAAATCCAATCTCAGCCACGTAGAAGAACACGCCTTCGGCACATTCACGCCCATTATGGGTACCATCCCAGCCCTGTTTTATATCGTTACTTTCAAAAACCATGTTGCCCCAGCGGTTGTATACCATTAAATGTAAACTTTCTATTTGCTGGCCTCGCACATAAAACACATCGTTATGCGAATCGTTATTGGGTGTAAAAATGTTAGGAATATAAACGACCGATTCCGGTTCTTTGGGTGGTATGGTATCATCGCAGGGGCAAAGGGAGAAGTTATCAAAGAAATAATATGATTTTTTTGTTTGTGGTACACCGAAGTATGTACAGATTA
>Ga0209099_1001185_pt1 | contig 27146 bp, 26 predicted proteins | sample AD_JPNHW2_MetaG_FD_184430 | JGI IMG/M metagenome (GOLD analysis project Ga0209099, IMG submission 184430) | Active sludge microbial communities of municipal wastewater-treating anaerobic digesters from Japan - AD_JPNHW2_MetaG (SPAdes) (version 2) | ecosystem: Engineered > Bioreactor > Anaerobic... | reverse complement strand
GCTCGAGCTCATCGTCTCGGACCTCGGCGTGCCCATCTCCTCGGGCGGCCCCGTCTCGGACTACCTCTGCGCCGTGAGCCGCGGCCTCATCCAGTTCGTCTGCGCCCGCCAGGAGCGCGGCCTCTTCCGCAGCCTCACCGCGGAGAAGATCCAGATCCACCCCGGCTCTGTCATGTACAAGGAAAACCCGCCCTATATCGTCGCGGGAGAAGTCGTGCGCACAACGCGGATGTACGCGATGTCCGTCTCCCCCCTGCGCCGGGAGTGGCTCGCCCGCATCTCTCCCCGCCTCGAGGGCCTCCTCGCTGCCGGGGCCCGCGCCGGTGAGTACGCGGAGCGGGCCGGCGCGGTGCGCGGCCTGGAGCGCGCGACGGAGCGCGGACCGCGGCGCGGCGCCGAGCGCGGCAGCGTGGAGGCCGGCGGCCGCCGCCGCAGCGACCATGCCGCCGCCGCCGAGGCGGCCGAGGGAAGGGGAGGCCGCGCCGGCCGCGCCGGCCGCGCCTCCGCCCCCGATCGCGACTTCACCAACAACGTGAAGATCGCTTCCGAGGTCTTCTCCTTCGCTCCCGACAAGAAGAAAAAGAAGGTCGTGGCCCTCGAATGGCCGCGGCTCAAGAAGATCCGCGAGGAGATCGACCGCGAGTCCATAGCCCGCTACAAGGACATGAAAGGCGTCGTCCTCTACAACCACGAGAAGCTCCTCGATGGCGAGAAGCTCGACGTCATCCTGAAGATCGCCTCCTGGCTCGACCTCGATGGCGACCTCGCGCGGAGCTGGCCCAAGAAGAAGAACATGGACGCCCAGGAGGGCATCCACGAACTCATAGCCTCCCTCGACCACGTCCTCCAGGTCTGCAGGGCCAAGGACAAGACCAAGGAGCTCGGCTTCCTCGCCCTCTTTACCGACGCCGAGGGCACCTACTGGTTCCGTGTCTCGCGCGGCTTCCATACCGCCCTCAACGAGAGCCTCGCCTCGCTTGAAGCCTTGGCCGACGCCGTCGGCCAGCCCGCCGGCGCGGCGGCCGGCGACGCAGGCACGGCCGCTCCCGCCATGCCTCCCCCCGCAGTCTCTGCCGAGGAAAAGGAGAAGGTGAGCACCCTCTATCGCAAGCTCTCCTCCTTCTTCGAGTGACGCCTGCCTGGATGCTTCCCTTGGCCCGCGCTCCCGCGCGGGCCTTCTTTTTTCCGCCGCCACCAGGTAACATCACCCATTCCCCCCGCCACCCCCTTTCCTGTGTCTTCCGTACTTTCCGTTCCCTCCCATCTTTTCCATGCCTTCCATGCCTTCCGTGTCTTCCGTGTTCCCCTCTTTTCCGTGCCTTCTCCTTCCCGGTGCCCTCATGCCTCTCCCGTCTCCTCCCGCGTCCCCCCTCATTGTCCAAGCCCGTGCCAAACCGCTATAATGCGCAGGCATCACACCTTACTTGCGAGGAAACCATGGCCCACGACACGAACGAGAAGAAGCCCGCCGCCCAGCCCGGCGCCGAGGCAGCGACCGAACCCACCGCAGAAGAGGTCGCCCGCGCCCTCTCCGAGCAGCAGAAGGTCCGCCGTGATAAACTCGCCCGCCTCCAGGCCGAGGGCCGCGACCCCTTCGCTGTGGTCACCTACAAGCAGACCCACCATTCCACGGAGATCAAGGAAGGCTTCGAGACCCTCGAGGGCCAGACCGTCTCCCTCGCCGGCCGCATGATGAGCTTCCGCGACATCGGAAAAGCCTGCTTCGCCGACCTCCAGGACCGCGACGGCCGCATCCAGGTCTATACCAACGCCGACCTCCTCGGCCCCGAAGCCTACGCCCACTTCAAGACCTGGGACTTAGGCGACCTCATCGGCGTCGAGGGCAAGGTCTTCAAGACCCGCCGCAGCGAGATCTCCGTCGAGGTCACCAAGGTCACCCTTCTCGCCAAGGCCCTCGAGCCCCTCCCCGAGAAGTTCCACGGCCTCAAGGACACCGAGCAGCGCTATCGCCGCCGCTACCTCGACATGGTCATGTCCCCCGAGGTCATGACGACCTTCAGGAAGCGCACCGCCATCCTCTCGGCCGTCCGCGAGTACCTCGACAACCGCGGCTACATCGAGGTGGAGACCCCCGTCCTCTCGACCATCGCCTCGGGCGCCGCGGCCCGCCCCTTCGTCACGAAGTCGAACGCCTTGAACCTCCAGCTCTACCTCCGCATCGCCACCGAGCTCTACCTGAAGCGCTGCATCGTGGGCGGCATGGAGCGCGTCTACGAGATGGGCAAGGACTTCCGCAACGAGGGCATCGACATCCGCCACAACCCCGAGTTCACGATGATCGAGCTCTACGAGGCCTACACCGACTACAAGGGCATGATGGAGCTCTGCGAGAACATGGTGTCGTATGTCGCGACGAAGGTCTGCGGCTCCACCAAGGTCACCTACCAGGGCACCGAGATCGAGTTCGCCGCGCCCTGGCGCCGCCTCACCATGATGGACGCGGTGAAGGAGTATGGCGGCCCGGACTTCAACACCGTGAAGACCGACGAGGAAGCCCGCGAGCTCGCGCATCGCCTCGGCCTCGAGGAGGAGCTCAAGAAGAAGCTCAAGGACTGCACCAAGGGCGACATCCTCAACGCGGCCTTCGAGAAGTTCGCCGAGAAGAACCTCATCCAGCCCACCTTCATCATGGACTATCCCACGGACATCTCGCCCCTCACCAAGCAGAAGCCCGGCGACCCCTCCATGACCGAGCGCTTCGAGTGCTTCGTCTACGGCCGTGAGCTCGGCAACGCCTATTCCGAGCTCAACGACCCCATCATCCAGCTCGACCGCTTCACCCAGCAGGCCAAGGAGCGCGAGCTCGGCGACGACGAGGCCTACATGCTCGACGAGGACTTCGTCTCCAGCCTCGAGATCGGCATGCCTCCCACGGGCGGCATGGGCATCGGCATCGACCGCCTCGTCATGTACCTCACGGACTCCTTCTCGATCAGGGACGTGATCCTCTTCCCGACCATGAAGCCGCAGGACTAGATCGAATCATCTAAAGGGGGAGCGCGGTTCTCGCACACTCTGCGGGAAGCGCGCTCTTCTTGTTTTTAAACATCTCTCGGACCTTTATAAGGACAGGATGGCGGGGGTCCTGGCAAGGGAAAAGCCACGAGGCGCTGCGCGCTCGTGGTTTTTCCCTTGCCACCCCCCGCGCTGCTTTCCTCTGCGGTTCGGGAGACTTTCTCAACCAACGGGTGCTTTCGCAGGATGGCTGATACTGGGTACTCAAGGGATTGCATTCCAGGCGATGTGCGCTTCCCGCGCCTCCACGACGCTGCTCCCCCTCGCTACGAAGCTTTCCTGGCGCCTCTAGGCGCCAGGAAAGGCTTCTCCGCTACCCCCACTCTGGGAATGAAGGCATTCGCTCAATTGCTTTTTCCTTGGGTCGCGAATATACCTAACTGCTATTATGTAGTATAAAAATGATGTGCTTATGTTATACAATCGCAAGAGTATTTTGCTAGATTTTTTGCAATGGATTTCATTTAGAATCATAGAAGTCTTTCTCCTGAATAGGAGGCATGATTTGTCGAAAATCATCTGGAGTCTTGCTTTTGTTTTTTCACTTCTTGCTACAGGGCTTTCAGCCCAGGTATTGGCTGGTACTTCGAGAAAATCGGTGGAAGCATTCTACTCGGTTATGCCTTCTGGATGGCAGGGACAAGCTTTGCCCGATCCTCTAGCCTATCAGGGCGGACCCCTTGTTTATGTATATGTTGCCACTGATACTCGCTCTGATACGTCTGCAATCAAGGATTTCTTTGGATTTACTATCGATACAGTTAAAGAAAAACTTCTTGTGAACGACATCGTGGTTATTCGGGCCGATGGAAAGCCTTATCTTCTCATCGCTGCTAAGAATTATTCCACCCTTAATTCCGCACTTCTTAATAAGGATGTTCAGGAGGGAATCCTGTGGGTTACGGGTGGACTTGCACGGATTGGTTCTTCTTCCCAGGTGGTAGTTCCTCAAGAAAATACTATCAAAGCAACTGGTGAGTATTCAGTGAAATCGGGTATTTTTGACTATACACGCAAAAATGATCGGTACTGGACTGATGCCTATATATTGGGTCTTTTAAATGCCTCATTTGATTGGTATGCCAAGTTTTTCGGTTATAAACCTGTTGGCTCGATCACTGTTATCGATTCTGACATTACAGATCCGACCATACACGGCGTTTGTGGCAGTCTGACATATACGAGCTCTCGAAATGTAGATATCGTAGTAAAAATCGAGCCCGGATTTGGAGTCATACAGAGTGATTATTATGGTGCAATATACGTTTTTGCCCATGAAATTGCACATTGCTGGTATTATCCCGGCCCTGGCGAGGATGGTAAGGATGTTCCTTATGTGGAAGCTTTGACGCAATATATTACTGAGCGTTTTATGCTTGAGAATGGATATATTAGTCAGGCTTTTTTTGATGAATTTGTAAAGGATCGCATTGCCCGTATGGATACTAATGAATCTTTCCGTCTTTTCGTTCTTGTTGATAAACTCTACCGGACGGATAAGGCTGCCTATATTGAGTTTATGAAAAAGGCAGCCAAGGCTTTTCAGAAGCCTGGAACTGCCGAGAAACTTTTTGTGGCGACACTTGGTGAAGAAGGAAAAGCTAATTAGCATATAAACGTTGGAATCTTGGATGATTCCATGCGAGACAATTCAGCATGCTGAGCTGCAAATATCGATAAGTGAGTCGGCGAACTCCCCGAGGGACAGAGCCCAGCTTCAGCCATGGGAGCGGATACGAGGTCTCCCGACGCCGTCAATGTGGACGGTTTCCGGAAGCCTTTCGCCGGAAGCGACGGGAAGAACAGCATCGAAAGCTATGCCTGGTTCAACGGGAAGGGCGGCTTCAAGACCCATACGGTGAAGACGAGGACGCCCTGACAAATGTGCGAAAGAATATTGACGCTACCCATGGCTTTACGGCGGGCCATGTCTGGGGAGGGCGCTTCTTCTCGAGGATTATCGCCGGGCTTCGCGAGCTCCTTGCGGTATTCCAGTATGTCGACGACAATCCTGTGCGGGCCAATCAGGTGGACGATCGGCGTGCCTGGCTATTCGGAGGGCTCTGGCATTGCCGGGCAGGATGTCATGATATAGTAGACGAAGAGCCACAATGGCTGCGCTTGCTCTTTCCCGAACGCGGCTTACTATTGTTGACGTGAGATCGATGGAGCTCCATGAGGGACATAGTCCAGTCGAGTCCTATCCTGGTGTTGGGTATCGTATTGGAAGGAGTTAAAAATGAAAAAGCTCCTATTATTTATATCCGTAATGACTTGCATGTCATGTGTTTCATTCAAGCCAAAGGCACTACCGCTTGTCGAAGAAAGCGAATACTTCCTGATTTATTCGAATTTCCCATCGCAATACAATAAAGCCATTCGAGATATTTGCGATAGCGCAATAGAAGCATATCAGAACGAGTTCCGCATGGATTTGAGATGCAGGAACGCTGCAAAATACAGTGTCTATCTGGATAAAAACGTACGTAATAGAAGCAAGCTCTTTATCGAAAATGACTCCGGCATTTGTCTGCGAATCAGGAATGAGCTTGAACTCATACCGCCTTCTTCCGGCGGGCCCCATCATCTTTATGGCTTTGCGCATGAAATCGGGCATACGGCGATACGGTTTATCGATCGGGAATTCGACGAGGGATTTGCGATGTACCTGGGCATCTCTTGCATCAAGGACATGAGCGCTCGATTGGGCAGTGATGCCTGGCCCATTCCTTACGACTACAACCTTTATGACGGCATGGGGCGATTGCAGGTGCTCAGGAAAAGCGCTGCTACCCACTATGATGTCTCGGTCGCAATGGCCCTGTTCGATATTGAGCGCAAATATGGAAAAGATCCGATCATCCGGGCAATTTTATGTACGCGCCAACTCGAAAAAAGTATGACTCCTGTCAGTTGTTTCATTGTCGATCTTGAGCGCGAATGCAATGATCGTAATATTGCTGAAATGTTCAGCAAAAGAAGCTTCAATTGGCAAAAGCTCGATAAAAAAGCGGAGAGCGTCTCGTTTGAAGGCCTGGTTTCCCAGGATGATTTCAGGAAACGGACCAAGTTGATGTTGGATAGATGGAATGGCAATGTCTACGGGATACTAGACGGATATTTCGTGGAGTTGTATTTGCAGTCCGTCCCTGGCGATGAAAAGGGCAAAAGGGCTATTCTCCCCTCGGGTATAACGATCGAAAAATCCGATGATGGGTACTTGCAGGTGTTCTATGACGATGAAAGGAAAATTGCATATATCATCGGAAATGCAAGGATTGTAGAAAACGGTTTTGAAATATCGGATTCGATGATAGATGAGAATGGCAATATATTATAGATAATACTAAAGCCGGTTATCGCTTTCATCATGATAGTAGGGCCTGAAAAACAATGGCCGATTGCGCGCTGGGTTCCGGGTATGGATGAAGCGTGTATTATTTCGACGCGCTTTGGCGTGAAAGGGAAGAAGCGATTTGAAGAAGCAGAAGCTGGTAATGATCACGGGGACGCCAAGCGTCGGCAAGACGAAGACCTGTGAAGCGGTCTTTCAATCCTTCCCGAACAGCGCCTTTTTCGACGGAGATTGGGGATGGTGCGTGAATCCCTTCTCCCTGGATGATCCGCGCTTGAGGAATGGCGACCGGAACATTTCTTTTGTCCTGAACACCTATCTGCAATCGCAATTCGATTATGTCTTCTGTCCTTCGGTGCTTTTCATGTTTCCCGAGATACGGAAGAGCATCCTGAAGGAAATAACTGCCACTGGATATGACCTTCTTGTTTTCCATCTGAAGTGCAGCAGGGAAAGCCTTGCGAAAAGGCATTACGGTCAGGGCTTGACCTATGAACCGGCCTATCAGTGGCTTGATAAAGGGCTTTGCGTCGATGATATCGCAGTAGACACCGATGACAAGGCAATCGATGTCGTAGGCCTTGAGATCGCGGAAATGATCGAACGCCCATCTGTTTTGCCTAAGTAGGAACGGCTGGCTTCGGGGCGAGAATCGTTTTCGCCTTTACGACCTGGCCTCCTGGAAATCTATAAGCGAGCTCAATGAGGGACAGAGCCCGGCTTCAAGCAGGCCGGGCTCTGTCGCGTTTTACGTATCGTTTTCTTCCGCATATTTGACTGGCGAGTTGCTGCGAAATAGACTTGTACCTTGTAACGCAGGGATCGTTCCGCCGCGCTAAGTCCAGATTCATTAGTAAACGAAGGAGGCATCATTGATGCAGACCAGGAAATTCCTGTTGGCGTTCATGATAATTGGCTTCCTGTTATGTTCGATCGCAGTTTCTGCCCAGCCGGCTCCTGCTCCGACCATACCTTTCCAGGGCACGATCTGGGGCAGCTATGATCCGGGGTATGAAGGGAAAGGGGCGTGGGTCGGAAATGCCATCATTTCGATAAATGGCGGAACTCCGCGAAAGGCCACCTTTGCCGACCGAAACACGGGTGCGTCCTTTTACAAGGATGGATCCTTTTCGGGGTCCGAGACCATTACGCTGACCTTCGTGGATGGTAGCGGAGTCCTCTACATCGACGGCCGCTTCTGCGCCAGTCCCGGCAGGACGCCGGGCTACGATACCCTCTACGAGATCGGCAGCATTACGAGGGGCACCGGCAAGTACGCCAAGGCCAAGGGAGATGTCACGGTCGTCGGTCCTTTCATCATGCCTTCGGAAGACATGAAGCCCGGAACGGCACTTTGGATCGCGGAGATCTACGGGACGATCTCGGGAGTCGATTGAAACCCTAAAGACGTTTAGCCTGTCTGCGGCGGACCGGCCCTGCGTCGTTGTCGACCCTGCATGTCGCCTTCCCTGTTTGCGACAGGCCTTTCGAAATGCTTCCGAGCATCTCGATCCTGTGTGACCTTGCTGGCGTCCAAGGAGCCATATAGGATCGGTTTTCGATATAACAGCATACATAATGCATCACTAGCTTCGGCAATCTCGGAGAGGAAGAATGAAACTACGGGACCTCCTCCGCTGGTTTAGCCCGCCGGCGATTGAATGTGATGACGAAAACCGGCATCGCATCGTCTTGATGAACGTCATGGTCAATGCTTCATTGATCTTTGTCCTTCTAGTGTTTTGCGGAAACCTTACGGATCGTTCCACCCCTCTCCGGAACTACCTGATTGACCTTTCGATGTTCGCTGCCTTCATGGTGATCCGGATCGTATTGAATAAAGGCAACTACAATGCGGCCGGCATCGCGGCGTGCGTTCTGGGCTTTTTCGTCATAATCCTGGCAATTGTAAGTGACGGGACGGTCAGGTCCACTGCGACCTTCCTCCTCCTGCTGGTGATCATCGTCTCCGGAATACTCTACAAGATCACCGGGATTGCCGTATCGACCATCGCGAGTTCCCTGGCCGTGTTTGCGCTGATTCTTGCGGAGAACCTGGGGATGCTTCCCCGGCCGGACTACTCGGTTTCGATGCTGCATTGGTTCCTGCTGACGATCACTTTCGCGATAGTCGGCGGGATCGTCTTTTTTTCCGATCACATTACGCAACAGGCCTTCAGGCTCTCGAAAAAAGAACTCAAGGAGCGGCAACGAGCGGAAAGTGACTTGCGGATCGTGAATGAGGAACTGAAGAACCGTGTGATCGAGGTTGAGAAACTTGAGGAAAAACTGCGGGAACAGGCCCTGCGTGATCCGCTGACCGATTTGTACAATCGGCGCTATATCACCGAAACCATGTCCCGGGACATCTTGCGCGCCGGACGCGAGGATGCCCCCTTGAGCGTCATCATCAGCGATATCGATCATTTCAAGGTGATCAATGACACGTATGGACATCAGGTCGGAGATCTCTTCTTGATAGAGGTCGCGCAGTTGTTCAGGCATCATACACGGGGATCCGATTCCGTCTGCCGATATGGAGGAGAGGAGTTCCTCTTTGTCCTGCCAGGGGCGTCGGCCGATGCAGCCCGTAAGCGCGCGGAGGAGATACGCCTGCAGATCGCCCGTCTAGCCATACTGCACGAAGAAAAAACGCTCACCATTACGATGTCCTTTGGCGTTGCGGCCTTCCCGGTCCATGGAGGGAAGTGCGAAGAGATAATAATGAAAGCTGACCAGGCCCTCTATGATGCCAAGCGTATGGGGCGTAACCTCGTGAGGGTCTGGGGCGATCCATGGAATTGCTAATATCCTTGGTCGGACTTGATGGAATGCATGTTCGGCGGGATCGGGGAAATCATAGCCTGGAGATGCTATGCGGACGACCTGGAGAAGACGCGGATGGCATTCCCCGGCTTCGGTACCGGCGGCCCTGAATACGGCGACAGCCCGTTCGAGGTCATCTTTCCGGATTACCGGAACAAGCTGAACGGCAACCAGCTTCTCATCCAGACGGAAGAGAACGGTGATGACGATGGAGCCAAGACCCAAACCGTCGTGATCGCCATCATCCATGAATATGTCATGGACAGGTATGTAAAGCTCCTCGATGGGGAAACGCTGACCAATCCTCCCTTTGAGCCTGGAAGCTCCTCTGGCCGGCGACTTACTGACACGCATCAAATATGATATACTACATTTATAACTAGCGCTTCCTCAAGCGATCAGGAGTCCGGCATGTATTGTCCCGATGAGAATCTCAAGCGACGTTTGATCGAGAAGGAAGAGCTCCTCCTCGATAACGGGAAGAGAAGCGACAGGAAGCTGGTGAAGAGCATCGTTGCAGAAGGCTGCATGGAGATCGACGGAAAGGGGAGAAAGAGCTACAGCGCGAGCGACGAGCTCGCCGCCGTCGATGGGGTGCTGTACATCACGGAGGATTCCTCCGAACTCAGGGCCGTATCCGAGGATACGGTGCTGATGGTCTATGAAGCGGTCCAGGTCAGGAAGAACACGAGGACGAAGGCGAATTGCAGTTCCCTCTGGAACAATGCCGATGGCGACTGGAAGCTGGTCTTCAGCCAGAGGACGATACTGGAAGGGTGAGTTTCCCTTGTCGTTCATATATGAATAGAACTATGTTTTAGGGAGGAGGTATGGAAATGCCCCTCGCCGTCGATTTTGTCAATGTTTCCACACAGGGCCTCGAGTCCTCTCCCGTTGCGGCCCCGCTTGCCGGCCTGCGCGCCAATGAAGCCCGCTATTTCATGACCAAGTACAAGCACGAGTTCGTCGTCGAGGACGCCAAGGCAGGCAAGAAGACCCTGGACCGGGTCGAACGGATCCTCAAGGAAGAACGGCAGTTGGCCTTTGCTTCCCATGCCCTCGAGACCTCGGATTTCACGGTCGATGACATCCATTTCTCGTACGTGTTTTACGAAAACGGCCTCGTGGTGAACGTCATGTACTCCAAGGACGATCCCCGAAAGCGCGCGGTGGGCTTCAAGCTTTCGGAAGGCATGGAGGTCCCGGACGAGCTCGAGGGCAAGTTCAAGTTCGCCCGGCAAAAGTCGAAGCTCGCAGGTACCATCCGCGGGTCCTTCTTCGTCATAAAAGGCGCGTACTGAAGGTTTTCGCATTGCGATAGGGGGCCTGACCTGGGATGAAGGGCAATTGCGACCTCGTAAGCTATGTCATGAGCGTTGTCGCAAGCTATTCCACGGGCAATGATCCCGCTTCAAGGGTCTTCACCGCGATGCTGGAAGTGGACCGGAAGGATTTCCTCCCGGAAGAGGTCAAGGACCTAGCCTATTTCGACCAACCTGTCGGAATAGGTCATGGCCAGACCTGTTCGCAGCCGAGCATGGTAGCCCTCATGCTGGAAGAGCTCTGCATCGAGCCCGGGAACAGGATCCTGGAAATCGGAAGCGGATGCGGATATGCCGCGGCCATCGCTTCGAAGCTGTGCGGACCCAAAGGCCTCGTCTACGCCTGCGAGATCCTCGAGGGGCTTGTCGAGTTGATGAAGGGAAATATCGGGAGCAACCATGAAAACCTGAGGATCATCCAGGGGGATGGCTCGAGGGGCTTCCCCGAACTGGCCCCCTTCGACAGGATCTTCCTCTCGGCCGGGGTGGCTTCCCGAAGGTTCGACCGTGACCTGCTTATCGAGCAATTGAACGTACCTGGGATATTGCTGTATCCAGAGACGAGAGGGCGGTTGTTCAAGATCGTCAAGCGGAAGACGGGCATCACGGAAACCAGCTACGGTAGCGTGAGCTTCGTTCCGCTGGTCGGGGAAAACTCCTGAAAGCCGGGGCACGTCCGCCATTATTCCGCGAGTGTCGTCGTTTTCGTCTGCCTGTCCATTGTCGAAGTCCCGCCCCTTGGCGTAGAAATAGGGAACTCATCCTGCCGGAAAAGCGACGATACCGAGGAATGATGACGCTTCCTTCGGCATGGACCTGGCTTGGAAAGCGAAGTTCGATCAAGGCGGTTATCGATGGCAGTATCCTTCAACAACCTGCCGGCCAGCCATCTTGGCTATTCGGCTGTGTTCCTCTTCATATCCATAGGCTTTCTCTTCCTCAAGCTGAGCGACAGGAATGACGTGGGGCCGGGCTACTGGGCCTTGAGCTTCCTCCTCAACAGCCTTGGCTTCCTGTTCTGGTCCGCCATCCTGCCCTTGTCGCTCCTCGCGAACTATGCGTTCGGTGAAGTCTTCCATGTAGCTGGCTTCTTTTTCCTCGCCTGCGGGGCCTATCGGTTCATGGGGCACGGCTATCGCAAATGGAATCTTGCCTTCGGGCTTACCTGGCTTGTTCTCTGGTCATCCGGTCTCGTCATGCTGGGACACGGTATGAACGTGGCGCTGTTTATCCTTCGAAGCGCGCGCGCCATCCTGTTCTTGCTGACTGCAGCCATCCTCCTGAAGCATGCAGGCGCGAACTACGCTAATGGAAGGAAGCTTGCGGGATACTCCATGTGCTTCTGGGCCGTCTGGGTGATGACCTACGGCTTCATCACCAACGACAGGTTCCTGGGCCTGAGTTTCGGGATACTGGTCGGCATCCAGATCCTCTCCGCCTTCGGGATGATCATCATGATCGTCGAGCGAAAGACCGAGAAGGTGGAAAAGACCGAGAAGCATGCCGAGCGGCTCGAGGGCCTCCTGCCGATCTGCGCCCACTGCAAGAAGATCCGGGACAAGGACGGGAACTGGCAGGTCCTCGAGAACTACATCGAAAGGCGGACCGAGGCCGAATTCAGCCATGGCATTTGCCCGGAATGCATGGAAAAGCATTACAAGGAATATCTTTGATGACGGGGAATGCCATGGAAACGCCGCTGCCCGTCCTTCGTCCCCATCACATCCTCGACATGGTCCGGAACATCGGCCTTGGACGGAAACTGGAACCGCATCCCTATGGGCATCGCATCCATGTGCTGACCAGGGCCATCCTGGACGACGTCGACCAAACCTGCACCCTCGTCATCGGCAACGACGACGTGTGCGGGCCCTGCATCCACCTTCACGACGGGTTGTGCGACGACATCCTGCCCCAGCTGGAAGGGCGGGTATCGAAACAGGGCTATAATGACAGGCTCGACGCGCGGATCCTTGACTTCCTCGGGATAGCGCCTGGTTCGGTGATGCCGATATCCGTGTACCTGCGAATCGTCAGGGCGAACCTTGAGGCGGTTGTCGATATCTGCACCCATCCCGGGGAAGACAGGGAGACAAGGAGATCCGGGCTTCTCAAGGGATTTGCGGTGCTGGGAATCGGCGAGCCATGATCCTGGGACCGGCGGAATAGACCGGCAATGGCTGCGTCTCGTCCACGCATACGGATCTTGAGGGGGAGTCACATCATGCCAATTGGTGTCCGGATGGCGAAGCAGTCCGACATTGCCTGTTTGATCGCGTTGATGGAAGCTTTTTATGCCGAGTCGGATTACGCGGTCGACAGGGCCAGGGCCGAGGCCTCGTTCCTGTTCATCCTCGAGCATCCCCAGTTCGGGACAGTGCTGCTCGCGGAAACTGCCGATGCGATCTGTGGCTATCTCATCCTTAAGTACTACTACTCGATGGGAGTCTACGGCTTCGTCTGTTCCATAGAGGATCTTTTTGTCCGCAAGGAGGACAGGAAGAAAGGCGCTGCGGGAAAGCTCATCGAATACGGCATAGGGCTTGCACGGGGAAAGGGCATGCATGCCTTTTCGGTCGAGGTCGGGAAGGGGAATGAACCGGCCCTGGAACTGTACCGCAAGCATGGCTTCCGGAACCGCAACGAGGATATCCTGACCATGGAATACGAAGACGCATGAGGATCGGACTGCATGGGAGCGTCGGTCCTTTGCCTGAGCCGTCCGGGATGCTAGGATGTGCGGCATGGTTACATCGAAGAATGCGTCGAAGGCCATCTGGACCACGGTTCTCGTCTTGCTCGTGGTCCTTGCTGCCTACGCCGTCCTTGCGGCCACCGAAAAAGCCGTGATCTCGGATTCCTCGGTCAAGGTCAGCGGCGTCTATGGCACGGAAGTCCGCTTTGCCGACATACTGTCCATGGAAGAGCTAGGCAGCCTGCCAATCGGGGTACGGACGAACGGAATCGGCCTCGGCTTCGTGAACGTGGGACATTTTTCCTATGAAGGCATCGGGAAGGTCGTCCTCTACCAGGTGAAGGCCGACAGGCCCTTCCTCCTTGTCACCACGAAGGACCTGAAGGTCATCTACGGCTTCGGGAAGGACACGAACGCCGCCATCGAAATGAAGATACGAGCGGAACTGGAAGCCCGCAAGCGGCCTTGAGGGGGCTCAGCCCTCCTCCTGGGCTTTCTTGTTCGCGCTGTCAAGTATGCCCCGCACGACGACGGAGGCCGCGATGAGCCCCGCCGCGGGCGGCACGAAGGAGATCGACCCTGGAACCGAGCGGCGCGCCTTGCCAGTCGCGGTGTCAGCGTATGCATGTACCGGTTCCTCTCGGGAATAGATCACCTTGAGGGATTCGACGCCCCGCTTCCTGAGCTCCCGCCTCATGACTCGCGCCAGGGGACAGACCGAGGTCTCGGAGATGTCGGCTATCTCCAGCCTGGTCGGGTCGAGCTTGTTGCCCGTGCCCATGGAGCTCACGATCGGTATCCCGAGCTCCCTTGCCCGAAGGATGAGTGCCACCTTCGACGAGATGGAATCGATGGCGTCCACGATGTAGTCGAGTCCCGGTCCGATGAGGCGGTCGGCGGTATCGGGCCCGAAGCGAGCCTCGATGGCCTCGACCCTGGCCCCGGGGTTGATGTCGAGTATGCGGTCGCGCATCGCGTCGACCTTCGGCCTTCCGAGGCTGGACCTCGTCGCGATCACCTGCCGGTTGAGGTTCGTGACGCACACGGAGTCGTCATCGATCAGGACGAGGTGGCCGATCCCGGCTCGGGCGATCGCCTCGGCCGCCCAGGAGCCGACACCCCCGATACCGACGACCGCAACGGTCGAACGCTCAAGGAGGGCCAGCCCCTCCTTCCCGATGACGAGCTCGGTGCGCGAGAAGGGGCCCTCCGTCGCGGAAGGCAGGTCATTTCTCTCTGCATCCATGGGAAGAAGTATGTACGAGAGGCGCGACGCTCGGCTAGCCCGATTTTGCTGTGCGAAATGCGGCCTTGCACGGAGTTGACGCCGCCGGATGGAGAGGCTAGGCTCACTGGGATAACTTCGCCTGGAGGGGCAGATGCTGTTGCACGATTACAAACTGTTTATCAGCCATGGATTCGAGGACCATGACGATTACGGCCGGCTGACCGAGCTTCTCGACAGCGTTACGAGCTTCGGCTACACGCTCTGCAGCGTGCCCAAGGATTTCAAGTACAGGAAGATGACCAAGGAAAACCTCGAGGAGACGGTAAAGCGGCAGCTGAAGCCGGTCAACTGCGTCCTCATCCTGGACAGCGTCTACCTGGCCCACCCGCAATGGGTCACCTTCCAGATCAAGCAGGCGGTTTTCGCCAAGAAACCAATCATCGGCATCAGACAGCTCAGGACCAAGGACATCTCGAGCGCCATCGGCAACGTGGCGGATGAGGTTGTCGGCTGGAACCCCGAGCTCCTCGTAAAGACCATCAAGGACTGCGCGGTCTACGCGACCACCAACATCTAGTCCTGCCGTCCGGACCTGAAGCCGGGACGTATGCCGAACCGAGGGAGGATGGAGCCATGGATAAGCGCCTTTTCACCCTGTCCCTTCTTTGCCTGGTCCTGATTGTCCGCATGCCTGCTGAAGGCGGGCCTTCAAGCCCGGCTGGATCATCGACAGCCGTTCCGGGAAAAGGTGTGGCCCTCATCATAACCGGAGCCGCTGCCCGCATACCCCAGGAAGCGGCCCTCCTCGAGGCCCTGGACGAGCGAGGGCTTCTCAAGGACCTGGCCTTCATCTCCGGCGATAGCTCCGGCGCCCTCAATGCGGTGGCGGTCAATGCCGTCAAGAGCGGCCGGATGACCTGGGCCAGGTATCGGCAGATCCTGGAAGGCCTTCGCAACAGCGACGTCTTTGTCCAGTCCGACAAACGCCTTCCTGTGGACACCTCGCCCCTCAGGGCGATGCTCAAACGCATCGTCGAGGGCGAGATGGGCTTCAGGACGATGGGCGACCTGCCCATCCCGACCTCCATCAGCATCACCCGCCTCGAGGATCTCGGCCTCGAGAAGACCGCCTACAGGATGTGCTCGGAGAGGATCAACGCCGAATCCGATCCCTCGCTCTCCATCGTGGACATCCTCATGGCCTCAACGGCCATACCCGTCGTGTTCCCTCCCGTCAGGATACCCAAGGCGACGACGATCAAGAACATTGATTATGTGGATGGCGGGGCAGGCGAGGATTACGTTCCCTATGAGGCCGTCCTTGAATTCGAGAAGGCCCGCGGCCTGTCCTTCGACAAGGTCTTCATCGTGAGCAGGAAGAGCAATACCGTCCCCGAGGTCAGCGAGGAGCTGCGCGCCCTCGGCGTGAACGACCGTGGCCTCTTCGACAAGCTGGGGATCTCGCCCGAACGCCTCGCGAGCAGGCTCTTCCTGAAATACCTCGCCCAGCTCGCGAAGCAAGCGCCCGGGCTGGCCGACAGGGTCTTCGTCTGGCGGCCGGACTTCCAGGCGAGTTTCCTTCTCCTGGACTTCAACAGCCTCGGGGCGCAGTACGCTGCGACGCAGCAATGGGCTCGGGACACCGCGCCCGTCCCCCTCCTCCAATACCTTTCGGAAGCCCGGTCGCCTTAAGTTCTCCGGGCTTGCCGACCGAAGGTTTTCCACCGTATATTCCGGCCATGCCCAAAGACAAGGAACAGACCCTCGGAACGCTGGCCGCCCTCGCGGCCTACGGCATGTGGGGCCTCCTCCCCGTATACTGGAAACTCCTCTCGTCGGTAGAACCCCTCCAGATACTCGCCCATCGCATAGTCTGGGCCCTCCTCTTCGCGCTCGTCCTCCTCGCGGCCACCCGAAAGCTGCCCGAACTGGCCGGTCTTCTCAGGGACTGGAAGCGGGCCCGCTATGCCCTGGCCGCCTCCCTCCTCGTGACCCTCAACTGGGGGACCTACATCTGGGCGGTGAATTCGGGGCATGTGATCGAGTCGAGCCTGGGCTACTACATCAATCCCCTCGTCTCGGTTGCCCTTGGCGCCATCTTCTTCCGCGAAAGGCTCGATAAGCCCACGATAGCGGCCCTCTGTGTCGCAGCCGCGGGAGTGATAGCCGCTACCGTCATCTCGGGCCAGCTGCCCTGGATTTCCCTGGTCCTGGCCTTTTCCTTCGGCTTCTATGGCCTCGTCAAAAAAAAGGCCGGATTGCCGCCCCTCGTCGGCCTCGCGGCGGAGACCCTTTTCGTCTCGCCCCTGGCCCTTGCCTTCCTCGTGGCCTGCGGCGCGGCAGGGGCGGGCGCCTTTGCGTCGGGACATGCCGGCCTTTCCCTCCTCCTTGCCTTTGCGGGCGTCGTCACGGCCCTTCCCCTCCTTTCCTTCGCGGCCGCGGCCAATCGCATCACCCTGACGCGCCTCGGCTTCATCCAGTACCTCTCGCCGAGCCTCCAGCTCCTCCTTGGCCTCCTCGCCTTCGGTGAGAGCGTCAGATTGCCCATGATCGTGGCCTTCGCCTCGGTCCTCGTCGCCGTCGCCATCTATGTCTTCCCGCGTGACCGAAACCGTCCCGCGGGAAAGGCCGCGTGAGGCTTCACATGACAGGACTCGAACTTGAAAGGTCGGGCCGCAACTATCTCGGCTTCCTCGAGGGAGACGACGGCTACTGCTCCTTCATCCGCTTCACGGGCGAACAGCTCCGCCTTTACGGTGCCGACCCCTTGTTCCGCAACCTGAGCATGTGCTCCTCCGGAGTCTACCTCTCCCTCGTCACCGATGGAGACCGGCTCTCCTTCGATTGCCGCACGCTGGAGCTCGTCAGCCAGATCCTCCCCGCAATCGCCGAGCTCGGCTGGGATGGCGTGAAAGAGATCATCAGGGGGCTGACGAAGAAGATCGAGCAACGCGCCCCCCTGCCGAAGCCGCGGGAGAAATTCGACCTCGTCACCGATGACGGCCAGCGGGTCTCGAGGATGCCGAAGAATGGTCATCTTTCCTTCGAGTTCCGGAACGAAGCCCGCCGTACCATGAGGCTGCGGCTCTACTTCCCCGTCTTTCCCTACGTGGCCGTGAGGCGCCTTGAGTCGAACGGCAGTCTCGAGCCCGATGAGACGACGCTTCCGCGCATCCTTTGCCTGGGCGATTCGATCACCCAGGGCTTCAACGCGGTGCATCCAAGCCTCACCTGGACCTCGCGGCTGGCCGATCTCCTCGGCGTCGACGCCTTGAACCAGGGCGTTGGCGGCTATTATTTCGACTCGGCTTCCCTCGACGGCCTGGAGGTCCTGGCGGGAGAGGGCCGATCGCGGCCTGGCCTCATCACCGTCGCCTATGGCACGAACGACTGGGACCTCGTACCCGAGCTTCCCACCCTGAGGGACAATGCGCGTCGTTATTTCGAAAGGTTGGCCGGACTCTTCCCCGGCGTTCCTGCCTACGTCCTCACGCCGATCTGGCGCGGGGACATGGACAAGCCCAAGGCCTGCGGCGGCTTCGATGAGGTCGTCCGCGTCATAGCCGAGGAAGCGGGACGCTGTCCCGACAACCGCATCATCGACGGCCTCACCATCCCCATCCACGACCGGAAGTACTTCCAGGACAACTGGCTCCACCCGAACGAAGAGGGCTTCCGCGTCATGGCCGATCGGCTCTTCGAAGCCATCAGGGCCGTCAAGGGGGCCGCTGCCGGTGTCGGTGACGAACGAGCCACCGGCCGGCCCGGTGTCGCTGTCGCTTCGCCCGCGACGCGTTGACGTTTCTCCCTCACGAACAAGAGGGGCTGTCCAGCAAGTGGTTGACGGATATGCCGTCTGCGCATTCAGGTTCAAGGCCCGTTTCAGGATCGCGTAAACCGGAGATCGCGACGTAATGAACCTGTCGACGTATTCTGTCGCCATTCCCGACAAGTATCCTCTCTCCGCTAGACACCGACTTCCGATACGATTATTTTATCCGATATATAGACGGCCCATTATCTATCTATCTCATCTGAGAATCTCGGATTCGAGGACAGTTATGAAAACCGTCCCCGCCCAAAGGAGTCGCCATGAAAAGCGCCTACACGGCCCAGGATCTTGCTGTCGGCATGAGTGCCTCGATCTCGAAGACCATCACCGATGCCGATATCGTGCTTTTTTCCGGAGTCAGCATGGACACGAATCCTGCCCATCTTGATGAGGAATACGCAAAAAAGACCCAGTTCGGCGGCCGCATCGCCCATGGCATGCTTTCGGCAGGCTTCATTTCTGCCGTTCTTGGAAACAAGCTTCCCGGTCCCGGCACCATCTACCTCGGCCAGACCCTGAAATTCCGCGCTCCCGTCAGGGCCGGAGATACGGTCACCGCTACCGTCACGGTCAAGGAGATCAACCTCGAGAAGAACCGCGTCATCCTCGAAACGGTGTGCAAGGTGGGCGACACGGTCGTCATTGAGGGCGAGGCCACGACCATGCCCCCTAAAGTAGCGAATTAAGGAGCCGTTGGAGGGAAGCCTCCATGGCAAACATCGCCGCAGGGGACAGTCATCGCCGCGGGCGCCATCGGTCACGCCGTAGAAGGAATTGCTCCTGCTTCGGCGCCCGCGCCCGCATCCCGGCCCTCCTCCTGCCATCGAGGCCGTTTCGTGCTACACTTTAGCCGAATGGTATCCAGATTCCGAGTCTGCACTGCATGTTTCCTCATATCGGTCTTGAGCCTGTCCGGCGTTGATCGCGCCTTCGGAGCGACCTTCAGCACGGATGTCTCCTTCATTCCCGAGTGGATGAGGTCGGAGGGCAAGAGGACGGGAGTGGATTCCTCCTCGCTTCTCGCGGTGAGCCCCGACTACAAAGACCTCAATGGCATGCTCAAGGCCCTCCTTGACCTGCGGGGCAGCCAGGAACTCAAGGATCTCGTCTACGGCGAGCCCGATTTCCGCTCGCAGGACCTTTCACGTTATGCCTTCAGGCTTGCTGATGACGGGGAGGAACTTGGCTTTGACCTTCCCCTTGAACTCGCCTACCTTTCCCTCGGCCTGCATGAACGGTATTTCGCCTTCGTTGCCGCCTACGGCGGAAGCCGCCTGGACGGAGCGTCCGTTTCGCGGCACCTCTATACCGACATCGATGCGGCCTCCCTCGAATCCTATCTTGCCTTGTACTCCTTCACCTCGGAGGAAAAGGCAAGGATCATCTGCAACCTGGGCTGGTATGCGAATGGCGACCTTGCCGTCATGCTTGCCGGGCGCTGGAAGGCCGACCTCTCAGGTGATCCCGCCCTTGCGGCTTCTGTCCTCGATCCCGCCATCGAGCGTCATGATGAGCCGCTTTTTGATGCCCTCCTGGCCGCCCTTGAGCCCCAGGATACGTCCCAGCTCGCCTCGCTCTGCGTCCTTCACGATTTCGGGTATGGCTTTGACAAGGTCCTCGGCAGCGCGACGGATACCATGAAGGCGCTGGAGCTCGCGGTCTTCCTGTCCAACGCTCCCTTTGTCGAACGGCTCCTTCCTCTCAATCCGCGGTATCGGGCGGGCCGGGACAGGGCCAATGCGATCGTCGAGGCGGCCATGTCCGAGGGCCTGCCCAGGAACCTCTATGTCTATCTCCTCCTCCTCAACGCCGGTTACGACGACGAGAGGCGCTTCGTCAATGCGGGGCTCCATCTTGCACTGGCAAGGGACATGGGAAGCGCTGAGATGGACCAGACCTTGCGCCAACGGCTCGCTGATGCCTTCATCGCCGCGGGCGCCTCCATCAACAGGGTTGATCCCCTCTACGGACCGTGGCTCCACTGGTATGCCTCGTCTTCATCCCTGTCGCTTGCCTACAAGAAGGGCATGATCCGCTACCTCCTGTCGCGCGGGGCCGATCCGAAGGCGCGATGGCAGGGACTCCTCTACGGCGAGCTGCCGCTTTCCCGCCATGGCCTCGTGAACGAGGCAGGGGTCCGGCTCAGGAAAGCTCCCGACCTCCGCGCGGATATCCTCCAGAAGCTCGACAAGGGAACCCAGGTCGAAATCCTCGAGTTGGGTGACACCGAGATCACGATCGACAACTACACCGGTATCTGGTATCGCGTCAGCCTGAAGGGCGGCGCCAAGGGCTGGATCTTTGGCAAGTACGTCGATTACGTCGAATAGGCCTTCGCGGACGGCAGCTTCGCGTCCGGTCCGCGCTATCTTGTATGGAGAGCCCGTTGCGGCGTTGAGCCGGCCGGGCTGGAGGTTGTATGCTTGATCTTCTCGTGAAGGGCGGTCCCGTCCTTTGGTTCCTCATGGCGCTTTCCTTGCTCGAGCTGGTCATCATCATCGAGCGGCTCCTGTATTACCGGCGAGTCCGCCTCGACGAGGGGAAGCTCTTCAGCCGGGTCAAGTCCTCCCTCGAAAAGGGCTATTTCGAGGAGGCGCTCTCGATCTGCGACTCCAACATGTCGCCCCTTGGCTCCCTTCTCCGGGTCGGCATCGAGCACCGGGAGGAGTCCGACGAGGGCCTCAGGCAGATCATGAAGGACGCCTCCAACCAGGAGATTCCCCGCCTCGAGCGCAACATCTCGGCCCTCGACACGATCGCGCATATCGGTCCCCTCTGCGGCCTCCTCGGCACGGTGACGGGCACGATGAAGGCCTTCGGCGTCCTCGGGACCTTCGGCGCGGTGAGCGACCCGACCCTCCTCGCCAAGGGCATCTCCGAGGCCCTGGTGGCCACGGTAGCCGGCATCATCGCGGCCGTGCCCGCCGTCGTCTTCTACAACTACTTCGTCGTCAAGGTGAACCGCATCCTCATCACCCTCGAGTACCAGGTAAACGAACTCGTCCTCATGATCCGCTCAGGGAAGGAGGGAGGGAAGGGAGGCCGCTCATGAGGTTCGAGCGCAGGCTGACCCAGAAGGCGAGGGTGGACATGACCCCCCTCGTCGACATCCTCTTCATGCTCCTCCTCTTCTTCATGACGACGAGCGTCTTCAAGGTGGTCCCCGGCATCTCTATGAACCTGCCGGCCTCCGCCACCGCCGGATCCGTTTCCATCTCCAGACTCGGCGTCGTCGCGGTCTCGGAATCCGAGATCTATGTCAACGAATTCCGGACCGATACCGCCGGCCTTCCCGCGGCCATCCAGCGCGCCATGGATGGAAAGAAGCCCGAGGAGATACGCGCGGTCTTCCAGGGGAGCAAGGATATTCCCTACCAGCTCGTCGTCACCGTCCTCGACGCCTTCAGGCAGAATGGCATCGAGGGAGTGAGCCTCCTCACCCAGAGCCAGACGAGGCAGCCGTGAGGGAAGACTGGCTCCGTGCGCAGGACAGGAAGCGCAAGCTGATCGCCTGGGGACTGGCGGGGCTCGTCTACCTGCTCGCCGGCGGCTTTGTCGTCCTGCGGAGTGTATTCGGCTACGAGACGCTCTCCTCTGGCATGGGTACCATCCAGATCCGGATTGGCACTCCCGAGGGAGAGGACGAGTTCTCGCGGATCATTCCCGCCCTGTCCTCCGGTAGCGGGTCAACGGCGATCGCGGAAGCTTCCGCGGCTGCAGGCGAAATTCCGCCGCCACCTTCAGCGGCCGCTGCGGAGCCCCGGCAGGAAACGGCTGCTCCTCTGCCTCCTGAGGAACCCCTCAAGGCTCCGTCCAGGTCCGAGCCCGTAGCTGCGGAAAAGCCCGTGAAACCGGTCGCGAGCGCGGCAGCGGCAAAACCATCTTCCGCCTCGGCGGCCGCGGCGACGACGCCTGTGCCTGCTGCGGCTGCTGCAACGGCAACGCCGGCCTCGGCCGGACAGGCCTCGTCGCAGCCGGGCGCAGTCCTCACCCCATCAGAAACGGGCATCCCCACCGGATCGCCCACGGGTTCGGGTTCGGTGTCGCTCAAGGGCAGCGAAGCGGGCAACTCCTTCGAGACCAACTTCGATACGGGGTCCGGCAAGATCGGCCGCTCCCTCTATGTGCCCATCTATCTTTACATGCCCCTGCCTCATTTCCTGGACAAGGCCCTCTACGACGCTGTGCCGCCGAGCAAGTTCGGCATGGAATCCGCGGAGCTGCGGAAGGCCCATATCCGGGATCTGTATGACCTTCAAGGCACGCTTCTCAGGTTGAAGGAAGACGTGCCGCTGGCCAAGCGGCCTGCCATCTGGATCATCCTCGAAGACGCGGGATATCCCCTTGCAAGGGCCGACTACAAGTCCGGCCGCAGCCTGAGGCCGATCACCATCGAATTCAGCGTGGGAGCGCCTGCCGCCGATTATGCTTCTTCCGGCGCCCCTCTCCTGTCCTCGGCCGTGATCTCGTCGTCGGGCTATCCCGAGATCGATGAAGCAGTCCTCTACGCCTTCAGGATGGCCGGCTTCAGCAACAACAGCAAGACGACCGTTAAGGGGCGCTTTACCTACAATTTCAGCAATTAGAAGTGTCGCGCGTATCGCGCAGTTTTCTCCCCGAGGGCCTGGCCCGCGCGTTTGCCTGCGCAAGCCTGGCCCGAGGACCCGAGCCGTCAAAAAAGAGCGGAGGCCGCCGCAAGGCAGGCCTCCGCTCTTTTTTGATGGCACGCCGGCCGCGGATCGGCCCGTGGCTACTTTATCTCGTCGGTCTTGAGTATGTACTTGAGCCGCGTCTTGGCCCCGTCGGGAGCTCCTGAATAGCTTCTGTAGTCATAAGCCATGGCGCTCAACGCATCCTTGATCTTGAGGAAGTTGCGGAGGAGGCTCGCCTTGTCCACGACGAGGTCAGCGAGCATCTGGATGCCTTCCTCGTCGAACTGCTTGGTGCCGGCGGAAAGCTCGCCCATTTTCTCCGCGAGGAGCCTGGAGCCATCGAGGAGCTGGTCTATGCCTCCCTCGAGTTCGGGCATCTTCGCGAGAAGCGTCCTGAGTATCGCGACATTCTCGGGCGTCAGGGCGGCCTGGCCCGCATCGAGGAGGGGCTGGAGGCGCGCTACGTTGGCAATGAGGGTCTGGACCTCTACGGACTTTCCGCCCTTCAGGTCGCCAAGGAGGCTCGCCATGTCGGGAGAGGCGAGGACTGCCTGGGCGGAGGTGAGGAAGGGCTCGAGGGCCTTGAGCTCCCTCTGGAGCTCGTCGATGAGGGCCACCTGTTCCTTGAAGCCGCTGTTTCGCGAGCGTATGGCGAGGATGGTTCTGGCCGCCTGGAAGGTCGCGCGATTCTTGTCGTAGGCCTTGCGGACTTCGAAGATGCGGGGAACGGCCGTGGTGATGGCGCTTACGGTTTTTGGATCGAAGACCCTTCTGCCGGCCGCCACGATCTGCTCTGTCCTTGTCCTTGCGTCGCGGGCCGCCGCGAGGCCGGGGAGGATTTTCACGCTGAGGGCGGAAGCCGCAGCCGCGGCCTGCCGCGCCGCGACGCCGAGCCTGGCAGCGTCCATGATCGCGGGCAGGGCTGCGGCTGTCGCCGCTTCCACGGGCGAGGCCTTCTGGGCCGCGCTGCGTTCGGTCCTGGAAGCCGCGATGAGGGCCGCGAGCCTGGCCCGTTCCGCATCGGTCAGGTCGGCGCCCGAGGCGAGCTTCGCGGAGAGGGCTGCGAAGGCCGGATCGTCAAGGAAGCTCGTGGCGGAGAGGTAGCTTGCGTCCGAGCGTGACCGGTCAGCCAGCGTGGCGGCGGCAGCCTGGGCATCCCAGGAACCGAGCTGGGCCATCTTGCCTGCGGCTGCTTCGTATTCTGAAGCCCTGTTGCCCAGGGCCTGCAGGGCCGCCCCGTCGGCGGGGTTGTAGTTGCGCGCTGTCTCGTCGAAGTTGACGAGGGCGTCGAAGAGGGGAGTGGCCCCGGCGGCGAAGGTGGCCGCGGCCTGGAGGCGCCTCTCGTCGAGGCCATGGTAGAGGTCGTCGCTCGCGGCGAGAGCATCGGCCATCGCGGCAAGAGATGAATCCGAGAGCAGGCTGCCAACGAGCGGCGCGCCGATGAGATCCTTGAGGTCGAGCTTCTTGGCCGTATCCATGAGCTGGCCAATGGCAATCTGGTTGTCCTTGCTCATGAGGCCGTCGAAGGCATCGATGAGCTGGGGCGCCACGTTGATGATATGGCTTCCGGAGGTCAGGAGCTGGCGCGCCGCCTCGACATTGGCGTCGCTCGACATGAAGGTGTTGAAACCGTTGAAGAAGTCCTTGTTTGAGGTGAGGACGGGCTTGAGCGCTTCCAGGGCCATGACGATGGCGTCCCTGAGCGTGGCCGTTCCCGCCGCGAGGGCAGCGCTGCCTTCCTTGATCTGTTTCGAGGCGCCGACCAGCGTCTGGAACTTGGCAAGAAGGCCGTCGAAGGTAGCCACCGTGTTCGGTCCGCCGATATCGGGGAAGTCGGGCGTTGCGGCCATGTAGATCGAGCCCATGCGGAACTTGTCCACCTTGGCGGTGAACTCGAGGGCGTCGGGGATGGTGAAGCTGCCGAGGCCAAGGCTCGAAAGGTCGATGCTTCCCGAGCCTCCCGCGCCGCCCGAAGCCCCTCCCGAGGCGCTGTTTGCGGCAGCGAGGTTCTCGGCCATGCCGGGAAGGAGGAGTCCGACGGCGATGTTGTTCTGGCCGTCCGAGAGCATCTTGCCTCCGGCAAGCTGGATGTTGCTGAAGCCTACGACGGGAAGATCCATGCCGATCACGACGATCATGGGCGCATAAAGCCGGCGTTTCACTCCATCGATGACCTTGTCGGCTGCCGCGAGGTTCTTGACCTCGATCCTGACCCTGATGTTGCCGCTTTTTCCCGCCAGGGCGGCCGGCTCGATGGGCTTGCCTTCGAGCCAGTACTTGATGCTGACCGCGATGGGAAGGGGCTTCGTGCTCTTGCCGCGGTAGTAGATGTCACTGCCGTCGAGCTTCCAGACGAGGGAATCGCTTACGCGGCTTGGGACCTCGTAGCCCTTGATGTTCTCGATGGCCGTGAGGTTGGAGCGGTCGCGGATCTCGATGCCTGGCCTGTCCGCATGGAGCCAGTCGGAAACGATGATGCTCTTCACCGCCCCTGTCGGGTCGAGGATGGCATAGACGGTCTCATCCTTGGTGACGACGGGCGCCCCTGCAGGAGCCGTGGGGGCCTTCGCCTGCGGCGTCGTGGCAGGCGAAGCGGGGGACGTCCCCGTTCCGGTTCCGCCGGAAGGGCTGGTCTGGGAGAACAGCGTCGCGGCCGTCATGCCGAAGGCCAGGATGAGGATGACCGCACGTTTCATGACGAGGACTCCTTGTTGTCCGAACAGTTCCTGTCCTTCGGTTTGTTCCAGTTGAGGCTCGTTTTCGAGATGACCCCTTCGGAAAGGACGAGAAGCGAGGGCAGGATGAAGATGATGACGAACATGCTCACGACGGCTCCGCGGCCGATCATGCTGCAGATGGACTTGAGGAGGTCCATCTTGGAGATGATGATGACTCCCTCGGTGGCGGCGAGAAGGGTAAGGCCGCTCGTGAGGATCGACCGTGCGGAGCCCTGGAGGGCCTGCCTCATCGCCGTATGGCGGTCGAGGCCTTTCCAGAGCTCTTCCTTGAACCTGGTCACGAGAAGTACCGCGTAGTCGATGGTCACGCCCAGCTGGATGCAGCCGATGAAGACGGATGCGATGTATGGCACCGATTCGCCGAGGAAGAAGGGCAGGGCCATGTTGATGAAGATCGCGAGCTCTATGCTTCCGACCAACACCACCGGCAGGGAGAGCGAGGTCAGGATCACCAGTATGATGATGAAGACCGCGGCGATCGAGACAAGGTCTACCCGCTGGATATCCCTCGTCATGATGGAGACGAAGTCCTTGTTGAGGGCCGCCTCTCCCGACACCATGGCCTCGGGATCGGCATCCTTCGCGATGGCTATCAGTTCGTCGACCTGACGGTTGCTCTCTTCGGAAGCCGCCTTGTAGATCGAGTTGGCCATGATCACCTGCCGGTCGCCCTTCTTGAAAATGGAAAGGAGCTCGTCTGGCAGGATGTCGTTCGGAATGAGTCCGCCGATGAATTTCTCCGGAGCCAGTACCCAGGTGATGCCGTCGACCTCCTCGATCCTCGCGATGGCTTCCCTCATTTTTGCGGGAGGGATGTCGCTGTGCACGACGATCGTGTGCGTGGTCATCATCCGGAAGTCGGTGCGGAGCTTGTTCGTCGCCTGGATGGCCGGCAGGTTCTGGGGCAACACGTCGCTCAGGTTGTAGTACTGCTTGACGTGGTTCTTGCCGTAGATGGCAGGAACGAAGAGCAATACGAACACTATGGAGAACGCGATGCAATGCTTCGAGACGAAGCCTGAAGCCTTCTTGAAGCCGGGAAGCAGGGGCCGGTGGCGGAATTTGTGGATGGGGCCGTCCAGGACGAGGAGCATCGAGGGCAGGATGGTCATGGTCCCGATGAGGCCGGTGACGACGCCCTTGGCCATGACGAAGCCGATGTCGGCTCCAAGACGGATGTCCATCACGCAGAGGGCGAGGAAGCCCGCGACTTCGGTGAGGGCGCCGCCCGAGATCGTGACGAAGGTCCGCCTGAGGGCCTCGGCCATGGCTTCCTTTTTATCCGGGAATTTCTTCCGCTCCTCGTCGTAACGGTGGAGGAGGAAGATGGAGAAGTCCATGGTCACGCCGAGCTGGAGGACGGCGGCGAGGGACTGGGTGAAGTAGGAGATGGTGCCGAGGAAGTAGTTGGTGCCCATGTTGTAGAGCACCGCCAGGGCGATCTGGATGAGGAAGATGAGCG
>Ga0209099_1001183_pt1 | contig 27234 bp, 24 predicted proteins | sample AD_JPNHW2_MetaG_FD_184430 | JGI IMG/M metagenome (GOLD analysis project Ga0209099, IMG submission 184430) | Active sludge microbial communities of municipal wastewater-treating anaerobic digesters from Japan - AD_JPNHW2_MetaG (SPAdes) (version 2) | ecosystem: Engineered > Bioreactor > Anaerobic... | reverse complement strand
TGCTTCTCCATTTCAGTGTTACTTTCGGAAGAGACCGTGGTATCTTCGGCATCGCCGAACTTCTGATCCATATTGGGATCATTCAGATCTTTAGTGTTCATGAGCTACGTTTAATTAACTAACTGTAAGGCAATTATTTATTAGGATACGTCTGTAATAGATACAGGACACGAAAATAAGCATTATGTGGTAACGCTCAAACAATTTCAGTAAAAAACTACTATCAATGCGAGATTTATAGGAAAACTTGATTTTTTCTTTTTGATATTTTTTTGAGTTTTCTTCTATCTTACAGAATACTGCAACCTAATTTCCTTATTGTTTTCTACATTTGCAAAATAAACTGTGAACCATGCGAATTGATATAATCAGCGTTTTACCTGAACTCCTTGAAAGTCCTCTAGGCCATTCAATCATAAAAAGGGCTCAAAAAAAAGGACTGGTTGAAATTGTTCTAAATCACTTAAGGGATTACTCATCGAATAAACATAAAACTGTCGATGATTATGCCTTTGGTCCCGGTGCCGGGATGGTTCTTATGGTTGAACCGGTTTATAAAGCAATTGAAAAACTTAAAAGTGAACGAGTTTATGATGAGGTTATTTATACATCACCAGATGGTGAACCTTTAACTCAAAAACTTGCAAATCAGCTGAGCACAAAAAAGAACATCCTCATTCTCTGCGGTCATTACAAAGGGATTGATCATCGGATTCGTGAACATTTAATTACCCGCGAAATATCAATTGGCGATTATGTTCTATCGGGCGGAGAACTTGCTGCCGCAATTATCGTTGATAGCGTTGTTCGTCTTGTTCCGGGTGTTTTATCAGATGAAACCTCTGCCCTAACAGACTCTTTTCAGGACAACCTACTAGCACCACCTGTTTACACTCGTCCGGCTGAATTCAATGGCTGGAAAGTTCCTAACATTCTTTTATCGGGTAACTTTAAGGAAATTGAGAAATGGCAAATGCAGCAGGCAATTGAACGTACAAAGAAACTCAGACCCAGCCTACTTCAAGACGAGGAGTAACCGATAAACTGCTTACAACTTTTTCTCTGTTAAATACTTCCAGAACCTTTTAGGCATAAAGTTTTGTTGACATTTTAAGTTTGTCCTTTCCCTAATAGCAATCTGCTTAAAGTAGGTTTTCCACATTTCCTGCCACTGGTTTTCATCAGTATGAGTTGCATTCCTGTTTAGTTGACCAGAAATTGTATTAAAAGCTGGATTATCAATCTCTATCTGCTCCAATTTTTTTGTATCGAAATAATAACCATAGCTTCTTTTTGTATCGTAAATCAGCCAAGGTTCATCGGCAAAACGATTACGAAAATGACCGGTTATTAAAGGTAAAACATCATACTTTGGAGATACTGGAGCAAACCATGTACCATCTGCAGCCTTTTCAAATCGAAGGAACATTAAGGTGTGCTCAGCCTCACGTAAAACCTTTTTCTCGAGTTGACTAACTTTTAAAACTGATTGGTTGGCAAAATTCGTAGCAATACAAACTTTTTGAGAAAATAGCTCTTTACAGTAATCGAGAATGATTAACTCAACATCCTCATCAAGAGATAAAAAAGCATGAAACAATTGTTCACAGGTTAGAAGTCCTCCATATTTCTTTACTCCCTCCCAAACACGTGAAGCTTTATTTTCATCGGTTTCAACATATACTGTATCTCCAAAAAGAACGCCAGTTTCTCTAGGGTTAATAATAGCATCAGGCCAATGCTTAGCGCTATATGACTGAAAAATTACAGTTAGTAATCCCGGAAAAGTACCGTCATAAGAGTATTGAAGCATCTATTTTAAATTTTGAGAATTAATTATCGTTAGTAAGATGTCATCCTGAGCGAAGCAAAGGATCTAATTATTTAGAAAACAGATGCTTCTCCGGCAAATGCCGGATCAGCATGACATAATAAAAATCCAATGTTATAATGAAAATCAATATGTTATGCTTAAATCGAACTCGTGTTAATTAAAAAACTATTCGGATTTCTTCTTTTTCAAATTGTATTCTTTACAGAATTCACTAACACCACATTCTAAACATTTAGGTTTACGGGCAATGCACACATATCTTCCGTGTAAAATCAGCCAATGGTGAGCAATAGGAATAAGTTCTTCGGGAATATGAGCGACCAACTGCTTTTCGGTCTCAAGAGGGGTTTTAGCGTTATAGCTTAACCCTAACCTTCTTGCTACACGAAAAACATGTGTATCAACTGCCAGTGCAGGTTTTTTAAAAGCAACCGACGCAACAACATTTGCCGTTTTTCGACCTACACCGGGTAATTTTTGGAGCTGATTAATATCTGACGGAACAATTCCTCCAAAGTCATCAACAAGCATTTTAGCCATACCTGAAAGATGGTTAGCTTTACTATTGGGATACGAGCACGACCTAATCAACTGAAATATTTCGGGCACTTCCGCTTTGGCTAAATTATTTGGTGTAGGATACTTTTTGAAAAACGCAGGGGTTAACATGTTTACACGCTTATCGGTACATTGTGCTGATAAAATAGTTGCAACAATCAATTCATACGGAGTTGAATAGTCCAATTCCGTTTCGGCAACAGGCATGTTAACCTTAAAATAATCGATTATTTTAGCAAAACGCTCTTTTCTAGTCATTGTCAGTTTAATTCATTCAACAAAAATAATTGAATTAGTAAATTGAACTGAGCGCTTAATTGATGATTTTAAAATTATTCTATTTCATTAAAAGAAATATAAAATATTGTTCCCTTATCTTTCTTCGATTCAAACCAAAGCTTTGCATTAATTAGCTCCGAAAGCCTTTGGGCAATTGTTAAACCTATTCCAACCCCCTCGTACTCACGATCTAAACTCTCCTGCTCCTGTCGAAACGATTCGAATATCAATTCTTGAGATTCTTCAGAAATACCAATTCCTGTATCACGAATAAAAATATCTAAACTTCGTTTACTAACATCAAAACCAATCGTGATAGTCCCTTCTTTTGTAAACTTTATTGCGTTATCGAGAAGTTGAATCATTATTTTCTTCAGCAAATTGGCATCTGTATTAAGCTGTGTTGTACTATTTATCCGATAATTACAATTTAAGTTTATCTTTCCATTATAGTCGTTGATTCTTGGAAGGTATAAATTAAAAATTTCATCGATTATTAATTTGGGATCTACTAATTCAGTACAAACATGCACCTGGTTTGTAGTAATATGTGCCAATTCAACAAGATTATCAATAGTTGATAGAAGTTGGTAGGAATTATTTTTCACTAAACCCAAATAGTTTTGCTTTTCTGCTGTTGAGATATTCTCTTTAGCAATAAACTCCGACAATCCTACAATTCCATTTAGAGGAGTTCGAATCTCATGTGATATATTTCTCAGAAAATTACTCTTTAATCTATTAGCATTCTCTGCCTCATGCTTTGCTTTTTCAAGATCAACATTAACCTTTTCTAGATTTTCTTTTTGTTGTTTGATCTCAGCATTCTTTAATAGTAGCGATTTCCTAGATCTGTGCACAGAAATGTACATTACAATAAAAAGTATACTAACGGTAACAAAAAGCAAAGCAACTATGGTTAGAAGAATATTAATATACCGCTGCTTATGAAGACGAATAAGGTTCAACTCGCTATTTCTCTTCTCAACTTTTAGTTCATCGTCAAGCTTTTTAATGCTTCCATAATCCTGGATGTTGTATATGGTTTTATAGTACTCAAAAAATTTAAGATGATAATAAAATGCCATTTTATAATCGTTCAGATTCTGATATGCTATTGCAAGTAAATCATAAGCATTCATAAACGATTCCTTTGAGTTTGATTTCATTGAATACTCTTCCGCTTTATGCAAGTATTCAATAGCCTTTCTATAGTCTTTGAGGTAACTGTATAGATTCCCTAGAGTAACATATGTTCTTGTAAAACCAACAATATCGGATGACTTTTCGTTAAAGTATAATGCTTTTTCAAGGTACTCTTTGGCTTTCTCCGGATTATCAAGTGCAATGTATATCTTCCCTAAATTTTCATATGATCTACCAACATTAATGTACTCTTCATACTCAATCTCAAGCACAACCCCTTTATCATAATAGTTTAGAGCATCTGTATAATTACCCATTTTAAAGTATAGATTCCCGATATTAGTAAATTCAACCCCCAATAATGCTTTATTATTCTTCCTCTCTGAAATTTTTATTGCATGTTTAAAGTTATCAAGGGCTGATGTATAATCAAGTAATCGGGTGTATATTAATCCAAGCAAGTTGAAAACCAAATCCTGGTCTTCTATTACATTCTCTTTCTCATAAAAATCCTTAAGCAAAAGAATTTGCTCTAACGCCTGATTGTAATTTCCAGTTTCCCAAAGCGCATTAGCTAGGTTGTATGTTAATTTAGGGAAAAATGTTTTATAGTCAATCTCTTTGCCTAATTCTAAAGCTTTCTGATAGTATTTAACTGAAGAATCCCCTTCCGACTTTGAATGGTAATAATCACCCAAAATACGGTAAACATCAAATTCGTCTCGTAAATCGCCAGAAGTTTTAATCAACGGGATTAATTGGTATAGTGCTATTCTGTTCGAATCAATCCCCAATAGTTTTAGATCACTGTTAATGAATTTGATAGTATTCTGAATATTAATTTTACTACTATCAACATTACTAACATTTTCAGCTGGTTGAGCAAAACAAACGATTGTCAGAGTAAAACTTAGTTGGAAAATAGAGTATTTTATAAAATTTTTAATCATATTTTTTCCCACAAATCCGTTTTTATTTACAAATTTAATCGAATAGCGATATGAAACAGGATTTAGATGATTAATTTTGAACCAATTTTTATTACTATTAATCAAATTCAGTTTCCTTTTGGCATCAATATACCTACAAGTCGAAAATCTTACCAAATCCTTTGGTGATCTTGAACTATTTAAAGATATAAAATTTACCGTTGAAGAAGGTCAACGAGTAGGTATTATTGCAAAAAATGGTGCAGGAAAAACATCGTTACTAAAGATTTGCGCTGGCAAAGACACCCCTGACTCGGGCAATGTAGTTTATAAAAACGATCTACATACCTCTTACCTAGAACAGGAACCTACATTGGACGAATCAGCAACAGTTATTGAGAATGTCTTTTCGTCCAATGATCAAATTGCTAACACAATACGAACTTACGAAAAGGCCTTGCTAAACAGTAATAAGGACCTACTTCAGCATGCCATTGAGGAAATGGATAGGCTATCGGCATGGGATCATGAAGTTAAAGCACGCCAAATACTATCTAAGCTTAGGCTTGATGACTTCAACAAAAAGGTTTCACTTCTTTCCGGAGGGCAAAGAAAAAGAGTAGCTCTCGCATCAGCATTAATTAATAATCCTGATTTTTTGATACTTGACGAACCAACCAACCATCTGGATTTGGATATGGTAGAATGGTTAGAGGAATATCTGCTTAAGAATCGTTATACAATCCTAATGGTTACTCACGATCGTTTCTTCCTCGACAGGATTTGTACAGATATTATTGAGTTCGACCAAAAACAGCTATACTGGTACAAAGGGAATTACGCCTATTTTCTTGAAAAAAGGCAAGAACGCATAGCCTCTCAGAATTCTGAGGTTGAGAAAGCAACCAACCTACTTCGCAGAGAATCAGAATGGATGGGAAGAATGCCTCAAGCAAGGGGTACAAAAGCGAAGTACAGAATTGATGCATTCTATCAACTTAAAGAGAAAGCAAGCCAAAGAAGAGACGACTCTGAGGTTGAAATCAATGTAAAAACCTCTAGACTAGGGAAAAAAGTCCTAGAGTTGAAATCGATTTCCAAAAAATTTGAAGATATAACGATACTTAAAGAATTCTCTTACACATTTGGACGAAACGAAAAGCTAGGGATAATTGGGCAGAATGGAACTGGAAAAACTACCTTTCTGAATATAATTACAGGGAATCTTATGCCCGATTCGGGCATTGCTGAGTTGGGAGAAACAGTTGTAATCGGTTACTACAAACAGGAAGGAATAAAAATTCGAGAGGATCAAAAGGTAATTGATGTTGCACGCGAAATTGCAGAAGTTGTAACACTTGGAGATGGAAAAACGCTATCAACATCTCAGTTTTTGAACCTTTTCTTGTTTTCACCTGAAACACAATACGGGTTTGTATCTAAGCTGAGCGGGGGCGAAAAAAGAAGGTTGTACCTTCTTACAATCCTAATGCGTAATCCCAATTTCTTAATCCTTGATGAACCAACCAACGATCTTGATATTTTAACCTTAAACGTATTGGAAGAATACCTCAGAAACTTCAAAGGCGTTGTCATTGTTGTATCGCACGACAGGCACTTTATGGATAAGGTTGTTCAAGGTCTTTTAGTATTTGAAGGGAACGGTGAAATTAGTGGATTCCCTGGTAGCTACTCCGAATACCGCGAATGGGTGAAAGAAAATGAAGAGAATCAACCTAAGGAGATAAAAGCAAAAACACAAAACAAACCCGAGAAAACTAAACCCGATAGTCAAAAAACAAAGAAGCTAACCTTTAACGAGAAAAGAGAGCTTGAAGCAATTACAATTGAAATTGCTAAACTCGAAGAAGAAAAAGCCTCACTTGAAGTTGAAATGAATAACGGAAGCCTATCTCACGATGAACTAGCTAAAAAATCAGCACGATACAGCGAAGTCATAAAGCAACTGGATACTAAAAGCGAAAGGTGGTTTGAATTAAGTGAAATCGAAGGATAAAAATTGGCAAAGAAACAATCTATAAACCATATTAAGTAACTGCTTAATATATTATTACATTTTTTTTATAGATTTAAGTAATTGAAAACTCCAATCATTAATTAAACTTAAAAAGTATGAAAATTAAATCAAAAGTAGCAAAGGCTTTCAAAACAGAGAAAAATCCACAAACCTCTTTAAAAGTTAATTTACTAAACAAAAAAGAAATGTGTAAAATTGTTGGAGGAGAAGAAGAAGTTAGAGATGGCGATGATCCATTTACACGTAAAAGACCAGGTCAATAAAAACATCTAAATAAAATAGGCCTATTTTAATGGCCTATTTTATTATTCATACTCTTATACCCACAATAAGCATATCATCAACTTGAGGGAAAGCCCCTTGCCACTCTTCGATTCTTTCTTTAATAATTCTCTTTTGATCTGATATATCAAGATTGGCAATTTCAAGTACTATCTTTTTAAATCGACTCGATAAAAACTTTGTTCGCTCTTTACCTCCAAACTGGTCGGTATACCCATCAGTCATTAAATAAATCATGTCCGATTTATTTAGTTGAAAGGATCGGGTTAAGAATGAAATCTTTTCGAATAATGGCGATTTACCAATAGAATACTTATCAGTTTCTAGTTGAATTAATTTCCCATTCCTACAAATGAGTACTTTTATTTTAGCACTTGAATATTTCATCAGCAAGCTTTCATTATCAATTGAACATACTGAAATATCCATACCATCCTTGTCTTGTAAATTACTATCAGTATGACTTAATGCAGCTATTACCTGATGGTTTAATCGGTTAAGCACTTCTCCTGGATCAGAGACCTCTTGTTCAATAATAACAGTGTTTAAAAGATTAATTCCCATTACGCTCATAAATGCACCAGGGACACCGTGTCCCGTACAATCTGCAACAGCAATTAACGACTGACCATTCGACTTGTTAACCCAATAAAAATCACCGCTAACAATATCAAGTGGCTTAAAAAACACAAAACTATTTGGAATTACCTCAATTACTTCATTTTCGTTAGGTAGCATAGCTGTTTGAATATGCTCAGCATATGCTATACTATCAGTAATATTCTTCTTTTGCCTAATTATTTCGTCACGTTGATTAATTGCCAATCCTCGTTGAATCTCAAGATCATCTCGCTGTGCTTCAATCTCCTCCCATTGAGCTTCTATTTCCTCTTTCTGCTGCAATATTTTTGAATTCCTCAATACGAGTTCATTGTTGGCTGTAATCTTTATTCGGAATAAGACATATAACGATATGATCACTAATAATGAAAGTCCAATTGTTACAAGGTAAAATATCTGAAAAATACTTTTGCGTTTAATTTTAGCATCCTTTAATTCATTCTCAAGTGTTAACAATTTCAGATTCTTGTCTTTTTGCTCAACCTCATATTGAATCTTTAACGATTCAATCTTATCATTAAGTTTACTTTTATAGAGCGAATCATTTAGTTGTTGATAATTTGATAAATACTGATAAGCTAAGTCGATATTACCCATATTCTTATATATCCTATTTAATTGGCTTAAAACCAATAATCTTGTTTGGTCGTTTTCTGGCAAACTATCAAGAAGATCCTTTGCCTTAAGGGCAAATTCAATTGCTTTTGAATAATCATTTTGATTTTGAAACAACTCAACAATTTCAGAATAACAAACAACCTCATCATAAACTTGGCGATTTTTCTTAAATAGTTTCAGTGCTTCAAGTAAATGACTATATGCTAAACGGTACTCTTTATTTTCAGTATGAATATTACCTATGTTGGCCAAGCATTGTCCCTCTCCAATTTCATAACCAATTGATTCGTATGACTTAAGAGCTTGATTATAGTAATCAATTGCTTTAGAATAGTTTTTCCGCCGCTTTTCAATAACCCCTAAATTTTGAGTTGCTATGATTATACCCTTTAAATTCTTTGCTTTTTGAAAGGCTGTTATTGCTTTTTTGTAGTTTTCCTCGGCTTCATTATAATAATTCTGATACAAATAAAAATTTCCAAGTCTCCCATATAATTTACCTGCTTCGTTAGGGTATTTATTCTCATTGATATATTCACTTGCTTTCTTTAGATGATAAATTGTTTTATCGTTAAGTTCAATTTGGATATATAGATTACCCAGATTACTATTGGAAGTTAATAAAAGTAATGAATCGTTTTTTTCGTCGGCAATATTTATACATTCCAGTAAATAATCCTGAGCTTTTGAATAATTAGAAACATTTAAATACAAGAAAGCCAGCCCATTCGAAGCTTTAAATCTTAAATTTATATCCTGAGCAAGTTCAAGACATTTGCTATAGAACAATACTGATGAGTCAGGACTCGAGTCGTAATATGAGGTTGCTAGTTTATAGAATGTAGCTGCTTTAGTAGAATCGCCGCAATCAGAATTTATTACTCCTTTAAGACTGTCAATATTTTGAGAAAGGATTGTGCTGCTTTGACAAAATAATAGAACAAATGAAAAAGCAAAAGCATGTTTCATAATGAGCAGGTTAGAGCAATAAAGATATTATATTCTTAACAATCTTATATACTCTCTGCTACCAAATATTTTTTGGAATCTTTTATTATTTTGTACCTATTATCGATTCTATACCCTACTACCCAAATTATATCATTACCAGATACTAAAACATAAACATTATCTTTATCTAGAAGAGAAACTTTTTGATCGATAAGAAAATCACTTACCTTCTTATAATTATCCATTCCAAAGGGGACAAATCGATCACCGGGTTGCCATGTACGAAGGGTTAACGGGAACTTTAATTTATTACAATCTAATACTGCAATTTTTGAGTCTTTTGGAATTTTAAAAGAGGTATTATCTTCAACAATCCTAAAACGAAGTTTAACAGGAAAATCAATAACCTTGCAATCACTTTCAATCTTGATAAAAACTGATTCATTTTCTTTACGTTCAGAAATAATCAAATAATCTCTGTCGCGAAGTAATTGATGAGTTGAAGAGTAAAATATCTTTCCTGGTTGGTGATACAACGACTCAATAATGCTATCAACTATTTCGTGCGAAAACCCTAGAGGAACCAACTCCTCTATTAAAAAAAGGTTACAATAAGGTTCTCCTTTAAGCGCTTTAATTGAGATGTACAAAGCTTCATTCTTCTCAATCACAAGAGCCTCTTTTAGCTTTAAAAGGTAGTTTTCAACTATAGACCAAGCTTCCTGAAGATGGAAGGCTGTTTCTGTAATAGATTTCTTTACCGAAGGATTGATTTTCTCGAGTTCAGATATAACGTTGTGCCGAATTCTATTCCGAGCATATTTTGTTGAACTATTGCTTGAATCTTCTCTAAAGGAAATACTATTCAAGGTTGCGTAACGTACAATCTCATCTCGTCCCGCAAATAGTAGCGGTCTGATGACCTTCCCATTAATAGGCTTAATGCCTGTCAATCCCTTTAAACCAGTACCTCGTGTAAGATTGAGAATTACAGTTTCTGCAATATCGTCGCGATTATGAGCTATTGCAATCTTTGTATAACCAAACTCATTGCAGAGCTCATTAAACCAATTAAATCGAAGTTCTCTTGCGGCAACTTGAATAGAAAGTTTGTGTTCGGAAGCAAATTGTTCAGTTTCGAATTGTTCGCAATGCAGTTTTATACCAAACTCTTCACAAGTATGCTCAACAAGTTGCTGATCTCCATCTGACTCCTCTCCCCTAAGTGAAAAATTACAATGAGCTATTGCAAAACGAAAACCAGATTTTTGGAATAAATGCAGCATAGTCATAGAGTCAATACCCCCGCTAACTCCTAATAAAATCCTATCATTCTCGGTAAATAGAGCGTTCTTCTTAATAAAATCAACAAATCTATCCTGCATCTACAATTTCAGCTTTAAGGGTTGATAGAATTGCTTTCGCTTTAAGCATACACTCTTGGTACTCCTTTTCGGGATCAGAATTTATGGTTATTGCGCTTCCAACGCTAAACGAGAGGTACTTTTTATCTTTATTGTATAGAAGTGTTCTGATAACTACATTTAAATCAAAATCATGCTGAGGAGATATGTAACCAATTGAACCTGAGTATAAACCTCTCTTAGTTCGCTCAAAATGTTCAATGAGTACCATTGCTTTAATCTTTGGCGCCCCAGTCATTGAGCCCATTGGAAAGGTCGCTTTCAAAACATCAATAAAGTCGTAGTCCTTTTTAATCTTACACGATATTGTTGAAATCATTTGGTAAAGCTGACGGAAAGGGTAAACTCCACAAAGTTCATCAACATTTACAGAACCAACCTCTGCAATCTTTGACAAATCATTCCGAACAAGATCCACAATCATAATATTCTCGGCTCTTTCCTTTGGATCATTTCTAAGTTTTGTCTTAAGATTCTCGTCCTCATCGGGATCTATACTACGCGCAATGGTTCCTTTAATGGGCTGGCTAATGATTGTTTCTCTTTTCTTTTTTAAGAAACGTTCGGGACTAGCAGAAATGATATACCTATTCCCTTTTTTTAGGAATGAAGCGAATGGTGTAGGAGAAAACCTATTCAGTGCAATAAATGTTTCGGCTGAGTTTATTGTAGCATCATCATTATAAAACTCTTGGCAAAAGTTCATCTCATAAATATCACCTTGCTGTATATGATTTTTAATTTTCTTTACCGTTTCAATATACTCATCCTTTGAAAATCTTCTTTTGAACTGGTTTATATGGCTAGTAAAATCGTGATCATCGCTTTGATAATCAAACTTGGCAACAAGAGCATCGATTTCTTCAACTGGAGTTATTTCGGGTGTGTACTTAACGTTAAGTTTATCTTCCTTAAAATTCATAACAATCTTAGGTTGAAAGAAAAACAAATCGTTAAAACCTAAACCATCAATGTTATTAGAAGTTAGTTCCTCAATTTCATTCTTAATATCGTATCCTATATAACCAAAAATCCAATCGTTTATACGATTAAAATCTTTTCTTAGTAATTCGAGCCTATCTTTATCATGTTTAATTATAGAAATAGCGCCTAAACCAGCTAAAAAATCATAGCTACTACGTACAGAATGTTTATCTTTTTTGGAAAGATAGCTATTGCTACGAAGAATAATTCCGCAGTCCAAGGTTTCGATATAACGTGTTAAGTTATCGGCAAAACCAATGGGAGATTTTATGTCATATTTTTTAATTTCTCTCATGCTTACAAAAGTAATATTTAGAGAGTTTTTACAATATACAAAAAAAAGAAAAACCGTAGCTTTTAACTACGGTTTAAATGATTAAAGATTATTACTATCTATTTTTTCGAAAGATAACTTGAAACACCTTCTTGTGTAGGCTTCATTGCTTTGTCGCCTTTCTTCCAATTAGCAGGGCAAACTTCACCATTCTGCTCGAAAAACTGCAATGCATCTACCAAGCGCAGCGCTTCATCAACACTCCTACCCAATGGCATATCGTTTACAAGCTGATGTCGTACTACACCATGTTTATCTATTAAGAATAATCCACGATATGATTGAGGAATCCCTGCAAAAGACACTTCGCCATTTTCGCTATACTCATAGTTTCCTGCTAAAACATCGTAGTTTTCAGATATAGTTTTAGATAAATCTGAAACTATAGGGTAAGTTACCCCCTTTATACCACCCTCTTGCAATGGTGTTTGTAACCATTTCCAATGCGAAAATTCAGAGTCTACAGAGCAGGCTACAATAGCAGTATCCTTTTTTTCAAACTCATTTAGTTGTTCCTGAAATGCAAGTAGTTCGGTTGGACAAACAAATGTAAAATCGGCAGGGTAAAAGAAAAATAACACATACTTCTTATTTAAGTATTGGTCGAGTGTGAATCCATCTACAATCTCGTTGCCTTTTATTACCGCTTTAGCATTAAAACTTGGTGCTTTTTTTCCTACAAGTACTGACATATTAATTTAATTTTAATGTTTTATACCAATAGAACAGAACATGTAAATAATTGTTCATAAAAATGATTGAAATTAATGAATGTTGGTGACAAACTATTCAAAGGGAACAATTTCAGGTTTTGTAGCCCTAAAACCTTCAATTCTTGTTCTCTGCTGACCCGTAATTAACCAGTATGAAACATCTGGATTTTGTGGAAGTTTTGGGTAGTACCCCAATCTAAACTGTAAAGTATTCAAAACCAAGTTTTCGTTACGAATCCTAACCCCTAAGCCAAAACCAGCAAAAGACTGATCACCAAACAGATAATCATCAGCAGAGCCAATATCTCCAAAATCATAAAAAGCAAAAAAAGCGAAACGAAAACCATATACGTAAAGTGGGCTAAACGCAACAGTTTCAATATTTACTACTAAGCGGGTAGTTCCTAACATTGCCCTGCTCGTCAACCCTCTTACCCCATTATTTTCATCTAGAAAAATTGTTTCACCTTCGCCAATAAAACGGCCAATCCCCCTTGTAAAATCGATCTTGACAAATTCTCTAAAATCAGTATTTCCTAACTTAAGAAGGTTTGAAAAGTAATTTAATCGAACATTTGCTGTACACTGTTGTACTTCATTCTTTGATGACAAGAATCCGCCAAATCTGTTTGAAATAAATAGATATCCCCATGGACCAACTTCTGCAGAAGATAGCTCATTCCCAAAGTAGTACCTATTCTGAAATTCTCCCTTCTCAATTCCTGAAGTAAAATGAACTTTGAATCCAGTTGGGATATCCTCAGTTGATCCAAAAGAGTAGATAAAGTTTGCTTTGTAATAGTTTTGCTTAGTTAAACTCAGTCCTACTAAGTAGTACTTTTTATTTTGAAAAAAGTAATTAGAATCAGGTCGCTCTGAGAAGTGTTTACTTACATACCTAAACGATAAAACAAAGTTATGAGGTGATTTTGTAATATCTTTTCTACTAACACGTATTGATCGGCCAATCCAGTAATCATAGCCCATATAACCAACCTCTTGAGTAGTGTCAATTGTTTTGAAGCTATACGGTTCGTGACTTTTTACAATTCCAACGCCTCCAGCATAATGAGTTTTTGATGCATAAAAATCTCTTTTTACCGAAAAAGCGTAAGTCTCATAGCCCTGCCCCCTACGTTCCCAAACACTCCCATCAATAAAAGTACCACCAATGTTTGACATACTTAGCTCATACTTCCGACCAAGTATTGTAGGTTTTCGGGAATCGTAAAAGAAATACCCATTTAGCAAAAGACCGAGCCCTCCAAGATTTTTATCATAAACCTGTAGCTGGCTGGAATACTTATTACTATATCGGTAATCGATACCAATAGACCATGCATCCTTTGTTATTACAAGTACGTTAACAGCTGATGTATCCTCAGTGGTTTCAATAAGAATATTTGCATCTTCAATATAATCGAGGTTACGTAATAGCTGCTCCGATTCAGAAAAATCGACCGGGTTAACAGTTTCTCCCTCGCGAAAAAGTATTGTATGCTTAATTCGAAATCGAGCCGTTTGAACATGAAGTTTGTTAGCCGTTTTCTCAATTAGTGTTGATGGTTTTAACGTTGAATCAAATACTGATTGGCCAAAAGCATTAAGTCTAGTGTATTGAATGCTGTTAATTCGTTTACCACTTAATTTTGCAAATTTTTCAGTTGCATCGGATTTGGTAATAACCCTACCTGCTAATTCAATATCCTTATTTCTAAAGAATAAGCCATACAGCTTTCTAGTAGCATAGTTTTTACCTGCATTTGTTTGAATTTTAGAGTAGATATCATCCTTTTTAAGGGTATCTTTTCCATCTAGCCTTTTGTTCTGATTTATTGTATCTTGATTAAAGTCGGTAACTCCTACACCAATTGAATTAGTGACCCACTCCAATCGTAGTACTCCAATTTTAGCACTTGCAGAGATTGGATGAAAAAAAACCATCCCCAGTAAGCAGAAGATGGTTAATATTTTGATTAACAGAAATTTTGGTCGATAATTCATCTCACTAATTAACCTGAGGTAAAGAAAAGGTTAAATAGATTCTTTCGCAAATTTTTTAGAGTTAATTTCAACTTTCAGGATAAAGAAGAAGTTCTCATCGTCGAGCTGTAGGAACTGGTAGTTTAATGTTTCGCCTGTTTTACGGGCAATATCAATAAGACCTAAGCCAGCACCTCCTTTATTAGACAAACTACCCTCTTTTATTTGGCGTTTGTACATCTCCTTTAATTCTTGAGGAGAAGCACTGTTAACTGAGATCAAAGCATTTTCAAGATGATCCTTATGATTTTTTGCAACCTTATTTGAGGTAATTACATAGTATGTGTCCTGCTTTTTTCCTATAATAAATAACCCATTACCGATGTTACGTTCCTTTATTTCATCGGAGTGTTTATTCATGTTCTGCAATGTCTCTACCATTACGTGATAAACTTTACGCTGAACTGATCGTTCCTCGCTATTTTTCTCCATATCAGTTTCGGCCATTGAGGTAAACATCTTTGTTATATCATGGCTAAACTCCCCTAAATAAACCAATGAAAATCCGTTTTCTATCATTTCATCATAGATGTTTGAGATAGATTTTATAAAATTAAATGTAAGGTTCATGTGTTTTAGAATTAGAGTTGCTTAAATGGAATTCTGCATCCTGATAAAGATAAATAATGATTAAAGAGTTTCCAAAAAAATAATCTCAAAATTATTCAAGAATAATTGACGAGTGAAAAATAAAAAGGGCTGAATAAATCAGCCCTTTTTAATACTACAAACCAAGTAGTTTTGGCCCCTGGTTAAATATTAGATCCTTTGGTATACTTGCCTCCGAAACCTTCTTTAAATCAGCCTTTAGCTCATCTTTTATTAATCCTTTTTCGTTGAATAGCTTAACTACACCAGCATAGTCACCATTACCCTGTAGTACGATAATATCCTTTGCTAAACAATTCATTGCTTCGGTCATTTTATCGAAATCAACTTTATAAGTTCCATTAGCTGGGTTTCGAGTAAAAGCCCCTTTTTCTTGTAAATAATTGAAACAAACCATATTTGCAGTACCATGAGCATCAGCTGCTCCAAACCTAACCGATCGGAATATTCCTGCAACAAAAGTTACATAGTTATCCATCAAATCTTTGTTAGTGATCTCACTCATTTCAGTAAGCTTTTTAACCATGTAAAGTCCAAGAATATCAGCCTTGCCCTCCTCAATACCGCTATATTTTTCTTTTAATGCAGAGTGTACAGTACCTTTTCCGCTAATAAGATTCTTAATTCCTAGTCCGTGAGCTACTTCATGGAACATTACATTTTCAAAGAAAGCATCAAATTTGATATGCTTGCGTTGAGATGAGTCAATTAAGATATTACCAATTGGCAGAAGGATTTGATCGAATTTATACTTCATCGCATTCTTCAATTGAAGCTTACGGCTTCCTTTTTCTACGTGAACCTTAGGATCATTTGGAAGATTTATTGCTATTGTTTTACCCCCTGAATTACAATCGCCAGCATAGTATACAATATCATAAACCCCTAAATCAGAATCAGCGCCGGGAACTTCTTTTTTGTACTTTGCATCAACAGGAAGACTTTCCTGAAGTTTAGGAAGAAGCTTGGCAAAACGAGCAAGTTTTTGGCTCCAATCAATATCTTTAATCAGAATTGCTGACTCATAAGCAGCCTTATAGTTATAAAGTGCATCTTCGTAATTCTCAATAGGACCTACAACAAAATCAATGTTGTTTGTCTTCATATCCATCCATGCTAAATCGCTTTGGAGGTATTCGTCAGTTAGTAATGCTTCAGCCCTTAATGTCAGGTAATTTTTCAATCCTGTATCTTCTGCAAGTTCAGCGGCCTGTTTAATTAAAGCAGCAGCCTTTTCAATTTGCTCCTTATAAGCTACATGATAAGGTACAGTTATTAGTTTCCCTTGTGTATCTCTCTTAATTATTGTGTATAAACTAGTTTTATCCTTTGCATCAAATAGTTCAAACTCCTCTTTGGTCATATCAAGTGGATAAAAGTTTGCACCAAGTGGCTTATCCCCAACTCCTTCAATAAATGGTTTATTATCAACTAAACGATCCCATGGACCATAATTAATCAATACAAAACTACGAGTAGCAGAATCTTTTATACCACTCAATAGCTTTTCCTTATCTCCGTATGACTGCAACCAAAAAATTTCATCCATAATTTTGGCAGCCTCGAAAAGAAGTGGAAGCATCTGCTTTTCCTTTGCTGACAAATGGCTGATATCTGATATGAGATCAACCGTTGCATATTCATCAACTCTCTTTTGCATTTCGCTTTTTACTACAGGTTTTGGGTTCGATCCACAGGACCAAACCATCATTCCAACTACTAAAAGTATTGGATAAATTGTTAATTTTCTCATATAATGGATTCTTGGATTATACTTCGCCTAATACATCGTCAGAATTGAACTTGAAACCTAGTCGTTTACCAGTCTGAAGTTTTGAACTTTCAATTTTAGTATTCATTTGGTTTACAGTGGCAATCTTTACCATATCATAAGGTGGAACCAATAGATCGAATTCAAGGGTATAAAGAATTGACGACTGAATGACACTTATTAATGATTCCTTGTCAATGGTTGCTGTACCAAAGTTATTATAAAGAAAACCCATCTGGCGCTTTCCTTCTACAAAGTAGTGAAAATCCTTATTAATAAAAATTCTTCCTATTAGGTAACCCAAGTCATCCAATCGATTATACTTGAAAGAATCACGAAGAAAGTTATAAATGTTAATAACGCCGCAGTACGAAGCATGCTTGTTGTCCTTTACATAAGATAACTTCCAGATATTATGGTCGCGATCAAACTGAAAGACATTTGAATGCATGCTAAAAACCAAAATATCGCCTGCGATTCTAATTTCGGCTTCAAACTTACCACGATCATGATACTCAAGCTTAACCCTCTTATCAACCCCTTTAAAACCTAGGTTAAGATCGCTAGCCATTTCGTGTAAAACTTCCTTTATGAGGTTAAAAGAGGTAAAAGTGTTATCGTACACAACTTGCTTCATCCCAGACTTATCTGAAAGATTATTGAGAATTAGCTGTCGAGTTTCTTGTTGTTTTGAATCCATTTTTAATTGGGTTGAAGTTTGGTTTAATAATCAAATTTACCAATTAACTAGTTAAAAACAATTTAATAAGCCCTTGCAAAAATAACTCTTCGGGTTGAAGGTTTTCCAGAAATCATGCACTTACCAACTTCTGCTTCTACATCCAGAGGAATGCAACGAATAGTAGCCTTTGTTTGCTCTTTAATTATTTCTTCAGTTTCTTTTGTACCATCCCAATGCGCTAATATAAAACCACCTTTCTCATCGAGTACTCGCTTAAACTCATCGTATGTGTCAACCTTAGTTATGTTCTCTGATCTAAATGAAAGTGCCTTTTTAAATAAATTATCCTGAATATCAATAAGAAGTTTTTCGACATAATCAGCAATATTTTCTTGACTAACTATTTCTTTTGTAAGAGTATCGCGTCGAGCAACTTCAACAGTTCCCTTTTCTAAATCTTTTGGACCAATAGCAATTCTAACAGGGAAACCCTTCAACTCATATTCCGCAAACTTAAAGCCTGGCTTTAGATTATCTCTATTATCATAATGGGTTGTTATTCCCTTTGCATCTAAGGCTTTTTTAAGCTGATTAACCTTATCAGTAACATTATTAAATTCCTCTTCGGACTTGTAGATAGGAACAAAAACAACCTGAGTTGGTGCTAACTTTGGAGGTAAAACCAACCCATTATCATCGGAATGTGCCATTATTAACGCACCCATTAATCGGGTTGATACACCCCATGAGGTTGCCCAAACATAATCTAGAACACTATCTTTATTTAAAAACTTAACATCAAAAGCTTTTGCAAAATTTTGCCCTAAAAAATGAGAAGTTCCAGCTTGCAGCGCTTTCCCGTCCTGCATTAAAGCCTCAATACAGTAAGTTTCAACCGCACCTGCAAATCTCTCTGATTCTGATTTTGTACCAATTATAACTGGCATCGACATCCATTCCTGAGCAAATTTTGCATATATATTCACCATTTTTTCAGTTTCCTGAATTGCCTCCTCCCTAGTAGCATGAGCCGTATGGCCCTCCTGCCAAAGAAACTCAGCAGTACGAAGGAAAAGTCTTGTACGCATCTCCCACCTAACCACATTTGCCCATTGGTTAATTAAGATAGGTAAATCGCGGTATGATTGAATCCATCCCCGGTAGGTATTCCATATAATTGTCTCTGAGGTAGGCCTTACGATAAGCTCTTCTTCAAGCTTTGCATCATCATCAACTATAACGCCCTTCCCGTTTGGATCATTTTTTAGTCTGTAATGAGTAACAATGGCACACTCTTTGGCGAACCCTTCTACGTGACTAGCCTCCTTGCTAAAGAATGATTTTGGGATAAACAGTGGAAAATATGCATTTTGGTGACCTGTTTCCTTAAACATCTTATCAAGCTGAGCTTGAATTTTCTCCCATATTGCAAAACCGTAAGGTTTTATTACCATACATCCTCTAACTGCTGAATGATCAGCTAAACCAGCCTTTACAACGATATCGTTGTACCATTGAGAATAATTTTCTTTTCTGCTTGTAATTTCCTTAGCCATATTACCTTTTTGGTATGAATTTTGTTTTAAATCTGTTGAATTTACAGCAACAAAAATAATTAAATAAAACAATATCTCACACAAAATAACAGGAGGTGTAATATGAAAACTAAACTTCGAATTGTAGGAATTACCCTTGCAGGGATAATCCTTACATCGTGCTCATCAAGTATGCATATGAGCTCATCAACTACACCAGCTGATGATATATATTATACACCAAGTAATACATCAAATCTTGCATCGACTAATACTTTGACGCAAGAAAGTACTATTAATGATAACAATCAGAATATTTCAGAATCAAAATACACAATGCTTGAGAAAAAGTACTCAATTGCAAGTGTTTCTGATACTGTAAGATCTGATACCCTTGTAGCAAAGGTTGATAATAGAAATCCTTACGAAAGCATTTTATCGAATTCATACAAAGAATCCTACGAGAGAAGGCTTAGGGGAATGGAAGATCCTAAATATGGTATTGAAGATTTTACTGTTCGTTATTCAGATGCATACTGGTTAGCTCAATCATACGATCCAGCATTATACCATATAGTAATTATGGGTGATCAGGTTTGGGTTGAACCTTGGTATATTTCAACCATGTTTAATTGGCCTCACAGCCATTTCTCATTCGGTTTTGGATATGGTTATAACAACTGGGCATGGAATCCTTGGTATTACGACTACTACTATTCACCATTCTACTGGAATAATTCATGGGTTGGATATAATCCATACTGGTATGGAGGTTATCCTTATTACAATAATTACTACATAACTGACAATGACAATTATTACTATGGACATAGATCTGGTGGTGTTTCTAGTTATACAGCAAACAGAAGAACAGGAACATCAATTGAAAATCAAATAATCTCTTCCCGTAGAAGGGGTGGCATTACAACTCAAAACAATTCTCTTGTCAATTCTCGTAATCGTAATACTAACCAAAATGGTATTGTAACTCGTAATACAATTACCAACCAAGAGGTAACTCACAGGGGGGGAAACCGCAATCTTGATTTAAATACTACCCGTTTAAGAAATAATAATGGTAATACTACCCGTACTACCACTAATACGACTGAACCTACAAGAAGGAATAACTACAATACCTACCAAAGGCCAAGGTCAACAAATAATGAAGAGTATAATAGATCAACAACAAGAAACCGAAATACAAACACAAACGCAACAAGTAGAGACAATACAAGAAACCCATCTACTATTCGAGATAATAGAAACACCAGCCCAACTTACAACAGACCAAGTAGAGTTGAATCATCATCTACAAGAGAAAGATCAACATCTTCAGGTAGTTCAAGCGGAGGATCAAACTACACTAGATCATCCAGTGGTAGCAGCTCGTCGGGCTCAAGCAGTTCTAGCTCTCGAAACAATAGCTCTTCAAGTGGAAGTGGAAGTAGCAGCAGAAGGAGATAAACTCTTATTTAAAAGACATTTAATATCTTAACTCTTTAATAAAATGAAAACAAAACTATTTCATATAATACTTTTATCAATAATTGTTACCTCGGCTAGCGGACAAGGAGCTTTTGACGCACTAAATTACTCACAAACCTACAATGGGGGTACTGCACGTTTTGTTAGTATGGGTGGTGCCTTTGGTGCATTGGGTGGCGATTTCAGCTCATTAAGTTACAATCCTGCAGGGCTAGGTGTTTACCGCTCATCAGAATTTACTATTACCCCTTCATTTAAGTCACGTAAAATTGCTTCTGATTATAATGGTAGCAGCGGAGATGATACAAGAAACCGCATGTACTTTGATAACCTTGGATTTGTATTATCATTTAAACCGTACAAGGATAACGAAAGTGGTTTAGTAGGCTTTAATTTGGGTTTTGGGTATAATCGTACTAACGATTATTACTCTAATTCTTATGCTGTTGGCGAAAATCCTGAAACTTCAATTATGGACTACTTTGCAGCTCAAGCCAATGGATATAACAGTGATGATATGTCTTATCCTTTAGATCCAAATGATACATATGATCCATACTACGCCTTAGGTTCTGGAGCATGGGAAGCAATTATGGCTTGGAATACCTATTTAATCAACCCTGACGTTGATCCTAACACATATGTGGCAGCACTAAACGCAGGAGATGGTGTTCTTCAAAGAAAATGGGTTTCTACAACAGGTTCAACTGGAGAATACGCTTTTTCAGCTGGTTTAAATTTTTCTAATAAACTATTTCTGGGTGCTACTTTTGGTATCTCCAGTTTAAATTATTCAACTTCATCAAAGTACTGGGAGGATGCGTTTAATACAAATGACAGTTTAAACAATGGTTATAGGTTTTATTACTCAGATTACAGGCAAACTGTTGAAACAAAAGGTGCTGGCTATAATCTTAAAATTGGTGCAATATATAAGCCCATCGAAGGATTAAGATTAGGATTAGCATTACATACTCCAACCTTCTATAATCTCGAGGATACATATTCATATAGTTTATATGCAAATTTCGACCAACATCAGCAAGAATATGGCTTAACAGAAAACACACCAAATGCTCGTTTCGATTATTCTCTCGAAACTCCATTTAAAGTTATTGGAAGTGTTGCTTATGTTTTCAAAGATTTTGGGCTTTTAACTCTGGATATTGAGCATGTTAACTACTCAACCATGAAACTGCGTGACGGTAGTGATGGATATGACTTCCCTACCGAAAATGCAGATATAAAAGATGCTTTCAAAGATGTTTACAATATTAGGTTGGGAGGTGAAGCAAGAATTGACAAAGTTTTTCTACGTGCAGGTTACGCTTACTACCCAAGTCCTTATAATTCAGAATATTTAAACAAAGGTGCTAATCGTACAATAATTTCAGGAGGTATAGGTTATCGTTCTGGCAACTTCTTTGTTGACGCAGCATACCAACACTCAATGCAAAAAGACAAGTATGTTTTTTATGATGCTGGAGGTTATACTACAAATCCTATTTCAACAAAAACAACTGAGGGGAAGGTTCTCGTTACCGTCGGATTTAAATTTTAAGTATTAGGTTTGGGGTGATAATAACCTGCCTCGAAAGAAGCAGGTTATTTTTTTATTGAACTTTCAATCACACTTATACTATTAAGCCCTTCATTAAAAAGCAAATCGATAATACTTAGGTTAGGGACAAACTCAAACCTATCACTAAATACCTGATAATACTTAACGAGCGTAAACAATTTATCCCCAGACTGAAACTGAGTTTTTGGATGAATTGCAGTTCTTAAATCAGCTATATCAGTGGTATACTGCTTATGAAATTGATCGGTTTCACTAAATTTTTTACTAATCCCTAAGAATAAGAATAATTCATTGTTAATCTTGTTATTATAATCGATCAGAAATGTTTCTTTTCTGGTATAAAACGGTAAAAGTAAATCTGAAACAAAATCATAATAAGCTGAATTACGGTAGGCTGACTCAATGGCTTTCCAATGATTCTTTTGCCAGTTTGTTGAATAATCAATTCGAATATCCTTTGTAAGGGTTTTATTCCCATTCGTTTTTATTACAGGCACAATTAACGATAGTGTCCCATTGCAAGTTAGTATTTCACACCTATTTCTGAAGCTTTGTTTAGAATAAGTTTCAAAAACCTCAATATAAACATTTTGATAACCAATCAGTTTTGCGAAATACTGAACTGGCGGTAAATATGCAGTTGAAAGGATTACTGAACTATTGCTCATCAAATTGATATTTGAAAGAAAACCCCAAAGGTAATTTCCTTTGAGGTTTTTATAATGATTTTAATTAAGTGATTAATGAATTGCTCTAAACATTCTACCCCAACGAATATTGCCCGGGAAACCTTTCTCTTTATCTAATGAAAGCCATACAAATACAGCCTTGCCTACAACATGATCCTCGGGTACATACCCCCAATAACGACCATCAGCGGAATTATGGCGATTATCTCCCATCATAAAGTAGTAGTTCATTTTAAAAGTATAGCTGCTTTCTTGCTTCCCATTTATATAGATAGCTCCATCTTTTACCTCAAGCTTATTGTGCTCATAAACACCAATGATTCTTTTATATAAAGGTAAATTATTGATACTTAGCTGAATTGTCGCACCTTTTTTAGGAATCCAAATAGGTCCAAAGTTATCCTCGGTCCAAGGGAATTTTGGATCGTGTGGAAATATAGACCTTGTCATAACAGCAGGGTTTGTATTCTCACTCTTTGTAATACTGATTACATTATTGAAAGTTTTGATCTTTTCAGCAGCAGCTTCAGTTAATGGAACTTGATATACACTTCCAGCAGCGTTATAGTTTTGATCAGCTTTTGAAATTCCAAGTTCTTCAAAATGCATAGCATTTATTGGCGTACCATTTGTTCTAATGAAATAGGTATATTGAACGTTCCCCACGGTTTCCTGTTTTTGACCATTTACATAAAGTTGGTCATGTTTAACGTATAGCGAATCACCAGGAACGCCAACACATCTTTTAATATAATTCTCCTTCTTATCAACGGGACGTGTAATAATATCGAAATTCTTCCAAATGTAATCACGACCATAGTCTCTAACCATTGCATAGTAACTTACATCCTGATATTGTAGTATCACTGTATCACCTTCGGGAAAGTTGAATACAACCACATCATTTCTCTTAATATTTTCCAACCCGGCTAACCGTTTATAAGGTCTTTTAATCCACTCCACAAACGATTTTGTTTCCTTACAGAAAGGTAATGTATGGTGAACAAAAGGGAAAGAAATAGGAGTATTTGGCATCTTTGGGCCATAGCTTGCTTTGCTAACAAATAGGTAATCGCCAATTAATAACGATTTTTCCATTGATGATGTTGGAATTGTATAGGCCTCGATAAAAAACATTCGGATTAAGGTTGCAGCAACAACAGCGAAAATAATTGCATCAACCCATTCTACTACAACACTTTTCTTTTTCTTATCGCGGGGTTTCCAGAATGTCCAGTTTACCTTGCGGCTAATGTATAAATCGTAAATGATTATTAACCCAGGTAACAACCAGAAATTTCTTAACCAAATAAGAAAAAGAATATAAACAAAGGCTGCAAAACCAAACTTAAAATATTTATTTGCAAGAAATTCTTTAATCTTTTTAATCATAACTGTAGTATTAGAAATAAAACTTTGCAATTATAGCACTAAATGTTGAATTATTAAATTGACAGTAAATCATCCATTGTAAAAAAACCTTTTTTCCCGACTAAAAATTCGGCAGCCAAAACGGCTCCTACAGCAAACCCCCTTCTACTTTTTGCACGATGCGTTAAAATAATCTCATCTTGCTCCGATTCGTAAGTAATTACATGTGTACCAGGAACTGATCCCTCTCTAACGGCTTCAATTGGGATTTTGTTCGAATCCTTATCGGGCAATAACGTCCAACCATTTAATTCATCAATTGATTCGGACACCAGTTGTGCTAGGGTAATAGCCGTTCCACTTGGGGCATCTAATTTCTGAGTATGATGTGTTTCAACTATTGAGGGAGTATAACCCTTTACCTTATTAATATAACCTGCTAATATTTTATTCACCCTAAAATAAAGGTTAACCCCTACACTATAGTTTGAAGCATGAAACATGGTTCCATTATTTTGCAACATAATTCTTTTTGCTTCATCCAATTTATCATACCAACCAGTTGTACCTGCAACAGTTGGAATTCCTGCTTCAAGGCAAATTTTAATATTTTGGAATACGGTGGTAGGTGTGCTAAACTCAATAGCCACATCCGCTTTAGTAAGATTTTCAACTGTCAAATCCGCCAGATTATCTTTTTCGATAACTAGCACAATTTGATGGTTTCTAGAAACGGCAACACTTTCAATCTCGTGCCCCATTTTACCATATCCTATTAAAGCAATCTTCATACAACAATTTAGTTTTACGATTAGTCCGAAAGTTACAAAAGCATTTAAAAATATTTCGTTTGACAATAAATAAAAAAAGGGAAGTGTGTACTTCCCTTTTATATACTTAATTGTTCAAACTATTTAACTGAATCAACAATCTTCTTAAATGCATCAGGTTCGTTCATTGCCAAATCAGCCAATACCTTACGGTTGATGGCAATACCTTTTTTGTTAATCTTTCCAATGAACTCAGAATATGACATTCCGAATGGTCTTACGGCTGCATTGATACGCTGAATCCAAAGAGCACGGAAATCAGCTTTTTTCTTCTTGCGATCCCTGTATGCGTAGCCCATCCCTTTCTCAAGGGTGTTTTTTGCTACTGTGTAAACTGTCCTTCTACCAAGGAAGTTACCTTTTGCTTGATCGAGAATTTTTTTCCTTCTTCTTCTCGATGCAACTGCGTTTACTGAACGTGGCATTTTACATTACGTTTTTGAATGGTTAGCGTTCCCTTAATTTAAGGACTCTTCGTGCTAATTCATTCTGGTTAATAAATTAAAATAACTAAATCAAAAAAAGAACGATTATTACTTAAGTCCAAGCATGATTTTAACACGATTTACATCGGTTTTGTGAACTAAACCCGCATGGGTTAAGTTTCTTTTCTGCTTGGTTTCCTTTTTAGTAAGGATGTGACTCTTGTAAGCATGTTTCCTTTTGATCTTTCCAGTACCGGTTAAAGAAAATCTCTTCTTTGCGCCGGAGTTTGTCTTCATTTTAGGCATTCTTACTATCTATTTTATTTAAAAAACTATTTCTTTTTTGGTTTTGGAGTAACAAAAATTGTCATTCTTTTCCCTTCAAGTTTTGGAAGCTGCTCAACTTTTCCTAACTCTTCCAAGTCTTGAGCAAATTTGAGAAGTAAAATCTCGCCTTGCTCTTTGAAAAGAATTGAACGACCTTTAAAGAACACGTAAGCCTTAACTTTAGCTCCTTCTTCAAGGAATTTTATAGCGTGTTTCAACTTAAAGTTGTAATCATGCTCATCAGTATTGGGGCCGAAACGAATCTCCTTAACCACAACTTTCTGTGTATTTGCACGAATCTCTTTCTGTTTCTTTTTCTGTTGATAAAGAAATTTTTGGTAATCGATAATCTTGCAAACAGGGGGATCGGCTTTATCTGAAATAACAACTAGGTCAAGTTCTAGGCCTTCAGCCAATTTTTTGGCCTCTTCAATCGACATAACCCCTTGGTTGTCAACGTTATCACCTACAATACGGACAAGTTTAAATCTGATCTGTTCGTTAATCAAGAACTTATTGTCCCTATCATCCCTCTTTTTTAATTCAGGTGCAGCTATTGCTTGGGTCCTCCTTTAATTAGTTAAAACTGGTTATTCTAAAAGTTTTTTAATCTCGTTATTAAAATAATTGACGAATTCTTCGAGTTTCATCTGCCCTTTATCGCCTTCACCTTGTACTCGAACGGCAACTAAATCAGCCTCAGCCTCTTTTTCACCAACAATAATAAGATAGGGGATTCTCTTTAACTCATTGTCCCTTATCTTTTTACCGATCTTCTCGTTACGGTCGTCAATCAGCGTGCGAATATCGTAATTATTTAGGAAATTCAAAACTTTTTTTGCGTAATCGTTATATTTTTCGCTAATAGGCAAAATAACTGCTTGGTCTGGAGCTAACCAAAGAGGAAATTTACCTCCTGTATGCTCGATTAATACTGCAACAAAACGTTCCATTGATCCAAATGGTGCACGGTGAATCATAATTGGGCGATAACGCTTATCGTCGGCACCAATATACTCAAGCTGAAAACGCTCCGGTAAATTATAATCAACCTGAATTGTTCCGAGCTGCCATTTACGACCAATGGCATCTTTAACCATAAAATCGAGCTTTGGTCCATAGAAAGCTGCCTCGCCAAGAACAGTTACAGTTTTTAAACCTTTCTCATTTG
>Ga0209099_1001181_pt1 | contig 27279 bp, 25 predicted proteins | sample AD_JPNHW2_MetaG_FD_184430 | JGI IMG/M metagenome (GOLD analysis project Ga0209099, IMG submission 184430) | Active sludge microbial communities of municipal wastewater-treating anaerobic digesters from Japan - AD_JPNHW2_MetaG (SPAdes) (version 2) | ecosystem: Engineered > Bioreactor > Anaerobic... | reverse complement strand
ATAATTTCATTGATTTGAAAAAAAATAACCGAAAGACTCCGGCGATGATTGAGAACATTTCAGATCATGTCTGGACATGGGGTGAATTTTTGTCCCATCATATTCAGTTGTAAGGAAGGTCACTACCGAATTATCTGACTCAAAGAGAAATATCCTGCATGGGGTGCCCGGCGGATCAAGCACCAATTTAATCTACCCCGTTCCTGGAGAACGGTTCATCAAATCCTCAAGAAACACGGTCTCCTTATCCGTGTTAAAGCAAAACCTCAGCCAGCCGGCAAACGATTCCAACGTCGTCACGTTGACAGCATGTGGCAGGGTGATACTTTTCAGTTTCGTATTCGGGGAGTCGGCAAGGTCTACGTCACCGGGTTTACGGATGACTGCTCACGATATCGAGTGAATAGTAAGGTCTATCTTCACAAAGATGCAGTCTCAGCGGTCAACGCTCTTCGCTGGGCGCTCCGCGCCGGACGAATCCCGCGTGAAATTTATTTCGATAATGGAAAACAGTTTTGTCTCCAAAGTTTTCAAAGCTGAAGCACAGAAACACGGTGTCAAACTGATCTTCGGCCGGCCGTACAACCCGCGTGGCCGTGGCAAGATCGAGCGGTATCACAAGACTCTCTATCAGGAACTCATCGCCCTCAAGGAATTCCATTCGTTAAGCCACTTCAAACGGGAACTCTGGACCTTCGACCACCAATACAACAACTGGAGAAAGCAGGAGATCCTGGACTGGATGACTCCAGCGTCCATCTATCACAACGAAATCAATTTCAACAAAAACAGAAAATTATCCTTAAGCGGACATAAACTCTGTCAAAAAATCGGACATTAATTGTGGCACTCTACACTTACTCAAACGTTCAGATTCTTGTTCCCGGGAAATCGTATCATTTTGCCATAGATTTCACCGATGATCCTTATTATGGTGAAATTATCGAAGCGGACAAAGATTACGTCCTTAAGAGTAAAATGAAGAAATCAACAACGACATTTTACTCGTACGTTTCGCACTACATAACGACGAAAGGCCAACGGCAGACCCTTGCAGTTTTCCCGGTAAAACCGGGAATATCAAAGGTCGAGTACATCCGGAAATTCCTGGATTTCATCGACAATGCAAAAGTGAATATCGAGATACTCTGTCTTGATCGGGGTTTTTACTCGAACGAAGTGTTCTCGTTTCTTCAGGAGGAGAACATCCCGCATATCGTACCGGTGAGAAAACACGGCCAGGAACTCAAGAAGATTCTCTGGGGGAGTCATTCACGGTATGCCCGGTACACGATGATAGGAACGTCCGGATCTCTTGATCTTACTTTGGCTATTGATGTCCAGTACTTAGGGAAGAAATAAGAAATTCGGGAATGTGAATCTCGGTTACATCGTGCACGGTATTGATTAGAAGCCCCGAAGAGTCACTCTGACCTACAAGAACCGGTTCGCTATCGAATCTTCATACCGTATCCGGAACATTGTGAAAGCTAAAACATCTTCCAGAAACGTTGTGCTCCGGTACCTGCTGACTATCATCTCGTTCCTTCTCAAGAATATCTGGATCTCACTTCAATGGATGTTCTTCTCCCGGGTCCGGCAAGGCCCGAGAACAATCGACGATGATTTGTTCCGTTTTGATCTCTTCCGGCTCTTCGTCTGGGAAGGGCTCCGGAAAAAACTCAAGTTCGTTACGGTTGTTTCTGTTCTTCGATCTCTCGGTTGATCGGGGGTTGGTAAGGGTTGTTGACTATCCAAAGTTTATGGAGAAAAATTTAGAGAAGTACTGGAGATGGTACATATCTTTCTGTGCTCTTTGGCACTTCGTATCTATTCTTCGTAAATAACAACTGCCTTTGTCCCTTCTCTCCATTATCGCTTTTACCCGCCAGCACCGGTCCGTTACTCTGGAAAGCGGACACAAATTATGTCAATTTTGAGGACACAAACTCTGGCACTATACACCAATAAACGATAAAGTGATAAAGTGTTTGAGTACCACAAAGCGTAAGTTACATGTGCACTTCTGATAAATACATGTATAATAACTAATTAATGCACCATACACTTGTTTTGTGGGAAGGATCGTCTTGTCAAATTCATTGGTTTCTGTGATTGTCCCGACATTTAACAATTCTCGAACGATAGAGAGATGTGTAAAGTCGGTTTTGAATCAAAGTTATACTAATATAGAACTCATCGTTGTTGATAATAACAGTTCAGACGAGACAAAAAAAATAGCGCAGGAATGCGGTGCAACTGTTTTGAAGGTCCCCTCTGGAATGTCAGAAGCACGTATTATTGGCGCAAAATCTGCGAATGGTGTTTACGTATTCCATATCGACTCTGATATGGAGTTAGATTATTTGACTATAGAAGACTGTGTCAATAAATGTGAGCAAGACAATTTTGATGCCCTTATAATCCCAGAAGTAAATATTGCCGATAATTTTTTGGGACGATGCTATGATTTTGAAAAGAGGATATACAAATATAGTAAGAAGGGGTACGCGAGATTCATGAAACTAACTCTCTATACAAAAATTGGAGGGCATAATAAGAACCTTCTTAGTGGTGAAGATTGTGATTTGCATATACGATTAGAAAAAGAAAAAGTACGTATTGGATTTAGTAGCAGGGAGATTAAGCATCTCATTGGGAAACCCACCTTGAATGAGATTCTCACTAAATATACTCGATACTACAAAACGGGATCAGATTTTATCCATATTTATCCGGAAATGGGTACATTTTCCAACAAGATATCACAATTTTCTTTTAAGGCTTACAGTAAAGCGTTCCTTGACGACCCCTTGGGAAGCATCGGATATTTTTTTATTGTAATTTTCCGAAATCTCTATGCACGATATAAATTGTGGAGACTGTAAGAACGATTATTTTTCTGCTTCCGAGATCCCGATTTTACGGAACCCGTAAATGAACTTTAATAGGGTTTTTGTCATTATCCTTCTGGACAATTCATTACAATTGAAATGAGGGCTTTGTGTTTAAACACAAAAATTGTAAAGAGCAGTACAATTGTCCGATCCAAGCACCACACTATAAGTAATGCCAGAACAAAATACCTAATCACATTTTATGACGGGGACTCCCACGCCAGCCTAGGAAGTGCCCACGCTCGTCATCCGTCCGCCTCGAAAGTGGGTGCCGGTTGGCCTGCATGAGCTCTGGGCGTACCGGGAACTGGTCACCTCGTTTACGCTCCGCGACATCAAACTCCGGTACAAGCAGACCGGCCTTGGGATTGCGTGGGCGGTACTCCAGCCGCTCCTGACCATGGTCATCTTCACCGTCTTTTTTGGGGGCCTTGCAAAGATTCCGTCAGATGGCGTGCCGTACCCGCTCTTTGTGCTGGCGGCCCTGCTCCCCTGGACGCTCTTTGCCGAGGGGCTGACGCGGTCCACGACCAGCATGGTCACAAACGCGAACATCATGACCAAGGTGTACTTCCCGCGCCTGATCATGCCGCTTTCGAGCATCATCTCGCCGCTCGTGGATTTCGCGGTCTCATTTATAATTCTTATCGCGATGATGGTCTACTACGGATTTGTACCGACACTTAACATCTTGTTCCTGCCGCTCTTCCTCCTGCTCGTGCTGGGGACGTCACTTGGAGTCGGACTCTGGCTCTCGGCACTCAATGTCAAGTACCGCGATTTCCAGTACACGGTTCCCCTCCTCATCCAGATTGGGCTGTTTGCATCGCCGGTTGTGTATGCATCAAGCCTCGTACCGGAATCGATGCGTATGTGGTACGGCCTCAACCCGATGGCCGGTGTGATCGAAGGGTTCCGCTGGGCGCTCTTGGGAACCGGTGCTCCCAGTGCGATGGTGCTCGTGTCGGTGGGGATGGTCATCGTACTGCTTGTCTCCGGGATGTTCTACTTCCGGAGGATGGAGCAGTATTATGCAGATATCGTGTAATTAAAAAATGCGAAGTCCTCTTTAGCATCTTTTTTTAGTCCTTGTTTGGTTCCCTTGTGTGGAAATCCGCGAATTGTTTTTCTGGAGACTACTCTCGCGGGTTTCCTGAAACATATAGAGGATGGTGTCATCTCCGCTCTTTTTTTTATTTTCGGTGGCTAAATGGCTTGATGAGAATGATCCGGAGGGGTAGGTGGGGGCTCTGCCCCGCCATCCGGTCGACCATTTTTCTCATGATCGTTTGATTTTTCCAGGAATTTGAGGGATTTCGGCAGTACAAGGTACCGGTACCAGGTCTGTGCGGTCCGTCTTACCCAGATCTCACGGTTGATCCCTTCGCAACAGATCGGAAGGGCCCGGAGCTGTGCAATAATGGTTCTGCACGAATACTCGATGTACCAGGTATTGAAATCCGGGTATTTCGGGTGCCTGACACAGACAAGGCTGATGCAGCCCTGTTCGCTTATGACGAAGTGGAACGGGAACATGCCCAGAGGCTCAAGTGCGAATACCATGAGATCCTGCGTCCCTGCCCATTTCTGCGCCTCGGTAATTGCCTGCGTGGGGGGCAATTTCCCGGTCATGGGGGATCGCCTCCGGTTGTGCCGGGGAGCGGTGTTTCCTGTTCACGGTTCCCCCGGGCGCGCGTTTGTTCGCAATTCTGTATTTCTGCCGGTTTTGATCCGCTCCTTGCGGTCCGGCAGGTGATCTGTGCGGGATGGTAAATGCAGATGAGTTTTGCGGTTCTTGCTCCTGCTGCATTACGGTTCCGTGCTGTTACTGTTTTCTTGCTCATTTTTTCACTTCCTGCCCACGGCCGGCATGCCCGGTGTTTTTTGTACAGAGCATCCGCTCTTCTGGAGTGAATGTCTCAAAGGAGCAGGCCTTTGCCTGGACCACCCGTTGCATACCGGGCCGTGTGGCATATACCTGTTGGCAGTATTATTATATCGGGTTTGATTATGAATAGAAAACCGGGCCAATCTGGCGGAGCATTGCGGACATTTTAAAAATCCAGGTTATAATTACCGGTATTTTTCAGGAACAAAAATGTACCCTGCTGCCTGGACCCTCCGGTAAAACGTTGTACGGTACCCGTCGTGAACCTTCTAGTTTCCTGTATTTTACGCCGGAAGAAAATAACGACCGTCAGGTGTCCTGGCTGTGCGATTTTCCAGGATCCTCGGACTGAACTATGCCTGAAAAAACCACCCCCTGTAACGACCGGCAGGTGACCCGGATCATGGGGGTATATCTGACTGTTTTTTGAATTGGGGTAAGAATTATGGGCTTTTTCCCGTGCGATAATTTTTGGGGTGGATTTTTCGCTCACCGGTACCGGTGTACCGGAAATGGGGGCATTACAGAGCCGTTTTCCTACGGGGGAAGATACGGTGTCTGGAAAAAGTGTACCTTGACAGACCGGGGAAACTTGTTTGTGGTATTGATGCACATGTACTCCTCCCTATCCCCAAACCTGCGTACAGATGAAACTTTAATTCATCATCACCACATACCATTATTGAATAACAGGAATTCTCATCCATATATATTCCAGCCATCCGCGTCAGAGTTTTTAAACCACATTTTGAATTGCTGAAATCCTACAGTTACCGTGCATTTATGGAATCCCTTATTACAATTCCCATCAGATAACTGAGGTAGATCTTATGAAATATCTCGTCACAGGTGGTGTCGGATTTATCGGCTCCCATATCGTTGATAATCTATCAGATGCAGGTCATGAGGTAATCATTCTCGACAATTTTTTTTCCGGTAGGAAAGAAAATATTTCCCACCTTGAGGGCAATAAAAAAATCCACTTTATTCAGGGAAGCATTACCGATCCGGAAACACTCAAAACTGCATGTGAATCCGTGGATGGCATCTTTCATGAAGCGGCAATTGCTTCAGTTTCACGTTCAGTGAAAAATCCTGTCGCCACCTGTGAAGCTAATGTTTCCGGTACGCTCAATGTACTTGTAGCAGCACGCGATGCCGGTGTGAAAAAAGTGGTTTTTGCGTCCTCCTCATCCGTGTATGGCGATACTCCGACTCTTCCGAAGAAGGAGTCGATGTGTCCTAGCCCGAAATCTCCCTACGCGGTATCGAAACACGCAGGCGAGGAGTACCTGACGGTTTTTTCCGAACTCTATGGTCTGAAGACACTTTCATTCCGGTATTTTAACGTCTTTGGTCCGCGGCAGGATCCAAAATCCGATTATGCAGCGGTGATCCCGAAATTCATCACCCGCATCCTCTCGCACGAGCGCCCGGTTATCTATGGGGATGGGATGCAGACCCGTGACTTTACTTACGTGAAAGATGTCGCAGAAGCAAATATACGGGCAATGGAGAGCCCGGCTGAAGGAGTGTACAATATTGCCTATGGCCAGCAGATCGATCTTAATTCTCTTGCAGATCTCATTATGAGTATTACGGGAATCCGGACAATGCCGATTTACGAGCCGCCTCGCCCTGGGGACATTCATGATTCTCTCGCCGACAGCTCCCGGGCCAGCAAGGCGTTCGGGTATATGCCCCGGTATACGGTGAAAACAGGATTACAGGAGACAATACCATGGTATCAGAAAAAAATGACAAAGTGACCGTATGTATAATCGGTCTTGGGTACGTAGGGTATCCCCTTGCGGAAGCATTTTCACAGCACGTCGAGACTATTGGATTTGATATTGATCACAACAAAATTGAGCAGATACAGAAATCGGGATCGAAGATTCATGCCACAAGCAATCCCGGGGATATCCGCAAAGCGGATTACATCTTGATCTGCGTTCCGACTCCCGTGACAAAAAACAAGCAACCCGATCTTTCGCCGGTTCGTGGCGCTGTGGAAACTGCAGGCAGAAACCTGAAAAAAGGAGCAACGGTCGTTCTTGAATCCACCGTTTACCCGGGTGTAACCGATGAAATCGTCCGTCCCATTCTTGAGAAAGAATCCGGTATGAAATGTGGCGAAGGCTTCAGGATGGGGTATTCTCCCGAACGCATCAACCCTGGTGATGACGCGCATGTGCTCTCAAAGATCACAAAAATTGTTGCCGGCATGGATGATGAGACCCTTGAGGATCTTGCCATCCTGTATGGGAACGTTACAACGGTATATCGTGCCAGAAGTATTCAGGTTGCCGAAGCAGCAAAGGTGATCGAGAACATCCAGCGGGATCTCAATATCGCGCTGATGAATGAACTTACGGTTATCTTCCACCGGCTCGGCATCAATACGGCAGAGGTTCTGGAAGCTGCCGGAACGAAGTGGAATTTCATGCATTTTACACCGGGACTTGTCGGAGGGCACTGCATCCCTGTCGATCCGTACTATCTTGTTGCGCGTGCACAGGAATACGGTTACCATCCCCGGGTGATCCTTGCAGGCCGTGCCATTAACGATTCCATGCCAAAATATGTCGCTGACATGGCGGTCAAGGGGCTGAATAACGCAGGGAAAGTTATCAAAGGTTCGAGTATCCTGATCATGGGACTGACCTACAAGGAAAATGTTCCCGATATCCGCGAATCTCCCGTTGAAGAGATGGTAATGGAATTAAAAGAGTTTGGCGTAACTGTATATGGGTATGACCCCCTCCTTCCCGACGGCGTAATCCGGAAATTCGGTGCAACACCGCTTCCGAACCTTGATAAAAAAGTGGATGCAATCATCATTGCTGTTGCACATGATGGATTCCGTTCGATGTCTCTTGAACGCATCCGCAACCTGATGAATGCCTCACCGGTCCTTGTTGATGTCCGTGGAATGATAGACAAGACTGCTGCAGAAGAGAAAGGAATTTCCTGTTACCAGTTGTAACTTCGGTTTATTGAAAACAAACAACAATTTATTTCGTTGAACTATGTCATCCGATCACATCGCCATCCGCGTCAGCCATCTCGGCAAGAAATACCATATTGGCGGCCCGCAGGAATCATATCATACGCTCCGCGATGTGGTTGTCAGTGCACTCAAGGCTCCGATGAAAGTGTTTCACAAGAAACCGATTGTAGAAGGGTTCCAGGATTTGAAGGATGTATCGTTTGTAGTGGAGCCCGGCAAGGTTGTCTGGATTATCGGGCGGGATGGTGCCGGATCACAAGGGAATCAGAGGTATTGAATTTCCATGAAAATCTCTGTTGTCGGCGGGGGATATGTCGGTCTTGTAACGGGAACCTGTTTTGCAGAACTTGGGCACGATGTAACGATCATTGAGATAGACCCGGAAAAAGTCCGGGCAATAAATAATGGAAAACCTCCGATCTTTGAAAACGGTCTGGAGGACCTGCTCAAACAGAATGCCGGCAAAAGAATCCACGCGAGCACCGGGTATGAATCGGTATCCTCCGCTGACATTGTACTTATAGCGGTAGGAACCCCGCCAAACCCGGACGGCAGCGCGAACCTTTCGTATATAGAAGCAGCCAGTACTTCAATAGGGAAAGCATTGAAGGACAGCCCGTCATATTGCGTTGTCGTTGTCAAAAGCACTGTACCTCCGGGAACTACAGAAAAAATTGTCAAGCCCGCGGTACTGAAAGCGTCTGGCAAAACCGAAAAGAAAATCGGCTTTGTCATGAACCCGGAATTTCTCCGGGAGGGTAGGGCAGTTGAAGATTTCCTGCACCCGGATCGTATCGTGATCGGCAGCAGCGATTCCCCGGCAGGAGATCTCGTTGCAGAAGTGTACAGGAAAGTCCGTGCACCGATTATAAGAACCGGTATCACGGCAGCAGAAATGATCAAGTACACGTCGAATGCATTTCTTGCGACTAAAATCTCATTTTCCAATGAAATGGGGAATATCTGCAAAAACCTCGGTATCGATGTCTATGAAGTAATGAAAGGGGTGGGCCTCGATCCCCGTGTCGGATCCTTATTCTTAAACGCAGGTGCAGGATTTGGGGGCAGCTGCTTTCCCAAGGATGTTTCGGCTCTTGTGTCGCTTGCAAAACAAACCGGGGAAAACCCTTTGCTTCTGGAATCTGTTCTTGCAGTAAACGAACAACAACCGCACCGGATGATCTCTCTTCTAAAAAAACGGGTCGGGACGCTTTCAGGCAAACGAATCGCAGTTCTTGGTCTTGCCTTTAAGGACAACACCGATGATATCCGGGATTCGCGTGCGATCCCTGTAATTCAGGAACTGATCCGTGACGGGGCTCATGTCGCTGCTTATGATCCAATGGCAATGCCGAACATGCGGCGGATCTTTTCGGATATAGAGTATGGGGAGTCTGCCGCTGAGGCACTTACCGGGGCCGATGCGTGTCTTGTGATGACAGAATGGCCGGAATTTTCCCGGCTTGATAAGGAATTCGATTTGATGGCGCAGCCGGTAATTATTGAAGGGAGGAGAATTCTTTCCCGTAAGGGGGTTGAGGGCATATGCTGGTAGAAAACCTTCATGTCGTATCAAATGTCGGAGCTAAAATGAAAAAAGATCAAGTTGTACGTAAAGCGGTTATTCCTGCAGCCGGACTGGGTACCCGGTTTCTCCCGGTTACCAAATCGATGCCAAAGGAGATGATCCCGATCATCGACAAACCAACTATTCATTATGTCGTCGAAGAAGCTGTGGCCTCCGGCATTGACGACATTATCATCATCACTGGCAGAGGAAAACGTGCAATTGAAGATTATTTTGATGAAGCCCCGGAACTAGAGATGCGACTGAAGGCGCAGCATAAAGTGGATGCACTCAAAAGCCTGAAAAAAATCTCTGAATTTCCCGACATCCAGTATGTCCGTCAGAAAGAGCCGAACGGCCTCGGGGATGCAATTCTCAAAGCAGAGAAACATATCGGAAATGAACCGTTTGCGGTGCTGCTCGGGGACGATATTATCTATAATTCAAAACCCTGCACGGCGCAGTTGATGTCTGTGTATTCCCGATTTAAATCGTCAGTGATTTCGATCGAACATGTGCCGCGTGAAAAAGTCTGCAGTTATGGCATCATTAAGGGAAATGCAATCGAACCGAATCTTATCCGGATTGAAGATATTGTTGAAAAACCCGCACCGGAAAACGCACCTTCGGATATGGGCGCTGTTGGCCGGTACATATTTGTCCCGGAGATCTTTGACTGTCTGAAGAATACTCATCCCGGTGTAGGAAATGAGATCCAGCTGACTGATGCGATTCACCTTCTCCTTAAAGATCACCCCGTGTATGCATACAAATTTGAAGGCAAGCGCTATGATACCGGGGACAAACTTGGATATATTGAAACGATTATCGATTTTGCACTCCGGGATTCGCATCTAAAGAAAGAGATGATGGAACATTTACAGAAGAGGATTTGTTCATGAAGTGTCTTGTTACCGGTTGCGCGGGATTTATTGGAAGTAACCTGACTGATCAGTTGTTGAAAGAAGGGCATGAGGTCATAGGAATTGACAGTTTTACCGATTATTATCCAGAATGCATTAAGAGACTGAATATTGCACATGCATTAGAAAATTCTCATTTTGTATTTATGAACAAAGACCTCCTGGAGCTAAACACATATCCTGAAGTTGATGTTGTTTATCACTTGGCGGCCCAGGCAGGAGTGCGGGCATCATGGGGATCGGATTTCTCTATCTATACCCGAAACAATATCGAGGCAACACAGCAACTTCTTGAGTACTACAAAGATAAAAACCTGAAAAAATTTGTCTATTCATCATCATCATCCGTATATGGGGATGTTCCGCTTCCCATGAAAGAAGACATGCGGCTGCAACCGGTTTCCCCGTACGGGGTTACAAAGCTTGCCGCAGAACACCTGTGCTACCTATACTGGAAAAATTTTGGGTTGCCTGCCGTTTCACTCCGATATTTTACCGTCTACGGTCCCCGCCAGCGACCGGATATGGCAATCAACAAGTTTGTAACAGCAATCATGAACGGAAAACCGATTACTCTTTATGGAGACGGTACCCAGACACGAGATTTTACTTATATGTCAGACATTGTTGATGCAAACCTGAAAGCAGCAGATTCTGGTAATCCTGGATCCGTTTTCAATATTGGCGGCGGAAGCCGGATTACTGTCAATGAGTTGATACGTGAACTTGAGAAAAACTGCAAGAAGTCAGCAAAAATCCAGTGTGTAGAGCAACAAAAAGGAGATGTGAACGATACCTTGGCAGATATCCGGAAAGCGGAAGCGGAACTTGGATGGAAGCCCAGAGTTTTAATACAGGAGGGTGTCAGGATATATGTTCAGTGGTATCTTCAGAATGTTCATTAACGGTAAATAACAAAATGGTATGGTAACTGTTAAAAGGATTCACGAGTTTATCACAATAATGAATTTTCTTATGAATCCGTTCTCTCATCATATTTCCTAGAATAGAAATGCGATATAGTGTATCAACAACGGAGTGAATTCCCTGTCAACCGATAACATCGCTATCCGCGTCAGCCATCTCGGCAAAAAATACCAGCTTGGCGGACCGCAGGAACAATATCTCACGCTCCGCGATACTATTGTGAATTCGGTGAAGGCCCCGTTCAAACGATTCCATTCTATTCCTCCGGATGAGGGGTTCTGGGCGCTGAAGGATATTTCCTTTGATGTGGAGCAGGGTGAGGTTATCGGTATTGTAGGACGGAATGGTGCGGGGAAATCGACGCTATTGAAGATTTTGTCACGGATTACTGCGCCGACTGAGGGGTCAATTGAGCTGCATGGCCGGGTGGGTTCTTTGCTGGAAGTGGGGACCGGGTTTCACCCGGAACTGACCGGTCGGGAGAACATTTTTTTATCCGGTTCTATTCTTGGGATGAAACGGCGGGAGATTGATGCAAAATTAGATGAGATTGTCAAATTTTCTGAAATAGACAAATTCCTCGATACCCCTGTGAAAAGGTATTCGAGCGGAATGTATGTTCGACTGGCATTTGCGGTGGCGGCACACTTGGAACCTGAGATTTTGCTGGTAGATGAGGTGTTGGCTGTAGGCGATGCAGCATTCCAGAAAAAATGCCTTGGAAAGATGGGGGAAGTAGCAAAACATGGACGTACCATCCTTTTTGTCAGCCATAATATGCAGGCAATCCGCAATTTATGCACTTCTGGGATTTTGATAGATCATGGGGCCGCATCAGAAAAAAAGGATGCCGATATCGTCATACAAATGTATCTGGAAAGTTTGTCGATAGGGCGAGATCATTTAAATTTTGATAAATTATTGAATGAACTACCTCAGGATCCCCTCTTTAAATGGGAAGAGATCCAATTGCGTCAGAATAATATTGTTGTTTGCCAGACTATTGAAAACGGTAGTCCATTGGAGATTATTATTCATTACACTGTCAAACAAAAGACCACGGGCCTCCGTGTTTTTTTTGATCTCTGTGATACCGATGACACCCTTCTGTTCCGGAGTTTTCATGATGAACAAAATGAGGGAATTTCTGTTATGTACCCGGGGCGATATACCTCATCTGCGGTAATACCTGCAGATTTGTTGTCCCCCCGACATTACGAATTAAGACTGTTCAGCACGATATATAATGAGAGAATATGTAATCCATCAGAAGGGATCAGGATACCTATTCATGTTGAAAGAACCGGAAAGACGAATAGTGCATATTTGTCCGAACCTATCCGGGGCAAACTCGCACCGCTCATTGTATGGACAACCATTAAAAATGATTCGCATAGCATCAGTGAATAAACTATAATGGGGACTAATTTTGTATGAGTAAGATTATTTCGCAGATCAATAGGTTAATTTCGAGAGAGAGGTTTCCGTACTTAACTAAAAATGTCGTGAACCTCAATACACTAAATGAGGTTAAGAAGGTTTTCGGATGGGAGAACGATCCGCTTCTGACCGATCCTATTATCTTCGAGTACACTCATTTTGAAGATGTAAATGAACGACGAATACGGGATGCAGAATCTCTTGGAATCGTGATGCGGAATGCTAACCCGCACGTCTCACTTGAAATTGGAACTGCCGAAGGTCATAGTACAGCGTTGATGGCGGAGAATGCTCCGGATTCACAAATATATACTGTCAATATCCCGCCTGAAGAGATATTATCTGGAAAAGGTGGAGTTTTAACCACTGCAGCATTTGAGCGGGAAAAGATTGGATCGTATTATCGATCAAAAGGTTTACAAAATATATCTCAAATATATGCAAATACCGCAACTTGGGAGCCGAATATCGGGACTATTGATGTTGCTTTTATTGACGGGTGCCACGATTCTGACTTTGTCTATAACGATACAAGAAAAATAATGAAAAATATGAAATCTGGTTCTTTCATCCTTTGGCATGATTTCAATCTCCAATTATCAAAAAAGTATGGTTGGATCGAGTCCGTATGCCAAGGTGTAGAATGGCTATACCAGGACAAAATAATTAATGGTCCAATATACCTGATTCAAGACGCTTGGGTTGGGATATATCGTGTCCAGTAAAAATGATAACCGCCCATGTATCTCTGAGTATAAATGCTGACTCCCCCTTGATTGACTATGCCGGTCAAGAATTACGCTTTGAAGAGGAATTATGAAAATTCTTCTTGGGTATAATTATTATAAATTTAAGGATTTTGATAGTGGAACCTGGTATGAGTCTTGGATAAGTCGTCTCCGCTCACACGGTATTGATGTACAGGGAATCCCACTTTCCCCCGGAAACTACAATTTCCAGTTGACATGGCCCGAATTGGATGCATGGTGGAAACGAGGCGATCCGCACTTGCTTAAATTATATAACCAGATTGCCGATGTTATTGATGAGTTTGATGTTTTTGTAAATTTTAATGGGATTAACCTTCACCCGGAGTTTGTCAAAACTCTCCCAACATTTAACGTATTCGGATGTTTTGATGATCCCGAAAATTCAGACAATTTGTCTAAGCCTGCCGCATGGGCATATGATTTATCAATGGTGGGTAATATTGCGGAGGTGGACAATTATGGCAAATGGGGTGTTAAAAATGCCAGGTACTGGCCACTGGGTTTTCGATATAATGATTACAACCCACTTTTGACGAAAGAGGATATTCTCTTTGGGGAAAGAGAAAACGATATTGCCCTCTTATGTGAACGACTAACCGGACACCGCGCTGAAAGATTAAACAAATTTGTTTCATCATTTCCTCATGGTGCGTATTTTGGACGTGGTTGGCCAAAGGGATTTTTACCTGAACCTGAAAAAACAAAATTATATAATCATACAAAAATTGGGATAAATTTTCATAATTCAACCGGGCCGATAAATTTTCGGACATTTGTTCTTCCGGCAAATGGGGTTCTTCAGATTTGTGACAATCGCTTAAATTTGAATAAAATATTCCGCGTGGGAAAAGAAGTGATTGGGTTTGATACTGTGGAAGAGGCGATTGAACTTTGCAGGTATTATCTGGAAAACGATGAAGAGCGTAGAAAGATTGCTGCAGCTGGATGGGAAAGGGCTGTACGGGACTACAATGAAATTGCCGTTTTCAAATTATTAATAAATTCAATAGATGAAATTAACAAATCACCAAAAACCAAGACTCAACAGAATCCCAAATTCATTCTCATGCAACAGAAAAAGAATACATTTCAAGAGAGAATTATGTACACTGTCTGTTTGCCTTACAGTGTTATAATAAAAAAGATAAAAACAATCGTGGGAAACCATCATGACTGATAAAGAATGGAAATACCTTGAATGGGACTCGGAAAAAATTTCAAACCTTTGGAATTTTGCATCTCAATGGCCGCCCTATCAAAATGAATATTTTTCGCTTATGGTGGGGAAGGGGGTTATCAACTTTTTAGAACAAATCGTTTCACTACAAGGAAATGTTTTAGACTATGGATGTGGTCCGGGTTACCTTATTCAGCATTTGTTAAGTCGTGGAGTTAGTTGTTCAGGTATTGATTTTTCTGAAGATTCAATAAATGCAGTGAATACCCGGTTTAAAGAAAGTCCGTTTTGGAATGGCGCAAAATTATACTCAAATGAGCAATTACCTTACCCGGATAATTCATTTGATCTGATAATTTGTGTTGAAACAATTGAACATTTAAAAGAGAATGATCTGGATACTATTTTTAACGAATTTCACCGTGTTTTAAAACCAAACACGGGGCACCTATTTATTACCACTCCATACCATGAGGATTTATCAATGAATATGGTATTTTGCCCGCAATGTCAGCAGGTATTTCATAAATACCAGCACCTCCGTTCTTTCGATCAGGAATCACTCATAGCATTAATGGAAAAGAAAAAATTTTCAACTGCCCTGTGCAATTCAACAACCTTCAATTTTTTTCAGGAAAGTAGATTTGCACAAGTATCGTGTTCGATAGCAAGTATTATCAAATCTGCACTTAATCGGGGAACTCCCCGTCGTATCACTCTACCCAACAACAAACTTATAAAAAATGCCGGGTTCATATTTAATCAACAAATTGGATATGGCCCCCATCTTTTCTGGTTGGGGAAAAAGGTAGATTAGTGGGACTATTAATATTTTCAAATCTAACTCATAAGATAGTTATGTGTGGAATTGCGGGGATATTACGATTTGATGGCTCTTCAGTATCTCCGGAAGAAATCAAAAAGATGACAAATGAAATGGCCCATCGGGGACCTGATGGTGAAGGTTATTTTGTTTCGCAGAATATTGCATTAGGGCACAGGCGATTATCTATTATTGATATTGAAACCGGTAAACAACCGATGACGAATGAAGATAAATCGGTATGGATTACCTATAATGGAGAATTGTATAATTATAAAATTTTAAGAACCGAATTAGAGAAAAAGAACCATATTTTTACAACGAAATCGGATACAGAAGTAATTGTCCATGCGTACGAAGAATGGGGATCCGACTGCGTAAAAAAATTCAGGGGAATGTTTGCGTTTGGCATTGTCGATCTCAATGCGAAATGTTTTTTTTTAGCACGGGATCAATTTGGCATAAAACCCTTATGTTATCGACGAGAGAAAGACTTTTTTGCATTTGCATCTGAGATAAATCCCCTCATAAACTGTCAGGACAAATTACCTACAGGTAATCTTCTGGCAATTGAATTTTTTTTACGATATCAATACATTCCAATCCCCTTGACAATATATAACGAGATTAAAAAACTCCCCCCCGGCCACTTTTTGAAATGCAGTTTCAGTGGATCAACCGAAGGGCCAACCAGGTACTGGGATCTGAATAGCGACGATAAAAATGAGAGTTTATCAGAATATAATGAGTGTAAAGCAGAGGAAATATTATCTGAATCGGTCGCCGCGCATTTGATTGCTGATGTCCCCTTTGGAGTGTTTTTATCCGGCGGGATTGATTCAACTCTTGTTGCAATGAATATGCAAAAACTTCTGGGAAAACGTGTTGAAGCATTTGCGATTGGTTTTGATCAGAAAGATTACAATGAACTGGAGTACGCAAAAGTTGCTGCAAAAAATATCGGTGTGGATCTTCATACGGAAATTGTTACAGAGGATATCCTGGCAGTACTACCCGATTTAGTCCACCATTACGGCGAACCGTTTGGAGATAGTTCTGCGCTCCCGACGTGGTGTGTGGCTCGTCTCGCACGGAAATATGTTCCTATGGTTTTATCAGGGGATGGCGGTGATGAAATGTTTGCGGGATATGATTCTTACCGCTATTGGATGATGGAGGCGTCTATCCGTGAGATACTGCATTATTCCTTTGCGAATTTCCCAAAAAATATCCGCTCTGGTCTCCGGGTGATGATGAGCCACATTTTTACCAGAACAAAAAATTCAGTAGAATCTTGGGAGAAATTTATCACTTATGTGCCGTATGATGAACGAAAAAAGATGTGGCTTTCTAAATATCACTCTCTACTTCGAACGCCGTGTGATTTATTTGGAAAAGCTGAGATCGACGCAAAAGATGAGGATCGTTTGGGTTTCGCGCAACACGTTGATAAAATGACATATCTTCCCTGTGACATCCTAACTAAAGTAGATATCGCAAGTATGTATCATGGACTGGAAGTCAGAGTCCCTCTGATCGATTTGCAGGTGAATAAATTTGCACACAATCTTCCCTTGAATCAGCGAATGGGTGCGAATCCATCACATGAGAGAACCGGCAAAATCCTCCTTAAAAATCTGTTAAAACCTTATTTTAATGATGAGTTTATCCACAGGAATAAAAAAGGATTTGGCATTCCGCGCCCGATATGGTTTCTCCCGGGGCACAAAGCCCGCGAGATGCTGGAGAAATTGCTGATCGAACAACGGGAGAGGTTATCCCAATTTTTCAATACCGAAAGAATAGATCTTCTGCTTCAAAAACATAGTTTGAAGTCTGACAATTCAGGTACGCTCTGGCTGATATTGGTATTATGTATTTGGTTCGAACAAAATCCCCGCATTTCATTTAATTCTCAATAAAAATGAGGATATCAATATGAAAAACAAGACCCCGAAAATTGTCATAGTAATTCCAAGTTTTGATGTTGGGGGTGCGGAGCGGCAGGCTTTCCAGTTTGCCCAGTATTACAAGGATACTTATGGAGGGGATACTGAAATTTTTGGTTTTTTCAATCCGGGCAAAATATCCCAATGGTGCGAATCCTCTGGAATACCCTGGCGTTTGGTCCCCTACCCAAATTCACGATTTTTACCGCTTCGGTTTTTTACTATGGTGAGATTAATATTAGAATTTCGAAGGGCAAAACCCAATATTATTCTCTCATATACATTTGTCCCCAATGTTATCTGTGGATTAATCTGGAAATGGACCGGCGCAAAACTTTGCATCTGGAACCAAAGAGATGAAGGGGTTCATTATGATATTGCTTTATTGGAAAAACTTGCTGTAAAAAATAGTAATTATTTTATCTCAAATTCTTACCAGGGGGCACGATTTCTCGAAAATAATTTCAATATTCACAATAAACCGATCAAGGTTATTCCTAATGCGGTATCATTACCGGAACCGAAAAACAGTAGGGTGGAATGGCGTACTTTACTGAAGATTAATAATGAAACATTACTTGTTTGTATGGTTGCAAACCTAACAGAACGAAAGGATCATATAACCTTGTTGAAATGTTGGAGAAATGTGATCGATAATTTCACAGATGAAGTAAATAAACCGATCCTTTTACTGGCCGGAAAAAATTATGAAATGTACGAGACATTGAATAACTTATCTTCTGAATTAAATATCCATGAATATGTGCGTTTTCTGGGGCAGGTGGACGATATTTCAGGATTATTAAATTCTGTTGATTTAGGTGTTCACAGTTCTAAATTAGAGGGTTGTTCTAACGGATTGCTGGAATGCATGGCTGCGGGATTATCTGTCATTGCAACAGATATTGATGCTAATCGCGAGGCATTAGGAAAAGGGACTGAATATTGTTTGGTGCCAGAAGATGATACAAATCAATTGGCTGACAAAATTATTGAGTTTTTAAAGGATAAAAACATTCGAAAAAAGTACGGTCTGATAAATAAAAATCGGATTCGCCAAAAATTTTCTCCTGAATACACTCATAAAATGATGATGGATTATGTTATTTCCACCTATGAAAACAGCAATTGACGTTCCGATGAGGTGCCAATGAAAGAAATTGTTCCATTAATATGCCCGGTTCACCAAAAACAATTGTCCCGACAGGATGATACGGAGTATTCCTGCCCCGATGGTTGTAAATATTCAATTAACCATTTGATTCCCCGCTTTGTTCCCCAAAACAATTACGCCGATTCCTTCGGGCTTCAGTGGAACGAATATAAAAAAACCCAGTTGGATTCATTTACTAATACATCAATATCGAAAGACCGATTGCAGCGCATTCTCGGAGGATCACTTGAGATACTACGGGGAAAAAACATCCTCGAAGCGGGGTGTGGTGCCGGGAGATTCACTGAGATTCTCCTAAAAGAAGGGGGGAATGTCTTTGCTGCCGATCTGTCAACTGCAGTCGAAGCAAATTATGAAAATTGCAGAGCATTTCCAAATTACTTTGTGTGTCAGGCAGATATCACTTCATTGCCTGTTCGTCCAGAAACATTTGACATCGTTATCTGCATCGGGGTTATCCAGCATACGCCTAATCCCGAAAAGACCATGGAATCCCTCGCATCATACGTCAGGCCCGGTGGGTTGCTGGTCATCGATCACTATACGCACGGATATCCGGAAACCCCCTCACGGGTAATTATCAGATCAATCCTCCTCCATATGAATCCGCGATTGTCGATGAAGTTCAACAAGATCCTGACAAATTTCCTGTGGCCGGTCCATCGGGTCTTCGGGAGACACAGGAAAAAACCGTGGATACGTGGATTGAGAAGTATCTTCCTCTATTTGTCACCACTTGTCGACTATCACGATTCGTATCCCCAGCTCAATCAGGAACAGCTGAAGACATGGGCGATGCTCGACACTCACGATACCCTGACAGATCGTTTCAAACATCTTCGCACAGGAGAAGAGATCCGGGACCAGCTGCATCGATGCGGCATGGAAAAGATCGAAATTACCCTGGCAGGTAATGGCATTGAAGCGAGATCTCATAAACCGTTAAAATAAACAATTCACAGGAGATGCAGATTTTTTAATGTGCGGGATTTGCGGTATTCTTGGTGAAAATAATCAGCAGGCATTACATGCCATGGTTGCTGCGATGCATCACCGGGGTCCTGATGATAACGGCGAATTTTTTTCAGATAATGTATCTTTGGGAATGGCAAGATTATCGATTATTGATACATCCCCTTGTGGGCACCAGCCGATGTCAAACCCGGAAAAAACAATCTGGATTGTCTACAATGGGGAAACCTACAATTTCAGAGAGAAACGCCGGCACCTTGAAGGACTGGGCTATCAGTTTCGCTCCACCTCAGATACTGAAGTCATACTTCATCTGTACGAGCAATATGGAGATGATTGCGTTCTCCAGATGCAGGGGATATTTGCCTTTGCAATCTATGATTTGAGGGAGAAGGAAAACCCTCGCTTAATTCTTGCACGTGACCTGCTCGGGGTAAAACCACTTCTCTATACAAAAAGTGGTACACGGTTTATTTTCGCATCCGAGATGAAAAGCATACTCTCAAGCGGATTGATCTCTCCCAAAGTTGATCCCGAAGCACTCATGTTATTGCTCACCTACGGATCAATTCCCCAGCCACATACATTTATATCCGGTGTCCGAATGCTCCTTCCTGGACATCGCATCATCGTTGAAAATGGTCTTATCAAAGATGAGGAGTACCGGGCAATAAATACGGATGCCCGGTTACAGGAAATAAAGGAAAAAACTTATGAAGAACTCAAAGCGCTTCTTCGTACTTCTCTTGAAGACTGTGTCCGGCAACAGATGGTGAGCGATGTTCCCGTTGGGGCATTCCTCAGCGGGGGTGTGGACTCATCTATCCTTGTGGCGATAATGGCGCGAACCTGTAACCGACCGGTAAAGACATTCTCTGTAGGTTTTGAACGAGGTTCGTATCTTACTGACGAAACCGATGACGCAGAGAGAATCGCACATATGATTGGGACCGATCATACGCGTGTAATCGTAACCGGGTCCGAAGTTGCAGCACGTATTCGTCATTTTGCTTCAGCACTTGATCAGCCAAGTGTTGATGGATTAAATTCATATTTCGTATCCCTCGCCGCAAGCAGAACCGTCAAAGTGGCAATCTCCGGTACTGGTGGGGATGAGATATTTGCCGGTTATCCCTGGTTTATCCAAATGGAAAAAACAGAAGCTTTCTGGAGGAATCACCCTCATACGGCACGGGTAATCCGAGGGTGTGCCAGATTTTTCCAGAATAGTACGTTTGACAAAGGGGTTACCGGGCCTCTGGGCCGTATATTTGATTATATTCGCAGACAGGAGGGATTTTCATCGGGATATGTACGATACTTCCTGCTTTTCCCGGCCCGGGATATATCCTGTCTTCTCACATCCGAGATAAAAAAGGAAGTACGCCCAGGACGTGAATATTCAAAAGATATCTTTAATGCTACGGATTCTTCCCGACGTTCAATCCTCCAGAGAGTATCGATGGAAACTCTCCGTGGATATACACAGAACCAGCTCCTGCGGGACATTGATGCAGTGTCCATGGCACATTCTCTTGAAGTTCGTGTTCCTTATCTCGATCACTGTATTGTGGAACTGGCATTATCCCTTCCGGACAACACAAAACTCGGGGATATTTCAAAGATATCATCAGCCTATGGATCATATAGGAAAACCGGCGCAAAAAGGATACTGATTGATGCTTTCAAGGATCTCCTTCCACAGGATATCGACCTTCAGGAAAAACGTGGATTTGGAATGCCATTTGAACTCTGGCTGAAAGGTCCGCTCAAGGACATTATGGAGGACGCACTTTCTTTAGAATCTGTTCAAAAGAGGGGTCTTTTTGAAGCTGATGCAGTACAACGGATCAAAACTCAATTTTACCGGGGCAGGGTTAGTTGGGGACAAATCTGGTTGCTGATGATTATTGAATTATGGTGCCGTGAAGTGCTGGACACTCTTCCAACCCGGCAGAATGTTAACCTGAGGTAGGTTATGGATATATCTGAACCTGTGTCGTATCAGTCGGTTAAAAAAACAAAGATCCTCTTTCTGGCATGGGGTTATTCAATTCATGCGCAAAGGAGAATTCAGATTTTTGTTGACGATCCCTTGTTCGATGTAACCATTGTGTCCACATACACTTACCGGTTTTCTTGTGCAACTACAATTCCACTTAGTAGGGCAAAAACTCTTCAAAAGACCGGATCCTGCCACGATTCAAGAGGGGAGTATTTTTCCCGGCATCCTTCGATATTCAGAGCAGTATATCCTTTCTCCCTCCTTTGTAAATTCATCCGGGAACTGGTGAATCTCGTAAGGGATTACATCATTCTAAAAAAGACTATCAATGAAAAACAGCCGGATATTATTTTTCTTCAGACTCTGTTGTATCCCTGTTATCTTATTTTGTTGATACGAAGATCCATTCCTGTTATTATTACATTCTGGAATGGCGATGTGACCTGGTGGGCAAAATGGAGTGGTGTGGAACGACTGCTAAAAAAACACATAATCATCCACGGGGTAAGGAGAGCCTCGTCAATAACGGTCAATTCAAAGGAAGCTTATAATGCATGCATAAATTATGGGAAACCTGCCAAGAATATTCACCTGATAAGATACCCCGGTGTAGATCTCTCCCGATTCCACCCAATCGATAAAGGGTTAGCTAAAAAGCATATCTCTGAAAATGCACAAAGAATTGTTTTCTGGCCAAGAGGAATAGCCGATTATCTTAATTTTAACACACTTATTGCAGCAAGTCTGATTGTATTAAAGAGATACACCGATATTCAATTTATTATCCTTTGTGCCACCAAAGAAGAAGTTGATTTTTCCATAGAGGAAGAACTGAAATCAAAAGGCATCGAAAAAAACTATTTATTGTTAAATAAAATTCAATTCGAGGATATGCCCTATTATTATTCTGCAGCTGACATGATGGTATCAATTTCTTCTAATGATTCACTGCCCAATACCATGCTCGAAGCAATGGCATGTGGTTGCCCGGTCATAATGGGAGATATCCCTCAGATCCGGGATTGGGTAATCGACGGAAAAAATGGATATCTTTGCCCGGTCAAAGATGCTGATAAACTTGCTGAATGTATTATGAAAGTTATTGAAGATCCACAAGGAATGAATGAAAAATTTATGCAGGAAAATCTGACTCTCATTAGACAGGAAGTAGATAGTTGTAAAATGAGTGCAGAGATAAAACAACTCGTAGTAAATATTTCTTCTAAAAAACCGGGAAGTGAATAATGAAAATCCTGATTTTCGGCGCCACTGGAATGCTCGGCCATAAATTGATACAGGTACTCTCACGGGAACATACGGTTACTGGAACCGTACGCAGGGATGCAGCCATCCTTGCAGATCATCCTGTCTTTTCTAAAATGGATATTGTGGGGAACATCCGTGCAGATAATTTAACGACCGTCCACGTGGCAATCGACAAAATAAATCCCGACGTAATTATCAATTGCATCGGCATCGTAAAGCAAATTCCCGCCGCACAGGACCCATTGCAAAGCATTGCTATTAATGCACTCTTCCCACACCAACTTGCACAAATCTGCAGACAAAAAAACATTCGGCTCATTCATATGAGTACCGATTGTGTATTTTCAGGACGGAAGGGATACTATTCCGAAGAGGATCCTCCCGATGCTGAAGATCTGTACGGTAAAACAAAATATCTTGGGGAAGTAAATTATCCTGGCTGTCTTACAATCCGCACATCCATTATCGGCCGTGAACTGGATACCTCACATGGCCTGATTGAATGGTTCATGAAAGAGGAAGGAAAAACAATATCCGGTTATAAAAATGCTGTATTTTCCGGCCTGACCACTCTGGCCATGTCTCAAATAATTGATCAGATTATAACTAGATATCCTTCATTATCCGGTGTATACCAAGTGGCCTCCGAGCCAATCGGTAAGTATGATCTCCTGAACCTGGTGAAAAAAACCTATGATATGACCATTTCAATTGATCCCGATGAAACGGTTGTCAATGACCGGAGCCTGAACCCGGGAAAATTCAAAAAAGAAACAAACATTAAGATTCCATCATGGGAATATATGATAGAACAGATGCATCGGGATCCAACACCCTATGCAGCAATAAGGGGACACCATGCTCAGCAATAAAACAATCCTTGTCACCGGCGGAACAGGTTCATTAGGAAAAGTGTTGATCCGGCGTCTTCTCGCAGGAGAAATGGGAACACCGCGAAAAATCATTGTCCTTTCCCGCGATGAAGCAAAACAACATGAAATGAGATTATCGTATCTCAACAGTAAAGCCTCGACCGATGAGATCATTTATAATAATTTCAAACGCCTGCTTGAGTTCCGCATCGGCGATGTGCGGGATTTCCACAGCGTCAGTTCAGCTCTCCAGGGGGTCGATGTTGTCTTTAACGCCGCTGCATTAAAGCAGGTTCCCTCCTGTGAATACTTCCCCTACGAAGCGGTCAGGACAAATATCTCCGGGCCTGAAAACATCGTCCGCGCGATTCGTGAACTAAAACTCCCGGTAGAGATCGTAGTCGGAATATCCACAGATAAAGCATGCAAACCGGTAAATGTTATGGGAATGACAAAGGCACTTCAGGAACGTATTTTTATTACAGCGAATCTGGATTGTTCCTGTACCCGTTTTATCTGTGTGCGTTACGGGAATGTGCTTGCGTCACGGGGTTCGGTGATCCCCCTGTTTCATGAACAGATCCTTGCAGGAGGTCCGGTTACCATCACAACTTCGGATATGACCCGGTTTTTACTGAGTCTGGACCAGGCTGTGGATACCATCTTTGCAGCATTGCGTGGTGCAAAGCGTGGTGAAACCTATATCCCACGAGTACCCTCATCAAAAGTTACGGATATTGCTCAAGCCCTTATCGGAGAGCGCAAGATAAAGACGGTCATCACCGGGATCCGTCCCGGGGAGAAGATCCATGAGATCCTCGTTTCCGAAGAAGAATCTCATCGGACGATTGAGCGCGGGAACTACTATGTCATACAACCGATTCTTCCCGAACTCTGCGTTCCCGATGAGAAAGATATCCCGCTGGGTCAGGAATTTTCATCAAAAGATAATGTGATGGCTCCGGGGGAACTCAAAGAGACTCTGGTGAAATTTGATCTGATGGTCAAAGAGCACCCTACAACAAACGGGGAATTACTCAGATGAAAGTGATGACAATTTTGGGCACCCGCCCTGAAATTATTCGTTTGAGCCGGATTATTGATAAACTGGATTCCCATTGTACCCATATCCTCATCCATACGGGTCAAAATTTCGATAAAAATTTGAGCGATATTTTTTTTGAAGACCTCAAAATAAGAAAGCCGGATTATTTTCTCAATGTCAAAGGCACCTCATTTGGGGAACAGATTGCCCAGATACTCATCGAGACAGAAAAAGTAATCCGGAAAGAGCATCCCGACAAAATTCTGATACTCGGTGATACCAACAGCAGCCTGTCGGTAATTATCGCAAAACGTATGGGGATTCCTGTGATCCATATGGAAGCAGGAAACCGGTGTTTCGATGACAGGGTTCCGGAGGAAGTAAACCGCAGGATCATTGATCACAGCAGTGACGTGCTACTTCCCTATACTGAACGCAGCCGTATGAACCTCATTCTGGAAGGAATTACGACAGACCGGATTTATGTTATCGGAAATCCGATCTATGAGGTTATCGAATATTATCAAAAACAGATCGGTAATTCTGATATCCTTCAGCGCCTGGGTCTTAAAAAGGGGAACTACTTTCTTGTCACCATGCACAGGGCGGAAAATGTTGACAATCTAAAAAGGCTTGGTGAATTTCTCGAAGCGTTAAAACTCCTGGCAGCAGACTACCGGATACCTATCGTGTGCAGCCTGCATCCGCGAACCAAAGACAAGCTTGAGCAGTTCGGCCTCAGGAAAACTGCAACACCCATTCAGTTCCATGATCCATTCGGTTTTTTTGATTTTATCAGTCTCGAAAAGCACGCTCTTTGCGTGCTCAGCGATAGCGGTACTGTCCAGGAGGAGTGCTGCATATTCCATATCCCTAATGTTACGATCCGGGATGTCACGGAACGGCCGGAGACCCTTGAATGCGGGAGTAACATCCTTTCAGGAGCAGACAGGGAATCAATTGTAAATTGTGTCAGGTTTGTCCTTTCCCAGACCCCGGAATGGAATGAACCGAAAGAATATGTGAACAAAACAGTCAGCACGGCAGTCACTAAAATTGTATTAGGATTTAATCGATCAAAGACAAACCCTGCCTGATATTAACGAAGAGCACTTCCCAACAAGTATGAAACGATTTGCACTTATTTCAACGGCCCTTCCCCCGGCTCAGTCAGGCCAGTCAACAGTAATTTTTCATCTCCTTAAAGATCTTGATCCCCGAAACTATTGCCTGATAACTCAAAAAAATCTTCACCAGTACATGATTAAACCTGAATGTTCGGCACGTTTGCCGGCAAATTACCATTTTTTAGGCCCTGATCACCAGGTTACGAGAATTTTGGTAGAAATTGCAGCAAAATTCAGATGCAAGGAAATACTCAGGCAGATCCTGGAAATCCGTATCCGCCAGATTAAAAAAGTTCTCCGTAAAGAACACTGCGATGCTGTTATTGCATGTACTTCTGATTACTTCGATCCACCTGCTGCTTTTTATGTCAGCCGTGATCTCGGTATCCCATTCATTTTTTATGCCTTTGATTATTATTCCAGTAACTGTACTGATCCCTATCTCCGTTCATTTTGCGCAGAATACGAACCGGACCTTGTCCGGGGTGCAGAACAGGTTATCGTCCCAAACGAATGCCTGCTGGAAGTATATCAAAAACAGTTCGGTGTCACTCCAACGGTTATCCATAATCCGTTTGATCTGGATGAGTATGAAAAACACGTTCAAGCGGGTTGCGACAAAAAGATTGCTGCCACCCACGAGAAAACCATTGTATATACCGGGGCAGTTTACGAAGCCAATTATGATGCATTCCGGAATTTAATTGCGGCCATACAATCCCTCGGAATGCCAGACCTCATGATTCATCTTTACACGCCCCAGTCTGAGCGTAATCTTCTCGAAAATGGAATTACCGGGCCGGTAATACGTCATAATGCACAACCGATAACTGCAATACCTGCAATCCAGCAGAAAGCTGATATTCTCTTTCTTCCGTTATCTATCAAATCTCCATATAGCCCAGATATGATAAGAACGGCGGCTCCCGGAAAAACTGGGGAGTATCTTGCATCAAAAAGGCCAATCCTAGTCCATGCACCAAAGGACTCATTTATTGCATGGTATTTCAGGAAATACCAGTGCGGAGTGGTTGTTGATGACGATGACCCAAAAGTACTGGCAATAGCCATTGTTCGTCTTCTTGAAGATAAAAAATTGCAGAATACAATCACTGAAAATGCCTTTTTGCGAGCAAAAGAAGATTTTGAGTTGCAGGCTGCCCGAAAAAAATTCAGGAATATTTTAAATCTTGAATGACAGAACCCCCCTAAAATACTTTGGGATTTACGCATGTTGGAATCGATCAAAAAATATATGGATTTATAATGCCCTTTAAGGGTTAGAGTCGAGGAGAACTGGTTACCCCGTCCTCTCCTTATAAGAACCGTGCGTGCGACTTTCACCGCACACGGCTCAACTACTTCACAACCCGAAATCGGGCAGCAATAAAGAGATGCTATTAATTTGCTTCGGCGAGCAGGGCTCTTTCATACGACGTTCATA